>Ga0306921_10009632_pt1 | contig 10255 bp, 11 predicted proteins | sample sta12Cox44000080_FD_203760 | JGI IMG/M metagenome (GOLD analysis project Ga0306921, IMG submission 203760) | Lab enrichment of tropical soil microbial communities from Luquillo Experimental Forest, Puerto Rico - statoxic.12C.oxic.44.000.080 (v2)... | ecosystem: Environmental > Terrestrial >...
GAACGGTCGTTTCGTTTCCTTTTCCATCGATGTAATTGCAACGTTATTGATTCCGCACGGAACAATATGATCAAAAGGCGAGAGATCGCCGCACACGTTCAACGCGAACCCGTGCATGGTGATCCAATGGCGAACACCAACCCCAATCGAGCCGATCTTCCGATTTTCGATCCAAACTCCGGTAAGCGATTCGCGTCGCTGTGCGGCAATATCGTAGTGGGCGAGAAGATCGATCAGCAATTGTTCGAGCCAGCGCAGGTATTTGTGCAAATCCTGACCACACCGGCGCAGATCAATAATCGGATAACCGATCAATTGGCCGGGCCCGTGATACGTTGCTTGCCCGCCACGGTTGATCGAAAACAGTGGATGCGGCAAATGCGCGCGGCTTAATTCGCCATGGCGAATCCGTCCTGTGGCGGACAAACTGGATCGATCAGGGGTGCGCCCAATTGTGTAAACCGGTTCGTGTTCGAGAAGAAGCAGCTGATCTTCGAACAAACGGTCGTTTCGCTTTTTCGCCACAATTTGTTCCTGCAGTTCGAGCGCCGGCGCGAATTCCATTCGGCCCAGCCAGCGCACATTAAGATGATGAGCGAAATTCATATTTGCATTCCTCCCGGAAGACCACGCCCCGCTGCTTCGTGCATGCGCAGATGAGTGAGAGCGATTGCCAGTGCGTCTGCGGCGTCGGCATCCGGCGTTTCGGTCAGACCAAGCAGCGCGCGCACCATGAACGCGACCTGATTCTTGCCGGCTCCGCCGCGCCCGACCGTGGATTGCTTGATTCGCTTCGGCGGATATTCAAATACTGGCAATCCATTTTCGGCGGCGGCCAAAATGGCCGCGCCGCGTGCGGCGCCAAGGATGATCGCGGTCTTATAGCTTTGCACGTAAATGACCGATTCGAGCGCGCAACAATCCGGACCGTGTTCGCGAATCAATTCGGCAAGTCGATCGTGGATGCAGACCAGACACGATGAGGGACGCATCGCGCTTTTGTTATGGATAGTTCCGAAATAAACAGACTGCGGTTTGCCGTTGTTTGCATCCACGATTGCGACACCGGTGTTGCGCAAAGAAGCGTCGATAGCGAGTACGCGCATTTACCGCAACCTTAAAATCGACCGCAACACGTTCAACCCCGAAAGCTTTCGGGGTCAACACAGAATCGACAAATTCGAAAGCAACGGTTTTACTCCCAAGGGCAAACAATGGGCTACATGGTTTTCACCTACACATTTCATCTTTGGGCGGCAAAAGAGACGTCTCGCCTGCCGCAACACATACGAGCGCGGTAAAGTAAACAGTGCCCGGAAAGTCCATGCCAACACGGAGTCGGATCAGCGCCGGTCTGCTTATGTTTCGACGCAAGAATGACGAAATTGAAGTTCTGCTGGCGCACCCGGGCGGACCATTTTTCATTCGCAAAGATGACGGCGTATGGACGATTCCAAAAGGTGAAGCAGCTCCCGAAGAAGATCTACTGACGCGCGGTCAAATTGAATTTGAAGAGGAAATAGGATTTCGTCCCGAAAATGTTCAGCAATGGATTGAGCTCGGCTGGATCCAGCAAAAAGGCGGCAAGATTGTGCACGCCTGGGCGTTTGAAGGAGATTTGCCGGAACCGTTCGAATGCAAATCAAATCTGTTTGAACTGGAATGGCCGCCGCGCTCGGGAAAATACGAAAGCTTTCCTGAGGTCGATCGAGCGTGCTTCTTCTCCGACAAAGCTGCCAGACGGAAATTAAAATCCAGGCAGATTCCTTTTCTTGATCGTTTGTGCGTTGCTCTTGCGAATCAAAACAAGGATCCGACCAAGTCGCGAGCGACGAGTTCATGAGAGCTCGCTTGCGCACTCGGACGGCAACTACTCATGCGGTCTTCGATGAAACGCTTCTTCAGCCGTTGGAAGCTCGACAACGTCAAAGTTGTCAGGCGTGTGATCGTGTCCGTGGTCGGTGCAACCGTCCTGCTGATCGGCATTGCCCTGCTTGTTTTACCCGGGCCGGCGTTCGTGGTGATTCCGGTGGGGCTCGCAATTCTTGCTACCGAGTACGCGTGGGCACGCCGGTGGTTCAGAAAAGTTCGCAGAATTGCGACTGAGGTTGTCTCCGGTCGCGAGCGAACGGCAATTCGCGATTTTCTGTCATCGAGCCATCGCGGCGAGCACGAGGAACGCGCAACCGAATGCGCCGAACACCAGGCTCACGAGCCAAAATGAGCGTTTCCTTGTGAGCGCAGAGATCGCAGCGATCGCAATTGCGATTTGAAACATGGTCACGCCGCGGGCAAACACTTGGTGCTTGTGAAAATGTGATTTTGCCGCGGCTTGTCTGGCCTCGGCTTCTGATTTTATTTCTTTCTGCTCTTTTTCGTAACGCGCACGTTTCGATTGGTCCGATTCGTCAGGCGCGCCGGTGAATGCCGTTTTTGCATCGAGCACGGCGGCTTTTATGCTTTTGGCTTGATAGTAACTCCACTGGTCGGCGGCTTCGATCTGGCTCATCATCGCTTCATTGGCGTGTTCGCCTGAGAGCAGGCTGGCGATTGCAGCCAAAACGGCGAGAATTGCTGTGCTCAGGGCGACCCCTGAAATCCAAGCCTCCCCGGTGTGTTCAGCGCTTTCCTTCACATTTTCATGCAGATGCTCGAGAGGGACTTCTGCTTCTTCCATGCGAGAAGGTGTGAGCTTCTCATCGGGTGTTCAAGGAAATTGAAACCGGAATCGACAAGCCGTGTGGAAAAGCTTTAATTCGGCACCGATATCCCGATGAGCGCCGCACCACTCGTCTGCCAAATTTGTAAAAAGTCGAAGTCGCCGGACAGCGGAATGATTGCCGAATTGGTTCGGCCGTCTCTGCTGGAGTTCATCAAAAAGCAAGTGCCCGACCTCGACAGCAAAACGTTCATCTGCTTCGGAGATTTGGGCGAGTTCCGAAAAGACTACGTCAAAGAAGTCCTGGAGGACGAGATCGGCGAGCTTTCCGCGCTCGACCAGGAAGTCGTCGAAAGCTTGGAACGGCATGAAATTCTTTCGAGCGATATCAGCAAGCAGTTCGAAAGGAAACTCACGTTTGGCGAGCGACTCTCAGACCGGATCGCGGAGTTCGGCGGCAGCTGGAAATTCCTGATCAGCTTCGGGGCAGTGCTGCTCTTGTGGATCGTCGTGAACGGTGTTGTCCTCGCGATACATGCATTCGATCCGTATCCATTTATCCTGCTAAATCTCGTTCTTTCCTGCCTCGCAGCGGTGCAGGCGCCGATCATTATGATGAGCCAAAATCGTGCCGAGGCGCGCGACAGGTTGCGGGCGGAAAACGATTACAAGGTGAATTTGAAAGCGGAGCTCGAGATCCGGCATTTGCACGAGAAACTGGATCATCTCTTGCGCCGCCAATATAATCGGCTATTCGAGATTCAACAGATCCAGATAGAGCTGCTTCACGAAATCGGGCGCCACAAACGGTAGCCGTTTCGTTTCTTGAATGAGGATCAATCATTACAAACACTTTTTAAATACGGCTGTCATCTTGAGCGGTGCGCTGCAACGAAATGCGAAGCATGAGGCCGGGCTTTCAAACATCTCAGTCTTTTGGCTTCGCGGATCGGTCCAAAGTCGATCCGAGATTGAAAGCCTGGCCTCGCCCCGAAAGCATTCGGGGCTGCATTGCAGCTTCGCTTCGCTCAGAATGACATTATGAGCAAAACTGTTCATCTTCTTTTATCGCTCGTTTTCTGCTCGGCCGTAACCGTGTTTGGTCAATGGTCGGCTGCCAATTCGGGAACAAGCAACAATTTGAATCGGGGATATCTGCTCGATTCAGGAGTCGGTTTTGTGGTGGGTGACGCCGGTACTATCGTTAAGACGATGGACGCCGGAATGACGTGGTCACTCCTGACTTCAGGCACAACGAACGCATTGCACGACGTCTATTTTTTCGATGCGACTCAAGGAGTTGCTGTCGGGGAGCAGGGATTGATTCTCCGCACAACTGACGGCGGCGCCGGATGGCAGGGCGTTACCAGCGGAGTGACAGAAAATCTTCGATCCGTCTCGTTCAGCGGCGTAAATGGGATCTCCGGAGGCGATTCACAGGACATCCTCTATTCGACGGATGCAGGTGCTTCATGGCAGATCAGTCAAAGCGGATTTTTCGGCGGCGGGTTCCTGGGCGCGCAGATGCTGAGTGCCACCATCGGTTTTGTTGCGGGGCAAAATTCGATCTCCCAGTCGCTGCTTGGCGCCAGCACTGATGGCGGCGTCAGTTGGGCGTTTCAGCCTTTTTATTTTGATAAAAACGAAGGCGGTGGCACTGACCTATTTTTCTTCGACCAAAACACCGGCGTTGTTTCGGGAATGGTGTTTGATGGACGCGGCGCCATCGCCAGAACGATTGATGGTGGAATGAATTGGTCGACGCTATTCTTCGATCAGGCGATCCAGGGACTTGATTTTCCACAGTCAACCAGCGGCTTCGCGGCGGGCTGGGGAGGACGAATCTCACACAGCACTGACGCCGGAATCACCTGGATCGATGAGACCAGTGGGACTTCCGCCAATCTTAACGACGTTTCCTTCGCAAGTGACGCGTTGCGAGGGATCGCAGTCGGCGACAACGGTACAATTCTCTGGACAGCAAACGGCGGGGAACCGGGGTCGACACCGACGCCTACTCCAACAGTTACACCCAGGGTGACACCACGCGCTACTCCTACTCCAAGGGCTCGTCCCACACCGCCCCCTCGCCCGTAAGTTGCAGCGAGGAGCTCTGCGTTCGCACACTGCGCAGGTAACAATCGTGTTACTTTTTCCTCGTCCGTAATCCTGCTTCTGTATGTATCATCCCAAAGATTTTGCTTGGCTTTGGTACGGGTTCCTGAGCAAATATCGCGATTCACGTTGAACCGCAGAGCGTCAGCTGCGCTTCGACATAAGAAAATCCGGAATGCTGACGCGCCGAAGAATAAATAACTCATGAAAATATCAAACGCAGCACGGTTGGTTTTTTGGGTGGCAGTCATTTTTGCCGTCGGGTTCTTGGTGCGCGCTGAATCTGGCCAGAAGAGCGCAAGTGTGCCTAACTCAAAGAGCGCGCCTTCTCATGTGCACTCTGGCGCACCGGCGATCAGCATTCTCGATAGAAACGGCCTGCCGGCAGTGAGTGGTGCACCATCGGACACCAGTACGATTTTCGATGTGACGGTCGGGCCCGATTTCGCATTTCACCCGGACACAGTCAACATTTCGGTGGGTGACACGGTACAGTGGACGTGGGCTGGGAACGGTCACAGTGTCACCAGCGGACCGCCTTGCGTGGCTGATTCGCAATATTGTTCCCCTAACGATATGAGCTGCTTTCCGGGAACTCTTAACAATACGGGCTTTGTTTATACGCATACTTTCGCGGAGCCTGGCACTTATTTGTACCACTGTCTGGCGCACTGCAGTTTTGGGATGACTGGGGTGGTGAATGTCTCCGGCGGTTGCGCGCCGTCGGGCTGGTCAGCCGGTCCAAACCTGCCTACTCCGCCTGCAACGTTGGTCAGAGCGGTTGGCGTTTGGTTTCCCGCCGACGGCAACTTCTATACTATTGGTGGCCGTACCTCAGACGCGCCAGGCTCTGACTTTCAGCACGTGCTTCGCTACACGCCGAGCTCCAACAGCTGGACCCAGACGGGCGTGACATTGCCGGACAACCAGATGAACAACATGGCCTGTGGAGTGCTTGCCGAATCGGGAACGCCCTACATTTACTGTGTAGGCGGCTCGGCTGCCGGGGCGACGACAGCTACTGGCCGCGTCTTTCGCTACAATCCCGTTACCGACACTACTAACACGCTCACCGGGGATGACTGGCCAGGCGATGTCGGGGGTACAATCCTGCCAGGTGGATTCGCAGTTGTTAACAACAAGCTGTACATAGTAGGCGGGTTCAACATCAACGTAGCTTCGACCAACGAAATCTGGCAGTTTGATCCCACGGCTGGAGTAGGCGCCAAGTGGCTACAGCAGGTGAACACCCCGGAAGGGGTCATGTATGCACCGACATGCTCCATAAGCGGGATCATCTACGTAGGAGGGGCGTCAGATTTTCAGGGAGGTACGGTGGTGGACACAACTAACTCGTTCAGCTTCAACCCCGCCAGCAACACCATTGGCAGCATAGCAGCCATACCACGCGCCACAGGGGAGACGCGAGGGCTTGCCTTCAACGGCAAAATGCTGGTCATGGGCGGGGGTAGAGTCGCGCCCAATCCCTCGAACGAGGTGGATGCATATGATCCGGTTTCTAACACTTGGGCAGTGAACACCCCTGTTCCTGCGTTTGTGAATGCGCGGCGCAACTTCCCAACCGACACAGACGGCACGACGCGGATTTGGCTGGCAGGCGGCTACGAGCCCGCTACGCCAGCGGGCGATATGGAGATCTTCTGCTTGGGCGGTGCGTCACCAACTCCAACACCAACGGCAACTGCTACAGCAACGCCAACTGGGACACCGTCAGCAACAGCAACTGCGACCGCCACTGCAACGCCTACCGGTACGCCAAGCGGTCGGCCTACGCCAACGCCACGGGCTCGGCCAACACCACCGCCTCGCCCATAGCGCCTGTAGCCGCTTCGCTGTGCGAAGCGCACCTCTGGCACGCTCGCAAACCGCGTACGACGCGTCTCGCAGAGACGCGGCTACAGCGGGGCACTCCGCGGCGCGCACGGAGTCACGCGCTCTACCACTGGATTTGTGATAGGGCGGGCAGTCCTCGGCCCAGCGTTCACTTGCGTTCGCCACAAGACGACGCGCCGGACCGGACACGCGACAAAAAAAGAGCCGATGGTGATTGTGCGTCCGATTCTCTTTTGAAGGCAACGCTTTATGGGCAACGGAATTTTGAGGTCGTGCGCGCTGTTCGCACTCGCGGTGCTGTGCGTACACACGGGTCCGTCTCCTGTCGCAGCACAGCAACCCCAGCAGACGCGCGAGGGAATTATTACCACCTTCGCACCCGTTGTGGAGAAGGTCGCCCCGAGTGTTGTGACAGTGTTTACCACACAGACTATCTCGCGCGGGCAGACGGGGTTTCCATTTTCCGATGATACGTTGCGGCAGTTTTTTGGAGATCGAGCTCCGCAAAGACAGGGCAAACAGACGCTGCAAGGCCTCGGCTCGGGTGTAATTGTCAGCCCGGACGGATACATCCTCACAGCCAATCACGTTGTTTCAGGCGCCGACGAAATAATGGTCGGGCTTGGCAACGATCTTCGCAGATTTAAGACAAAAAAGATTGGCACCGATCTAGGCACGGATGTTGCGTTGTTAAAAATCGACGAGAACAATTTGCCCTGCATCAACTTTGCCGACAGCGACAAAGCGCGCGCGGGCGACATTGTGTTGGCGATCGGCAATCCATTCGGCCTGCGGCAAACGGTCACCATGGGAATCATCAGCGCGGTCGGCCGCGGCGGCATGGGCATCGTTGATTACGAAAATTTTATCCAGACTGACGCAGCTATTAACATGGGCAACTCCGGTGGCGCGCTCGTTGATATCGACGGCCGGCTGCTCGGAATTAACACGGCGATCTTCACCCGCAGCGGCGGAAACCAGGGGATCGGCTTCGCCATCCCTGCAAATCTGGCGCGTGAGGTGATGCAGAGCTTGCGTGACAAAGGTCGCGTCGTGCGCGGGTACATCGGCACCTCTGTGCAAACCCTCACTCCGGAAATAGCCGACGCGATGAAGCTGAAAGGTCAACCCACCGGCGCGCTTGTGGGTGAGGTTGAACCAAACGCTCCGGCGGCAAAAGCGGGGATCAAAACCGGCGATGTCATCACCGCGGTGAACGGGAGAAAAATCAAAGACCCACGCGAGTTACGTTTGATGATCGGCTCGATGGCGCCCGGGACCAAGGCGCACATGGAAGTCAATCGCGAAGGTCAGACCAAAACATTCGACGTCCAACTTGGCGAGATGCCTCCCGGTGCTGCTGAGGAGGGCGCGGAGACAGCGTCTGAAGAAACCGCGCAGCCGGAAAGAACTACAGTTTTCGGCGAGGTGGCTGTAACGAACATCACCGATGACATTCGTACGGCGCTTAATCTTTCAAAGGACGTTCAAGGCGCGGTGATTGCCGACATCGATGAGGAGTCACCGGCGGCCAAAGCTGGTCTGCGCGAAGGCGACGTGATCCAGGAAGTGAACAAGCAGTCCGTGAAGAACGCGAAGGATCTCCTTGCGATCAGCAAGAAACTGAAGCCTAACGAGAAAATTCTGATCCGCGTTTACAGTCAGGGCCGCAGCGGTTACGTCGCGCTGGAACCAAAATAGCGGGATCGCCGTAGTGTCCGCTGTCTCAGCGGATCACTCAAATATCCAAAAGCACTCTCGCCTTCCATCCGCCCTCAGTTTGTTCGACAAAGAAATCGTGAAGCGTCACCGCCTTCACGTCCGCGCGTTGATGATGCCGTTCCGTATCGAGCGGTTCGCCCACAGCAGTTGCCTTCAGAAAATGAATTTGATCTCTTTCCTCGATTTGCACTTCTCGTATGCGCAGCAGCAAACGTCCGGCGTCTTTGAGAAAGATCAGCTCCTGCAAGAGATCGAACAGCAACATGTCGAGCTTGTCGTTCCAGAGCTCGATGTGGCGTGTCTGGCGCGGCTGAATCGCCTCAATGTTGTCGATCATCACGTTCGTGGTCGCATCAGCAGCGTCGCTAAACAATTCCGGCAAATCGCGCCCGGTCGCTTCAAAAGCGATATCGGCAGTTCCGATTTCCTCCAGATATTTGTAGGGCATGGGCTGCGCCACGTTGATTCGTTATATCGCTGAATCGTTAAATCGAAAATGCGATGTAACGGTGTAACGACTCAACGAATTACATGATCTTCATTCACAGCGCATTCATTAAGCGCGCGCAGGATCGTCTTCTTTTCCGCCGCAATTTTCTTCCCGATAAACACCAGTTCGGTGCGATCGGATTCAAATGGCTCCAGTTCCCAGCGGCCGGCCACGAAATTGAATAGTTGCCCTCCTTCGGCGAAGCGTATGAAACCCTTGGCGCGAACGACGTTCGCCGGCAGGCTACTTGCAAAGTCTTCGAAACAAACGCGCGAAAAAATTTTGCCGGAAGTGAATGCGAAAGATTCGAATTCAGGCTGATGCTGATGTTTCGGCCGTGTGATTTTTCTCTCGAGTTCAATTCCAAACAACAGTTCGGGATCAATCCTGCCACGCTCGGTACGAACGATCGCCGCGGTCGGATTGATTTCACGCAATTTGCTCTGGAGCGGCCGGATCTGCGCTGGCTCGACGAGGTCGATTTTATTCAAAAGCAAAATGTCTGCGCCTTCAATTTGCAGACGGGTCGTGCGGCCCAGTTCCGGGAAACGAATGAGCATGTCCGCGTCAATGACTGAAACCACACTGTCGAGCCGGCATTGCGGTAGCGCTTCCTGAATGTCGAACACGAGCGCTTCGGGTTCGGCGAGCCCGGTCGTTTCGACGATAATCCTCTCCGGCGCAATCTTCGCGATGATCTCATTCACCGCCGCTTCGAATTCCCCGAGCAACGAGCAACAAACGCAGCCGCCGCCGAGCTCGGCGATTCGCACGTTCTTGCCTTCAATTACTTTCGTATCGATGGCGATTTCGCCGAACTCATTCATCACGATTGCAATCTTCGCGCGGTGTGTTGCGAGAATGTGCCGGAGCAAAGTCGTCTTCCCGCTGCCGAGCGGACCGGTGATGAGCGTGATTGGCGTTCGCGGTTGCATATCACGAAGGCGAAAGCAGGAAAAGCGAATGGCGAAGGAGACCAAACGGCGTGCAGAGGACGGCCCGCCCTACCACTCGCGTGTCGTTTACGTTCAGCTTGTGTCGGTAGGGCGCGTCACTCCGTGCGTGCCGCTCTGCGTCATTCGTCATTTCGCGGTCCGTCATTCAGCTCATCCTTTCACGTTTCCGATTGGCGTGAATCGCGCGACCGGCTTGCTGATCCCTGCCAGCTTTGTCGCTGCGATTACCTCATCAATATCTTTGTAAGCACCGCCTGCTTCCTCCGCGAGACCTGCCCATGAGGTGCTGCGAACGTAAATGCCGCGCGCTTCGAGATCGCGCTGAAGTTGTTTGCCGTGCCATTGTTTGCGCGCCCTGGTGCGGCTCATCGTGCGGCCGCTCCCGTGTGCAGTGCTGAAAAATGTTCCTGAGCCTGACGTTGTCCCCACGAGCAGATAGGACCCAGTCTCCATGCTGCC
>Ga0306921_10009634_pt1 | contig 10254 bp, 9 predicted proteins | sample sta12Cox44000080_FD_203760 | JGI IMG/M metagenome (GOLD analysis project Ga0306921, IMG submission 203760) | Lab enrichment of tropical soil microbial communities from Luquillo Experimental Forest, Puerto Rico - statoxic.12C.oxic.44.000.080 (v2)... | ecosystem: Environmental > Terrestrial > Soil...
CGTCGACGACGAAGCCGCGATTCGCGAATCGCTGCAGACCCTGCTCGAGCTCGAAGGCTACGAAGTCGACAGCGCCAGCGACGGCGCGGAGGGACTGGCGCGGCTGGCTGAGCGTCCCTACGACCTTGTACTGCTCGACTTCGCCATGCCCGAGCGCAATGGTATCGAGATTTTGCAGGAAATTCGCGAGCGCGACTCCGAGCTGGCGGTGATCATGATCACTGCGTATGGTACGGTGGAAAACGCGGTGAACGCGATGCAAGCCGGCGCCACGAACTTCATCCAAAAGCCGTGGGACAACGAGAAACTACTGGCCGATGTGCGCTCAGCGGTGGGTCAGCGCCGCGCCGAAGCGGAGATTGTCCAGCTTAAGCGTGCGCTGAAGCAGCGCTACAACTTCGAGCACATCGTGGGCAAGAGCGAGCCCATGCTGCGCATCTTCGACCTGGTCGCACAAGTCGCGCCCAGCCGTTCGACCGTGCTGCTGCAGGGAGAAAGCGGCACGGGCAAGGAGCTGATCGCGAAAGCGATCCACATGAATTCTCCGCGCAAAGACCAGGCATTTGTGCCCGTCAACACTGGCTCGATGCCCGCGGACCTGCTGGAGTCAACGCTCTTCGGCCACGTAAAGGGCGCATTCACCAGCGCCATCGCCAGCAAGAAGGGTTTGTTTGAGATGGCCGATCGAGGAACGCTCTTCCTCGACGAGATCGGCACCATGAGCCTCGAGACGCAGGCGAAGATCCTGCGCGTCCTTCAGGATCGCAAGTTCATGCACCTCGGCGGCGTAAACGAGATTCAGGTCGATGTCCGCATCATCGCGGCCACCAACGTGGATCTGCGACAGCAGGTGAAGGAAGGCAAGTTCCGCGAAGACCTATTCTACCGGCTGAACGTGATCACCATCGATCTGCCGCCGTTGCGGCAGCGTAAGAATGATATTCCGCTCCTGGTGCAATATTTCGTACAGAAGTTTGCCGAGGAAAACGGCAAACCTCCGCTGCAGTTGACGCCCGAGGCGTTACGTCCGCTCTTAGATTACGACTGGCCAGGTAATGTGCGCGAACTTGAAAACGTAATCGAACGCGCCGTCGTGCTGGCGAATGGATCCAGCCTGACCATCGAGCTCCTGCCCGACGAGATGGTTGGGCGCGGAGCAAAGCTTGCGCTGATGGAGCATCGCCCGGATGCGTCGCTGTTCGAGATCATGGAAGACTGCGAGCGCCGCATCATCACCGACATGCTGGAAAAGAGTGGCTGGAACCAGACCGAAGCCGCCGAGCAATTCCGTATTCCTCTATCCACCCTGAACCAGAAAATCAAGCGGCTGAATATTGAGATCAGGAAGAAGGGACGAGAATAGGTTTCGTTTCCGTTCTCCGTTGGCAGAGACCGCGCCGGTTGGCGCGGTTCTGCCCTTTAGGGTCGCGACGTGCGCCGCTCGATTGCGAAGCAAATCGCAAGAGATGTTCCTTCTGCTTATGTCTGACATCCAATCAATGTTGTCTACCTTTGTCTAGTTTCCACACGACCGGGAGACATTGTGAAAAGGTCCGAAGCTCTGCAGGCGTGGGCTTACATTTTGTCGGGTAGAACTCCCTCGATCTCAATCGAGTTGACGCGCGAATGTCCGCTTCGTTGTCCAGGGTGTTATGCCTACGAGGATGCACATTTAGGCCTTCCGGGTGTCACACTTCGGCAACTGGCGGACTTCCAAGGGAGCGCCTTGGTGCAACGCACGCTTCGCCTGATCGACGAATATCGGCCTTTGCACGTTTCGCTTGTCGGAGGCGACCCGCTCGTGCGCTTTCGCGAACTCGAAGAAATACTGCCCGAATTGGATCGCCGCGCTATTCCGGTGCTGCTGGTCACCAGCGCCTTCCGCACGATCCCGGTGCATTGGAACGCGATGCCCCTGCTAAGCATCGCAGTGTCGGTGGATGGATTGCAGCCAGAACATGATGCGAGGCGCAAGCCGGCCACGTATGAGCGGATCTTAAAGAATGTCGCAGGGACTAAGGTCACTATTCATTGCACCGTCACGGGACAGATGATGGATCGGCCGGGCTATCTTGAGGAATTCGTGCGGTTTTGGAGCGCGCGTGAAGAGACAAAGCGAATCTGGTTCAGCCTGTTCACTCCCCAACGAGGCGCCGTCGCCCCAGAAATCCTAACGCCTGGGCAGCGGAGGCACGCCATCGAGGAACTGCTTCGTTTGCGCGTAGCATATACCTCGATCGATATGGACCAGCGCACGATCGAAGAATTCCGGCACCCTCCGGCTTCGCCGGCCGATTGCATCTTTGCGCGCACCACGCTCACGCTTTCAGCGGATTTGAGGACGCGGATCACGCCCTGCCAGTTCGGTGGGAATCCTGAGTGTTCGCAGTGTGGTTGCATCGCCAGCATGGGCATGGCGGCGATCGGCCATCTCCGGATCCTTCCCGGGGTTAAAGTAGGACAGCTCTTCGCCATATCTGACCTCATCGGGAGCGGCGTGAACAAACTCCGGCCGCGTCGTGAGCGAACCGGACCCGAAGCCCATCGGGAAACAGTGGAAGAGCGGAAGGTAGCGTGACATTTCTCGCTGGAGTCGCGGCACGGACAAGCAAGCGCAGCAAGCCGAATACCTGGCGTAACGGGGCTGGTCGAAGTCCGCGGGATTCATCGTGCGGACTCAAGCCCTTTGACAGCCCATCGCCGGGTTCTGAGATGATCAGTCTGTGGCGCTTGCCCACAACAGTCGGCTCCCTGCCTCACACTTCTCGTTACTCTCGCCTTCCTTTCGTTACCCCGAGCCGCGACCGCACAGCACCACTTCGTCGGCACCGAGGACACTCACCTCGTCGACGCCCAGGGTCATCCGCTTAGCCTCCGTGGCACCAACCTTGGCAATTGGCTCGTCCGCGAAGGCTACATCTTTCATTTCGAAGGAGGTCCGCAATCAGCGCGCGAGATCGAAACGCTGACCAACGAGCTTCTCGGACCTGAAGCTGCCAACAAGTTCTGGCGTCAGTACCTCGACCGTTACATCACGCGCAACGATATCCAATTCCTCAAGCGTGCTGGCTTCAATTCGATTCGTATCCCGATTCACTACATGTATTTCGAGAGCGGCGACGCTGAGGGCTTCCGTTTGCTCGATCGCGTCGTCGAATGGTCACAGGAGGCTGGGCTCTACGTCGTGATCGACATGCACTGCGCCCCGGGCGGGCAGACCGGCGCCAACATTGACGACGGTTGGGGTTATCCGTGGCTATTTGAGAGCCCTGAGGCGCAGCAGCTTAATCAGCATCTGGAAGCGCATCGCAGCGCATTGTCGCGATTCGGAGACGGTGTTAGGCTACGACCTTCTCAACGAACCCATACCGCACTTTCCCCAGCTCAAGAAATACAACTCGCAGCTTGAGCCGTTCTATCACCGTATCGTGGACGTCATCCGCGAGGTCGATAGGAACCACATTGTGATTCTCGGCGGAGCCCAGTGGGACACCAACTTCTCCGTCTTCGGCCCGCCGTTCGATGCGAACGTCATGTACACCTTCCACAAATACCGGATGCCGCCCGAGCAGAAGGAAATCCAGCCGTATGTCGATTTCCGTGACACTTACCGCGTGCCCATTTGGATGAGTGAATCGGGAGAAAACACCGATGAGTGGATCACACAATATCGCAAGTTGCTAGATAAGAACCACATTGATTGGGCCTTCTGGCCCTACAAGAAGATGGATAGCCCGCGCTCGATTGTCTCCTTCACGCGCCCATTGTATTGGGACGAGATTGTCGCCTACGCCAGACTTCCCGGCACGATGGGTGACACAGAAAAACGCATCGCCAAGCGCCCTCTACAAGACCACATCAACGCAGCATTCGCGGAGCTGCTCGAAAACATTCAATTGAGCAAGTGCAGGATCAATGAGGGATATCTCAAGGCGCTTGGGTTGGGCCCAGTGAACTAAAGCGACCGTCGGATATCCCACTCACCCCAGCCACTGCGGATTGTGGGTTGTGCCGTCGAATTGGGTGCTCGTTTTGTAGAGCTCGAACTGACCGTTCTTGGCCACTTCGGCAGTCTTACTCAGCAGCGCGGCACGCTCGCCTGCAGTCAGCGGCTGGAAGTTGCGACCAAGATCGATTGCCTGCTGCACGACTTTCATCGATTCGCATCCGGTAATGACAACGCTCGTCGGCAAGCTTAATGCATAGCGTAGGCACTCGACAGCACTGACTTTGCCGCTCTTTAGTAGTATGCCGTCGCCGATGGGCTTCATGCCCAGCACACCGATGTTGCGCTGCTGCGCCATTGGCAACACGATCTGGGCAAAGCTTTCATACTGCGCGTCCATCACATTCAGAGGCATCTGGACTGAGTCGAACTTGAACTGATGTTGGTCGGCGACCTCAAGCATGTGCTTGTGGATTTGCGGACTCTTATGCCCGGTGAAGCCGATCAAGCGAATCTTGCCGGTTTCGCGCGCCTTCACTGCGGCTTCCATTCCACCGCCGTGCGCAAAAATGCGCTCAGGATCGTTCATGCGGATAACTTCATGGAACTGCAGCAGGTCGATATGGTCGGTCTCGAGACGCTGCAAGGATTGATCGATCTGCTGGGCGGCAGTCTTGCCGTCGCGGCCATCGATCTTGGTCATCAGGAATACTTTTTCCCGGTAGCCGTCGCGCAGAGCCTTGCCCATCCGGACTTCGCTGTCGCCGTCGTGGTAGTCCCAGCAGTTATCCATGAAGGTGATGCCGTTGTCGACCGCGGTGCGAATAATCTTGATGGCCTCGGCTTCGCTGGGATTGCCTATGTGATAGCCACCGAGACCGAGCATAGAGACCTGCTGGCCACTGTGTCCGAGCGTTCGAGTCGGGATACCGGATGGGTTTTCAGCCTGCGCCACGTTGCCGAATCGCGCAACGACGCCCGCTGCGACCATGCCCTTCACGAAGTCCCGGCGATCAGCCATAGGGTTCTCCCTTTTTTGAAAAGCTTGCCACCAGACGCTAAATTGGATGGCGAATTCTCAGGCAAAGTAGCTTGCGCGCTGCAAGAAATCGACGACCGGACCAGCTTCCACGGCGCGCGATCGATTTACCCCGGACTCTTGCTGGCACTGTAAGTGCAGAAAATTACATTGTTGGCTGGCTATCAGCGGCGGAGAAACATGCAGACGCGCGACAGCCGAGACGCCGCCGTCACACCGCGACTGGTTCCGCAGCTTCCTGGTTTCTAGTCTGCCGTTTGGGTTGGTAAATGCAGCAGGGCTCTTCCGCGAACAAGTCGCTGGTTATAGCAAATGCGCGCGCACGGGATCCGCCGCAGATTTCGCGATATTCGCACACACCACACTTCCCTTCCAGGTTTTGGCTGTCACGCAGGCGGCGAAACAGCGGAGAGTTGCGGTAGATGTCGGCAAGCAAGTGACGGCGAATGTTCCCGCCTGAGAGCGGCAGGAACCCGCTCGGATAGACCTCGCCAAGATGGGAGATGAAGACGAGACCTTTGCCGTCGTTGATGCCGCGAGGCGCGCGTCCGATACCGTCCTCCATTGCCGTATCGACAGATGACTCCATAAACTGCGGAACCCGACTGTAGGATTCGCCTGGACCCTCTCCCAAGCGACGGGCCTCTGTCCTGCGCTGCAGCAGATAGCGCCGATAGTGCTGGGCATTAGTGCTCTTGATATCAAAGAAGGCCCTGTGCGAGGTCTCGTGGAGCTTTTGGAAGACCTGCTCGAATTCTTCCGCCGATATGAGATCGATGTCGGAGGCGCGCCCAGTAGGCACCAAAAAGAACACGCTCCAGAGGGTGATATCGAGTGTTTCGAGCAGAGCGATAATATCGTCGAGCGTCGCCAGGTTGTGGCGCGTGATCGTGGTGTTGATTTGCACCGGCAGTCCAATCTCCCGCGCCCAGCGCACAGCGTCAACGGTCCATTGATACGAGCCAAGTACCCGTCGAAAGGTGTCGTGAATCGCGGCAGTTGGGCCGTCAAGTGAGACTGCAAGCCGCGCCAGGCCGCGTTCCTTCAGGCGCAGAATACTCCCCCGGGTAAGCAGCGGCGTGGCGCTCGGCGTCAGCGAGATGCGGACATTGCGATCAACGGCGAACTGCACAAGCTCGAAGATGTCGGGGCGCTTCAGTGGATCGCCGCCAGTGAGCACGAAGACGGGGACTTCCATGGTCGCAATTTCGTCGATAAGGCGCTTCGCTTCGTCAGTCGTGAGTTCAAGCGAATGGCGCAAGGGCTGCGCGCAGGCGCGGCAATGAGCACAGGCGAGGTCGCAGGCCTGAGTGGTTTCCCAGATCGCGACAAAAGGTCGCTGGTCGAAGTTGGTGTGCTCGTACACGCCGCTCCTCCATTCCCACATTGGGCAATCCCAGCACCACAATGGCAGACCGTTCCAAGCAGGTATGTGACGTTAGTCACGAGAAGTTAAAAAAATCAGAAGTCTTCCGCCACGTTTTACGTACGGACGAGGGTCACACCAGCTAGTGAGCTACGTCACAGCCAGCGGGTTCGTTGTCGACCAAAATCGTAACCAGCGAAATCAGGAGCCTGAGCTACCCTGGGAGGCAGTTATGTCTGAAGATAAGCGAGATGCACTTGAGGTTCTGCGCTATGAACTGAATTTCATTGAACAGGGTGGCTATGGAAGTTGGTATAGCACGCCTTGGGGGCCCGCTTCTATCTTCCAGGACTCGTTGACGTGTCCCAACCACGGGGATCCGACGCGTCCGCACGCTTGCCATGAGTGCCTGCTGTATGACTTCGTTCCCGAGGAGTTCCGCAACGAAGATGTTCCTTGCCATCACATCCCCTTGAATAAGCACGGAGATACGATCACCACACCGCAGTCGGAAGAAGAGCTTCGCGAGAACGTGAAGCACTGGCTGAAGCGAACGATTGCGCGGATCGAGGCGGGACGCGCCAAGGAAAAAGAGAAGGAAGCGGAGCAGAAAAAGCAGAAGGTCGGATAAGGGCGAGGTTTTCGGAAACCGAGTTCCAGCGGTTTTGTTCCAAAACAGGACCAGCAACGCAAGATTGACGCATCCGCAGCGGCAATTCTCTGTCCGAGGAAGGGTAGAATCCGACCCAGCCCCAATAGTCGGAGTATGCATGAGACGAATGTTTGCCTCGCTCAACCCGCAGGAAGCCTTGCATGTCGCAATTTTCATTGAAGAACGCAACGCTGGCATCTATCACCACTTCGCGGAGATGTTCACGGAGTTCGGCGATGTGGATTCGCGGGAGATCGCACGTGTCTTCTGGGATATGGCGGTCGAGGAAAGACGCCACCGCAGCGTCCTGCAGGAGAAATATCAGGAGCGCTATGGCTACGCCAGTTGCGCTCTCACCGAAGAAGACTTGCAAGACATGATCGAGGTTCCGCGGCTGGACGACGGGGATGTATTCGCGGATTCGACTGCGCCGAGTGACAGCGCGCGGGAACGGGCGGTGAGGGTAGCGTTAACGGCCGAGCAAAGCGCACAGGACTTCTACTTTCGTCTGGCTGAGCAGACCAAAGATGCACCACTTCGCCGTCTCTATATCGAACTCGCCACCATGGAAGACGGGCATGTAACCTATCTGGATAACGTGCTGTCAGCGTCGACTAGGAGTGAAGATAAGGGAGTGAACTGAGGGCTGTCGTTTGTCCCTACTGTCGCCGCAGATCAGGAAACGACTTGAACTCCACTGCACGCTCGCTGGCGTGATCGGCTCCCTTGGCGTCGGCGCTATGGAGAGTCAGCTTGCCCCGCAGTACGCGATAGCCCTCGTCTCCCTTCTGTTTCCCCGAAACCGTCGTAAGCGTTCCGTCGAATTCGTACCACACGGCATGTACTATCTTCGTCTTGAACGTCAGGTGGTCACCCTGTATCGATGCCTTGTCGAAAAACTGGTCGATGAACTCGCCTTTGTCGCTGTCGGTGTCGCCAAAACGGGAGACAAATCCGGACAGCTGGCCATCCTCGACGGTGAGTTGGACGAACTCGCCTTCTCGAAGGAACGTAAACATGCCCGAAAGGTCGTTGGAAACCGCTGGGGGGGTGGAAGCCTGGCCGAATGCCACGAATGAGGAGAGCGTCACCAGGCATGTGACCCAAAGAAGTCGACGAATCATTTACGCTCCGTGAGTTCAATGATTGCATGGGATGAAGGAATGGGAAAGCGTTTGGTCCAAACCCAGTTCAGACATCCGAAACTCTCCGAAATGCAACTCGGTCTTGAGGCTTAACCAATGTGGCTCGGACACAATTAGCGCCACGGCTTTTCGCTATAATCCAACTACCAGAACCAGGGTAAGGGAAGATGTCCGAGGTAACACCGACGCAACCCCAAAATGATGACGCCTTGCACGATGCGCCCGTCTTGCACTACGAGTTGGAGCCGCGGCTAGGAGTCTTCGGGCGCAATCTTGCAGATCTGATCCTACGGCGTAAAGAGGAACCGGTTGAAACTACGACTGAACCGGTCCCTATTCCGCAAGAGAAGTGGATTGCGACTGGCCTGGGACCGCGACGCTACCTTGAATCGTACGGGTACCACGCGCTTCTGGTCGTCCTGATCTACTTCTTTTCGACATCGTCATTCTTCAATCATCGCGTGCAACTGCAGTCGCCATTCGAAAACACCGCGGTTGAGCATTATGCGCTCAGCGAGTACCTGCCGGCGATCAACACCGGCCCACGCGGAGACGCCAAACCGCGCCAGGGCCAGCCGAAGCTGGCGCAGCAGGAGATTCTTTCGGTCCCACCGAATCCCGACAACAATCACCAAACTATCGTGACACCGCCGAACGTCAAGCTGACACATGATGTGCCGCTACCGAATATCGTGGCGTGGACAAACATTCCTGGCCAGCCGATCGCGGCGTCGTCGCGGCAGTTGTCGCAGCTCAAAATTCCGCAGTTTGCGCCGCAGGTAGTGGAGCCAACAGCCGATGTTTCGAAGCTGAAATCGCGCAACACTGTGACTCTCGACCAGCAGGCCGTCGTCGAGCCGACGGCCGACGTTGCCAACGTTAAGCCCAAGTTGACGATGCCAGTCGTGGCGCAGCCATCCGTGGTTGCGCCTCCACTGTCGCCGGATCAGCTGAAACTGAAGCGCGGCGAAATCACCATGGCGCAGATCGAGCCGCAGGTCGCCGCACCCAAGCTTCCGGTAGAGCCGCAGCGCGCAGGGGCGGTTGGTGATGCGGCCGGTGCCAACGGCTCGGCAAAGAATGTTCCGGCTCAGCCGAGCATTCAGGGCTTGCAGTCGACAAACGGGCAAGGGCAGATCATTGCGCTCAGCCTCACTCCGACAGATGTCCGGGGACCAGTCGAGGTGCCCGGCGGTAACCGTAGTGGCGAATTTCATGCGTCTCCCGGCGGCAAGGCCGATGCGCCGGGAACTCCGAAGATCACGGGTAATCCGGGAGCGACTGGCACCGGCGCCGGAGGCGGCAAAGGCAACGGCTCGGGCACCGGCGGCACTGGCAACGCGCCACCGGGAATCAGCGTTGGGGCAGCCCCGCCGGGAGCAGCCGCCGCGGCAGTAGCGGGAACTCCCGGAAAGCAGCCCGGCGGTACCCAGAGCGACGAAAATAAAAAGATTCTCGCAGCAGCAATGCATCCCTCAGTACCAAGCGTGAGCCGTCCACCGGTAGAACCTCCACCTCCCACAATGTCAGATGCCGATGCGGACGCGCTGGAACGGCAGGTATTCGGCACCAAGAAGTACTACTCACTGGTGCTGAACATGCCGAACCTGACGTCGGCAACCGGAAGCTGGATCGTGCGCTTCGCCGAGTTGAAGCAGTCAGATAACAAGGTCGCGATCGCTGCCCCAGTAGCGGTATCGAAGGTAGATCCGGCGTACCCAGCTGATGCATTGCGCGACAACGTAGAAGGCACGGTGACCCTTTATGCAGTGATTCACGCCGACGGCACTGTAAGCGGGATCAAGGTGCTGAACAGCGTCGATCCGCGATTAGATGAAGCCGCGGCACGAGCTTTGTCGCGTTGGCAGTTCCGTCCCGGCACCAAGAATGGCGACCCGGTGGAACTGGAGGCGGTGGTGTTGATTCCGTTCCGCAAACACCGTATGCGGTAAACGCTCAAACCGGTACTTTCACCAAAATCTGGAAACAGCGAGCAAACTCGAGAATACGATTGCGCATCCCGCTCCTCGGGCCTGCGCAGTCTAACCACTCTTAGTACCCAATTCTTGGGGACTAAAGTGCGCCATATTAGGCCATATTATGCCG
>Ga0306921_10009637_pt1 | contig 10252 bp, 6 predicted proteins | sample sta12Cox44000080_FD_203760 | JGI IMG/M metagenome (GOLD analysis project Ga0306921, IMG submission 203760) | Lab enrichment of tropical soil microbial communities from Luquillo Experimental Forest, Puerto Rico - statoxic.12C.oxic.44.000.080 (v2)... | ecosystem: Environmental > Terrestrial > Soil...
GCCTTCCCTCAGAGTGACCGCCACGATAAGGCTAGTTTTCGCGGTCGAGGATGAAGTCGGGCAAGGTCATCAAGGCGCGGCCGTATTCGGACTCACCGCTGCCATTGAGGCAGGCCTTGGCACGGCGGGCATAATCATGGGCCAAATCACGCGTGCGATCCAAGGCGCCGGAATCGCGCACCAGGGCTACCAACTTTTCGGGCTGAACGGAAACGAACTCCTTTTCTTCGAGTACTCGAGTGACCAGTTCGCGCGCTTCGGAATGCCCGTTTTGCATCGCGTAGATGAGAGGGAGGGTGACCTTGCCCTCCTTGAGGTCGCTAAGAACGGGTTTGCCGAGTTGCTCGCTGGAAGCGGTGAAGTCGAGCAGGTCATCAACAAGCTGAAACGCCAGACCGGCAAAGCGACCGTAATCGGCCAAGGCATTTTCGTGATGCTCGTCGAAGCCGCCCAGCACCGCGCCCAATCGTGCGCAGCCACTGAAGAGACACGCGGTTTTATACGTGGCGAGTTGCAGGGCATCCTGCTCGGTGACATCCAGGCTGCCGATCTTGGCCAATTGAATCAACTCGCCTTCGACCATCTTTTGGGTGAGGTCGATCAGGATATCGAGCACGTGAAAATTGCGTTCTTCAAGGGCGATCTGGAAAGACTGCATATAGAGCCAATCCCCTGCCAGAACGCTCCGGTGATTGCCCCAGCGCGAGTTGGCGGAAGGACGGCCACGACGTGTATCGGCGCTGTCGATGACGTCATCGTGAATGAGGGTAGCGCTGTGGAGAAGTTCAACGACAGCGGCTAGTTTTATCGCACTACAGCGATTGTCATTGCGGCCGTTGGCGTAGCCATGGCACAAAAGCAGAAGAGCAGGGCGGAGCCGCTTCCCTCCCCCGCCCAGCAGGTAGCTGGTGATCTCGGACACCGGCTGAAACGCAACGGCACTCTGACGAGATAGCTCTTGCTCGACCCGCACCAAATCTTCGCGGACTAACTCGAAGACTTCTTTGACCGTCAGTAAGGCGATAATCATCCTCCGTGAACCTGCCCTTAAAGGGGCTCCCCAGCCGGGGAAGCACTCGCCTGGGCGATCTGAAAAAAGCGCCTAAAATTGGCCGCCGTAACCGAAGCGGTTTCTTCGGTTCCTAAGTCTCTCACATTCGCAAGGGCCTTGGCCACTTCGGCCACATAGGCGGGCTCATTGCGCTTGCCACGGTAGGCCTGTGGCGCAAGGTACGGAGAATCGGTTTCGATCAAAATGTTTTCCAGGGGCAAAGCCTTCGCAACGTGGCGAAGGTTCTCGGCCTTCGGATAGGTCAGATTGCCCGTAAAGGAGACAAAGAAACCCATGTCGAGGCCGCGGCGGGCGTCTTCCATGGTGCTGGTGAAGCAGTGCAGTACGCCGCCGAGACCTGTGGATTTCCAGTTTTCTGCGAGCAGGTCGAGGCAGTCGGACCAAGCCTCGCGGCAATGGATGATGATGGGGAGCTTGGCAGCGCGGGCGAGTTCCATTTGATCGAGGAAGACGCGCTTCTGCACATCACGAGGCGAATGATCGTAGAAATAGTCGAGACCGATTTCGCCCCAGGCGATGACTTTGCGGTGCTGCGCAAGACGGACGAGGGTGTCTAGATGCTCCTGCGTCACATCTTTGGCCTCGTGGGGATGGATGCCAACGGTGGTGAAGATCCAGTCGTGGGCTTCGGCGTAGGGGATGGCGGCGTCGAGCTTCTCGGGGCCGGGGCCTACACCGATGGCAAGCAGCGTGTTTACACCCGCCGCCCGCGCCCGTGCGAGCATAGCGTCGCGGTCTTCGGCGAATTGCGGGAAGTCGATGTGCGCGTGGGAGTCGATCAGATCCATGGCAGAGAGTTCAGTAATCGGTTCAGAAAGACTTTTTCTTCCTGCGGCCGAAGGAAAAAGATAACGCAAACACGCCCTTCGCGTGAAGAGCACGGGGCGGACACAGACGTCCTGGCAAACGACGTCAGTAGAGCGTCGCTACAGGACGATAACCCTCACAGCGCATGCTTCATGGAAAACGGAGAACGCAAGACTACTTCAGACGGGCGCCGACCTCCACTTCTTCGGCGAAGCCGGCCAGCACCGGGCGCCCTTCGGGGCCGACGGAAGCGGCAACGATCATGCCGTTCGATTCGACACCGCGGAGCTTGCGGGGCGCGAGGTTGACAACGACGACCACTTTGCGGCCAATCAGGGATTCCGGTTCATAGTATTGCGCAATGCCAGCACAGATCTGGCGGATTTCGGACCCGATATCGACGGTGAGCTTCAGCAGCTTGTCTGCGCCCACGATGCGCTCGGCGGTTTTCACTTGCCCCACACGCATCTCGACCTTGGCGAAGTCTTCGATGCCGATTTTGTCGACGACACCCGGGGCAGGAGCCGCCGCGCCGCCTCCGTGGGACGCAGTCGGGCTGCCGGGAGCAGGTGCGGGCGCTGCGGATGGGGGATTCAGTTCTTCGTTGGCCATGGCTTCGATCCTCTCTATGGCTTCAGTCTTTTCGACGCGCGGGAAGAGCGCCTGGAACTTGCCGAGCGTGGTGCCGGGAACCAGTTGACCCCAGCGCAAGCCGTCCAATTCCGCGGCGCTAAGGGAGCCTGCTTGACCTAACCAGGCCCAAATTTTCGAGGTGCTTTGGGGCAATACGGAATGCGCAAGCACGCTGACAATCCGTAGGAGTTCGGCCGTCGTCCACAGGATCGTGGCTTTGCGCAATTCTTCGTCAGGAGCATTGCCGAGCGCCCAAGGCTGTTCGGCGGTGAGGTATTTGTCCGCGGCCGCGATGACCGTCCAGATGGTTTCCAGGCCGCGCGAAAACTCGAACCTGTCAAACCGTTCGAGCACCTCGCCGATCGCGGATCGCGTTTCCCTGGCCAAAACGTCGTCCTGGGGAAGGCCAGTGCCAGGCTTCGGAACTTTGCCAGCAAAATTCTTCTCGAGCAAAGCCGCCGTTCGACTGGCCAAGTTCCCGAGGCCATTCGCGAGATCGCTATTGTAGCGGGTGACCAGTGCATCGTAGCTGAAGTTGCCGTCTTGGCCGAAGACCACGTCGCGCAGCAGGAAATAGCGGAGCGCGTCGATTCCCAGCATGTTGACGATGGGACGCGGAAGCACCACGTTGCCCTTGGACTTGCTCATTTTGGCGGCGTCCATCAGGAACCAGCCGTGCGCCCAGACCTGCCTGGGGACCGGCAACATCGCAGCCATTAGAAAAGCCGGCCAGTACACGGTGTGAAAGCGAATGATGTCTTTGCCAACCAGATGCACGTCGGCCGGCCACATCCCTCGGCGCTCGTACTCCGGTCCGTCTACGGCGCTGATGTAGGCGCACAGGGCGTCGAACCAGACATAAAAGGTATGCGGTTCTTCCCCCGGGACGGGAATGCCCCAGCGAATGCTGGTGCGGGTAATGCTGAGGTCCTTCAAACCGCCCTCGACAAAACTGATGATTTCGTTGCGACGCGTTTCCGGCTGAATGAAGTCGGGATATTTTTTGTAGAAATCGAGTAGCGGCTTTTGGAAGGCCGACAGCTTGAAGAAGTAGTTTTCTTCCGTGACCGTTTCGGTCGGCCGCCCGCAATCGGGGCAGGGATCGCCGGGCTTGGCGTCATTCACGTAGGCGTTGTCGTAGATGCAGTATTGGCCGGTGTAATGGCCTTTGTACACGTAGCCGTTTTCCTTGCAGAGCCGGAAGAGCCACTGCACGGTGCGAACGTGCTTGAGGTCCGTGGTGCGGACAAATTCGTCGGCGTTGAGATCCAGTTCATCCCAGAGGGCGCGCCAGGCATCGGCCATGCGGGCCACAAATTCGGACTCCGCGATGCCGGCATTCTTCGCGGCGCGCTCAACGTTGACGCCATGTTCGTCGGTACCGGTGGTCATCACGACGTCATATCCCCGCATGCGTTTATAGCGACGGAGCATATCGGCGACAACGGTCGTGTAGGTGTGGCCGATGTGAGGCAGGCCGTTCGTGTAATAGATCGGCGTGGTTATGTAAAACTTTTCTTTTTTCTCAGCCATTTTGGGTTCCCAATCCAAGGCAGCGAGCAATCAGTTCCCGTTCGCTGACCTGCCCGCGGCAGCCAGGCTCGCTTGACGGGTCGCCCGATTCACCGTCGCGCCAGCTCACTTCTTGTGCTGCTCATCGAAGCGAAGCATGGCCTGCTCCATAACCTCTTGCAGGGGAACATTGTTCTCTTCCGCCAGTTTACGGCAATCGTCAAATTCGGGGGAAGCGTGCTGAATGCGCCCGTCGGCGCGGGAGACTTTCACACGGACGTCCCCGAGGGGAGTGCTGACGATAACGTGTTCGCGGGGAAGAGCGTATCGTTCGACCAGATGGCTGCGAACCCCGAGGGTCGTGGTTTCAGCGAATAGCATGGTTTGGAACTTGGCCTCGTCTTCGGGCTTGCAAAGGATGCTGACAAGCATACCCGGCCGGCTTTTTTTCATATGAATGGGAGCGGAGAAGACGTCGAGAGCGCCCGCGGCAAGTGCCCTTTCGAGCAGGTAGCCGAAGATCTGCGGGTTCATGTCGTCGATGTTGGCTTCGAGGACGCGAATCGTGCCGCTGTGGCCCTCCATGGCCGCACCAAAAACGTCGCCAAGCATGATGCGCAAAACGTTGGGCTGAATCTCGATGTCGGCGTTGCCGGCGCCATAGCCAATGGCACTTACCTGCATCGCGGGCTGAGGGCCGAAAACCCGGCAAACGGTGGTGACAATGGCTGCACCGGTCGGGGTGACCAGTTCCTTCTGCGCGCCGTTCGAATAGGTCGGCTTGCCCAGCAGCAGCCGGGCGGTCGCCGGAGCGGGAACTGGCAAGATGCCGTGGGCCGTTTTCGTGGTACCACCGCCAACGTTGAGAGGCGAACAAAGAAAGGTCTCGATGCCCAGTTCGGAGAATCCAATACAGGCACCCACCACGTCGACGATGGAATCGATGGCGCCGACTTCGTGAAAATGAATTTTGTCCAGAGGCACGTCGTGAACCGCAGCCTCGGCCTCGCCGAGCCTGGTAAAGATCGCGTCGGCTCGCTGCCTGACGGAGGCCTCGAGATCGGATTCATTGAGAATGTCCCGAATCGTGGCCAGGGACCGGTGTGTTCTGGTGTGTTCTGTGTGCACCTGGACATGCGTCGCAGACATGCCATTCTTCCAGACCTTTTGGGAGGAGATTTCCCAGCCGGGTACGCGAAGCCCCTGTAATTTGCTGCGCAGGAGTTCCAGCGGGCAACCCAAATCGACCAACGCTGCGAGAGTCATATCGCCACTGATACCGCTGAAGCAATCAAAATACGCAGCTTTCATAGGGTTAGCCCGGCAGGCGTCCATCGCCTTGTGCCTCGGGGCAGGCACCGCACGGCCGCCAAAAACGCGTGAGCGTACATCGATACTAGCGGCCTCCGGGAAGCACGTCAAACCGGTCGATTTGAAGTCGGTTCAGCGCGACGCCGAAGGACCGGACTGGGAACCGGAATAGTAACCGTCACGGGCCTGGACTTTCAGGTCCCGATTATTCGTGTACAGATGGATCTTGTGGTAGCCGGTCTCGAGATTCTTGGCAGGCGTGTAGCCGAGCCGGTACTGGTTGCGAAGTTCCTCGGCGATGTCGGCATAGATTCTGTCGACCGTTTCCTTCTTGGAAACCTCGAAAAGGCGTCCGCCGGTTGCATTAGAGATTTGCGCGAGAATTTTCTTGCCGTCGGGGCGCTCTTGTTGCGGGTGTCCGCCGTGCCCCCCACCATATCCACCGCGACCGCCGTATGGCCCTCCCATGCCGAAGCCGTGAGTATATCCCTCCGGATCGGCGAACAAGATGGAGTACACGACGGTGTCGGCGCGCTGGGCCGTTTCGATCGCTTCGGCCAGGGTCTCTTTGCTGCCGTGATCGACGCCATCGGAAAGCACAATGAGTGCCTTGCGTCCCTGCTGCTTGCTCATGAGTTCATCGGATGCGAGATAAATCGCGTCGTACAGGTGTGTCCCGCCGCCGCGGCCATGGCCATACCCCCCTCCCCCGCCCGCACCGCGCTGGTGCGTGCCCGGCCCCCCCTGCGAGTCTAATTGCGGGGGTTCCAGTTTCTGCAAAGCGGCCTGGAGTTTCGGGAGCGATGCCGTGAAATCCTGGAGAAGAGTGATGTCGAAATCGAAATTGATAATCGCGGCAATGTCCTTCTCCGGGCGAAGCATGGTGCTCAAAAATGTCTGGCTGGCGGAGCGTTCCTGATCGAGAACGCGACGCTGGCTGAGACTGGTGTCGACAAGGAGCGCCAGGCGCAAAGGGAGGTCGCTTTCGCGCGCAAAGTAGTCGATGGGTTGGGGCTTGCCGTCCTCCTCGAGTTGAAAAGCATCCTTGTCGAGATCCGGGACAATCTTGCCATGTTTGTCGCGCACGGTGGCGAGTATGCTCACGGTTTTGACGTCGACGGCAATTTTAGGCTGCTGGGTGTCGGGTGGCTTTAGTTTGGGCTTGTCTCCGTCGGGTTGCTGTGCGAAAGTGGCGGCCCCGAGTAGAACCCAAATCAGCGCGAATACGACAGCCTGCGTCCTTCCGGAGTTGGTCATTGTGCTCCCGATGGCCGAGGCTGCCCCCATCCACCAGCCACGGAGCTTGGATTCGGCGACTTAATTTTGACGCGCCGTGCCGCTTTTTGGTTGACCGTCCGTGCCCGAATGATCTTGCTGCTATACTGAGAAATTCCAGTTTGCATTCGGAAAAGGCTGAGGACCGTGTACCTGATACTACTCGATCGGCTGCGCGATGCGCTTGCCCGGCACATCCAGCAGCGCTACGGTGTCGATCTTTCACTTGTGCTGGAGAAGCCTCCGAAGCTCGGAATGGGCGAGGCGGCGTCGCCGGTGTGCTTCGAACTCGCAAAACGCTTGAAGAAGGCGCCACGACAAATTGCCCAGGAAATTGCCCAGGCGTTGTCGCCGATTGAGGGAATAGCGCGGGTGGAAGTGGCCGGCGGAGGATATCTGAACGCGTTTTTCGATAGGGCCGCGTTCTGGGACAGCGTGACCGCGCCGGAAAGCGGCCAGCCGATGGTGGCGGCTGGCGCGCCAAGGAAGAAAGTCATTGTCGAGCACACCAGCATCAATCCCAACAAAGCGGCGCACATTGGACATCTCCGTAATGCGGTGCTGGGCGATACCATGGTGCGCTTGCTGCGCCATACCGGGAATGAAGTGCTTATCCAGAACTACATCGACAACACCGGGGTGCAGGTGGCGGATGTGGTGATCGCCTTCGAGCACATGGAGAAAAAGACTGTCGCACAGGTGCGGGAAATCGCGGGCAAGCCGTTGTTCGACTACCACTGCTGGGACTTGTATGCGAAGGCAACGCAGTTCTTAGAAGAGGACAAACCGCGAGCGGCAAAGCTGCGCGGGGAAACCTTGAAAGCTATCGAAGAAGGCCAGGGCGAAACCGCGGAGATGGCGGCGGTGATCGCGGATGCGATTGTGAGTTGCCATCTGCGCACGATGGCCCGACTGGACATCTTCTACGAGTTACTGGCGCGCGAGAGCGAGATTTTGCATTTGCATTTCTGGGATGCCGCGTTCGAAAAGCTTAAAGCGAGTGGTGCGATTCAGTACGCCACCACCGGAAAGAATGCCGGATGCTGGATCATGCCGAGGGGGAAGGAGTCGCAGACAGCGCATGAAGCCAAGGAAGGAAAGGACGACAACTCGTCCAGCGCTGAGGACCAAGCAAAGATTATCGTGCGTTCGAATGGGACAGTAACGTATGTGGGCAAAGACATAGCCTACCAACTCTGGAAGTTTGGACTATTGGGCAAGGATTTCAATTACCGGAAGTGGCCGGACCCTCCCGGCCGGAAGACCGTGTGGGCGACCTCGACCGAGCCCAACGATTCGGAAGCGCCGCATTTTGGCGGCGTCGATGTTGTCTATAACGTGATTGACGCACGTCAGGCATATTTGCAGGACGTGGTCGCGGAGGGTGTGCGAGCGTTGGGTCATGCGAAAGAGGCGGACAACTCCATTCACTTCGATTACGAGATCGTGGCGCTGACACCGCGCTGCGCGGCAGAAATGGGCTACGAAATGGCGATCGACGAGTCGAAAAAGCCTTACGTCGAGGTGAGCGGGCGAAAAGGCCTGGGTGTAAAGGCGGACGACCTGATCACGAGGATGTGGCAGGCTGCGGAATCGCGGGTGTTGCAGAAGCAATCGGAGATGACGGGCGCGGAACTTGCACGCACCGCGAATGCGCTGGCAGTCGGCGCGCTGCGGTTCTTCTTACTCAAGTTCACGCGCAACACCATAATTGCGTTTGACTTTGAAGATGCGTTGAAGGCCGAGGGTGAGACCGGGCCGTATTGCCAATACGCGGTGGTGCGGATCCGGGGAATCCGCCGAAAAGGAGCCGAGGTCATAGCGGAACGCCCGGCGATTACGAACGATTCACTGAGGAAATTTCTGGATGACGCCGCCGGAGGGGATTTGTGGGAATTGCTGTTGCTTTGCGGATCGCTCGATTCGGCCGCTGAAGCAGCGATCGCAGCGCAGGAACCGGCGTTTGTCACCAAGTATGCCTTCCAACTGGCCCAGGCGTTCAGCAATTTTTACCACAAGCACCATATCCTTTCAGAAGAGGATGAGCAGAAGCGTGCGTTTCTGCTGGGGCTGACCGAACTGGTCGAGAGGCACTTGGCGCGCGCGCTGCATCTGTTGGGGATTGAGACACCGGAAAAGATGTAGACGCTCGGCGCTTCCCAAAAGGCGAACGGAAACTCGGACATGCGGCGCGGCCCGACATCCCTCGCGCCCCTGCGAGGGCGAAATCAGAAGGACATCACCAGGTGGACCAGGGTGCGCAACGAGACGCCCGTAGGGCCCTTGGCGAGCCAGGGCTTGGCGTCGTCGTTCCAAGCGGTGCCGGCGATGTCGAGGTGAATCCAGGGAGTATCGCCGGCAAACTCGCGTATGAACCATGCGCCGGTGATCGAGCCGCCCCCCTTGCCGCTGCCGATATTCTGGATATCGGCGAAACTGCCCTTGATGAACTCCCGATACTCATCGTCCATGGGTAGCTGCCACATTTTTTCGCCAGTGGCCTTGGCGCTGGCGAGCAGCTTGTCTGTCCATACTTGATCGGAGCCGAACACGCCAACGTTGACGTTCGCGAGCGCCACCACGATGGCACCGGTGAGGGTCGCCGCATCGACCAGATGCGTGGCACCCAACTGCTTCGCGTAGTGCACGCCGTCGGCCAGAATCAGGCGGCCTTCCGCATCGGTATTCAACACCTCGATGGTCTTGCCCGACATGGCGGTCTGGATGTCTCCGGGCTTTTGCGCTTTTCCGCCGGGCATATTCTCGGTGGACGGCACGACGCAAATCACTTTTACGTTGGGCTTGAGCGCGGCGAGAGCGCGCATGATGCCAATCATCGTAGCGCCGCCTGCCATGTCGTACTTCATTTTTTCCATGCCGTCGGCGGGTTTGATCGAGATGCCGCCGGTATCGAAGGTCACGGCCTTGCCGACCAGCCCAATCACAGGAGCACCGGGTTTCGCATTCGAGGGGGTATACGTGATGATGATCATGCGCGGTGGCTCGACGCTACCTTGCGCCACGCTGAGCAACGCCCCCATCTTCAGTTCAGCAATCCTTTTCTCGTCGAGAATTTCTACGGTGAGCCCGGCCTGTTTCGCCATGGCCTCGGCCTTTTCGGCGAGGATGCGTGGAGTAAGCTTGTTCGAAGGCTCGTTGACCAAGTCGCGCGTAAAATTCTGGGCCTCACCGATAACGCGGCCGCGAGTCATCCCCTTCTCTGCGGTGGCTTTTTCGGAATCGCTGTGGCCGGCAACCGAAATCGTGTCGATGTGCTTGTCGTTCTTTTTTTCCGTTTTGTATTTGTCGGTCTCAAAGTCCGAGACAAGGAATGCCTCGGTGATCGATTGAGCGGTATCCTCGTTGGTATTTCCCTCGCGGACGACAAATACAAAATTGTGAACCCCGCGTGATTTTAGATACCGGACCGCAACGCCGGCGATCTTGCGAAGCGTAATGGAATTAAACTGATCGCGCTTCCCGGCCCCGATAATCAATAATCGCGAGGCTTTGAGCCCCGCGGGCGCGTGCAACAACGTAGTTTCCAGGGTTTTTCCCGTTAGTTCGCCGCTTTTGTTCAAGCGAGACAGCAGACCCCCGGTCAGTTTGTCGAGTTCACCTGCACGGCCCTGCGTGACATCG
>Ga0306921_10009638_pt1 | contig 10252 bp, 10 predicted proteins | sample sta12Cox44000080_FD_203760 | JGI IMG/M metagenome (GOLD analysis project Ga0306921, IMG submission 203760) | Lab enrichment of tropical soil microbial communities from Luquillo Experimental Forest, Puerto Rico - statoxic.12C.oxic.44.000.080 (v2)... | ecosystem: Environmental > Terrestrial >...
CGCCGTGAAGACCACACCCGAAAGGGAGTCGGTGCTCGACCAGGTGGCCATCGAGATCGAGTCCCGCCCGGATGCTGTTTCGATTTCGACGCGCTACCCGCAAGATGAAGGGGTGGAAGTGGCGGTCGACTACGTCATCCACGTGCCGCGCCATGCACAACTCAATCGCGTCAACAACGTGAACGGAACACTGCGCGTGATGAGTTCTGACGCAATAGGCGACCTGCACACCGTGAACGGGAATATTGAAGTCTATGAGGGCGCCGGCAACGTGCATGCCCACGCCACCAACGGCAATGTCTACCTGGAACTCCGCCATCTCGCCGACTCCCGCGGAGTTTCTGCCGACACCACCAACGGCTCGGTAGTTCTGGCCATCCCGGCGGGCCTGCCAGCGGACCTCGAGGCTCGCTGCCTGAACGGCAATTTTTCCAGTGAGTTACCGATGGTGGTGCGGGGAGCCGACCAGCCTCGCGTCATTCATGGCCGCCTTGGGGCAAGCAGCGCGGCCACGAATGCGGCGCCCATTCATCTCGGAACTGTGAACGGAACGATCCGAATTGTCGCGCTGCACTCGACAGTTTGAGTTCTTCCGCGTCTAAACGGTCAAGGAGACCGCCAACCATGAATGCGAAAAGACTATTGATGATTCTCGGCTCAGGCGCGCTAGCCATTGTGCTGGTGGCGCTTCCAGGTTCGGCACGCAAACAGCAGCACCCTCGCGCGCAGGCGGACAGAAGTGCGCAAGCGTTGGTAGTCGATGATGACGATCTGGTCGACCCGCAGGAAGTGTCGGACGCTGTGGTGCAGGATTTGGATGGCGACGACAACGTCCAGGTTTTTGTCGGCGGCGGTGGCGGCTGGCTGGGTGTCGGAGTGGCGGAAGTAGATGCGGACAAAGTGAAGGAATTGAAACTGCCCGCCGAACGCGGCGTGTTGCTTGGTAAGGTCGTCACCGACAGTCCCGCGGCGAAGGCCGGACTCAAGGAAAATGACGTCGTTACGGAGATCAACGGTCAACGCGTCGAAGGCACCGAGCAGTTCCGCCGGATGATTCGCGAGATCCCAGGCGGCCGCACGGCGCAGCTGACGGTATGGCGCGAAGGGCATTCACAGAACGTCAGTGTGATCGTCGGCAAAGCGGAAGGCCGGCACACGCAAGCGATGGTTGCGCCGGGCACGCTCGCCTTCCATATGCCGGAGCTGCCGCAGCTCAACGGCATGATGGAATTGAACCCTTGGGTTCCCGGGCGGTCCCGCCTGGGAGTTGACGCGGAAGACCTCGAAGGCGATTTTGGCCGATATTTTGGCGCCCCGGAGGGAGAGGGCGTGTTGGTCCGGGGGGTGTTCAGCGACATGCCGGCCGCCAAGGCGGGAATCAAAGTCGGTGACGTCATCACCAGTGTAGACGGCGACCGCATTCGATCGGTGGGCGAGTTGCGCGAGAAGCTGGTCGAAAAGAAGTCCGAGAAGTCGATTAAGATTGGCATCATCCGCAACAAGGCCCCGCTGACTCTTTCGATTGAAATGCCTCCCCCCGGAGAGAAGCAGGAGCACCACACCTCCGTGCGCACGAATATTTGATGGACCACAACGAAGCGAAGGCCGGGCCCGGCTGGCGCGATCGGCCAGCCGGGCCCTCTTATTTCCACAAGCTCTAGTCGTTCGACCCGTACTTGCGCATTAGGCGGAATGGGCGCCGAACCGCATCCCCAAGCCACGAACGCCGGTCGAGAACTTCCTTGCCTTGCCAGTCCTCCTCGGTCGGAGAAAGTGAAAGTCGCAACAGGTACCCCACCCCTCGGAGTCCCCCCTCGCCCATGCTGACCCGGTAGAACGCCCGCCGCAGCAAGGAACGCGGGGCACCGGCGCCGTCGGGCAACCAGGTCTCGATTTGCGCGGCAAGCCGCTCCGCAGCATAGTCACGGCCGATCCGCTCCGCGATGGCCGGCGGCAGTGGAGCTCGCAACACTCGCCTGGCCAACAAAAGTCCTACGCTCAACATGCGAGCCGCGCCACAGTCCGTGGCGGCCCGCCAAGTATCCTGCCAATCGATTTCCGGATGACTTTTCGTGATCGCCGCGATGTCAGAGACCCACATTAGGCGCTCCCAGAAATCCTTCGCGCCGTGCACGCAGTGAAAAACGACTTCGTCCGTGAGGCTGAGTGCGGGCACGCGAAGGCCTTCGAGAGGAAGCAACCGTCGGCGTTCGAAAATGGCTTCGATCGGCATGCCTTTGGGGTAGTAGCGGAAGGTCTTCTCAGTGTGCACTTCGACCATGCGATTGGTGCTCGGCCGCCTAAAAACATATTCGCCGGGAATTCTGCCTGCGGCGATCGCATGGTCGGGCACCTTTGCTCCGAAACCCTGCGCCTGCATTCGGCGGCTTGCGGCCGCAATGTCTGTTTGGCGGAGCAAAAGATCGACATCACCAAAGCCCCGCATCCCGGGGTTGTCGTAAGCCAGCAAAGACGTAACCGGCCCCTTGATGACGATCGTTTCTATGCCCGCTGCAGCGAAATCCTCGAGCACCCGGAACAGCTCCGCGGTCAAGCTCAGCGAGAACAGATGCTGCCCGCGCATTCGGGACTGCAGCGTTTCACGCGCGGCCGCAGGCACATTTGCGAATCCCAGTTCTTCGAGGCGCTTCGCAAAAATGCCCTGCACTGAGTGTTCTTCCGCCAACTCCAGCAACAGGTCCCAATCGAGCGGGCCAGCGAGCTCGCGGCTCGCAGCCTCCGCGCTGGCGTATGGCGAAACGCAGGCGCACAAAACCGGCCACTCATTTTTGAGGAATGCTGCGTTCGATGGAAGTCGTGGCGTCAGAGAAAACACTCCCGGCTTTGTGCCCCCAAGTGTACACCGGGGGCGGGGCAGACCAGGGAGTCCCGGCTAACGGGTTGCCAGCTGCTGCGCGGCGTCGCGCTCGATCAATTCGCACAATTGCTCGATTTTTCTGGGATCCCTATGCGGCACCAGGCGGCGCACGGGAACCTGCTGCACGAGATTCCCCAGAACGTTGAACTCTTCGGCGCGCTGCTCGCGGTCGAGGAGCCAGTTCATGTAGGTATTCTTGACCAGTTCGAGCAACGCGTCTTTCGGCCGCAGGTCTGCAACTCGCGGCGCATCGGCTGCGGCCTCCCGCTCGCCGAGCAGATACACCAGGCCCAAGGGAACCTTTTGTTTCACGAGGGACGCTCGAATGCCATCAAGCGCCAAATATCTCTTTTCCCAGATCGGCGTGAGTCGCGGCAGACTATCTTCCGTGCCCATCAGGTGCGCGACCGCGTCGGGCCAAAGGCACACACGCGGATAGCCCGGCACGGCCCAGAATTGACCTTTGCTTAATTCAAGAGGGGTAATATCTTCGCTGACCGCCGAGGCTCCCCGTAACGCCAGTGCCGCAGCCGTGGTCGACTTTCCGTAGCCGGCGTCTCCACAAAACAGCACGGCTCGTCCGCCGATCTCGACGCCGCTGGCATGCAGACAGGTGATCTGCCGGCGCCTCAGGAGAAAACCCATCACCGGCCCCAGAAGGTAAGTAGCCAGATCTTCTTTTGTCAACGGCGCTTCGTGGGTTCCCCACACTCGATCTATCGCCCCGCTGACAACAAAGCGCGTCCCATCCGAATAGGAAAGCTCGTAGCAAGTTCCTTCGCCATATTCCCTCAGAACAAAGGCCGGATCGGCGGTGCGCTCGCCCGCGGGTAAGTGCGAGAGAACCCGCCCTGTAGCCCGCAAAGCCAGCCGGACCCAATCGGGCTCAGGTCCGCTCTCGACTTGAAGCAGAGGATCGTCGGGACACACCTCCGCGAACTCAAGACCCGAAATGGTTACTGTCGAGTGAATTCCAAAACCGTAAACGCGGTAGGAATAGCTTGTCACGTTGCGAGCGGAAGGAGTCCGAATAAGAGTCGCAAGCCCTCAGCGGCCGGTACGGCGTTGCCCCCCTACTCTGCCGCCATCCAGGTGTCCTTTAGCTCCTACCATTTGCGTCATCTGAGTCAAACTGCCGTAAATAAGCAGCTTGGGAGCTTGATAAGGTTTTTTCTGTACTTGAATTTCCGCCGGCTGCTTCATCCACGCCCCTCAGGAGACAACTCTACTTAATCCCCATTCGATTTTCAACGGCTTTCAGCCAAAACAGCAAACTGATCGGGCGGAGACTTCGCCAGCTTAGAGAACCCTCAGATTCCGATAGAGTTTCGCACCATTTGTTCCAATTTACAAATCTTTCGACACGCGCCCGGCCTTCCTTCGCCAGGCTTTGCGGCCATTCCGGGTGCAAGCTGCAGTGCTCGAGCGGGTCCTGCTGGAGGGGCGTCTTTGGCCTGCGCAAAACCGCTTCGGGGAGCTTTGCTTTCATCGCGCGGCGACTGAGCTCTTTCTTCACACACCAAGGGACGGGCGGCAACCGCAGCATAAAACGGAGTACCCGCAAGTCGAGTAGCGGAACGCGAGCCTCAAGCTGCACTCCGTTCCAACCGGCGTCTTCGGTCTCCAACACGCCCGCCCAACAGCCTTCGTGCAAAGCACGATAAGCCTGTGGATGCAGAGGATGCCCGGTTTCGATGGGGCGGTCCAGCTGCCGCCAGCGCTCCATGAGATTGAGCTTGGCCTCAAAATCGGAGTTGAGCCATCGGGGATATCCCTCAAATTCGTCCCCACGACGGAGAAACTCCCGTATCTTCGCCCGCAAACCGAAACGCAACGGGGGAAATTGCTGATGGGTCCAAAGATAGCCGCCGAAATCCCCGGCCAACTTTTTCCAGTCACGCCTGCGCCAAAGTTGTACAAGGTACGGCCAACTCTGACCTGCCAGCACGTCATCGCCGCCGTCGCCGCCAAGCACCACACGCGCGTGCTTGGAGATCTGTTCGAATCGCTTTTTCTCGCGCAGAAAGAAGTATTCCTGGTCGGGTTCCGGCACGAGCCATTTCGGCGAATCGGCGCCTAGAAACGGAATCAACTCCGAGTCTGTGAGAACCTCGTGGGTGATGCGGAGATGCGCTGCCGAGAGGGAGGCAAATTTCGGCTCGGGGTCGTCAAAAAACGGCTGCCATCCCAACGTGTATGCTTTCAGTCGGTCCAGCCGGCCGCGCTCGCGGGCGATCTCGGCTGCCATTGCGCAGACCGACCCGGAGTCGAGCCCGCCGCTCAGATAAAGGGCCGTTGGTCCCTGCGGAAAGCGGTCGCGGACGGCGGCATCGAGAACTTTGAGATAGCCGTCGATATACTCCCGCTCCTCCCTGAAGGCGAACGGCTCTTCGACCGGCAACCTGCGGAAACGACGTATGGCGATCCCGTTCTTCGCAAATCTCAGCGTGTGGCCGGCCGGCAGTCTTTTCACGTCGCGGAACACGGAGCGATCTGTATCGAGGCTGTATCCGGCGGTCAAAAAGTCGGCGACAAAGAGCTCGTCGAGTTCTCGGGAGATTTCCGGCACATCCAAAAAGACGTTCAGGGTATTACCGAAATAAAACGCGCCTCCAAGGTGCGTGTAATACAGCGGTCGGGCGCCCACAAAGTCCCGCGCACAAGTGAGGCACGCCTCCTGCGCGTCCCAAAGAGCAAATGAGAAGTCGCCGATGATGCGTTCGAGCGCGCCCGCGCCCCATCTATCCCAGCTGCGCAGGAGCAGCTGCTCATTTGTTTCGAGGGAACTTGGTGCGGCATCCGCCCCCAGTTGCTCGCGAAGCTCGGCTTGCCCATCGAGACGCACGTCTCCCCAGAGAAGAAATCGCTGCCCGATCACTACCGGTTGCCTGTCCGACTGTGGCGCGGAATTGGTGCGCATCAGAGTGCAGCAACCGCCGACTCGGTCGTTCGACCAGACGCTCGTGCCATCTGAGCCGCGGAAGCTCAATCGGTCGGCGGTGCGTTGCAGCAGCTTTTCGTCGATCGTTCCTCCATCCAGCCGTACTACGCCGAAATAGCCGCTCACGGATTTTCCCCCGGCAGATCGGAGAATTCCGATTCGAATGCGGCATAGCGAGGGCTTGTCCACTCACCCTGGTTGAGCGGCGCTCCCGCAAACTCCACCCAGGCGTGGGCCTCCAATTTTTGCTGCAATTTCCGAACGCCGATGCGCAACGGCGCCGTGACACCCTCGCTCTGCAGGAGATACCACAGCACCAGCGACTGTTCGAGGCAATTGGGACGGGCCATTCCATAGTGTGCGGCGGCGCCTACCATGCGGGTAACCATGTGAACGGATTCGGCAGGATCCCTATTCGAAGCGACCGGACCTGGCCGCAGCTTGGCTTGCAGAAGAGCCTTCGTCGTCTTGAATCCGCGCAAGCGGAGCGAAAGCTTTACCCATGGGAGCAGAATCGCAGCGCGCCCAAACACCCTTTGGGCCTTCCGGTCCAGTGCTCTAAACCGCTGGAAGGCTTCCCACATCGGCGGATGACAATTTGAGCAGCCCGTTCTCAATCAGGCGGGCCATCAATTCGGCGAGATTGGACCGCAGCACTTCAGGCTCCACATCAAATTCCTGCGCCAGCGCCACGTAGGCCGCTTCCAGGCTGGCCGACTGCGTCGCGACTTCCCACATTCGCGTTCCCGTGGCATCCAGGCCGAAATATTTCTCCGTCTCGAGGTTCAACAGCACGGATTCGCCATCCAAATGGCGAACCAGCACGTGCGCAGGCACCACCACGCGATCCGAAAACGCGACCATTGCAGGATCCCTTGACTTCCCTCTTGAACTGGGGCACGCACCGTCTCGGATGCGTCGGGACTATCTTACCGGGGATTCCGTCGGTCCGCCACGCATTGCCCGGCGCTTGCCGCGCATTGTTTTCTTGCCGGGGACACGTTATAAACTCGAGCGTGCCCCTCAACGCGATAAGCATTGAATCGCTGCACAAATCGTTTCCGCCAGGCCAATCGGGTTGGCGTGCCTTCCTTCAGCCTTTTGCGGCCGCGACCTTGCCGGCCCTGCGTAACGTCACCATGGAGGTCCGCCAGGGTGAAGCGGTGGCTCTTCTCGGGACAAATGGCGCCGGAAAGACCACGCTGCTGCGCATCCTCGCCACGCTGCTGCTCCCGACCGACGGTTCTGCCCTGGTCGCCGGCCATGATGCGGTCCGCGATCCCGCGGGCGTGCGCCGCCAACTTGGCTACCACGCCGGTACCGACTCGGGCTTTTATGCGCGTCTCACGGGCCGCGAAAATCTTCATTTCTTCGGCCGTTTAAATCATCTTTCGGATGCTTTTCTTCGGAAGCGCATAGCGGAGCTGGCGGAACGGCTCGATCTGCATAGCGCCCTCGATCGGCAGGTGCGTGCGCTTTCCGCCGGCACGGTTCAACGGCTCAGCCTGCTGCGCGCCATGATCCACGGACCGAAGGTGCTTTTGCTGGATGAGCCGACGCGCAGTCTTGATGCGATCGCAGCCTCGGACTTCCGCAACTTCCTAAAATCCGAAGTGCTGAAGAAGCAGGGCACCGCGTTGCTCTTTGCTTCCCACACGCTGTCGGAAATCGAGTTTCTGGCGGATCGCGTGGCGGTTCTCGATCGGGGCAGCCTGGTGGCATTGGACACGGCCGCCAATCTGAAATCCCGCGCTGCGGCGGCTACACTCGAGCAGGCCTTCTCTAAGCTCACCGGGCACGATACCCGCGTGCTCGACGAGGAGCCGCGGCCGTTATGATCGGCGACCTGCTCCTCTTCTTTCGTCGCGACCTGCGGATCGCCAGCACCTACCGTAGCCCTTTTGTCATCGAGATGGTCGAAGCGCTCTTTGGAGCGGCTACCTTTTACTACGTCGCACGCTTTGTGGATTCGCCGCAGCTCCGGCAGACCCTACCGCAGGGTACCAGCTATTTTGCGTTCACCCTGGTCGGTCTTATCTTTTTCGATTATCTGCACGCCGCTCTGGACTCGTTTGACCGCAGCCTCGAGGAAGCGCGCGATTCCGGCACGCTCGAACCAATGTTGGTGACGCAAGTGCCCCTCCCCCTGATTGTGGCCGGCTCGGCCCTATATCCGTTCCTCGCCACCACCGTGCGCATCGCCGTCTATCTCGCTTGGGGCACATGGCTGTTTGGCTTTCCACTCGGTGCGGCGAACTGGGTCACGGTCGTAGCCGTTCTCCTGGCGACGTTGCTGGCGTTTTCCGGAATGGGGATTCTTTCCGCAGCTTACCTACTGCTGTTCAAGCGCGGCAACCCTTCGAAGTGGTTTCTGCTCAGCGTTTCGAGTGTCACCGGTGGCATGCTCTTCCCCGTGAGCATTCTGCCGGATTGGCTCCAGTTCATCGCCCGGCTTAACCCCGTCAGCTACGCACTCGACGCGATGCGCGCGGCTTTGCTCGATGGTGCGGGAATTCTCGGCGTTGCGCGGCCGCTTACGGCCCTTATCTTGTTCGCCGCCATTCTTCTGCCGTTGTCGATGGGTTGTTTTTCCTGGGCGCTTCGTCGCACGAAGGTGACTGGCACCGTCTCGCACCGCTAGCGATAGCCGCGAAAAAAAAACCGGTTCTGCGATGCAGAACCGGTTTCCGATGTCGGAACGGGAGCGGGCTTTACGGCTTTTTCTTTTTACTGCCCACCTTCGTCTCAATGCCACCGGTGAGCTGGTTCAACTGCTCGAGTCCCTGCTTGGCTTGCGCGCCAATCGAACCGTTGGGGTCAAGCTCGATGGCCTTCTGAAACGCCTCGGCGGTTCCAGGCATTGGCGTGACAGTGATCTTGTCGCCTTGGGTCTTGTAAATGCTCGGATCCGCCACCATGCAAGTGCCCAGCAAATACCAGCCCTGGGGATTCTTGGGGTCGAGTTCCGTGGCTTTCTTGAGCGGCTCGATGGCTTCGCTCATCCGCCCTGCCTGGTACAGGCTGATGCCGAAGTTGCGCCAGGCCATTCCCGCATTGGCAGGGTCGAGTTCGGCGCTCTTCGTGTACGCGGCCTTGGCGTCATCGACTTTTCCGGCCCGCGCCAGGGCGTTGCCGAGGTTGTTGTAGTAACCGGCGTTGTCCGGCTTGGCGGTCACCGCTTGCTGGTAAGCGTTGATGGCGTCATCGTTCCTGCCGGCGAGGTCGTACGCCTCACCCATGCGCGCCCAGAACAGGTGCTGGTTCGAATCCTTATCGCCGGCCGCCTTCTGTGCCTCCTGAAATTCCGCTACGGCCTGGGTCGCTAGATCGTTTACTTTGGCCTTCGCCGCATCACGCTGGTCCGCGGTGGCCTTGCTCAGTTCGGCTTTGGCAGCGCGCTCCTGCTCGAGCAGCTGGACGCCTTTTTCAAAGTGTTGCTTCACGCCGCTGAACTTCTTGCCCTCTTCGGACTGCTTCTTCAGCAGAGCAACGTATTCCGGATTTTTCTTGGCGACCAGTTCCTGGAAGTTCAAATCGACAGGTCCGTTCGAACCGCTGCTGACCTTCACCTGCCCGGACAAATAAGGTTGATTCTGCATGGGGAGCATCACATAAAGCTTGTAGGTACCGGGGTGCAAACCGGTGAAATTGTATTTTCCGCTTGCGTCGGTTTTGGCCGTTGCCTTGACGCCCTGTTCGCCTTCCGCGGTGACGGGGCAATCCGCCCACGGTTTCCCGTCCAAGTCCAACACCGTCCCACTGAGACTCGAGTCTTGCGCAACCGCTCTCGGCGCCAGCCACGCGGCCATGCCCAACAGCAGCACCGCGGCGAGCGCGTTCGTCTTCAAGAACTTCGCCATGCTCCATTCTCCTTTTTGTCGTTGAGGAGCCACCGGCCCTGGTCCGCTGCCCGGTGTTTCCCCATTATCGCTCATTCGCTACAGATTCCAATGCGCTCAGCGGCCGTCTGGCACGCCGCTTGCGGCATGCTCCCGGTACGGGATCGGATCCGTGACTCCCGCTTCTGCGAAAGCACGGAGGCGGAGTAAGCAGCTGTCGCACCTGCCGCAAGCCGCTGCTTCGCCCTGGTAGCAGGACCACGTCAGCTCTAGCGGCGCTCCCAATTGCTCGCCCCGACGGATGATCTCGCTCTTCTTCATGTGAATTACCGGCGTGATCACCTCAATCTCGGTCTCGGGTCTGGTGCCCACTCGAATCAACTCCTGAAACACGCGGTAGTACTCGGGCCGGCAGTCGGGATAACCGGAGCTATCTTCCGCCACGGCGCCAATGTAGATGGCGCGGGCGCCAATTGCTTCCGCCCAGCTGACGCCGACGCTCAAGAAATGGGTATTACGAAAGGGTACGTAGGTAACCGGGATGGTACTCCCGGCCGGGCCGAACGCACCCAGTTCATTCTCGGGCACTTCGAT
>Ga0306921_10009640_pt1 | contig 10250 bp, 8 predicted proteins | sample sta12Cox44000080_FD_203760 | JGI IMG/M metagenome (GOLD analysis project Ga0306921, IMG submission 203760) | Lab enrichment of tropical soil microbial communities from Luquillo Experimental Forest, Puerto Rico - statoxic.12C.oxic.44.000.080 (v2)... | ecosystem: Environmental > Terrestrial > Soil...
CTTCAACTTGTGAGCATTGATGCTGCCTTCGTAGCTTCCGCGCAAGAACGATTTGAAGAGGCGGTAATAGAGAGGATCGGTTCGTTCCTCGCGAACCTCCACGACGGCCTTCGGACATTCTGCAAGCCGGGCAATTTCCTCGGTTAATAACTGGTCCCAAAGCTTCCAACCGAGACGCTCAGAGAGCAGCTGCGCAATCTCGCCGCCGCCTGAGCCATATTCTCGTTCGACTGTGACGATTTTGATCATGGACGTTACCAGCCCAATTCTAACTATTCGGCCACCACGTGACCACCGCTGCCAGGATCGTTCTTGCGCAAGGCAAACGCGAGCAAAAACATGATCCCCGATCCAACGGCCAAAACCATGAAGGTATCCACATAAGCCAGGGTGGCCGCCTGCGCTTGTACAGTTTGATAGATCGCCGCGTAGGCATGCCTTTGTGCGTCAGGCCCGCTTAAGCCGGAGTTGGCCGCGAGCTGAGTCAAACCGCCGAGCGTGTTTCCAAAGGTAAAACTGCCGGAGCGAACGTAGTCGCCCAAAATCTCCTGGTGGAATTGTGAGCGGCGCGCGATCAAAGTGGTGACCATCGAGGTTCCCACGCTGCTGCCCATGTTGCGCATGAAATTGACGATGCCGGCCACGGCATTGTTTTTTTCAGGAGCAATTCCGATATACGCCACCAGAGTAATGGGCACAAACAGAAATCCCAGGCCCACAACCTGAGCGATGCGCAGCCAGGTGGCGGCGGCGAAGCTGATCTGGAGGTCAATGCGTTTCGTAGAATAGAACATGGCGATGGCCAAAGACAGCCAGCCAAAAGCGATCAGGTGTCGTGCCTGAATTCTGGTGGTTAGCTGCCCGACAACGGGCATCTCGAAAAGCAAGACGAGGCCACCTGCAGATAGCGCCAATCCCGCCAATTCGGAGGTATAACCTAGGAGCGTCTGTAGGAATTGCGGCATAAGAACCAAACTGCTGAACAGCATGATTCCCAAAGTGAACATCATCAGGCTGGCGCTGGAAAAGTTGAAGCTCCCGAACATTTTGACGTCGATGATCGGGTTTTTCTGAAACCACTCCCAGATCACCAGCGATACCAGGCAGACGGCAGCGGTGATTGCTAGCGTGGTAATGAAGCGCGATCCAAACCAATCGTCCTCCTGGCCTCTGTCGAGCATGACCTGCAACGCCCCGATGCCGAAAGTCAGCAGGGCGATGCCGATGTAGTCGAGCTTGATGCCGGCTCCCTTCAAACGCCAGAGATACGGCGGGTCTTCAACAAAGCGGCGAACAAGAAGCCAAGTAATGATGCCGACCGGAAGGTTGATGAAAAAAATCCATCGCCACGAATAGTTGAAGGTGATCCACCCGCCCAGCGTAGGACCGATCGTGGGCGCCATGATGGCAGTGATGCCATAGAGGGCAAATGCCAAGCCTCGTTGCTGTGGCGGAAAGGTGTCGGCGAGGATGGCCTGCGCCATCGGTTGCAGTCCGCCACCGCCCGCACCTTGCAGCACTCGGAAGAGAAGAAGGAGACCTAGAGTGGGGGCCAAACCGCAGAGCAGCGAGCTTATGGTGAACACCGCCAAACAGATCATGAAGAAGCGCTTGCGTCCCAGAGTGCCTGCTAACCAGCCGCTGATCGGCAGGATGATGGCGTTCGAGACCAGATAGGAGGTAAGCACCCACGTACTCTGATCGTTGCTGGCCCCGAGATTGCCGGCCATATAAGGCAGGGCTACGTTCGCAATGCTGGTGTCAAGCACTTCCATGAACGCGCCAAGCGCAACAACCACCGCGATCAGCCAGGGGTTGTATTTTGGCCGCCAAATTCCAGGTTCGGGTGTGACCGGGGAAGAACTCATTGGAGATAAACGTCCGGCACCACATTCATGCCTGGACGCAGCTGGCGGTCCTTGTTTTCGCCGGGATCGAGAATGATCTTCACGGGAATTCGTTGCACGATTTTGACGTAGTTGCCTGTGGCGTTTTCCGGCGGGAGCAAACTGAACAGCGGGCCGGTCGCCCCGGCGACGCTGTCCACACGACCTTTATAGGTGCGGCCATTCGAATCGACGTGGATTTGTGCCTTCTGCCCGACACGCATGTGACGAAGCTGGGTTTCTTTGAAGTTTGCCGTAACCCAGACCTCGTCGAGAGGAACGACCGTGAGGAGCTGCTGGCCGGGCTGGACATTCCAGCCGACGACGACGGTTTTGTTGACCTCACCACTCACCGGGGCGACGATTTTTGTGTATTGGAGGTTCAGCTCCGCCTGCTGGAGGGCAGCGCGTTTTTGGTCGACGTCGGCCAAGGCCGCATGAGCGCGAGCGCGTGTCGAGGACACCTGTTGGGGCCCGGTTTCCGCAGAGCGATGGTTGGCTTCCGAGCCCACCAAGCGACTTTGCGCCTGTTGCACAGCCTGCTGTGCCGCAGCTTCGTTGGCATGCGCTGCCGCCACGTTTGCAGTGCTCGCTTTGGAAGCAGCTAACGCCTGGTCGTAGACCTGTTCGGCCACTTCCTTTTTGTCCACCAGCAGTTTATAGCGCCGGAGATCGTCCTGAATCTTCACGTCGTTCGCTTCGGCCTGCTCCACCTGGGCATGTGCCGCAACCAGTTGCTTTTGCGCAGCGATGATTCCCGCGTTCGCGTTTTCGACATCGGAAGCAGTGAACTTCAGTTGGCTGTCCGTGCTAACCGAGGTGATGGGAACGGTAATATTCAACGATTGCGCTGTGGCTTCGGCATTCGCAAGATTGGCGCGTGCCTGGGCGACAGCAACCTCGTAATCGGTCGGATCGATTTCCACCAGGACGGTGCCTTTTTCGACGTACTGGTTGTCGTCGACATTCACTTTGATGACATAACCGGAGATGCGCGCGCTGACGGGATACAAATGGACGTCTACTTGCGCGTCGTCGGTGGACTCGTAGCCGCTGAGATAGCGCCACAAAAAGAAACCAACGATGAGCAGCAGCAGAGCCGCGCCCAAAAAGACCAGCCTGCGACGGCTCCTCTGGCGCTGCGACAGGCGCGAGGGCGGGGTGGATTCGACCCGAGATGGCGGGCGGCCTTGCGATTCTTTTTCAGAATCCACTCCAGGAGATGGTGCGTTCTGTTCGGGCATGCTCAGTTTCCTTTGAAGTAGGACTTGATGCCCTCTTCTCCCTGACCGAGAGCGCGAGCCAAAGAAATCTTGGCAAAGTTGTAGTTATACAGGCTGCTGATGTACTGCTCATGGGCACTGGCTACGGCTTCTTGCGATTGCACCACTTCCACCGTGTCCGTAACACCGGCCGCAAAACGGTCGCGCGATTGCGTCAAGGTCTCTTCTGCCAGGTTGATATTACTGAGAGCAACGGCCACCTGATCGGCGGAGGATTGCAGGTTGAGCAGCGCCGTGCGCACGTCGGCATCGATCTGGGCTCGCAGATTTTCCACGCGCTCGCGACTCTGTTCGAGCCGCGCATCCGCTTGCAGCACGTCCCCGTGAACGCTGCCGCCCTGGAAGATGGGGATTGTCAGAGTACCTTTCACATCGAAAACGGGCGTGGCGTTCGAGGGATGGGCGCCGCCGGTGCCGTAGTCCGCGTTGAAGGACAGCGACGGCAGGTAGCCGGCCGCAGCAGCCTTTTTCGCATATTCCGCAGCGCGGGTATCCGCGAGAGCCGCCTGATAGTCAGCACGCGAAGCGTACGCCCGGGTCAAGGCGTCCTCTACGGTTATGCCTTCGAAAGGTTGATAAGGCGATTTGTCGGTGAACTCAAATGCCTGGCCAGGAGCAAGCCCGATCACGCGGGCTACAGTAAGCTTCTGAATCGCAAAGTTGTTCTTTGCCTGAATCAACTGCTGCTGGCGCGTTTGCAGTTCCACCTTGGCGCGCAGAGCGTCGATGGCCGGTGAGGTTCCAGCATTGACCTGGTCGGAGGCCTGATCGTAAAGGGCTTGAGCGGTTTTGACTTGCGCTTCGGCGGTCTCGATGCGGGCTTCGTCGGCGATGCCCTGAAGGTAGGTGTAGCCGACCGCAAGCACGACCAGGTCGCGCGCGTCTTTGTAGGTATACTCCGTGGACTTCAAATTTTGCCGCGAGGCCCGCTCATTGTTGATCGATTTCCAATCGAACAGGGACTGCGTCACATCAACGCGCGCATCAAAGTAAGAGAAAGGACCAATCGAAGGGGGCAGACTAGGTCCAGCAAGTTTGAATGTGAAACCGAGTTCGGCAAGATTGATCTGTGACACGTCGATAAAAGGACTCGCCGTCACGTGCGGCAGAAGCGCGCTCAATTGCTCCCATCGCTGTCCACGGGCATTTTTAATATCCGCGCTCGAAAGCAACGCGCCGAGATTTTGCCGCAGTCCGCGGTTGATTGCATCTTGAAGGGAAAGCGGAAGGACACCGGGAACAGCTTTCGATGCAACGCTGCCTGCAAAGACACTGACACCGGTTGTTCCGGGGATGGCTTGTCCGGGCGTAGACGGCGCCTCGGACTGCCCCTGTGCTGGCACGGCTAAACCCAATAAAGCAGCGGTCATAAGAATGTGAGTCCATCCGTAGATAAAACGGCGTTTCAAGGAAGGAAGACCTCCATGGCGCAGAGCTCCTGCTGAGGCGGGGAGCCGGGGAAAGCATCCTAATCCAACCAGCAGCTGCAGACCAAGCGGATTTCAGCGGATTTCCTGATTGCTCTACAGGGTTTACTGCAGGTGGCGGAAAATGCCATTTATCGGTGGGGCCGCAAAACCCCGCCCTTCCGGGCGGGGATATAAGGCCCCTGCTGCTGTTAAGAATTTCTAAAGCGGGGTCTTCTGCTGCTCCATGTACTCACGCAAGATGGTCATGTCTCGGACCTGCTGGGCGCCAGTGCTCCGCGCATGCTGAAGGCACGCGCCGAAGGCGAAACCAACCCGGCGGCACTGGCCGCTTTGGCTGATCGCCATTTGCATGCCACGCCGGAACAGTTGTGCGACGCGCTCGGCGCCTGTACAGAGTTGAACGCCGTCGACCGGCGGTTAACAAGGATCTGGTGGCAGGGACTTGGGAGCTCTCCTTGTAGAGCTGCGTGCCACCTCAGTGGCTGGTGGCGCCGCTGTCGTTGCTGACCATCAGGCTCGAGACGTTGACGGGCTCGAAGTCGGCGAGCGTAAGACTTGTAAGGCAAGAGAGATCGGAATCGTTCCAACGGGCATCGGGAGTTCCGATCAAGCCGCCGCTCAGGCCATTGTCGGCGAGGATGATCCCGTAGTTCCGGAAAGCGGTGATGATGATTGCCGCTTGTGGACTTGTGGCCGCACAAGAGGGTGTCGAAACAGAAGCTTTGAGGCGATAGATTTCGCCCGCAGCTCCGGACATGGTGCAACTTGCCGGGGGAGAAGATTCTGAGATCATCGATTCCGTAGGAATGGTTCTACCTGCGCTTGCCGTGCAACTCCCCACGCCCGCGGTTTCCGTAGCTGGCCAAACCCAGTAGTTCAACATGTGGTTGAGCGTGAACCGGATGGGATGTTGAACGGTACCGTTTGGAGACGTTGGTGTGCCGGTGCCGATAACTTCGTCGGCGTTGGCAAGCAGCGGGCCTACCGGAAGTCCAGCGGCATCGGAGGTTCCCTGCCCCTCGGGAGTGAGAGCGTTTGAAGCGACATTCGGCCAAAGCGCGTTTGAGGAATCGGTCCAAGGGCCATTCTCGTAGATTCCCTGCCACATCTCGAAGAGCGCGGGACTATTTCCGCCGCCGGCCTCGAGATACACCAGAACATGGCGATCACCTGTCGAGTAGCTGGTACCTTCGACGGGAGCGTAGGCAGGAATTGGACCAGAAGTGAAGTAGGACTGGTAAACCGTCGTGCTTACCGAAACATCGGCCTGATCGTAAGGAACCTGGATTGCGGGAATTCCATTCGGATAAGGTGCGTTCGAGTTGTTTCCAAAGAACGGTTTGACGGTTTCTGACAGGTAGCCGCTGTACATGGGCGCTGCCGGGGAGACGTCAACCGGCAAGCCGGTGATAGCTGCGTCTACGCGATGATGAAAAATCGAGGTGGAAGGAAATATGGTTGCGAGGAACGCGTTATCGCCGCTGATGGCAAAGCTGATCACTTGAGTCGCCTGCGTGCCCGTGGAATCTTTGACGATAAATTCGGGACTATAGCTCCCTTGGCCGCCGATGAGTGCGCTGACGATTGCTCCAGTCGAGGAATTGAGCGCCATACCCTCCGGCAATGGCGGGTAATTGCCGCTAGGGTCTACGGAAAAAGCGTAGGGGGGAGTGCCGCCCGTGGCTGAGATTGTGCAGCCGGAATAGGATTGACCCTGCGTACCGCCCGGACAGGACGAGGTTGATATCGAGAGTGGACCTGCGGATGATGCGAGGGTGATGGTCGCACTGGAGCTGGTTGAACCCGACGCGTTGGTCGCTGTGAGCGTATAGGTTGTGGTTGCGGTTGGGCTGACCGGGGTCGAACCATTCGGCGACGTGGAGGTGAAGGAACCTGGAGTAATCGCGATGGTTGTCGCGCCGGTCGTCGCCCAACTCAGCGTGCTGCTCGAGCCGGATTTGATGCTTGTGGGACTTGCGACGAAGGAGATGATCGTGGGCTTCGCCGATCCCGAGGTGACTGTAACGGTTGCCGTGGAGGTCACTGAGCCCGTGGAGTTCGTCGCGGTCAGCGTGTAAGTCGTAGTAGAGCTTGGGCTGACACTCGTGGAACCCATCGCCAACGCAGAGTCAAAGCTACCCGGCGAAATAGAAATCGCCGAAGCGTTGCTGGTGGCCCAACTCAGGGTGCTGCTCGAGCCGCTGGTCATGCTGGTCGGATTGGCGGCAAAAGAGGAGATAGACGGCATGGAGGATCCGGCGGGCGGCTTCGAACTGGTCGAGGCGCTACCGCATCCGGACAGGTCGGCGCACAGCGCGAAGAAGAGCAGCGGGAACGTGCTTGCCAAGAGATTCCGGCAAAGCCAGAAGTGCTTGCAGCGAAAAGAGTTGAACAAGGTCAAGCGGCGCCCCTCCGGTTGGTGTCGTTCTTCCAGTCTAGTAATCGCCTATTTCCGCAGCTACTGGCCGGAGGGACAGAATCAGCACGTTGACACAGAGAACAGCAACAGGAACGGCTCTAACCAAGGTCAGGGCCAGCGCGATTTGACGGGGCCAACGTAGTGATCGAACCAGTCGAGCGTTTCCTTCATGAGCGAAAGCTGTGGGGGCATGTGGCCGGTATCGTAGAGAACATGCTTTTTGTCGGCAGGCGGCGTGCCGAGAGCGCGGAAAAGCGGTTCCTGGCAGGTCTCGAGGGGAATTTCAAAGTCGTAGCGGCCGTTGGTCATGAGCACCGGGATCTTCACGCGAGGGGCAAAGTTCATGGGATCTTCTTCGGGCAGAACGTTGAGGTTGTTGCACCCGCCCATCTCAAAGACCGCAACTTTGATGCGCGGATCGAGCGCGGTCAGGATCGGACCAATCACCGCGCCCCAACGGATGCCGAAGTAGCCAAGCCGGTTTAGGTCGACGTCTTTCCGCGTCTCTAAATAATCGACGGAGCGCCGGACGTCGGCGGCCTGTTGAATGGTCTCCTGTCGTTCGGCGATGGTGCCGGATTCGGGAGGTGTTCGGGTGGTTCAGTGCCGATGCGGCCCGGGCTTCCCGGCGGAACCGCTCCAAAGACGGAGGATCTTTCGCGAGCGCTTCGGGCACAAACTTCAGCGCGACGAAACGACCGAGCTCGGTGTCTTCGGCCTTGTAGACAACCCCCATGCCACCACCGCCGACCTTTTCGACGATGCGGTAATGAGAAATGGTTTGGCCAATGAGTGGGTCAGAAACCGGCATACTTGCGGCCATCTTAGGGTGCGAGGTGAGCCAGGTCAACGCAGGCACGAAGGCTACAGCACCTACAGCAGCACAGCAGCGGACGCCGGGCGGGGATGCGCTGGGTAACGCCGACGGTCTCCTTTGCGGTAAGGCGGAACCTACTCAGAAGGGGCGTACCAAGAGATGCTACCGGGTAAGAGTTGCCTGACAAGGGCGGCCGGCTCTTGTGCTGTTTGTGCCGTCCTCTGCTTGCTCACCGCAAGGTCACGAAGTCAAACGCTATCGCCACCGCAAAGCAGGGCGAGCGACGTGGTGATGCTAACGCTCGAAGCGCTAACCCCGCGCGCGGAACTTAGAGATCTCGTGGGCCAAGGATTGACCGGGACGTTCGACACCGAGCAGGAAACGGAGAGACGCCTTCTTGAAGTACAGCTGAACATCGTGCGGGCGACGGCGAATTTCGGCCCGGTGCTGTTGTTGGCGCCCGACGAAGCCACAAGAAGCGCGGTGACCGAACGATGCCAAGAGTTTCAGATCTGCGGACTTCTTCGAAGCGACCGCCTGCGCGTGAAAGTGGTGCCGCACGATGGCCTATGGATCCGTGATTTCGGCCCGCAAATCGAGGCGCTCCAAGATTCTGCCTACGTCGTACATTGGCGGTACTTCGATATTCGAGCGCAGACAGCGAAGCGGGAGAAGCTCGAAGAGCTAGAGAGCGCCCGGCTGAAACTGCTCGAAACACGGGAGCAAGACGATCAGTCAGACATGCTAGCTCGAGAGATGACGCCCGACTCGCGCAAAGCCGTGGCTTCGATGATCGACGACAAATTGTATCTTCTTCGACAGTACTCAGAGATCCTCGAAGAGGCTTCACCGCAGCGAAGCAACGACGAGGATTCCGCTTTCGATATCGCAGATGCAGTGCTCGCAAATCCCGACTTCCACTACAAGAACTCGGCACTGGCGCTCGATGGAGGAAATCTTCTCAAGCTTGAGGACGGGCGATGCCTCACTACAAGAGTGCTGCTTGCGCGAAACAAATTTCAAACCATCGATGTGAAAGAGGAACTGGCAAGAGTCGGCGGTTGCAAGGAGGTGATTTACCTCGATGCACTCCCTGGCGGCGTGATTGAGCACATCGATCTGTTTGTTCTCCCCGTCAGCGGCAAACGAATCCTGATGGCGTCCTACGACCTGGCAAATCCCTTCGCGGAAAAATATTGGGCCACGTTGAAGGGTGCGGAACGAGACCTAGCGATGGAGGCGGCGCTGGTCATGGAAGCGAACGCCGAACGACTACAGCGTCTCGGATACCAAGTGACGCGCGTGGTTTCGCCATTTCCCCGAATCCCGGAGAATGGCCGCACGTTTTACCCAAGCATGCTGAATGCGCTGGTACGGGAAGATCGCGATGGACAGAAGCAGATTCTTTTGCCCTTCTACAAAAATTACGAAACGGACATCCAAGCGGCAGCACTAAAACAGATTGCGGACGCCTTCGGCCGCAAGGCAGAGATAGTAAACATCGAAGCGACGGTGGCCGCGAAGGCGCAAGGCGGACTGCATTGCCTGACCTTAACAGCGCCGCTGCCATTGTCGGTCTTTGCATCCGGTGCCGGCGCACAGAGAAACGAAGCCCTGGCTCGGAAAGAGCAGCTTGATCAAAGCGCCACGACGGAAGCGGCATCGCAGATTCCTGCCACCGGGCTGCAGGGTTCGTGGGCGATTCTCGAGGAGCGCCAAGGGCCGGATGGAAACCCGCTGGCGATTTACCCGCAGCGAATCTTCTTCGGTCACGATGAATTTCAGCGGGGAGTATTCGAACAGATGGAGACCCGGGGCAATTATGCGATCGTGCGCAAAGACGGCGCTTCGTGGACCCTCCATTTTGTGTTGCCGGATCAAAACGTGACCGCAGCAGTCGCGCAATGGATCAGCAAGGATGAGGTGCAACTAAGGTTCGGGTCCGCTGAGCGCCCATTGGTTCTAAGGCGAATCGATTCGAGTGAAGCGTCGCCCTTCAAAACCGAGAAGCAAGGCTCGCTGCAGATGGAGAACGAACCGAACACCCGAAAAAGTCCAGGAAATGAGTCTTCGACCTGCTCCGGACAAAAACCCGCAGCCTTCGAGCGTGTGGAGCCGTAGAATCGGAAACCCCGGAAGCATGCCCCTCGAACGCAAGACACTCCTAATTCAAGGACGACCTTAGCGACTCAGGTGAGCGTTCGCGTGGATAGAGGCGGAGACGGTGTTCTTGCTGGGTGTGGCACCGTAGAGCTTGCGATAGATGTCGGCATTGCGGAGAACGATCTGGACGTACTCGCGGGTTTCGGAGAAAGGGATGGACTCGACGAATTCGGGAATTTCATCGTAGGGACGTTCAGCCTTCCACAGAACCACACGGTCTTCGCCGGCGTCGTAGGCCGCGGCAGCATATTC
>Ga0306921_10009644_pt1 | contig 10247 bp, 9 predicted proteins | sample sta12Cox44000080_FD_203760 | JGI IMG/M metagenome (GOLD analysis project Ga0306921, IMG submission 203760) | Lab enrichment of tropical soil microbial communities from Luquillo Experimental Forest, Puerto Rico - statoxic.12C.oxic.44.000.080 (v2)... | ecosystem: Environmental > Terrestrial > Soil...
CGAACGCGGCGCGGCGGCTCGCCGAGGACGGCGTGGCGCTTGCGGTCGAGCCCGAGCTCGTGCGCCCGGACGCGATCGCGCAGCGGCTCGGCCCCGACGCCGTGCACAACGGGCTGTTGGCCGAGGCCGACCCCCTGCCCTCCCCCGAGCTCGAAGAAATCGAGCCCGCGGGCATCCTGCTCGTGCTCGATCAGATCACCGACCCGCACAACGTGGGCGCGATCTTGCGCACGGCGGCGGGGTTTGCGGTCGACGCGGTCATCACCACCGCCCGCCACAGCCCGGAAGCAACCGGCGTGCTGGCGAAGTCCGCCTCCGGCGCGCTCGAATACGTGCCGATCGTCACGGTGCAAAATCTCGCCCGGGCGCTGGCGACGCTGCGCGAGCGCGGATACCTCCTCGTCGGCCTCGACAGCAGCGGGGACGCCGACCTCGGCGATGCTGCGCTGCGCTCGCCGCTCGCGCTCGTGCTGGGCGCGGAGGGCAAGGGACTGCGGCAATTGACGCGCACGACCTGCGACCAGGTGGCGCGGCTCGATCTCCCGGGCCGCATCAAGAGCCTCAACGTCTCCAACGCCGCGGCGCTGGCGCTCTATGTCGTGACGAAGCGGACGGGCTGACTCGAGCGGCCAGCCGCCGCGCGGGCCGGGCGCGAGTCGATGACGTCGTCCAGCACGCGTGCGGTGCGGCATGCGCCGGCGCACGGTTCCGCGCATTCTGTCGCACGCAAAAACGCCGTGCCTAGCCGAAAGTCTAATTAGGTCACGCGCGGCGCAATGATACCTTTTTGAGTCATAAGGCTGGGCAATACGGAGGAAACAATATGGCCATTGAAATCCCGAAAAATTTCCGGACCGTGATCGTCGCCGCCTCGGTGGGAAACGTCATCGAATGGTATGACTTCTACATCTTCGGGAGCTTGGCCGCCGTGCTGGCGGTCAAATTCTTCGAGAAGACGCACCCGGTCGCGGCCCTGCTGAGCACGATCGCGCTGTTCACCGCCGGATTCCTGATCCGCCCATTGGGAGCGTTCCTGTTCGGATGGCTGGGCGACAGGGTCGGGCGCAAATACACGTTCCTCATCACGTTGACCGGCATGGGCATCGGCACCGGCGTCATCGGGTTGATTCCCACCTTCGACCAGATCGGCATTGCCGCCGCGATCACCCTGTTTCTGTTGCGCATGATCCAAGGGCTGTGCCTGGGCGGCGAATACGGCGGCGCGATCACCTATGTCGCCGAGCATGTCTCCGACGAGCGCCGCGGCTTCTATACCGGTTGGCTGCAAACCTCTCCGACGCTGGGAATCGTGGTGGCGCTGGCGGTGGTGCTGATTACCCGTGGCTACTTCGGCGAGGAGGTGTTCAACGCATGGGCGTGGCGCGTCCCGTTCCTGGTGTCCTTCCTGCTGGTGGCGATCGCCATCTACATCCGCCTGCAGCTCGGGGAGACGCCGATCTTCCAGGAGATCAAGGCCAAGGGGTTGATGACCCGAAACCCATGGAAGGAGGCGTTCCTCAGCGCGAACATCAAGTTCGTCCTGATCGCGAGCATCGTGGTGATCGGCGAAGGGGTGGTCTGGTACAGCGGACAGTTCTGGGCGCTGTACTTCCTGCAGCAGGTCGTGAAAATGGACCTGTTCACCTCGAGCTACATCGTGATGGCCGCGCTGCTCATCGCGACGCCCACGCTGATTTTCTGGGGCTGGGCGTCCGACCACATCGGCCGCAAGCCGGTGATCTTGGGCGGCTTCGCGCTGGCGGCGATCACCTACTATCCACTGTATGCGTGGCTGGGAACCGTGACGCAGCCGGGCAACATCAACTATGCGCTCGCGATCATCATCATCGCCATCCTGGTCAACTATGTCGGCATGGTCTACGGGCCGATCGGCGCATTCCTGGCGGAATACTTCCCCGCCCGGATCCGCTACACGTCCGTGTCGGTTCCCTACCATATCGGCAACGGCTGGGGCGGCGGTCTGGTGCCGTTCGTCACATCGGCGGCGTTCGCGGCGACGGGCAGCCTCTGGTACGCCCTGCTCTATCCGATCTTGGTTCCGGCGGTGTGCTTCGTGCTCGCCCTCTTCCTGATGCCGGAGACGCGTCACATCAGCATCTGGGAGCCGGTCGAGGCAAAACCCGCACAGTAGCAAGTCTCGAAACCGCGATAGAAAATCGAAGCCCCGGCGAATACGCAGCCGGGGCTTCTTCATGTCGCGTATCGCAGGGGGGCTGGGAGGGACGCGACACTGAAGGATATCTATGGAAGGAATCGCGCCGCACAAGCGGCGCACGCCGAAACCGGTGGCTTCGCCATCCGAGGCCCTGTCGGCCGCCGCCCGAGCAGGGTATGAATGCGCGCAGGTTCCGGCATACCGCCGGCACCCGCACCGACGCAGCTCACAAGGGCGAAGGCTATGGCTCAAACCGTCCGCGAGAAGGCCCTCATCCGTCAAGCTCGGGAAAATGGCAGGCCGAGCGAGGACGACGTGGCGCAGGAGCGTCTCGGCTGGCGCGGTCAAAAGGGCCGCCCGCGCACCGCGATGATGACGGAAGAGAGCAAAAAGGAAACTTCGCCCGACCTCGATCCCGGCCACACGTCTTGATCTCGGGCGAGCCCAGCGCCACCAACCGCCATCGGCCGCGGTATCCCGCTGCGGACGGCGGCGGAGCCGACACAGAGCAGGCTGCGGCTTGCGCCGGTCAGGGGCCGCTGCCGAAAGAAAAACCCCGCCGACGGCGGGGCTCAAGTTCTGGGACGAACGAACTCAGAGGGTCGTAGAGCTCGTTCCGCCAGCACCAATGCGCAACCTCGCGGGCGGTTCCGCGCTTTCCATAAAAACTTTTCGCCGGCAGCCCTCCCGGTCGCGACCGCATGAAACGGTGCCGACCCGCGGTCTCGCCCACGGTGTGAAGGTGTTCCGTCGTCATTGCCGGGCTTGACCCGGCAATCCATCTTCTTTGCAAGAAGACACTTGGCAAGAAGACACTTGCGGACCCAGCAAAAAAACGCCCTGGGATACCGGAGATGTGGCTCCGTTGGCTCCGTTCTGCTATTTCGTGGGATGGCCGCGAGTTGAGGCCAAGCTTCAGCTCCGGTCCCATAAGTCATTGATTTGCCGGGTTAGCTCAGTGGTAGAGCAGCGGTTTTGTAAACCGTTGGTCGGGAGTTCGAGTCTCTCACCCGGCACCAGTCTCTCCACTATTATCAAGCACTTAAGAAAGGGGAGCAAAAGGCCCGGTCCCGGTATCCGCTTTCGGGTACCCAATGGGGTATCCAAAAATCGCCTTTCAGGGCGCGTTTCTAGGGCGAGCCCGGAAGAGCCAACGGAGGCGCTTCTCTACTGACTTATAGCTATGGCGCTCTATATCTCTCTCTATCTGATAGCAACTAAATAAGGGGAGAGAACTGTGAAACCTCAAGACGTGTTATCGCCGCGTGGTAGCTGGCAACTGATTGACGTGATCTGGGACGGCACCAAAAAGGGCACATACTGGTCAATGGCCATCGGACGCTGGAAGGATGATGACGGCAGCTGGCGTCCCGTTCTTGCCAGCCGCTGGGACGGGCCAGGAGACAGCAAAGGCATGCCCATCAGCACCGGCCACGCCGTGTGGTTCGTGATGCCAGACGAGCAAGTTGAAGAGAACCTCGCCAGCCCGAACTGGGTGAAGCGCTTCATCTCGGAAGAGAAGCTCCCTCTCGTGCGGGCGCTCCTCTGTAAAGACCAGCAGCGCCCATCCGTCGCCTAATAAATGTGGACCGACAGCGGTAGCCCCTTGCGGGCGAAATCCGATGCGCTCGCGGGCTGAAGAGTATCGCCGTCGCGGGATCGAAGCTCAGCAACGCGCGGCGCGGGCAACTGATCCGAACAGGCGGAATGGCTAGAGCGCGGCACGCCAAACAAAAGGCTCGAATAGGCCGCGTTAGTTGGCAGCCTCCCGTTGCCTGCTGCTAACGCAGGCCTAGCCTGCGTGCGTAAGTCTCGTGCGCGTCCTCAAGATGGGACATGCTCAAATTTAGACGCAGGAGCAACTCATAGAGCGATTCAGCGCGCTTGTTCTCTGGCTTTTCCATCAAGTCGGCAATCCATGTGTCGATTGACGTTGGCCTGCCGGCTTTTAGCCCAGCATCCTCAAGCATCGCAGTGAGCGTCGCGCGTCCACTGTCCGTCAGCGTATAGGCTCCGCTCTCGCGATCGTGGACGATAAAGCCCTTAATGGCCATGGACTTCATCGCATCCGCGGTGATGCCTACATCGGCATGGCCGATCCCAGTCGCGGTGAAGAACAGGATCACGCGCTCCTGTGCAGTGAGTTTCGTCGACGCCTTCTTCGCCATGCCTACGACCGCTCGTCGGCATTCACTGGCTGCCTTACAGCGGGCTCCGGTCGATGGCGGCCAGCACCTTCTGATGGTATTCGCAGTACATAGCTTGAGTCTGGCTTAAGTTTTTGAGCACTGCCTTAGCGATACTCGCGTCACGCCCCTCGCGTTCCATAGAAGCGACTAGGGCTCGCTGCCATTCGATCCGTTCCTCGCCCTTGGCGATCTCCCGCTCGAGGTCCTCAAGTCGTTCGACCCCTAGCTCCCAGCCTGTCCTCTTCCTCGATCAGGAGCTGCTGCAGCTGGGCGAGCCGCGTTGGATCGAGCTCGGAATTGAGTAGGTCGCGGTAGCGGAGAATGTTCTGCTCGGCAACGTAAGTGAATGTTCTGTCCCTTGGGAATATCCCTCAGGGGCCACCACGGACCGTTGTAGAGCTCGACCACGACAATAATATCATCATTTCGGCTTCGAAGCAGGTATTGCCCCGCGCCGCCGCCCGGTGTCGTGCACCACCAGGATGCCCTGCCGCAGCGTGATCCGCGCCGCTGGCCAGCGCGCCACGGCCGCCCGGTAGGTTGCTTCGTAGGCCGCATCTTCAGTCCACGCCGCGCCAGTTGGAACGGCCCGGATGTGGACGCTCCGATTTGAGCTGAATCAAAATCAGAAGAGAAATCTCGGATAGGTTGCGAGCTGAGCTTTAAGGAGGGACCCCATGCATTACAGCGTGTCCCCTCTTGCGCGGCAGCTCGATGACGAGCGATTCAATCGCTTCCTCGCGGCATTGCCGCCACACGATTTCTCGCTGCTGGCACCGCATCTGCGGACCGTCGCACTCGAGCGCGGCACGATTCTGCAGGATGTGGGACACGAGATCGAGCGGGTCTATTTCCTGCACACAGGCATGGTCTCTCTGGTCGCGGTCATGCCAAGCGGAGCGACGGTGGAGACCGCAACCATCGGGCGCGCGGGCGTGGTCGGGGCAAGCGCGGGCCTCGGAGCAAGGTGGGGCTTTGCGAGGGCGATCGTGCAGTTGCCGGGTACGGGGCTGTGGCTTTCGGCTCACTGCTTTCACGAGGCGGCCAATCAAAGTCGGCCGATTCGCGATCTTCTCGTGCGCTACAACGATCTGTTGTTTTCCCAAATCCAGCAGTCGGTCGCGTGCAATGCGCTTCATGATTTGGAGGCGCGGCTCGCCCGCTGGCTATTACAGACGCACGATTGCTTTGATAGCGATACGCTCCCGCTGACACAGGAGTTTTTAGGACAGATGCTAGGCGTGCGCCGCACCACAGTCACAATTGCGGCACGTCTGTTGCAAAAGGCCGGCATGATCCACTATCGCCGCGGTCGCATTCAAATCTTCGATCGGCCGGCGCTCGAAGGCATCGCCTGCGAATGCTACGCGGTGCTCAAGCACAACATTGATAAGGTTTTTCCCGTCCCGACTTCCCATAGGAAAACTCCAGAAATCATAGCCTCTGCTTGACCAGGCGGCCGACCTAGGCTCTAGCCCGCGATGCTGACCAAGCCGAACCAGTATCGAAAAGCGCAGGACTTACTGCGGCGCGCCGATCCCAAGCCATACAAGGTCCATCAGCTCTCGCTGTTTGGCAAAGTAGCTAGTTCGCCAGAAGCGCGCTTCGCTACGCTGGAAGCCGCGAAGAGATATGTGCGGCCAAGACGGCTGGTAGCCATCTATAAGGACCGCAAGCGGATTTGGCCAAAGAGCTGATACTTTACGTCGGCGCGCCACGCGACGCTCACGGCTATCCTTCAGGATGCGGGGCTGAAATAAAAATCGTTACCCGTTGCCCGCTCTCATCTAACACGCGGATACCCTGCCGCAGCGTAACGCGCGCCGTCAGCCAGCGCGCCACGGCTGCCCGGTAGGTCGCTTCGGCGACCTGGAAGTCGTCGGCTCCGGCGACGTGTTCGACGATGCTGTTGCCAGCGTCGTCCCAGATGTCCACGCGGAAGGCGAAGTGCGTCTTGGGTCTTCATGGGCAAGTCCGACTCGACTCGCCCTGGCCCGGCGTTATCTATACTCCATGTTGTTGCGTCCCGAGTACCTCTCCCGAAAACTAGATCGCTCCCTGCCAACCAAAGGCGGCGGCACGCTGCGCACCGTCCTAGATGCCCGGACCTACATGCCGGCGCTGTCGAAGGATCGGGAGCACCGAGCCAATGGCAGAGGGGCCGAATTACTGTTTGCGAAGGCGGATGTTGCGGCTTTCAGCAAGCAAGTTGAGCTGGCGCCATTCTACGACGCCAAGCTTGATGTAGCTGCGATGGTCTAAGGTTGTGTCGGGGCCCGAATCCGGATTATCACCTCTCTGGCCCCAACTGTGTTGTCCCCTCCGCTGAGCAGCGCATTGGTGAAGCTGCAATTCAGATTCATTCGTTTGAACTTTGTGGCGAGCACGAAGTTTGCCAAGCGGCTAAGCTGATGGCGCAGCTCGTAGAGAGGGGCTGGGGGACCAGTGCGTATTCTCGAACAAGGCGCTGACATACCGGACGATCTCATCCGCGCTGTTACTGACGGCCGCGCGACCTTCCTGTGCGGCGCCGGGGTCTCGTTCCGTGTCGGCCTGCCGATGTTCGGAAAACTGACCGCCGACGTTTATGCACGGCTGGGAGAATCGCCCCATGAGGAACCGGCTGAGCTTAATGCCATCCAAAAGGCTGAATATGACCGGGCACTGCGCTCGTTAGAAAAGCGAACTCGCGTTCGAGGCATGGCCTCCTCGCGCGTGCGCGAAGCCGTCGCCGAAATTTTGAAGCCGCCTGCCGTGCCGTTTCCCGACCATCTTGCACTTCTTCAGTTGTCGCGAGACGCCGAAGGCCGCCCGCGGTTGTTAACGACAAATTTTGACACGCTGTTCGAGCGCGCGGCTCGGGATGCGGGGATGGTTGTTCCGAGTCACGCCGGCGTGTCTATCCCGCAAGCAGGTGGCGAGCGCGATTTCGGCATCCTCCATCTCCACGGACGGATCGCCGATCCCTCGATAGTAAGCTTGGAGGCGACCGATTTGGTTCTCACGAGCGCCGACTTCGGCGATGCCTATCTCAGGAACGGCTGGGCCTCGCGCTACATCGAAGACCGGATGCGTCTCGGGCCGCTTGTGCTGGTTGGCTACCGCGCGGAAGATGCGGCGATGCGGCTACTTCTCGAAGCGCTCGATGCCGATCGGGATCGATTCCGTGATTTGAAAGACATTTACGCGATCGAACGAGGCACTCCGGGTACAAGGTCAATATGGAAGGCGAAGGGAATCACGCCGATTGAGTTCGCGGATTACGGCGCGATCTACGCCACGCTGCGGGAATGGGCGAAGTATGCAGCGAAGCCTGTCGAGTACGGGCGGACACGGATTCAAGAGATTTTGGCGGATACGAGCGCGCGCCCGTGACCAACCGGAGCCAAACAAAAGCTGCGCGCAAAAAGACGCCCGAGGATGTCTCTGAGTTCGAGCGGGAGCAGCTGCGTTTCTTCCTTGCTGGCGATGACCTGGCGGCAATGCTCGCAGCAGTGAACCCATCGCTCGCCTGGCTTCCAGATTTGTACGGAATGAAGCTGGTCCAGAGCGAAACGCAGCTCATCGGCTGGATCGAGCGAAACTTCGCCGACATCGATGCGGTGCGTGATGTGGTTAAGAATGTCCGGCTGTTTGGGCCTGAAACGGCAAACTTCCTTGAGTTCCGGCTCAACCATCACGCGGGGAATTTAGCGCCGCTGCTGGAGAAGTCCTGGCAGCTTGTTATCCGACATATGCGCGCGGCCAAGCGCCACCTCGCCCAAAACGAATGGTTTGAAATTGCGCCACAGCTCAAGCGAGGTGAACACTCGACGGCGCTCTTAGAGCGGTTTGCGACCGCGCTTCGGCCCAAGCTTAAGCTGGGCGAAAAGTTGTCGCTCTACGAGCGCGAGAACAAGGAGCCAGAGCGTCCCAGCGACTTGATGTCCATCGACTATGAGGTCGAGGAGGGCCTTTCTTCCTCTGACGTGCTCAAGGCATGGCCTGAGAATGCGACGGCCAAAACGGATGAAGCGCTTCTTTTGCAATTGACAAGCGCGCTCAGCGCGGCGCTCGCCGACGCGACTGATGTCGAAGTGGAATCGAACGAAGGCTACAGCACGTCGGATTCCGACGTGCCATCGGTCGCGCAACACGCGCAGAACGAATATCGATCCGGTTTCCAAGTGATCGTGCGGGTGATGGCCGAAATCTGGACCCGACTTGCTACGAAATCGCCGCCCAAGGCAAAGACCATAGCAGAACGCTGGCAGGACAACGACTTCCGACTCATCCGACGCTTAGCGCTGTTCGCGGCCGTCCATCCTGTCATCCCTGCCGACGTTGCGGCAGATATGCTCGTCCGATTGCCGTCGGCCGACCTGTTCCTGCCCGGCTCAACCGTTGAGATCAACCAGCTCGTTCGGGCCCGTTGGAAGGAATTTCCGAAGCGCAAGCAGAACATGATCCTCCGCCGTTTCCGTGAGGGCCCGCCTCGCAGCATCTTTCGCGAAGGCGTGGAAATTGAAGCGCTATTGATCGTATGCGCTTCGAGATTCTTTCGTCGATGGCGCGCGACGGGTTCGACATCGGGAAAGCCGGACAAAAGCTCTTAGTGGGAATTAAGACGCGCCATCCTCAATGGGAGCCCAGGCCAGCGGAGCAAGTCGGGTTCCATGTGTGGCATGAAAGCGGCCCGCGTGCGGTTGCGGGCGATGCCGATAAACTTAAGCACGTCGCAGATGGTCAACTTGTAGCCGAAGCAAAGGCGATCGCGGCCAAGGCCGATTTCCTGGATGGCGACAATTGGCAAGCTCTCTGCCTCGCCAATCCCGACCGGGCTTTACGGGGACTTGATGCCGCTGCGGAAGCCGGCGACTGGCCTGTGGAATTTTGGGAGCAACTGCTCTGGTCCCGGACGGCGTACAGCGATCCCGATACCGAAACGCGGATCGCGCAACTTCTTCTGCGGTGGCCGACCGAAACCTTCTCGAATGTCTCGGCTGCCGCATCGTCATGGCTCAACGAACGCGTCAAGACGCTTCCTGACGATTTGCTGTGGCCTCTTTGGGACAAGGTCGCTGATGCCTCGCTAACGGAAGCTCCCGAGAACGCGGAGGCTGAAGATGCGTGATGCCTTCAACGATGCCATCAATGCTCCAGCTGGGCGGCTTGCGGAAATTCTCCTCCGCAAGGTCACCAAAGAAGACACTGAACTCTCCGGTGGCCTGCGCGCGCGTTTCGATAAGCTAGTTGACGCGCCGGGCCGCCCCGGTCTCCTTGCCCGCGTTCGCCTCGCGGCCGACGTCCCATTCCTTTTTGTCCGGGCACCGAACTGGACAAAGGACAAGCTGCTTCCTCACTTCAATTGGGCGTCACCGGACGCGGCTGACCTCTGGTCCGCGCGGAAATACTCGAACGCGATTGGGACACCCGAGCTCTTCGGGCTAATTAAGACGCCATTCTTGGAGTTGTTTGGCCGTCCGGATGTACAGCCGGAAGACATGCGCGTCTTCGGCGATTGGATCGCGGCCATCCTCATCGTCAACCAGGCGGAGGATGCCGGCTATCCGCTGAAGCCGACGGAGGCGCGCGCTGCGCTCCGGCGCGCCGGGCCGACCGCTCTTTCAAGCGTGGGGCACCGTCTCGCGGTCGACATGGAAAGTGTAAGACCAGCGGATAAGGCCACGCGCTGGCGGAAGGTCATCGGGCCCGTGTTCGAAGCGATTTGGCCGCTGGATGTGGAACTGCAAACCTCCGCAACGACATTTAAGCTGGTTCAAATTTTATGCGCGACAGGCGACGCTTTCCCGCAAGCAGCGCGTGTGATCATTCCATTCATCCGGACGGATGAACCGCACGGGCACGGAACCGTGTACTCGATCGCGGAAGCTCCAGCCGAG
>Ga0306921_10009645_pt1 | contig 10246 bp, 13 predicted proteins | sample sta12Cox44000080_FD_203760 | JGI IMG/M metagenome (GOLD analysis project Ga0306921, IMG submission 203760) | Lab enrichment of tropical soil microbial communities from Luquillo Experimental Forest, Puerto Rico - statoxic.12C.oxic.44.000.080 (v2)... | ecosystem: Environmental > Terrestrial >...
CAGTTTGTTTCGGAAGGTATAGCGTCGGCTGTCGGTCGAGAGCGTGCCCGCGATGGAAAAGCCAGAGACATCGAAATCGTGAAGCACAAAGACCTGTCTGACGCCGCGGTCACACAGCTTGTCAAGCAGCATGCGCGACGCGGTGACGCTCATGCCCTTCGTCGACATGATGGCGATATCGAAGCGCTCGGACAGGCGAGCCGACTCGAACAACGGACTGAAGCCTTCTTTCTCGATGAACAAGACCGAGTTGAAGCGATTCTCCGGTCCGTTCGTGGGAAACAACGTGCTGGCCGAGATCTCGACGACATCGGCACGCCGAGCGCGATAGCCGAGATACCCTCTGACCTCCAGCGTGCCAAGTGCAATTTCCAGTTTCGTGTGCGGCTCGGTGAAGTGTCCGCGAGCGTCCCAGACGATGTCCCAGTCTGCGCAGAGGTCCGGGTGACACTCGATGAAGCTGGGTAGGAGCGTCTGGGTGAAATAGGCGTCGTCGATCGAGTCCTTCCCGGTGATTTCTAAAATCCAGGGCCGGGCGGCATACATGATCTGCCGCGGCTTAGCGGGCAGCCTTCCATAGTCAGAGGCCGCGTTGTACGCGTCTTTCATGACCGTCCGTGCAGCCTCCTGAATGGTGACGCGGTCGGAGCGGATGAGGCGGTCGTTGCGCCGGTATCGGGCGTTAGCGTTGCGTTCTTCAGCCTTACGCTGCTTCGCCCACTCCTTGGTGACGCCCAGGACCGCATCGTCGATTGCGTTAGCAAGGTTGATGCTCATCGTGTGACCGCCCCCCGATAACCAGCGCTGTCTTGCCGCGGTCGGAGAACGAGACGCGGGGACTCGCGAGATGCAGAAAAAAAACGATTGGCTCGCTTGAACCGGCACGTTGGTTTGCGAGCATGGATTCCAGGCCCTCGCCGCATCTGAACGAGCGGAAGGGATTGCCGAGTGCGACCGAGAAGTTGACGCCGGTAATGATCCTGCGAACGCTGCCCTTGGGACACCAGCCAAATGCGGTCTCGATGACCACCGGAACACCGTTATCCTCGTCGCCTGTAATCAGCTTGTACTTGAAGGACTTCGGATGTGCACCGGCCTGAGTAAAGCATGTCAGCAGATGCTCGCGACCGACCATTCCAAGGTCACGCGCATTCACCGGACGGGTATGCTTCCGAATTGCCTCGAGCAGTTTGGCGGTGGCACCGTGACTGATGTCACGCTTGCCATTGGCGGCGAACTCGGCAAGCGAGAGCCGTGCAGCGAGGACTTCGTCGAGCACAGCCTTCTGCTTCGCGCTGCCCGAGAGCCCTCGGAACTCGCTGATGAACTCTCGCACCGTGCGGTTCTGGCCTCGATCCTGATCGCGGGCGATGTGGGCGGCGATGTAGCGCTCGAAGCGCTCCAGATCGTACCAGTGCGCCGAGGTTGGATCCGAAGGACGCCACTTTTTCCAATCCGGGTGTGACGCCTGGACACTCGAACTCTTGGAATTCCAGCACACCGAGAGGCTCAGGTGCGGGTTCGCCCAGGTGAAGTCATGAGCGATTTGTAAAAAACGCTCCTTTGAGTGCTCGAGCATTGAGCAAGCTGACTCCGGCCAGCGGACCGTTACTGAAGTCCCCTTTTTTACAAGTGACGGTGTTCCGGTCCGATCGATTCTTGGCTCCTGGCGGATACGGTCGGCGGCAAAGACGATGTGGTTGGCGACCCCGCGGCTCTCGATCACGGTCTCGCCACGTTCGCCGCTCAGCGCGAAGCCCATGGCGAGAATCGTCTTGAGCGCGTTGCCCTGTGCCCCGCGGGTCGGCGACACGTAGGCTTCCCGGGACGAGACGCGGACGGTGTAGTCGAGAATGTCGTCGATGGTCCCGGAGGCGATGCCGGGACCGTTGTCGGCGACGGTGATGGTGCCCTTGGCAGTGTCGACGGCAATGCCAACCTCCGGTGCGACTTCCGCTTCCTCACATGCGTCGATGGCGTTGTCGACGAACTCCTTCAGCACAACCAGCGGCCACTCGTTGACGGAGTGACCGATCTGCGCCACCAGTTCGCGCTGTCCGACGAAATCGAGCAGGCGTGAAGTGCGGAAGGCGATACGTTCGAGGCGTGGTCGATTAACGGTGGCGACGGGAGCCGCTTCGCGCAACATGCCGCTACCTCGCTTCCTGGTTCTGGCCTTTTTTCTCCAGCCGAAACGCCAGCGCGTGCAACGCATCGCAAACTGACTCGAAGCCCTGGCGATCGCCCGAGTCCATGCCGCACAGAGCACGCCGTATCAACCATCGGGTTTGTGCGGCATGCCATGCCGCTTCGTGCAACAGGTTGGCGTCGGTTACGCGGTGACGGTGATGTGAAACCGGTGTGGGCGGCCTACTTGGCCCCGAGTGAAGAATCGTGATACTTTCGACTTCCGACATGAAGTTTTTCCTCCAACCCGCTGCCAGGCGGGTTTGTTTTTGGTTGCAAAATTCATTTTCTTATTGCAACACCTCTCCGCAACGTATAACGCTCGGCTCGGCAGAGTCAAGTTTATTTTTTATATTGCATTCAATTTCTGCGGGTGGCACACTGTCGGCAGAGGGAGCCAACATTGATGAGTGAAACGGCGGTCAAGTCTGACCATGAGGTGCTGGCAGGGATGCGGCGAGCACTCGGTCTGCGTCTGCACCAGGTCAGCAAAGAAATTGGCGTCGATGTCAGCCAGATCTCCAGGTTCGAGGCAGGCAAGGCGCCATTGAGCGAAGAGAAGCTGAATGCATATGGCGACTTTCTGGGCCAGATGGCCCAGCAGCGCAGTGAAGCCCAGATATTGCCACCGGATCCAACGGTCGGCATCTCGGCCAGGGAAATCGGGCAGTCGGTGCGGGAGCGGCGTTTGGCCTGGGGAATCGGGCAAAACGCTCTGGCCGCGGCCGCCTTAATCAAACCCGATACCTTGTCCCTTGCCGAGCGCGGATACGTTGAGCTGGATGCGGAGGTGTGGCGGCGGTTGAATGACGTGCTGAATTCCATGGTTCGGCAGAAGGATGCCATGCTGCGCTGGTGGGAGGACCCTGGCCGGTTGGAGAAACGCCGTGAACAGGTCGGCGTAAGCCGCCGTCGGCTGGCACGGCACCTGGGGCAGACGGAGGAATGGCTGGTCGACGTCGAAGGTGGCAGGATTCCATTAAGCCCGGACGACGCGGCCGCGTGCTTTTCTTACCTGGGCGCGGTGGAAAGCAGCAAGGGCGTGGTGCCTTTGAAATCCATGTTGCACGCGCCGCTGCCCACCCCGTCCAACAATCCGCAGGATCTGGCGAAGGAAAACCGGCGGCTCGCGGAACTCAACGCGCTGCTCCGGAAATCGCTGAAGATGGCAGAAAAAGCGCACGACAAAGGAGAGGAAGCCATTGCACTGCTCGAAGCCGTGGTCGAGGAGATTGAAGAGAAACTGGGCAAGATGCAGAACATCGTAGCTGAACTGCCGGAGTGCAAGGGACGGAACAAGTTGATAGAACTTGTCCAGAATGCAATCGACGTTATCAACCAGTGAGCAAAGGATAAGCGTTGTGAGCCAACAAATCACCCTGGCCTCGACCAGCGATTCGCAAGCCGAGGTTGAAACCGCGCTGGAAGCAGTGGAAGGCGACCACGTCGTTTCGCCGGAAGACGTTAGCTACGAGAGTCCCGTCACCGAGGAAAAAGTCGGCCGTGGCGGCGTGGCGAGTACCACTGACGATCCAAAAGCGGTGGAAGAAATCGCGCGTGACATGGAGGAACAGAGAGAAGGGCGTGCGGAAGAATACGTGGGCAAGACCCGCCGAAAACTTCAGCAGACCGCCGCCCGCCTGAATGCGGAACGATACGAGCTCAAAGACAAGTTGGCGCATTCCGAAGATGAACTGCAAAAAACGCGCCAGGAAAACGAGGAACTGAAACGCTCGCAGCAACCGCCGGGCGAAACGCCCACGCAGCCAACGCAATCGCAAATTAATCCCGAACTCCAGTTCGAGCAGATTCGGCAACAGACCCAGCAGCGAATCCATGAAGTCAGCGAAAGATGGCCGGAACTTATAAGGGCGGCCCAGGAGAAATATGAGGACTACGAACAGGTGGTGGAGAACTGCAACCGCAATTTCCCCTACCCGCGAATAGCCGAGATACATACCAACCTTCAGGAAAACGCGACGGATATTGCCTATTACCTCGCCAGCCGTCCTGAAATTGCAGCGCGGTTCTATCGCTACGCGGCCGCAGGCGATGCCGGGGCCATCCTTAATGAGATAGACAAGATTTCCTACAAGCTCGAGCATGACGAAGCGCCGGTGCGCCGGCGTCCCGCCTATCGTCGTGCGCCGGAACCGATTGAGCCGGTTCGTTCGACAGGCGGCGGCCGCTACTCCAAAGACCCGGACAAGATGAACATGCGGGAATACAACGAATGGCGAAACAACGGCGGAGGAAAGTAGATAAGCGATGAGCGAAGAATTCGCAGAACGATTGCTGGCAGCGCTGCACAAGAAATTCCCGGCCGAACACGGCGACGCATACATCACCAGCACCAATCTGAGGTTGCTCATCCTTGAAGCCCTGCATCCGATAACCGTCTCGCAGGAATTTCCGCGCGCGTTGTACCGAGGCAGCAGCGAATTTCGCACGGTTGAGAACGCCCAGGAAGAAGCCAAGGCAATCGGCGAAGGCTGGAGCCGCAATGCGCCGGCACAATTCGAGCCGGGCTATCCGCGCTGGTTTTGCGAACGCAACACTTCCGAAGGCGGCTGGAAACGATTCGACCTGAGGCGTGTGCAACTGAACTCGCCGAGCGAGTACGAACAGTGGAAAGCGGCGGTGGAAGAATCCGACTGGATTAAAGACAACGTAGTTTCTATCTGGGGCGGGCGTGGTATTGCGTTAGCCGATTTGGTCGAGGAACGAAAACAATCTCTGAAGGCGATGATTGACGCGCAAGCGTTGGAAACGTCTCTGTCTGGCGGCGGCGGAATGGTGACCGAAGCGGATGCGGATGCCGGGGTTTCGACTCCTTCCTCCGGCGTCCCATCCGTGGACGTTTCGTCCGTGGGCGTTTCGTCCACAGAAAGCGAGAAATAACGCATGGCATCCATGACACCGTTACCGCAGCTTCAGCCCATGGCCGACCCGATGGAGCAATATTCGCGCCTCGTGGTGATGCGGAATGCTGTTCAGGAGCAGCAACAGCGCGCGCAACAGATGGCCTACCAGAAACAAATGCAGCCGATGGAACTGCAGGCACAGGAGAACGTACTGACCAAACAACGACAGGAGCTCCAGGACACCAGAGCAGGGCAGGCGGCCTATGCAGCATGGGACGGCAAGGACTACAACGACCTGGCGCACTTAACTATCCAGCATGGCGGCTCAGTCGCGTCCGCACAAAGGATTGCGGCGTTCGGACTGGACCAGCTCAAGACCACGAGTGAGATTCTGAAGAACAAGGGTGAAGGCGCCGCGGCCACGGCCAATGCCATGAAGACCAACGCGGACTATGCGGCGGGACAGTTTGACTCGCTCAATGGCCTGAGTGACGAGCAGTTGCCCCAGGCCTTTGCCCAGACACTTCAGACCGGGCTCGACAAGGGTTGGATCGATCCGCAACACGCGCAACTGGGACAACAGATAGCACAACAGCCCGCAGCACAAATCCGGCAGATGCTGCCCTACGTGGTTAAAAGCTACACCTCGGAATCGCAACAGGTGGAGCGAGCGCTCAAGGTGGCCCAGACCGGCAAGGAGCAGGCCGAGACCATTACCGCGCAGCAAGCCGGACAACTGGGACAACTGCAGGCTGATGCCCGCAACCAATATCTTGCGGCAAACCCAAACAAGAACGTTAACGATTACCTCAACCTGATTGCGGGACAGAAGAAGGCCGCTGAAGAAGCGGGAGCCTTCCCTTACCAGGCGAAGCTGGCCTCCATTCGTGAGCAGATTAATAACACTTTCTGGAACAACAAAGACGCCATGAGCGAGGTAGAGAACAAGTACCTGGTTCCCTACCAGCAGAAAATGAGCTCGATCAACGAGCTGAAGAGCGCGGTGCAACTGGCCTCACAGGGCAACGTGGCCGCGGCAAGAGGCACGGTGCTCAAGCTGATGGGCGTGTCGAATCCTGACGGCACCAAACGCTACAACGAGGCCGAGGCCCGCAACATGCTGCGCATGGGCTCGGTGCCGCAACGCTTTCAGGGCACGGTACAGGATCTGCTGACCGGCAACAACTGGACTCCGCAGATGGCCGCAGATATCAACTCTTATGCCGATGCCCAGGGAGCGGTAGCGCAGAACTCACTGAACAGCGGCATTGACTCGATCAACACTTTGCACGGGACAAAGATCGGACAGGGACTGAAGGGTGGTGCGACCGGCGGAGGAGGCGGCGGCGGTGAACCAACTGCCGTCGGGCCGAATGGTCATACCATCGTCTTCCGCAACGGGCAATGGACAGACCCCAACACCGGACAGGCGGTGAAATAAATGGCCAACGGCAACGGCGCAATTCCTCCTCCTCCAGCCGGCTATACACTCACCGGCGGAAGTACGCCTCCACCACCAGCGGGCTACACCTTGACCGGTGGCTCGACTGCCGCACAGCAGCAGCCGGAAGGCACGCCGGGAATGTTGGGCTATGTCAAAGGCATTGGGCAGGGACTGCTCAATACCATAGGTGGCATGGGACAGGGCGGTCGGCCAGCCTACATGACCGGAGGCGGTACGGCCCCGCTGGTGGGCGGCATCGTCCCTACACCCAAGACCTACACCCCACCACCGGAATTCCAGCCGCAGTCGACTGCGGAGAAAGCCGGCTACTACACCGAAAAGGGGGCAGAGCTTGCCGCTCCCATCGTAGGTGCGGGTGTCAAGGCGGCACAGGCAGCAGGGGCCGCAGAGAAGGCAGGCGCGTTGTTCGAGTCACTCTCCAGCGAGATTGGCGACCATCCCGTCGACCCTTCGCAGGCGGGCAACATTGCCTTGAAGGCGCAGGAGTGGGCGGCGCGGGGAGGACAGAAAGTCAAACAGATTACCGACTTCGTAAAGCGGGTCACCGACCCATCGCTGGGCGATTTGACCTACAACGAGGCACGGGACTTCTATAGCAACGCCAGCAGCCGCCTGAGCGCAGAGCAGGCAATGAAGCTGACGCCTACAGCAAAACGCTATTTGTCACAATTCGCCAGCGCTCTCGATTCGGCCATCGAGGACACTGCCAGCGCGGCGGGACGTTTGGATGACTACCGCACCGCCATGAGTCAGTATGCGACCGGCAAAGGGTTCGAGACAGCCGTGGGAGCGGGCGTCGACTACCTGAAACAACAGGCGCTGAAGTGGGCCGTTCCCGGAAGCGTGTATGCGATTGCCAGAAAACTTTCACCATAAAGGGAGGACAACCGTAATGGCAAACAGCGTAGTCGCAGGACAACTGGCAATTCCGCACAGTGGCTCGGACCCTGACATGACCGCCGATATTTTGGATGCGCAATGCCAGGGAAGATTCACCCGGCTCACCGGCACTGCAGACGCCATCCCATTTCCAGGAAACATCGTCATCAACTCGGCAAGCGCGAATGCCATGACGTTGGTGGCGCCATTAAGCGGTCCGCAACCCAGAGGCGATGACGGCAAGAGCATTTTCATACTCTCGAACTCCGCGTTCGCTCACACCGTCACCACGCCCACAAACGGCATCATCAACAGCAAACACCTGTGCACCTGGGCGGCTGCGGTAGGCAACTGCATTGAGCTAAGAGCCTATAACGGAAGTTGGGTTCCGGTAATGTCAACCGGAGTCACGGTCACCTAAGGAGCACAACATGGCCAAAGATCGCAACGCAGAAAGACCTGTCAAATCGCACACCATCGACAAGCGTGCGGAAAAAGCAGGCGCACCGGGAGCCAGACCGCTGAAGTCGCAACATCTGGAACGCGGCGACAGAAACATCTGGCCGGGAAAGCGGGCCAAATGATTACCCGAATGCAGCAACGCTTCATCGACGAATTGTTGACCGATCCAAGACGCAACGGAAAAGAAGCCGCACTGCGCGCCGGATACAGCGAGAAAAGCGCCAAGTTCGCCGCTTGCCGCATGCTCAAAAAAGAGGAAGTCAAGAAAGCCCTCAACGAGCACGAGGCCGCTATCCGCCGCAAGCTGGATGCGGCTGCTGAAAAAGCCTACGTCGACGAGGCGATGGTTGTCTCGGGCATTCTCAAGTCCATCGAAGACGCTCGGGCTGCCGGCGTTGGCGCGTGGCAAATGCAGGCGATACAGCGGGGCTACGAGATGCTGGGACGCCACCTCGGAATGTTCAAAGATCAGGTAGAAATCGGACTCGATGAACAAATCATCGCCCAGCTCAAGCAAGGCCGGGAACGCGCTCGAGGACTTGGGAACGAAGAAGAAGCCGACGAAGAGAAAGCCGAAAAGGGGGAACCGAAACCCAACTGAGACTCTTGCACCGAAGTCAAACGGGTGCTATCGTTTGTGGGTCCTCTAACCCAGGACAAATCCCAGCGGCGAATACCCGCAGAAAGTTTTGGTGATACCAATGGTTGACGCTCAGAAATTTGAACGTCTCTCTATCCTTTCCCAACAACTCAACGAGCAGTGCAGCACCCTCAATGACACCATCACAGAGTGGAACAAACGACTGCTAGCCCTGAATCTCGGGCTGGAAGTATGGCTGAACCCGTTCGATTACTCCGGCGTCTATTATGCGGAGAATGACAGCGATGTACGACAAAAATGTGTGAAGGAGATTTCCCTGGGATACGCCAAGGTTGACGGACAGTGGCAACTGGCAATCAAGGAAGAGTTCCTGATCGCCGGAAACGAAGAGCGGGAGCAGGACGTTCCCATTCGTGTCACTCGGCTGCTTAGCTGTACCCGGGAAATGCGCATAAAGGCCATGGAGCGGTTCGACAGCCTCCTCAGTCACATTGAGGAGGAAGTAACCCAAAGACTCCAAATCGTGGCCAAGGCCCAGAAGCTCGCCGAAATCGACAAACCTTAATCCGATACCCGGCCCGGAACATCCACGCTTCCGGGCCGTTCTTCATCCCGCGGCACCATTTGCAGTACCAGATAACCGTCTGACCATCTCGGCTTCCACGCAGCCTGGAATACGCCCCCCGCTATGAACCGCTCCTCGTTGGGCGTCCACCCCGGCGGCTTCGTGCGAATCGACGACGGCGTCAGCCACACCGCATACCCCTGCTCAATGCGAATGTCCGCTTCCTGGCGCGTGATTCGGTAACTTGGCGGATCTACCATTTCATTGGCGTCATGGGTGAATACCGAAACATTTTTCCGCATGAGCCGCAATCTATGACATGCACCATTTCTGGTGCAAGAAAAAGCAGCACCTGGTGCAAGAAGAAGTGACCTCCAGCATCGGAATTCCCGGGAAAACGCGTCCTGCGCCCAGGGTGGCCTTCTACGGCGCGTCCGCGCGGTTCCTCAAGAGAACGCAATGCGCAGAATGAACTTCAAATCAGCAACCGCCACCAACGTGACCAGCATCACAGACTAATTTGCCAATGCGGATAAAAGTAGATCTGGCGGTACGAGAATGGGGAAGCGGACCGCGGGATTCTCAGTTGGAAGGGAGACTTCAATGTATCGTTTAATGCGAGTTGTCTTTGCGTTATCATTCGCACTCGGCACGCTCTTGGGTGGGGTCCGGTGCTCGGCAAGTCCGATAGTGAGCGGCAGTGTGTCTTTCGATTCCATAACTCACCTCTACACCTACTCCTATGTACTGGACTACTCGGGACCAGAAAGAATTACCGAGTGGGGAGTGCTGATCAATTCGTTTGACTGGATTCCTAGTTTGGTGCCGAGCGCATTCACGTCCCCTGCTGGCTGGAATTTCGTCGCAAACGCTGTCGGTTATGTTCCGCCACCCGCGGACTTCGGGGGGACATTTTGGGATTGGGTTCCGTTGGAGAAAGCCAGTTCGTCAGGTGATTTCTCGTTCACGACCTCGCAAGCTCCTACCCCCTTCATCGCCAATAATAACTATTTCGTTTTCAGCGGGCAGACTCTCACTGAATACGGTCATGTGGTTGCGCCAGATTTTCTTATATCCGTGCCGCCCGTCGTTACGCCCGAACCGCCGAGCATCATGCTTCTGGCGAGCGGCTTACTGACCGGAGTCGGTATCTTTCGCCGTAAGTGCTGTAATCGGTGAATGGTTTTGGTCGCTGCTGCAGCGCGGTTTCCACGCCTCGCTGA
>Ga0306921_10009646_pt1 | contig 10242 bp, 13 predicted proteins | sample sta12Cox44000080_FD_203760 | JGI IMG/M metagenome (GOLD analysis project Ga0306921, IMG submission 203760) | Lab enrichment of tropical soil microbial communities from Luquillo Experimental Forest, Puerto Rico - statoxic.12C.oxic.44.000.080 (v2)... | ecosystem: Environmental > Terrestrial >...
AAGAAAAAAGGAGAGTCGTAACAGCCCTCGCACAAGCGAGCTGCCTCTAAATTTCATAGAAATAAGAAAATCTAAAAGAGCCGCACCCTTGCACAAATAATCGGGGGAGCGCAGGATTGTGAGTGTAATGGGCTCCCTTGAAGAGAGCCACAAGTTGTTGAAACCTCGTTGGTGAAAAGCCAACTTTTCATGCTTGGTTGTGACGGGGATACCGTCATGCTGACCTGTTATCAACAGCAACCCCGACCAGTGATGCGAAAATCCTTACTCCTCTTGGTATTCTGCGCGTCGACATTGCTAGTTGGCTGTAATGACCTTTGTGACAACGAAGCTCCCGCCGAACATGCTTCGCCGGATGGGCGGTGGAAATACGTGAGTTTCGACCGAAACTGTGTAGCGACAACGGGGAGCAATCTCCAGATTTCAGTGCTGCCGTCATCACAGTCCCTATCTAACGAGGCCGCCAATGCTTTTGCTGCGGATGGTAGTCACGGAGCAACGAGTTTCGTGGCGCAGCCGGAGTGGCTTGACTCCCATCCTCAGTGGTCACCCCAAAACCGGCCATTTGTGGTCACTTCAAAACCGGCCATTTTGCGCCTACTCCTAGACATAAGTTTGGGGACTGCTTCGGACAGAGCCGCTAATTGGGTTGCTGTTCGGAGCTCTTTGTCGTCTCGTCTTTCTCAGCTTTTCGCTGTCGCCACGTTTTTTGGAGAAAAATATTGCACCAGGATGGCCTAGGAACGACGATCAAGAGTTCGGTCGACCTATGGCACCCCCCGGTTTGCGCGTTTTCGCATGCATTCTGACATCCCACTGTTGTTGTACCTGCCTGGATGGTAATCGGCAAGAACGAACTTGCAGCTCGCAAAAAATCCTGTTGGTCCAGATTAATTTTGTAACCGGCATGGTAGGGTATTGCTCGGCATGCTGGGGTCGCGCCCAGTGCGCCGATCCAGGGCCGATGCGACGGGGCTGGCTCCGAAGACATCGGTTTCGCAAAACCCTCTGCTCGTGAGCCCAGTGGCTTGTGGAGAGAGGGTTTTGCTTTTGCGTGGATGTTTTTGGTGAAGTCTTGGAGCAGAGGCCTTGGATCAGAGAACGCGAAGACTGCCGGGCCGCTTTTGCCCGGCTTCCTTATTGCTTTGAAGCTGTGTAACTGTCGCAGAAGCATCATGGGGCAACCTCCATTGAGGCGCCATCGGTCATCGCCTGTGGGTTAACTCCTACCTTGGTTCGCCAGCTGCGAGGACCACACTTGAGAACATGACCGTGATGCAGGAGCCGATCCAGCATGGCGCTAACCGCAGCGGTATCCCCCAAGAGCTTGCCCCAATCCTCCACCGGGCGATTCGAGGTGACCATGGTGCTGGCTCGCTGATAGCGTCGCATCACGATCTCCAATAGATCCTGGGCCGCGTTGAGAGGCAGCGTGCGAATGCCGAGGTCATCGAGGATCAGCAGCGGCACGGAAGTCAACTCCGCCAGGTATTCTTTGCGCGTGCCGTCGATGTTGGCATCGGCCAGCTCATCCAGGAGCATATGGGTCTCGCGGTACAAGACGCGATATCCCTGCTGAATGGCGGCTTGGCCGATGGCTTGCGCTAAGTGGCTCTTCCCGGTTCCCGGCGGGCCCAGAAACAGTGCATCGTGGTGCTGGAGGATGAAGTTCCCGGTGGCGAGATCAAAGACCAGGCTACGATTCATCTTCTTGTTAAAGTCGAAGTCGAAGTTATCCAAAGCGGCTTGTGGATCACGAAAGCCAGCTTGCTTGCGCCGCCGTTCGAGCAATCGCTCACCGCGGCGAGTGAGCTCGTCGGAGATGAGGCAAGCGATGAGGTCCACGGGCGCCATGGCTTCGGCCTGGGCCTGCCGCAAACGAGTTTCTAGGACGGCGGCCATGCCACCGAGTCGCAGTTGCCGTAGAGCGCGATTCATTTCAATCAGATTCATGGGTGAGATGCTCCTGGGTTTTTTGTTGAATCAGTTCGCGGTACTCGAGCAGATTGCGGATCAAGGGATCGACTTGCTGTAGGCTTACGGGAGTGGGCGGACAGTGCTCGAGATAATGACGGATGAAGCGATACTCATGAACTCGCATCTCGAGAGCCACGGCACAGGCTTTATCTACCGCCGGCGTTCCGAACTTCTTGGCCAGAGCGAGCACGCCCTGGATGCGGCGGACCGCGATTTGGCCTTGATTCTGATAGAGGGTGCGACAGAAGATGCCGATATGCGAGCCCGCTTGTTCGGTTCGCCATAGCAGCTGATGGACGCGCAAGGGAGTTCGTGGAGAACGGTCTTGTTCCTTGAAGCGATGGAGGCCGCGTTTCTGTCGGACATGCTCGCGCATGAGCTGACCCGTCTTAGGGTCCAGGATACGAACGAACAGGCTGTCCCACTGCACTTTGACCGAGCGGCCGATCCAACCTGGCGGTGTACTGTAATAAGCAGCGTCGACTTCGACGCAACCATCCGGATGCACCGTGCGGTCGCCGAACTGGTAATAACGAAAAGGCTCCAGGGGCAACGGCAGTAGGGCTGGTTTTTCTTCTGCGAACATGGCCGCAACCTGCCGTTTGGTCGTGCCGTGGATGCGGGTATCGGCCCAGTTGGTCTCCCACTGATCGAGATAGGATTGCCCTTCTTCTAGACTTTCAAAGCGTTTTCCCTTGAGTGGCGTTTTTTTGGCGTGGCCAACTCCCGATTCCACTTTTCCCTTGCGGTCTGGATCATTGACTCGACACGGCAACGCGACCACGGCGTAGTGGGCCAGGACATCGCGGAAGAGTGGATTCAGGGTGGGATCGTAAATGTCGGGTGTCAATACACCTTCGCGCAAATTATCCAGAACCACGACCCGAGGAGCCCCTCCGAGTCGGCGGAAAGCTTTCTCGTGAAGCTCAGCCCAAATGCGCGAACTGGAGCGGAAGGTCAGCAAGCGTACCGCCTTGCGGCTGTAGCCGAGCGTTAGCACGAACAATCGCGTACGCCGATATTTACCGCTCTCAGGATCGCGGACCATGGGCCCACGCCCGTAATCTACCTGTCCTTCTTCCCCTGGGCCGGTGTTGATCACGGCACAGGCTTCGGGGGTTTGCGACCCGCGGAGCTTGCGCACGAAGCGCTTCACGCTCTCATACCGACCAGGAAAGCAAGCCTGAGAAACTAAATCCTGCCAGATCCCCATGGCGTTACGGCCTTGCCGCAAGCCCAGCTCGATGGCCTCGCGAAAAGGTTCGCAGATACTGGCCGAACCACTAAAGGGCGCTTTGGGTGGCCGGGAGTCGGTGGTCACCGAAATGGCCGGTTTTGCCGGTGAGCCGGTGGTCACTGAAGTGGCCGGTTTTGCCGATCCTACTTGTCGTCCCGGCCGGCCACGTGGCTGTACCGCGATTCCCGCTGTTTTCAGGTAAATACTTGCCGTCTCACGACGTACACCGGTTTCTTGCTGGATGCGTCGTAACGACCACCCCAGCCGCCCGAGTGCTATGACTTGTTGTTTTGCCTGTTCGCTCAAGACATTGCTCATGCCGTCGAAGGCTATACTGCCCTTCGTCGGAATCAATGTCCGGAGTAGATTCAATTAATGGCCGGTTTTGGGTGACCGCTGAGGTTCCCATACCCTACGAATCACTTATTCGAGCAAGGCAAGGCTGTTCAAGAAAGAGTCACACGTTGGGCCGGTCAGCATCGAGTATGTCGAACAACAGTAGTTGTTGAGAAATCGCCATTACACTCATTGACCCCTGACCAGTATCGGGGACAATGAGTGCCACGGACGCTGCTTTGATCGTTACTGTGGCTATATGGCTCTATTTGAACGCAACTGTCCCATCGGACCAATAGGGCACAGCGATTGGGACGGTCCGCAGCGGCGGCAACTCTTTGTTCAGTGGACTATCCGGTTTGTCAGGGTCCGGGAACCACATAGATGTGGACGAGATGGGCGATTTTGGATCATTGTCGCCCAATTCACCAGATGCTTTCATCGGCAAGAAAAACATCACGTGGCATAAATTGTGTGAATGGCCCAAATGGGTAAGGTATGCATCCTTAGACATCATGTAGCTCATTGCCCCCGGCTCCAGCGGCGGAATCTCCTTCTTCGCATACGCTTCTTGAATGCCCGCGATGCGTTCTTTAACCGAGACTACTCCAGCCAGCGTCATTTCCGTCATCTTGTAATAAATCGGCAGGATTGACCGCACAGCCGCTGGATTGAGGCAAATCGCCCCCCTCTGCTTCGGACTCCAAACGTCATAAAAATCAATGCTGGCCGTCCATGACGGCCCCGCCATGCACACAAAACCGTTGGTACCTTTGACCGCAGTTTCCCAGCCTTTGGGCGTGAGCACCAAAACAGACGCATCCTTCGAAATGCTGTCCGGAGCGGCGCTTCGTGCCAGCGCGATTGCCGCATTTCGGTCCATTAAATACTCCGAGAGCGGCAGCATCTTCGGATAGGGCCTCTCTTCTTCCTGTGCCCGCGTGCTCACAGTCATACTCAAGAAACTCACGAGCGCAAGCGCCCCCGTTACGATTGTCCCTATGGCTCCGGTTGTTATTGTTCTAAGCATTTCGAAGAGCCTCCATGATTCTGAATAAATCGGCACGTCGACATGGTCTGAAGCATGGGACACTCCGCGGACTCTAATGCCCCTGAGATGCAATGCAACTGAAGGTCCAAACTTAAAGTCTGCATTTGCAGTGGCTTAGGGCGGCGTTGATCTGCCGGAGCTATGAGTTTTCGTATCGGGAGAATTCGTGTGTACACCAATCAGTTCTTACATCTCTGGTGGGTTCTCACGTCAGGAATCGAACATGTAGCTCAGCCAACTTAGCTCCTTCATGGCTTTCAGTTCGTCAACTAAAATCAGGGTTGTACATAGCTGTCGTAACATCGCGTTGCTGTTTGAAAAAGTACCCGACTTGATGCTTGTTCCCAAACAATCGTCGCGTTATAAGCAGGCCAGAGTTCGTGATGCTGCTGTTAGTTGCCACGCTGGGAGGCTTGCTGCTCATGATGGGACATCACTTCCCGCTCGGAGTCGCTGTTCTACTATTTCCGCATCGAAGATCAGGTTCCTGAGAACCATCTTTTGCGCCTCATTGATCGCCACGTCAGTTTCCAGTTTGTGCGTGACGAGCTGCGCGATTCCTATAGCGAGGCAGGCCGACCGTCGATTGACCCAGAAGTGCTGTTGGGGATCTTGCTGCTGGGCTACCTGTACGGCATTAGTAGCGAGAGGAAGTTGCTGGAAGAGTTGCGCATGCACCTAGCGTGGCGCTGGTTCACCGGACTAGCTAGTGCTTTGACCAGGAGATTCCCCATCACCCCACCTTTTCCAAGAATCGGCATGGTCGTTCCAGCAATGCCGAGTGTTTCAGGAGTTGTTTGAGCGCATTGTCTGCGAGGCGAGCCCGAGGGCGCTGATGAGTTGCTGCGGATTGCCTATAAGCCACAGTTGCTGCCTATTCTTAACCAAGAGGTGAGTGAGCGTTACGCGATTCCACCATCGACCGGTGCCAGATGTCTTCGCACTCTCGTTTGCCGGAAAGCCTTCGATCTTTGCCCGAAGCGAGGACAAGTGCGGCATGGCCACGTCCAGTCTTTCTCCCGTGTTGAGCACATCGAAGTAATAGCGTTTCATTTCCTCCGGGCTGTGGGTGAAGTGGCTCGCCCGGAGAAGTCGTCGGCCTTTTTCCGTGAACCGAATGGCGCACATATACGCGGGGCCGGCGAGCCAAGCAGGCGTATGCAAGACACTCCTCGCGTCGGGATAACGCTCCAGGTCAACGCCACGGGCCGATACCACCTCCAACGCTTCCCGAGTGGCCAATGCCCCTAGCCTCAAGGTCGTGAAACTACGGGTCGCCTCAGCGATCCCTCCCGCCCAAAGACAGATTCCTATACCGCCGGCATTGATAGCGTGGTGCACCCAGAGCCACTCGATGATGTTGGGCTTAATGTCTAACGTGAAACCAGCACCTTGGAACAATTCCGCTACGGCCTTGAACTTCTTCGGATCGGAGCCTTCCAACATTCCGAAGCGCACCGCCGGGTTGACGGTCGCGATGAGGACACCGTGATCATCCGAGCCGCCACTAGCAGCGGCATAACCCCAAAGGATGGATGATCGCGGCAGAAGGCGGTCAATCTCGTCAGGTCCATCCCAATTAGCGGTGAACATTAGAAATGTCGCGTCCGGTGCGCCGGGCAGGTATTCCTCGATGGCCTGAACCGCTTGGTAGTGCTTGGTAGCGACAATCACAAGGTCAAAGTCGTCGGAAGGGCTAATCTGAGTAACGGTTTTAGGGATATAAGTCGCCTGGGCGTTTTTCGGGTACCCGGGCCGCAGATCCAGCAGGTCCAAGGTGTCGGTGTCAGGAAGCCCCTGCTTGCGCACGACATGGGTGACGTCGATGCCTACCTTGGACAAAGCCCAGCCGTAGATTGTCCCGACCACGCCTCTGCCGATGATGAGGACTCTCATCATGTCCTCCTTACGGCGCGACGGGTTGAGCGCTGGAGGCGTTAGTTGATGCGGCAACTGCGTTCGCGCGCTCGACCCGATCCTTGATCGAGAGCATCATCTTGCGTTCCATGATGAAGTGCGCGGGCTCCCAGAAGGCGTAGCCGATGACCCGATCGCGCAGGCGTGGCTGACATTCGCCACGGCCACGCATGATCAGCCGAGTGGAATGCTCGTCGATGGGCTCTAGGATGAAGCCCCACGTACAGTTGGCGGCGCCACCGGGCCGGGCTGACGGGGGAACGTCGCGCGCCGGGACCAGGATCATGGCGCGGTTCGGCTCAAGTACGGCTATCTCCATCCGCCCGACGCCGTTGAACTTGTGCTTGGGAGCCATCCAAACCATATCGCCGACTCGGCGCTCCTGCCACTCGGGGACGATTTGCCCGGCGTTCCTCATTTCGCAACCGAAGAGGTTTTCGAGCTGCGTGTAGCTGTAGAAGCCGGCGCGGTCCTGTCCGATCTGCACAATCCATGGCCAGATCTGCGATGCGGGAGCGTTGATGGTAACGGCGTGGGTTGCATCGCCGCAGGCATTTGGAACCAGTTCGTCACCCGGCCATGAGCGGTTCAGTTCGTCGGGCTTCATGCCCCAGTGCTGGTGCCAAGGTCGCAGAAAACGGTCGTAGGCTATTCCCAGGACGGTACCGGCGGCAAGCACCCCGAAAGTCGCTTTCCAAAATCGGCGCATAGCCCCTCCGTTCTCGCTTGTGACATCTAGGCTGTCGTCGGTGGCCGCAACGAGGCCTTAGGTTCGCCAACAAGCAGCGTTCGAGCGGGGCTTGATCACGCTCAGATGACATACGGTACCAACGCCGTCACCCGACGAGAGTATGCTTCATACGACGCGCCGAACTGCGCGCGCATCCATTTCTCCTCAAGCCTTAACTTTCGCCATAGTGCAACGAAGACAAGGGCTACCGCAAGCAGACCGCGCCACTCGCCACGGGCCACTGCGCAACCAACAAATGCTAGCAAAAGCCCCGTGTAGATGGGGTGGCGCACCAGGCCGTAGGGGCCACTTGTAATGAGTTCGTGCCCTTCCTTCACGGTGACGGCTTGGCTCCAGTTTTTTCCGAGGTGACGACGCGCCCAGACAGCAAAGAGTAGACCAACTGCGGTAACTGCTGCGCCGCTCCAGAAACACCAGGCGCCACGTGGAAGAAAGCGCTGATTTAGCCATGGAAGCGGAACCCTTGGGAGCCAAAGCAGCGCCGCCGCGCCAACAATCAAGACCAGCCGTGCAATCCGCGAAGGAGCGGGCTCGCGCCGCTCAGTCTCTTTGACATTTCTCGAAATCGCCCACCAATAGGCCAGGAAGCTAAGCCACATCGCAGGGAATAGATAGTTGTATACGAGTGACATGAGTATTCCTTGAGGCTAATAATAATTAGCCCAATCCACGGATTTGTGATCAACCAAGCCCAGCTCCCGGAGTGACACCGCCGTGAAGATCCGAGTTATTGGCCGGAATCGTGGAGCCGTGACGTGTCAAACATCAAATACGTCATGCCTCGCATGTCGAGAAGCACGCGCTGGTTAACAGTTACGACACGAAGGAGCACGTGTTGACAGGTGGCGCACCGCGCGACGAAACCAGGAGCTTGCGTGTACAAATGCGCCTCAGCAAAGTGCTTTGTCGCTCCACAATGCGCACATTGTCCCTCTGCAGCGGTGATATCGATGGCGAATATGTTGCTCAATTCACCTGCGGCAGCGTTGCCGTCAAGGTAGTCGTCGCTTTGTGAGCTCATCGCGGTTCTCCCGTGGCGCCAAAACGCTCAGTCCGGATTCTATTAGGATCGTGGCCTGCGGCGATTAGAAGACTAGCAGCACTCTCTACGAACGGCGTAGGACCGCACACGTAGCAAGTCGGAGAAAGATCTGAGGGCCACGTCGTGTGCGCGATCAGTACGGCGTCGATGCGGCCAGGCGGTCGCGGCCAATCTTTCGGAGCAACCCGTGTGTACGCGAAGGTAAGAGTCAGGGTACCGTCATGATCCGATAGTGCCTTCAGTTCATCGCGGTACAAAATAGCTTCCGGTTCGCGCACGGAATACAACAATCGAAATGGAGCGGTATTGCCCGCCGCCCCACGCGAGCGAATCATAGCCATAAGCGGCACGAGCCCGGAACCCCCTGCTAACAACTGGATCGGCTCGGTCTGTTGCGCGCGCCACACAAACCATCCGCCAATTGGGCCTCGCAACTCCAAACGATCGCCGACTGCGATGTCTTGTGTGAGATAAGGCGAGACTTCCCCGTCAGGTAGCCGTTCAACCGTTAGTTCAACGTGCTTTTCAGAGTTCGGCGCGGAAGCGATTGAGTACGATCTTACTGCAGAGTATCCATCCGAGGCCGTTAAACGCACGTCGACGTGCTGGCCGGCGACGTGTCCCGGCCAATCCGGGACATGAAACGCTATCGTGCGCGCCGTCGTCGTTTCGTCGTGAAGAGCAACGACCGTTCCAACGCGCCAGGTTACTCGCCCTGATAACGCTGCTCCCGCCACGGGTCACCATAATTGTTGTAGCCGAGGCTTTCCCAAAAACCCGGCATGTCTTGTTGCAACAGTGTGATGCCTCGCACCCACTTGGCGCTTTTCCATAGATAAAGATGAGGAACGAGAAGTCGCGCGGGGCCGCCGTGTTCGGCCGCAAGATCTTTGCCGTCAAATCGGAACGCGATCCACGCCTGCTTGTTCTTGAGATCCTTCAGCGGCAGATTGGTGGTGTAGTCACCGTACGAATGCACGAATGCATAAGCGGCATCGGTCTTTACCTCTGCAAGGACCGTATCGAGGGAGACGCCTTCCCAGGATGTGCCGAGTTTGGACCATCGCGTAACGCAGTGAAGATCAACGGTTACCGTATCGGTGGGCAGTTCACGAAACGACGTCCAGTCCCATCGCTGCAAAATGTTGGCGCCGTCGCTGATGGTAAACTCCCACCCGTCGAGCGGGACATGCGGCGTCGGCCCCGCGGACAAGACAGGGAAATCGGTTGTGAGGTACTGGCCCGGTGGCAGCTTTACATCTGCGGACTGTCGTCGACCGGAAAAGCCACGTGAGATGATACCCATCCATGTATCCTCGCTGACACTAAATTACTCCGCTTTCCGAGCTGAACCCGAATGTCCAGCGTAGCGCGTGGTGTCGAAGAAACGCAATTTAGCGCATCGTCTCGCGCCAGCGCTCCTCGTCCACGCCCTTCGCCAGTAGCCGCAGCATCAGCGCGAACTCCGCCAGGAAATCCGAGCAGGAAAATCACCACCTTCGCATGCTGCGCGACGACGGGAATCAGGAATGCCAGCCATCCCATCCCCGTAGCGATGACCGGCCACCCGAGTCAACGCGGGAGGAACCGCGATCGCAGAACCAGGAACCTCAGCAGCACGCAGAACGGCCCGAAAAAGAGCAGTGGGTTGAGCCGCACCGCCCCAGGATGTAGTTGATCTCGTAAGTCGACCGCACATCCCATCAGGCTGAAGACCGTGGCCACCAGCGCGATCACAGCGTTCGCTCGCCGGAACAGTCGATAAAAAAGCAGCGTCACTAGGATATAGAGCACATCCGACAGGCAATTCACAGGCTCGAAAATCACCCCACTCTTCTCATGCTGGATTTCCCAAAGGCTCGACTCGGTAGCCTAGGCTTCGGAGTGTACGGATCATTCGCAAAGTGCGCACTCGCTTCGACCTTTCGGTT
>Ga0306921_10009649_pt1 | contig 10241 bp, 12 predicted proteins | sample sta12Cox44000080_FD_203760 | JGI IMG/M metagenome (GOLD analysis project Ga0306921, IMG submission 203760) | Lab enrichment of tropical soil microbial communities from Luquillo Experimental Forest, Puerto Rico - statoxic.12C.oxic.44.000.080 (v2)... | ecosystem: Environmental > Terrestrial >...
CGATGTTCATGATCATCATACGCGCCTGTTCCGGCGCGTCCGGCGTCAGCTCGAACAAGCGCGTGGCTGAATCACGCAAATTCCGGAACGTGGCTTCCCATTCCTTACTCGGCGGCGGCAGGATCGATTGCGGTAAATCGACTTCGGCGCGCAGGAACGGATCGGTGGCAACGATTTTGCGAGGCGAAAAACGGTGCAATCCCTGCACAATTACGAGCACGTTGTCCTCTGATTGTCGAACAAGTTTGAGCACCAGCGCCGCCGTGCCGACTGAGTAGAGATCTTGCGGAGACGGATCTTCTTTCGTCTCATCACGCTGCGTCAGTAGCCCAATCACTTTCGTGCGCGGCAAAGTCTCATCGAGCATTTTGAGCGATGCCGCCCGCTGAACGTTCAGTGGGATAACCGTGCCCGGAAAAACGACAAAACCACGCACTGGCAGAATCGACAGTTCTTCCGGAATTCGCGGTGTTCGGCTTTCGTCCACGCCGAGAGCGATGGTGCCCTGCCCTGCTGGCTTGGAATCCATGCTCGTTTGCAACGCGTCTCGTTGTTCTGTGCTCATGATTCTTTTGTTACTGGGAGCGAAATCCAGAGTAATCCGTTACGCTGCTCGGCGTGCGCCTCGTCGACTTCCACGTCAACGGGGAAAGTAATCTCGCGTTCGAACGGCCCGTAATCGATTTCCATCGCGAGTAATTGCTGCGCGCATCCCTCGTCGCCAGTCGGCTCCGGCAATTCGCGCGTGCCGCGAATCACCAGGCGCCGCGGCTCGACGGTGAGATCGATCAGCGACCGATCAACTCCCGCGAGATCAACACAGATTCGAATGCACGTGTCGCATCGATACGCGTTGATCGCCGGTTGCCACGCCTGCGGCGCAAACCTGGAAAATTGCGAGCGCGACAATTCGTAGCTGATGTCGTGCAACGCTCCCTGAAGCCAGCGCAACTTGATACTCTTGATTGGATCCATTACAAATAAACTTCTACCCTCCGCCGCATAGTTTCAACGCACACGTGATATTGTAGCCGTCGCCCTGTGGGCGACGTTTCAACCGCTTTCGGAATGCGAAGCGTGGGTGATTCACATGTAGCTTGGCTGCACGTCACGTCGCCCACAGGGCGACGGCTACAGTTATGCCCGATCGATGAGCACGATCTCTCCGGAATAGGGCCACTCCTCCGGATTGCTGACCAATCCAGCACGGATGGGATTGTCCTGAACGTAATTCCATTTGTTTCCGTAGCTTTCATCATTGCGAAGAACATGATCAAAAAAGCCGCGCTGCCAGATCAGCGAGGTTTTTGGCAACGCGATATGATTCGCGAGGGCTTGTTTCAGCATTCCTACCCATGGGCCGAGTTGAAAATCGTCAGGTCCGCGGACAAAGAGATGAACGTGATCGGGCATGATCACGTACCGACCAACGGCGATGCTGTGCTGCGAATTTGCCTTCAATGCGAACGCCACAAATGCGGCATGCACTGCATCGGATGCGAGTAATTTCCTCCGCGCGTATGTACAAAATGTAACGAAGAACAACGGGTTATGAGCGGAAACCCACCGCAAGCGCGGCGGGAGTTTTGGATATTCGCGCACGCGAATCTTGTAGCCGCTTCCCTGTGGGAAGCGCAATGCAGATGTGGTTTCGCCGCCCATAGGGCGGCAGCTACAGGTTGCGGCAACCTGCTGTTACTTCACTTTTCCCGGGCCCCACAATGCGCGACCCGGTTTCGCGCCAGTGTGCTCGCCGTCTTTGATGACCTGCACACCGTTCACGAACACATGTTTCACACCGGTCGCGTATTGATGCGGTTTTTCAAAAGTAGCGTGATCTGTGATGGTCGCCGGATCGAACACCACCACGTCGGCGAACATTCCTTCCTTGAGAAATCCGCGGTGATCGAGCCCGAGATTTGTCGCGGGTAACCCACTCAATCGATGAATCGCGTCGGTCATTGAAGGCACCTTTTCGTCGCGCACATACTTGCCGAGGACACGCGCGAAATTCCCGTAAGCGCGCGGATGCGGATTCGATTTTGTGAACGGCGACTCCGGAGCTTGCGAGGCTTCGTCCGAGCCAAAGGAAATCCACGGCTTCCGCAATTCTTTTTTCACGTTTTCTTCAGACATTACGTGATAGACGGTGCTAATGCGTGATTCGTCTTCCGCGATTAAATCCATGATCGTATCGATCGGATCTTTTCCGCGCATTTTCGCGACTTCAGCCAGTGTCTTGCCCGTCAGCGGCTTTAACTTTTCTGACTTAAATCCCACCAACAAAATGTTGTCCGGCGAACCGGCCGCGAGATAAAGGTTTTCCCATTTGTCGCTGTCGACCTTCACTTCGGCTTTGATCTTCTCGCGCGTCGCCGGGTCGCGCAGCCGCTTGAACAGTGCTGGATATCCGCCGTCTTCGGTCCACGGCGGCAGACATGCGTCGAGTCCGGTGCCCGCAGCGGTGTAGGCGTACATGTTAGCGCGGACGTTGAGGCCTTCCTTTTGTGCACGTTCGATTCGCTGGAGCAGTTCGTCTTCTTTCGGCCAATTTTTTTTGCCGGCGGCTTTGATGTGATAAAGCTCGGCTGGAATGTTTGCTTCGCGTGCGATCCGCAGCAGCTCATCGAGCGCTTCAAATAGTTGGTTTCCTTCGCTCCGCATATGCGAGATGTATTTGCCCTGATATCTTGCCGCGACCTTGCACAGCTCGATCAGCTCTTCGGTTTTCGCATAAAACGCTGGCGGATAAATCAGGGAAGTGCCGATCCCGAGCGCGCCGGCTTCCATTTCCTTCCGCACCAGTTCGCGCATTTCCTCGAGCTGCTCTGGCGTCGGCTGTTTATCTTCGAATCCGATTACGTATTCGCGAATCGTCGTCGCGCCGATGAAGGACGCCACATTGCATGAGATGCCGCGCTTCTCCAGATACTGCAGATATTCCGCCAACGTATTCCATGTGATGTCGTACTTGATGTCCGTTTGCTCGCGAACCTGGTGCTCGCGCACACGATCGTTCATCGGCCCCATCGATTCGCCTTCGCCCATGATTTCGGTCGTGACGCCCTGCCGGATTTCGCTCTCTGAGCGGCCATCCTGAATCAACGACTCCGTTGACCACGAAAGCATGTTGATGAACCCCGGCGCAACAGCGAGCCCTTTAGCATCAATGACCGTGTTCGCTTTCGCTCCCGCCACTGCGGGACCGACGCCTGCGATCCGATCGCCGCGAATCGCGATGTCAGCTTGTCGCGGCTCACCGCCGGTGCCGTCGTAAACTGTCCCGTTGCGGATGATCACATCAAAATTTCCTTCAGGTTTCGATGGGGACGGCTGTTTTGCAAACATAGTGAAGAGAATTGTCAGGAACGCACCGAGCCAAAAGAAATTTCGTTTCATTGGGAGGCTGACGGTAGCGAACACTGCTATTGATGCAAAATGCTTGGAGTGCGTCTATATGTCGTCGCAGCCCAAAAGCTTCCGCTGATTTCACCAGACCGGCGACGAATCGCAGCGTCTAATTCGAATCGTACAGAAAGTGGCTTGCTGGCTAAAGACCGTCCTTCCTGACGGACCAGCATAGCAGGCGGAGCCGCGACAATGGCTTCGTAATAAGAGAGGGAAATCAGAATTGAAGAAAGGGGATATCTGATGAAAACCATGATGAAATCCAAGCGTCGCAGTGCAGCGTTGCTGTCAATCCTTTGTGCCGGTCTCGTTGCAACGTTTCTAGGCGGATGGGCAGAGGGGCCGTACGTCACTGCGTATGACGGCGGTTATTATCTGGCCGGCTATTACACGGGATACGGATACCCGTATTCCTACTACGGGCCGTATGATGGTACGGTCGTGCGGTCGGGCGTTATCTACAACGATGCCTACGGTCCGCGTTACTACCGCACCAGGACTGTTTACGGCGACTGGTACTAATTCGCGACGCGCCGTTGGCTAACGCATCGGCGCAACGCCACAAAATCGACGGATGTGCCGATGCGTTTAATTTTTAGCTTGCCTTTGCAAAACGTATCCCGTCAAATGAGCGCCCCAAAGCTGTGACAGGAATTCGTAAAACACGCCGCGATCGCGCAGCAGCGATTGTTTCGCTGCTCTGCTTGGCGTTCTTTGCCGTGCTCGCTGGCGGATGTGCGGACCCGTACTACCTCGATGCGAGCCACACGCCCGAGGCGCGCTACAACACTTACTACGCACCGCATTATTATCCATACTATCCGTGGTACGCCTATTACGGCGGCGCGTACTACTACAGCGAGTGAGCCACGCGTAGTGGCTTCAGGTTCCGGTCACTTCATCGTCGTGACCTGCAGGGCCGCTTTGTCGTTCTTTAGTTGATCGGTGACTCTTTGGATTTTCGCGTCCTGTTCTCTAATATGAGCAACCAGGGCCTCCATCCCAGCTCTCAGTTCTGCGATCGTGCTTTCTTGTTTCTGCACCTTGCCCAGAACTGCAACGCAAATGTAACTAGTGATGTTCGAAAGTGACAGAAATGTCACTTTTCCGGTGAAACGCAGGGACTCAAATGGTGTCTATTGTTGACATGAACACCGAAAGTACAAACTCGATGTTGGTTCGCGTTTCTCGTTTCTTCAGTGATCGATATGCCTACAGGGCCCAGCCCGGTTACGTATCCGAGCTGGTAGCGTTTGGAACGATTGTGTTCATCGCAGTCTGGCCAATTATTTTAGCCGCTCATGCAATGGCCGTGGCACCGAGATAACCAAACAGATCAGTGGTTATGCTTCACCAACTCCTGACGTACGCGGACCTGCGGAAACAGATTCATAAGGACCTGCGGATCCAACACCCTGAATGGATCCAGCCAAATGGCGAGTCTCCCATCTGTGACTCTTACGAGGCGCGTCTGATCGAGACACTGGATGTCTTGATACGGCAACGCCGGAGTATCTCCTACGATTGCGATCGCCTCAGGTAAGGTGAATCGATTTCCGGGGAGCGCACGCGCCCTCGCGTGCTGAGTTCAGCGCCCTCGCCGAAGTCCTCTTCAGATGGGTCGGCATCCGTCGGCAGGAGGCGAGGGCGGTTCAGTTTCCTGGTTGAGAAGGAGGCGGCAGCGCTCCGTAAAAGAATTGACCGTCGTCGTCCTGCTGCGGCGACTTCATAAACACTTTAGAGACGTCGCCGACCGCAGGCCCACTGGGAGCTTTAAATAGATCCAAAGTAATCCGCACGTCATCGGCGTGTCCCGCGTTCAGGAATCTTAGCGGGAATGGATAGGTGAAAGCCTCTCCGCTACGGACCTGACGTTGGCTCTCGGGTCCGTTGGTGGATTCAAAAATGGTTGTTGAGGAGCCTGAGGGGTCCGTTTGTTCGCCCGTTACGTTGCCCGCAAATCTGCCTGATTGATGGACGACGACACTTACGCGGATCTCCGTTGGATGACTCTCATCGGGGACATACCACCACTCCTTGAGTTCAATCACATTGATAAGAGGTCTGCGACTGGCCATCATCGTTCGGTATTCGTTGGAGATCGCCGCACGACGCAGTTTCCCATAAACGGCGACACCTGTGATAAACAGGACCACGGCAAGCACCATCGAGCCCAAATGAATCCATAATGCTCCTGCCTTGGGAAATAACAGGACGCCAAGGGAACTTAAGGGGACGTGGATAGCGAGCAACGTGATGTAAGTCCAAAAGATAAGGCCCCGAAAATCCAACATGATCCAGTTGCCGCCGCCGGCTTTTGGTCCGAGCAACGCCCGATCCAGGAAATAGATCGGAATCGCCAGTAACCCGAGAACCAGACAAGTAATCAGGTGTTTGCGCCAGATGGCCTTCATGCCGCTGCTGTTTTATCAAACTTCCTCGATAAATACACTTGTCGTTTAATTCGCCGGAAGAATCCGTCGCTTGCTCGCGACGGCCCGATAGTTCACCTTGGCGTTCGTTAGGCAAAAAATGAAGCTCCAACGCGTCGAAGCGAAGGAGCTGTCACGTGTCTGGGGAGACAATGCAGCGGGCATTCCACGATTGTTGCCCTGCAGAGTAAGATCTTACAAGTCCAAATAGGCCGGCGGCAGGGAGAACCTCGACGCTTGATGGGCACAATCCATCGGCGTGCAGCGGACTGCCCGCCCTACCGGCACGCGATTTGGTAGGGCGCATCACTCCGTGTGCGCCGTTTCTGGTGGATGATTGGGACGGCGCCAATGGTATCGCATTCGATCGGCTACCGATTTTGTTTGGTCTCTGTGAGCAGCTCGATTAACTCATCTTTCCACAAGCTGGCAATGGTGTGGCTGCCGTGGCCACGCGTCTTCTCACTGAGTGGAATCACAATCGCGCGGCCGTGCGGAACACGCTTGATCTCGTGTTCGAGAATCCCGAGTTCGGGGGGATTAATCAGGTCGTCGGCGGAATTGATTGCCAAGAGTGGAGCGCGAATCTTCTCTAGGTCCGGGCCGGGGTCGTAATCATGTGACGCTTCAAGAGCGTAGAGAACGTCGTTCGCATCATCAGTCTTGAGAACCTGTTCAACGAATTTGTCCAGAACCTCGTCTGTTTTCGCGAGCGTCGGCGCATCCTTCTGACGCAAGACCGGATTGCTGCTCATGAACCAAAGCATTTGCGCCGCAGTGCGGAGACTCGGCGGCTGTGTTTTGTATTCGCCGCCGTCCCATGAAGGATCATTGCGGATGGCGTCGATTACCATGCGGCGCCACGCGCGGTTGCGTCCCGAAATCTGGGTCGGCAAACTTGCCAGCGGCATCAGCGCGTCCATGAAATCGGGATGCAATTCGCCCCACAGCCAGGTGTGCATCCCGCCCATCGACGTGCCGCTGACCAGCCGCGCGTGATTTACGCCGAGGCCCTCTGTTAACAGCCGGTACTGAGCCTCTACCATGTCGAGATAACCGTAACCCGGGAATTTTGCGTGCATGCCGTCGCTTGGTTTACTCGATTTGCCGTGGCCAATCCCGTCCGGCAGCACGATGAAAAATTTTGTCGCGTCGAGCGGCTGATCCTTTCCAAACAGTTCACCCGCAAATTCGGGGCGAATAAATTGCGCGCCGCTGCCGGTCGTCCCGTGCATAATCAGAACGGCGTTCGTCGTTTTCCCCTGCGCGTCTTTCTGCGGTGTCCCCAGTGTCCGATAATGGAGACGCAGCTCCGGCAAAGTTTCGCCGGATTGAAAATTGAAATCGCGAATTGTGAAATCGCTTTCAGTCGGCGCGGGATAATCGGCCGCGAGCAACGACGCTGCGACGCCTAACAAAATCGAAAGCGTGAAGAACGGAATGGAGCGATGCATGTCGAGAAGTTTACCGGCGTTCATCAATCGAACGAAAGACGTTTCACGCCAATTTTTTCAGCGTTCCACGATACTCTTGCATTGTCCTTTTAACGATCGCGCTGATCACATTCGGCCTTGGTCTCACGTCTGCGTAGCGGCATTACCTTGGCCGTCACGACTTAATCCTTTTTTTGAGCTGATGTTGATTTTCAATGTTGCCTTCGTTCGGCCTGAATTTGCTTGACTAACTCGGTTTTGGTTCGGTCCAGATCGTGCGCAAACTTTACCGTTGCTTCCAGAGCCCGGGGATAGAACTCGAAACGTTTCCGCAATTTTCTGCTAGCGGGATCGTAAAAGAGAAAAGTGTCCTGATCGAGATTCGGCACAATCAGCTCGTCGCTCAATTTCTGGTACCGCTGAATATCGCTAAGGCCCCAGCGAATCACCGATTCAAGTTCCCGCAAGGCGCTCAACGTTTTCACGTCAAGTAATTCAACGCCGCCGGATTGAAGCATTGTGGCGATATCGCCAGGACTGTAGTCGGTTGTAAAAACAAATGGATGTAGCGGCGGCATCTCACCAGCCTTAACGGCGCGCCGGAACTCAGCCGCTCTTTGTTCCTCTTGGACGGTGACACTTTTTCCACTCTCGATCCCCCTGCGTAATTCCTGCTCAAGCGAACCCAGAATGCGGTCGCGTCGCTCTGCGTCCTGCCGGTGCTGCTGATAATTGTTGAGCCAAAACGCCGCGTAAACGCCAACAAACACCAATAGCAATTCGGCTGTCCAACGCCCAGCACGCGAGAGAAGCGAACGTTTTTCAGTTGTTTCACTCATTCTTCAACCCCGAATGCCTTATGCCTTACGATGCTTAACACTATCAGCCTTCGGATTCCACCGAGCGTAAGAGCTACGGCGATCCTTTCCGCCTCTCCCCTTGCGCAGACTGCCTGCCGCGCCGTAGCCAAGCGAAGGCGGGAGGTGAGGGGTTAAGAGCATGCGGACTTTTGTACCAAAAAACCTCACCCTTCCCTCTCCTTGGAAAGGAGAGCCGGCCGATTGCAATCTTGCGCCACATGAGGCTGTTCCTAAATTAAGCTCGCTAGGAATCACCCAATGGAAAAATCAGAGTCAGTTCAAAATCTCATCCAATTCGTAGTCGACTCGGTGAGGCAGGCGCATTCCGACGATGCTCCTTTCCATCATTTGCAGTTCGAGCGCATTTTTCCCGACGATTTCTACGCACAGATGGTCGAAGAGATGCCGGTAACCGAGGATTACCGGGCGATGTCCGGCAAAAGCAAGATGGGCAGCAGCAGACCCGATGGAAAACCAACCCGCACCAAGATCGATCTTTTTCCCGAATACATTCGCCATTTGCCGCCGAGAAAACGCGCAGTCTGGGATGCGACCGGTCGCGCGCTGCGCTCTAAGGAGTTGCAATCTGCTTTCGTCCAACGGTTGGCACCCGGGCTGAAAGGCCGGTTCGGAGAAAACTTCGCGAAGGTGAGCATGTATCCGGTACCAATCCTGACGCGCGACATTCCGGGATACCGCATCTTCAAGCACACCGACAGCCTTTGGAAAGGGATTACCGTCCAATTTTATTTGCCGGCGGACAATTCCACGCCGCACATCGGTACGATCTTTCACGAGGTGCTGCCTAACGGACGCAAACCGATGAAAGCGCAGATGCCGTTCTCCCCGAACAGCGGCTATGCGTTCGCCGTAGCCGACAACACCTGGCATTCGGCGGACCCAGTTGGGAATGAGGTGAAAACACGCGACAGCATTCTCCTCACCTATTTCGTCGACGCCGGACCGTGGCGATTTGTTCGCAATCGCGGGCGTCGGCTGGCGAATTTCGTACTTAACGAGGCGCGCAACTTGAAGCGCAACTGAAAATTACGGCGAGTGGCGGGCTTGCACGGAGAGGCATTGCAAGAAGCGCGCTGCCGGGTTGCGCAGAGAGGCAGCGATTGTAGGGCAAGCGCCTCGCTTGCCGGGAAACACTGGCAGAAATCCCGAATGGTTCCTATCACGAATCATCGAACCCGATTTGGTACGGCCAATCTTTCGAGTGCTTAACTAATCCGGCTCGGACCGGGTTTGCTTCGACATAAAGCCATTTGTCGTGAAGCGATTCGTCGGCACGCAAAAGGCGGTCGAAACAGCCGGGCTGCCAATTCCACGATGCATTTAGCTCCTGACGCATCCAGCGTTTCAAAGCGGCTGAAAAATTTCCCAACGTTGCGTTACGATTCTGTATTGGGGCGGCGATCACATGCAAATGATCAGGCATAAGCATGGCCGCAAGAACTCTCCAATTTTTGACTTTGCCGATAGCGACCTTGAACGCTTTAAATGCGGTTTCATTTGCCAGCACCTGCCGCCGATTCGCGACACAAATCGTGACGAAATAAATCACGCGTTGTTCCCATGGTAGCCAGACAGGTACGCGTGGCGGATGGCCCACCTGCCCATTTTGGCAGGCGAAGCGCCTGCCCTACAATCTGTTTCCGCTTAACGCAGCCGCCGGAGGCATGCGTCAGGCTGCACTCTGCTGTCATGTTGAGCGAAGCGCTGCAACGAAATGCCAAGCATGAGGCCAGGCTTTCAAACATCTCGGTTGTTTTCTGTCGTACAGACAATCCAGAGATTGAAAGCGTGGCCTCGCGGACTTCGTCCCCTGCGTTGCAGCTTCGCTCCGCTCAGAATGACAAGTGATGACTATCGCGGCAATGGCCTTTCCATGTTCGCAAGCGAATACGCGAGGACTGCAACGACGGCGGAGTTCTCGGCCAATGCTTTCGGCACGATTTTGTCCAGCGTATCAGCGGCAGTGTGGTGATAATTGAAATAGAAACGGCTGTCCTGGATCGGACTGAAAGCAGGCACGCCAGCTTTTTCCATCGGCGCAATGTCAGCCCCACAATGTTCGACCAAAGTAAGCATGCCCGCGCCTG
>Ga0306921_10009651_pt1 | contig 10240 bp, 5 predicted proteins | sample sta12Cox44000080_FD_203760 | JGI IMG/M metagenome (GOLD analysis project Ga0306921, IMG submission 203760) | Lab enrichment of tropical soil microbial communities from Luquillo Experimental Forest, Puerto Rico - statoxic.12C.oxic.44.000.080 (v2)... | ecosystem: Environmental > Terrestrial > Soil...
GCGATTGCAGCCCTGACGTTGTCGGCCATCTACTTGTATGCATGGCCCGCGGCCAACCTGTTCTATGCCGTGGTGGTGCTGTTTCACGTCGGCCTGGGCGTCTTGTTCTCCATTGCCGGACTGCGTCTGTTGCCGGCAGTCATGCGCCAGCCGGCCGTGGTGAAGATGGGAACGGCGGTGCTCATCCTCGGCGCCGCCCTGGGTCTGGCCCTGATCTACACCGGCGCGTCGCGTCCCTACACCAGGCTGCTCCTCACGCACGCTGCCGTTTCCGCGTTGGCGGTGGCGCTGCTGGCAGGATGGTGGCTGAGCCGCCGCCGCAAGTTCAATCGCAGCGCCTGGGTTCCCGTCCTGGGCATGATCGCCGTGGCCACTGTAGTTGCATTCGGTGCGAGGTACTCGCGTGATTCCTGGAGCAAGCACTACCGAATCCGCAACCCCGACATCGCACCCCTGTCGATGAATAACGAAGGCGATGGTGCCAACGGCCCATTTTTCCCCAGCTCTTCGCAAGTTTCCGGCCAGCGGAAGATTCCGTCGAAATTCTTCATGGAATCCGATGCCTGCGAGCGCTGCCATCACGACATCTTCCAACAATGGAACAGTTCGGCACATCACTTCTCGTCGTTCAACAATCAGTGGTACCGCAAGAGCGTCGAGTACATGCAGGACGTGAACGGGGTAAAGCCGTCGAAGTGGTGCGCGGGCTGCCACGATCCGGCGCTGCTCTACAGCGGCATGATGGATACGCCCATCAAGCAGATCGTTAACCGTCCCGAGGCGCAGGCGGGCATGGGATGCATGATGTGCCATTCCATCGTGAGCGTGAAGAGCACCATGGGCCAGGGCGACTTCATGCTCGAATACCCGGAGCTGCATGAGCTGGCGGCGACCAAGAATCCGGTGTTGCGCTGGGTGCACGACTTCAGCATCAAGCTCAATCCCGAACCGCATCGCCGGGTTTTCCTCAAGCCCTTTATGCGGAACCAGACACCGGAGTTCTGTTCTTCGTGTCACAAGGTACATCTTGATGTGGCGGTGAACAACTACCGCTGGTTTCGCGGATTCGACGAGTACGACAACTGGCAGGCCAGCGGTGTCTCCGGCATGGGAGCGCGCTCGTTCTATTACCCTCCCCAACCACAGGGCTGCCAGGACTGCCACATGCCCGACAGCAAGTCGAATGACGCGGGAAACATTGCCGGCAGCATCCACTCCCATTCCTTCCCTGGCGCCAACACTGCGCTTCCCGTGGCGAATGAAGATCGGCGGCAGATGGAGATTACCGAGAACTTCTTGAAGAGCGGGACGCTCGGTATCGACATTTTTGCGCTTTCGACCGCCGGCCCTCAGACCGGCGCCGCCGCCGGCCCGCAGAGCGAATTGCAGACGACCTTCGCCGTGGGCGAAGAAGCGGAGATGAAGACTACCGGTGAGAGCGGCGGTGTGGTTGCGCCAGTGACCGCTCCGCTCGATAAGGTCAACGCCGCGGTGCGACGCGGCGAGAGCGCACGCATTGACGTGGTGGTGCGCACCCGCAAGGTTGGACACTTCTTTCCCGGCGGCACCGTGGACGCACCCGAGACCTGGGTTGAAGTGAAGGCGGTGGATGACAAAGGCCAGGTACTGTTCTGGAGCGGGCAGGCCGGGGACGATGGTAAAGGCCCCGTCGATCCCGGCGCGCATTTCTATCGCTCCCTGCAAATCGACGAGCATGGCAACCCCATCAACAAGCGCAATGCGTGGTCCACACGGTCGGTGGTGTACGTGCGATTGATCCCGCCAGGGGCGGCCGATACCATTCACTATCGCCTCAACGTCCCGCAGAACGCAGGCAGCAAGATCACCCTCACTGCCCGGCTGTGTTACCGCAAGTTCTCCTGGTGGAATACCCACTTCGCCTACGCTGGCGTGTCCCAGCAGGACCCGGGCGCTCCCCAGACCGCAAAGGGCTACGACGATCGGCAATTCAGCTTTGACGGCGATCTGTCGAAGGTCTCTGGCAAGCTGCACGAAATTCCCGATCTGCCGATTGTCGTGATCGCCGAAGACACCGTGGAGTTGCGTGTACTCCCCAAGGGGGCGCCGGGCGAAGCTCCCCGGACCGTGGTTGAACAAGCAGACTGGCAACGCTGGAACGACTACGGAATCGGATTGTTCCTGCAAGGCGACTTCAAAGGGGCCACAGCGGCTTGGGAACGGGTTACGGAGGCCGATCCCGGCAATCCCGACGGTTGGGTCAACCTGGGGCGCGTGGCAGTGCAGGAAGGCGACATGGAGCGGGCGCGCGTCGTACTGCAAAGGGCGCTGGCCATGAAACCCGATCTGGCACGGGCAAATTACTTCTATGCGCGCGTGCTGCGATCCGACGGCAATTACGACGGTGCGGCCCGGATCTTGCACAAAGTGCTGCAGCAGTATCCTCAAGACCGCGTCGCCCGCAACGATCTGGGACGCGTGTTGTTCCTTTCACGCCAGTATCCTCAGGCCATCGCTCAACTGCAGCAGGCGATTGCCATCGATCCTGAGGATCTCCAGGCCAATTACAACCTGATGCTTTGCTACAAGGGGATGGGCGACGCCGAGAAGGCGGCGGAGTACGAAAAGCTCTACTTGCGCTTTAAAGCTGATGAGTCGGCACAGGTAATTACCGGGCCGTATCGCAGGCTGCATCCCGAAGACAACAACGAACGCCAACTGATTCACGAGCACGTGTCGGCGCCGCTCGCTACGGTGAAGAAGGCAACAGCGACGGCTGAGAAGCCCGCGGTGAGTCGCCGGGCAAGCAACCAAGTCCATGAACCTCATACATAGGTCATCTTTTCTCATTCTGTTCTGTGCCGCTCTCGTCATTACGGGATCGGCGCAAGTCACGTTCCGTGATATCACCAGGCAAGCGGGCATCAACTTCGTGCACAACAATGGCGCGGCCGGCAAGAAGTGGCTGCCGGAGACGATGGGCCCCGGTTGCGCCTTCCTCGACTACGATAACGACGGCTATCCCGACATCTTGCTGGTCAACGGCAAAGAATGGGCTCCCTCCGGCAAGCCTTCGACGCTGAAGCTCTACCACAACAACCGCAACGGCACCTTCACCGACGTGACCGCGAAGGCCGGGCTGGCGGTCTCCCTGTACGGCATGGGAGTGGCTGTTGCCGACTATGACAACGATGGCTACGATGACATCTTCATTTCGGCCCTTGGCCAGAGCCATCTGTTTCACAACAACGGCAACGGAACCTTCACCGACGTCACCAAGGCCGCGGGGATGTGGGGACCCAACGAATTCAGCACCAGCGCCGCCTGGTTCGATTACGACCGCGACGGTAAACTCGACCTGATTGTCGCGAACTACGTGCAATGGAGCCCGCAGGGAGATATTTACTGCACGCTGGACGGAACGCACAAGTCCTATTGCACCCCGGAGTCGTACAAAGGGGCGTCGGTGCGGCTGTGGCACAACCTGGGGAACGGCAAGTTCGAAGACGCTACCGCCAAGGCGGGATTGTTCGACAACTCATCGAAATCCCTGGGCGTCGCTGTGCTCGACGTCAACAATGACGGCTGGCCCGACCTGGTGATCGCCAACGACACGCAGCCCAACAAGCTCTATGTCAATAATGCCAAGGGTGGGTTCACGGAGTCGGCGGTGTCGGCCGGCATTGCCTTCAGCGAAGACGGCGTGGCGCGCGCCGGCATGGGTGTGGATGCCGCCGACTATGATCACAGCGGACGGCCCAGCATCGTGATGGGCAACTTTGCCAACCAGATGCTGGCGCTCTATCACAACGAGGGCAACGGATTGTTTGTGGATGAAGCGCCGCGATCCGAGGTCGGCCGCCGCAGCCTGCTGACCCTGGGATTCGCGACCCTCTTCTTCGACTACGACAACGACGGTTGGCTCGATATTTTTGTTGCCAATGGGCATATCGAGAACGAAATCGAGCGCATTCAGAAGCGCGTGAAGTATGCGGAATCGCCGCACCTGTTTCACAACCAGGGCAAGGGCAGCTTCGTGGAAGCAACCCCATCAGTCGGGCCTGATCTGGGCGTCCCCCGAGTCGGTCGCGGCGCTGCCCTGGCCGATATCGACAACAATGGAGACCTTGATTTGCTGCTGACCACAAACGGTGGGCCGGCCGTGCTCTTCCGCAATGACGGCGGCAATAACAATCACAGCATCCGCATCAAGCTGGTGGGCACGCACTCGAACCGCGACGGCATCGGTACCGTGGCTATTGTCAGGGCCAATGGGGACCGCCAGACGCAAATGCTGCGCAGCGGTTCCGGATACCTGTCATCGAGTGAATTGGTATTGACTTTCGGGCTCGGCAAGTCAGGCCAGGCCGACGAGATCGAGTTGCGCTGGCCGAGCGGACAGGTGGACAGGCTGTTTCAAGTCACCGCTGGTCAGACCGTAACCGTCAAGGAGGGTTCGGGTATTGTGCAGCAGCGCATTTTTGGCGCGCCTGCCGCGGCTCCGCCTACGGCTCCCGCGGGGCAACACCGGGCCATGCGATGAAGCCGGTCACGCAGCAGTCGGCCTTCGAACTGCTGCTTCTGTTACGCACTCGAAAAATCTCCGCCCTGGAATTGGCGGATGAGTACATCCGGCAAATCGAGCGCCTGAACCCGCAAATCAACGCCCTGGTAGATTTCAATCCCGAGCGCGTGCGCGAGCAGGCGCGGGCTTCTGAGAACGCTCCCGGCCCCAGCGGGGGGCTGGCGGGATTGCCCCTCACTGTGAAGTCGTCGATCTCCGTGGCAGGTTACCGCTGCGAGATCGGCAGCGTAGTCAATCGCGGGAAGGTCCCGGCGAAGGACGCGGCGGTTGTGGCACGCTTGCGCCAATCCGGCGCGGTGATTCTCGGTACCACGAACTGCCCTGAGTACCTGATGGCGTATGTAACGGAGAATCTGTTGTACGGCCGGACCAACAATCCGTGGAACCTGGATTACACTCCGGGCGGTTCGAGCGGCGGGGAATCGGCTGCCATCGCTGCCGGAATGTCGGCCGGCGGCCTGGGCAGCGACAGCGGCGGATCGGTGCGCGTGCCGGCGCACTTCACCGGCATCTGTGCTCTCAAGCCTACGCCGGGACGCATTCCGGGCGACGGTCATATGCCACCCTCGGTTGGGCCGTTTTCGTTTCTCGGCGCAATCGGTCCCATGGCGCGGACCATTGACGATGTTGCACTGCTGTTTCACGCGCTTTCCGGGCAGGATCCCGCCGAGCCGGGGTCTCCCCCGGTTCCACTGCGGCGGCCGGAGCTGGACGAGCTTCGACGCTTGCCCATTGCTTATTTTGAAGACGATGGCCTGGTGCCAGTAACTCGCGAGACGCGCCAGGCGGTCCTGGACGCGGCCCAGGCGCTGCGCAAGCAGCAATTCTCCGTTCGTCCATTTCGCCCCCATGGGCTAGAGCAGGCGCGCAAACTCTGGGAGCTGTTCTTCGTGCGCTGCGGCGCGATGTTCGAGGAGCCGCTCGTGGGCGGACAGGAAGACAAACTCAGCCCGGTGTTCCGTGACTTTCTGGCGCGCGCTCATGCCGCGCCTTCGCTGACCGCGGAAGAGTTGCTTAACGCCTGGGCGGAGGCCGACATTATCCGCCGCAAGCTGCTGGGGCAGATGCGAGAGTATCCCTTGCTGCTGTGTCCCGCGTGCTCGGTTCCGGCATTCCGTCACGAGGAGCGAAACTGGACCATCGATGGCCGGCGGGTCGAATATCTCGATGCCATGCGCTACACCCAATGGTTCAACCTGCTCGCCGCGCCCGCGGCTGTCGTGCCCGTTGCTCGTTCACCCGAGGGCCTGCCGATCGGAGTGCAGGTCGTTGGCCGGTCATTCGAAGATGAGGTTGTGCTCAAGATAGCATCGGTGATTGATCATGCTTTCGGTTACACGCCGCCGCAAATTTAGTTGCCTGCGGTCGCAGCCGAGGGCCGAGCGGACATCGGTTTGGAAAATGAATTACCATGAGATCAGCCCTGACCATGCCATTTTTCCCATTTCCCCAGCGACTACGATTAGGGCTGGCCTTTTTTTTGCCGCTGCTCATCACCGCCAATCTCGTGGCCCAAGCGCATACTCCGGCTCCGCCTCCCCCTCCGGGGTCCAAGACCCGTGCCTGCCAGGGGCGTACTGTCCCGCAAATGGTGGACATCACCCCCAAGACCGGCATCACCTTCCAACATGTCGCCGATCCGGAAAAGAAGTACATCGTCGAGTCCATGGGCGGCGGCGTGGTGATTCTTGACTACGACCGCGACGGCTGGCCTGATATCTATTTCACCAACGCCCCCACCGTCGACATGGCGCTGCACAACAAGTCTGCACGCAGCGCGCTTTACCACAACAATCACGATGGAACCTTCACCGACGTAACCGACAGGGCCGGGGTCGCGACCCCGTGCTTCGCCATGGGCGGGGCCGCGGGCGACTACAACAACGACGGCTGGCCGGACATCGTCGTGAGCTGTCTCGGGCACACCATCCTGTATCGCAACAACGGGGATGGAACATTTACGGATGTGACCAAGCAGGCTGGCATCGGCGATCCGCGATGGGCGACCGGCGTGGCCTTCGGTGATTATGACAACGACGGGTTCGTCGATCTGGTAGTCACGCGCTACGTCGATTTTCATCTTGACGATCTGCCCGGCTTCGGCAGCAGCCCGACCTGCAAATACCGCGGCATTGACGTGCAGTGCGGTCCGCGCGGACTGAAAGGCGCGGGCGACTCCCTCTATCACAACAACGGCGATGGCACATTTACTGACGTTTCCAAGCAGACGGGTACGGATGATCCCCACGGATATTACGGTCTGGGGGTTGTGTTCGCCGACTTCAATAACACCGGCCGCGTCGACATTTACGTGGCCAACGACTCCACCCCTAACCTGCTCTACGAGAACGAAGGCAAGGGCAAATTCACTGAGATCGGACTGGAATCGGGTACCGCAGTCAGCGCCGATGGCTTGGAGCAGGGTTCGATGGGGGTCGCCATCGGCGACTACAACCACACCGGCCGGCCGTCGCTGTATGTCACGAATTTCGCCGACGAGTACAACGCTTTCTACCGCAACGAAGGAAACTATGATTTCCGCGACGTCTCATTCGAGGTCGGGGTCGGACTGGCGTCCCTGCCCTGGGTAAAGTGGGGCGACGCCTTTTTTGATTTGGACAACGATGGATGGCTGGACCTGATATCTGTCAACGGGCAGGTCTATCCCCAGGTGGACCAACTCCCCTCCGGCGCGCGCTACCGTCAGCCGAAAAATCTGTTCATCAATGAGCGCGACGGCAATTTCTGCGATGCCTCGAACCAGGCTGGACCGGCCCTGATCGAGCCCCGCGTGAGCCGGGGCCTGGCCATCGCCGACCTCTTCAATGACGGCAACGTCGACGTGGTGGTCAGTGATCTGGACGGCCCCCCCATGATCCTGCGCAACCCGGGTCTTCCGGGGAACCATTCGGTGAGCTTCGAGCTGGCAGGGACGAAGAGCAACCGCCTGGGAATCGGAGCGAGGCTCAAGGTCGTCGCCGGGGGAATCACTCAGACTTCGCAGGTCTTCAGCGGAGGCAGTTATCTCTCGCAGCACGATTTTCGCCAGCACTTCGGACTGGGATCGGCGACCAAGATCGATTCCATCGAAATTCAATGGCCGTCAGGAACGGTGGACAAGCTCACCAATCTCGCCGCAGACAAGTTCTACTCCGTGCTCGAGGGCAGCGGAGTAGTGGAGCGGGAGAAGATCGTCCCTAAAGCAATGGCTTCGGTGACGCGGCCAGTCACGACGGCAATCGTACCCAAGGTCACCGATAAGTTCGTGCCGAAGCAGAAGTAGGGAATTAATGGCTACCAGTCGTACAGTCAGTGTCAGGAGCTTGCTGGTTCGTCTCTCTGAATTCTTACCATCGGTAGTCTTGGACAGAAATGCGTGATGCCGAACAAGAGGCGCGTGCACAGGTTGTTGTCACGGCGACAGCGGCCAGGGCACGCCATTAAGGTCCCGCCCTCACAGGCAAGAAATGGCTATGGAGCGACGGCAGTTATGCCGTAATCGGGAAAACCATCACGGATGGTGTGCCGCAAGCCTAAGGAATATCGCAGCCCGATGCCCCTGACGGGTGGCGCGCAGCTTGCGCCGGACCAGGTCTCGGCAGTCGCGGCATACGTGTGGAGCATCAGCCACAATCCCGCGCCCAAGCGCCGTTAGGAACGCCTCATGTATAGAGATGCCTCACAATAGAGTTCGGCAAGGCCGCCTCAAACCGCAAAGGACGATCGCGTCCCCCTCAACATACTTGCAAACAGCTGCGAGCTAGCCCCCGCATCGGGACCATGCACATATTGGTGTCGCACAATCTCCGCCGCCGGATGTCCCTCTAGCTCTGCACCCGCTGACGCATGGTTCTGAAAAAGAGGTCTGGTTAGGCGCTCTAAGCAGGTTTCTCAGCTCAGAGGTACATTCCAGTTCTCGTGCTCTTGTTCCTCGCCACGCATTTCGGCTGGCTGTGATTCAGTCTCTTCTACCGGTGCACTGATCTGCCACCCTTTACTGTGGAATTCGGTTACCGAACCGCCGTCACAGAATCACCAGTTGCAAGACACCCTAATGTGGAAGGCAGAAACTGACTAAGCGGACCCCTTCGTCGATCATTCGCGGGAACTGGTGTTTTAATTCTCTCGTGAATGCAGTCGGCAAGGGCCTTTGCAATCGCCGGCCGAACTACAATTTGCCAGAGGATTTGTGGCATAATGTAGCAGAGGGATTGCCCATGTCAACACACCGGCAGATTGCAAATTGGCTCGGAGTCCGGTCGGCTCGTACGGAAGGGCAGATGCTCCGGATTGTTGAGGAGCAACTCCCAACATCATCGATCAACCGACTGCTCGCACTTGGGCTGACGCGGCAAGAGATCGATGCACTTGTCATACCGCTGCGAACTCTCCAGCATCGCCGGTCAAAACGAGAGAAATTAACCATCGAGGAATCCGATCGTGTGTTACGCCTGGCCCGGCTGCTGTCCCAGGCTGAAATCGTTTATGGCTCGCGCCAGCGCGCACTGGAGTGGTTGCGTCGTCCCGCGGCCAGACTGAAAAACCGGGCTCCTTTGGATCTGATGCGAACCGATACGGGCGCTCGGATTGTGGAGGAGTTTCTTGTTCAGATTGACGAAGGCATGTTCGTCTGATGGTGCTCTGGCGCATCAGCCGGCACCATGATTTGGACGGCCTTGGAGGATTGCGCGCCCCTGGGCGATGGCACGAGCGAGGTCTGCCTGTCGTCTACCTGGCCGAAACCCCTGCCGGAGCGCTACTGGAAGTATGCGTCCACACCGCCGCGAACGACATTCCGCCCAGCTACACGCTTGTGGAAATAACGGTTCGCGCAGGCACCAGCGTCGAAACGGTCGATGTAAATTCGCTCCCACGAGAGTGGCTGGAAAATCTGGAGGCGACCCGCGCCATAGGTTCGGAATGGTTGCGCTCGATGCGTTCGGCATTGCTGCGAGTTCCAAGCGTTCTCGTCCCTGCGACTTGGAACATGCTGCTCAATCCGAGACACCCCGAATCAAAGGAGATCGAAGTCACGCGAGTGCTGGAATACCCGTTCGACGTTCGGCTCAAGAGATAGGGCGACGCCTGACGGACGACCGAGCTTCCGGCAAAATGGCCGGCCCGGAAACAGGTATCCAGTTGAAAACAACACTGGACAGAGTTCCGGATACCATTCACCGTACGCCGATTGCGACTGGATCAAGGCCCTCCATGCCGTTCATCTGCCGCTGTTTCCCAAAGCTCCGGCTGCTGCCCAGCAGTCGATTGGCAACGGAACTGCTAGGCCAGGTGATCGCCGGCGAGCTGCATCTAGCCATCGTCACCGCACAGCCAAAGGACGGGAACATAACGTCCTCCCGGTTCGCCTGCCATCCACTAAACGTCGCCCTCCCAGCAAAGCTACAGAAGTCCGGGTAAGCACAGACACTTCCTCACGCCTCAGACGCGCTGCTCCGCTCAGCATGACAATGGCTTGAATTTATGTCGGAGATGTACGGCCATTGCAGCCGACAAACGGTGGGATGAAAGAAAGAAGAAGTGGTTAGCGCTTGCGGTCTAGCGTGTCTTGGAGAACGGCTTTGTTTCCTTCACGCCCGAACCTTCGACAACGGTATAGATCGCGTCCGCAGCAATGTCCTTCAATTCTTCCGTTTTGCCATTCGGCCAGCGGATTTC
>Ga0306921_10009652_pt1 | contig 10239 bp, 10 predicted proteins | sample sta12Cox44000080_FD_203760 | JGI IMG/M metagenome (GOLD analysis project Ga0306921, IMG submission 203760) | Lab enrichment of tropical soil microbial communities from Luquillo Experimental Forest, Puerto Rico - statoxic.12C.oxic.44.000.080 (v2)... | ecosystem: Environmental > Terrestrial >...
AACAGCAGCCAGCCGACGAGCTGATTGGACTTGAAGCGGGCGAGGCAATTGGCGGGATCGTCCACCTTGAGCGTCGCTGCCTGCCAGGCGAGTTGCAGCGCTGCCACGGCAAGTGCCGAGAAGAAGGCAAAGCGCGCGCCCGCCGCGGCTGCCGCACCCCCCCAGAGCACGATCGCTCCACCATAAAAGCCAACGAGCCACTGCGGGGTCGCCGCTCCGAGCCGCAATGCCGTCGATCTCAGCCCCACCCGCTGGTCATCCTCCTTGTCCTGATGCGCATAGATCGTGTCGTAGCCGATCGTCCAAAGCACGCAGCCCGCATAAAGGGCGAGCGAAGGTAACGCCAGGGAGCCTTGGACGGCGGACCAACCGAGCAACGCGCCCCATTTGAACGCCAGGCCCAGCACGATTTGGGGCCAGTCGGTCAGCCGCTTCATGAAGGGATAGATCGCCACCAGGATGAGCGACGACACCCCAAGGACGATGGTGAAGAGGTTGAACTGGAGCAGGATGAGGAAGCCCGCGATCAACAGGAGCACGAGAAAGATCTGCGCCTTGGCCACGCTGACCTGACCGGATGGGAGTGGCCGCGCGGCGGTGCGGGCAACGCGCGCATCGTACTCCTTGTCGACGATATCGTTGTAGGTGCAGCCCGCTCCCCGCATCAGGAACGCACCGGCAAAAAACAGCGCCAGGTACCACGGGTTGGGATAGGGGTGCCCGAGCGAAAGCTCGGCCAATGCCTGCCCCCACCAGCAGGGGAAGAGGAGCAGCCAGGCACCGATCGGCCGATCAAACCTCACAAGCCGCAAATAGGGGCGCCACGCGGCCGGGGCGATGTGGTCAACCCAATTGTCGGGGCGAGCGTCGGGCACGATGGGGTTCATGACCATGCCCCCAAGCTAGCCGCCGGCCAGCGCTCCGCAAGGGGGCGACCTCCATGTTTCCTCAAACCCCGAGCAATGCCGGCAACTCCGTGAGGGAGGCAACCGTATGCTGCGGTGCACCGCCAGGGGCGACCTTTGCGTGCGCGTGGATGCGCCGAAATTCGGGACGCTCCACCATGATGCTGATCCAGCCCCGCTCATTGGGCACGATGAAGTCCTTGGAGGGGTTGTCGCCGATGTAGACGAGGCGATCGCCCCGCCCGCCCAGCGCCGCCTCGACCATCTCGTAGCCGCGCGGGTGCGGCTTGGAATATTGGCGCCCGCCCAGCGCGTGCGTGTAGACGATTTCGCGAAATCGCGCGGCGATGCCTAGCGCCGTCACCTTCCTTGCCTGCACGTGATGCGTACCATCGGTGATCAGGGCAAGCTTGGCCTTCGCGAAATGCGCAAGCGCCCAGGCCGCATCGTCAAACAGCGACAATTCTGGATCATGGTCGCGGTAAGCGTCGATGAGCCCCGCCAGCTGCTCGGGGGTGTGGTGGGGCAGCCTGCCGGCAAGCGCGATGCGGAAGAGCTCGCCCAGATAGCCCTCATCAAGCAGGCGGCCCATGTCCTCTGCCAGCCCGCCCACGCCAAGCCGAGCTTCGGCCCATCGCCCGGCGGCAGCAAAACCCGACAGCGCAAACTGACGCTCAGGATAGAGCGTGTCGTCCAGGTCGAACACCAGGATGAGTTCGCTCATGCCGTGGGCCTTGCCTCAAGCCGCGGTCGCAGCACCGTGTTGAGGTGCCATAGCGCAAACCCGAATAGGGCGACGGCGCCCGCCTGATGCACAAGCGCCAGCGTCAAGGGCGCGCGCGCGAGCAAGGTGGCAATGCCGACGCTGGCCTGGGCCAGCGCGGCACCGGCAAGCCATGCCGCGCTCAAGCGGATCAAGGGCTGACACGGTTCGCGCCGCACGCTCCAAGCATGCCACAGCGCGGTGAGCACGATGCCATAGGCCACGAGGCGATGCGCGAATTGCACGGTCAGTGCGTTCTCAAAGAGGTTGAGATACCAGGGGTCCATGGCTCCGAGGCCCGCTGGGATCAGCCGGCCGTCCATCAACGGCCAAGTGTTGTAGGAGGCGCCGGCCCTGAGGCCGGCAACGAAAGCTCCGAGCACGATCTGCAAAAACACCAGCCCTACGATCGCAGCGGCCGGCCCCAGATGGGACGCCCTTGCGGTCGCGGATCGCTCCTGCCTCGCCTCGACCGAGAGCGCCACCCAAACGAGCGCTGCGAAAATCAGGATTGCCAATCCCAAGTGCAGCGCAAGCCGATATTGGCTCACCTCGGTGGCCTGAGCGAGCCCGGAGCTCACCATGTACCAGCCGACCAGGCCTTGCAGACCCCCCAAAGCAAAGATCGCGGCGAGCCGGCCCATCAGCGGCCGCGAGATTTGTCGTGCGGCCAAGAAATAAAGGAACGGTAAAAGAAAGGCTGCCGCCACCAGGCGGCCGAGAAAGCGATGGACCCACTCCCACCAAAAGATGGTCTTGAAGGCTTCCAGGCTCATGCCCTTGTTGACGTGCTCGTATTGAGGAATTTGCTGGTATTTGGCGAACACGTCGAGCCAGTCGGCCTCCGAGAGCGGCGGCAGGATGCCGACGATGGGGCGCCATTCCGTGATGGAAAGGCCCGACCCGGTCAGCCGCGTCACACCCCCAACGCTCACCATCAGGAAGACCAGCACCGCCACCGCGAGCAGCCATGCCCGCAAACCCGCGCTTTTGCGGGCAACGGCTGGGGCAATCAAGAGTGTGGAGAGCTGCGCCATGGCGCGGACAATGCCGCCCTTTCGCGCGCTTTGCCATGCGGCGCTTGGGCAGCCAGCGGGGACCGTCAACGCGGGCCGCTGCATCCCGTCGCGATCACGTCACTTTCACCCACTGTCACGTCACCGGCGGGGCATTGTTTGAGGCGCGGCTCACCACATTGAAAAGAGCGAACGGGGCGCCGCTCAGCAACACCTTCACATAGCGCTGCTTTTGATAGTCGCCGTTGAGCGAAACGCGGGGGAGCGCGGTCAACTCGGCCGCGTGCCTGGGGTGGATGAGGCCCTTGCGCGTTGTCACCCCCGTCTTCAGGCCCAGTTCCTTGGCGAGGTCGAATTCCCGCGGCCCGGCGCTTGCCTCGTCGCCATAGGGATAGCTGAAGTGCAGACAGGGCTTAGCGATCTCGCGCTCCAAGCGCCGCACGCTCTCCACCATCTCGGCACGCGCCCCCGCAAGCGTGAGCTTGGCCAGCGCGTAGTGGCGCCGGGTATGCGCGCCAATGGTCACGAGCGGATCGGCCGCCAGCTGCCGGATTTCGTCCCAGTTCATGATCAGATCGGCGCACAGACCGTCAGGAATGAACCCAACACCGTCGCAAAGCTCGCGCACGAACGCGCGGGCATCGGCCTCGTCTATGCTGCGCAGCCACCAGTAGATCGTCTGGAAAGCCGCGTCCTTGGCCGCGGGCGTACCGCAGCGAAGGCGCCGCTGCACCCCGCCGAGCTTCACGCTCACGGCTTCGACCTGAGCGATCACCTTCTCCAGCGCCAACCACCACAGGTCGCCGTATCCGTCGGCGTACTCGGTGGGCACATAGATGGCAAATGGCAGGTTGTGACGCTTGAAGATGGGATAGGCGTACTCGAGGTTGTCGCGATAGCCATCATCGAAGGTGAAGCACACGAAGGGCTTGCCATAGTTGCCCTCGATCAGGCGGAAATGCGCCTCGTCGAGCGCGACGATTTCAAAGCCCGACGCGATCACCTGGGTGATCACCTGCTCGAGGAAGTCCGGCGTCACCCTCAAGCTGTGGTTGGGCTCGAAGCTGCTGGGCTTCTCCGGCCGCACATGGTGCAGCATCAAAATAGCGCCAATGCGCCGCGTCAGCGGCGCGATCATGGCGTCCGCACCCGAATAGTGCAGCGCCGACAGCATCGCTTTGAGAAATGTCGTGCGCCGGCTCATGACGGCGTCGCTGGCCTCCCATCCTGCCCCCCGCATTCTACGCCAGCGAGCCCCGGGCAGTCAGCAAGCTCGCATCGTCCCGATCCCGCGCGCCGGGCTCATAGCGGATGACGTGGCGGTCTGCAACGGGCAGGCCGAGGAAGCTCCCCCGGCAACGCTGTGGCCCTCGATCGCTTTCGGCCCGACCCAACAGCGATGGCGTGTGCCTGGATTGGCGAGCCGCTTCACCGCCTCCGCCCACGAGAGGCGACCCGAGAGCCGATCACCTGCGGCGTGGTACGCAAGTGGGTGGACCAACTCGATCGTCGCGCCACCTGGGATGCCGGCAACCTCGCTCATCTGCCGACTACGAAGCCCATCTTCTGGCGGCATCCCACACATCGTTGGCGCCGACGCCGCGCTGCCGCCTGCCCAAGGACGCTGAAGCCTCGTGCGGGCCAAGCTGATGCGTCTCGACAAACCCCGCCGGCGGGGCCAAGGCGCTCACGCGGTTGCCGGCGCTGCAGCGCCGCTGGCGCCGGCGTACTCGCGCTCTACTCGGCGATCGCACGTCGCCTGAGCAGATAGCGCTGTACGCCCTGCATGACCAGTTCGCGCTTTTGATTGTGAACGGTGGAGGCAAGCGCCAGCACCCCCGTGGTGCGCTGTGGTTTGAGCTCGCTCACCTTGAGCTCCGGGTAAAGCGTGTCGCCCACGTAGACGGGCCTCAGAAAGCGCGAGGACTGCTCGATGAAACCCAACAGGGTTTCCTCCACCAGCAACGGAAAGAGCCCTGCCCCCGCTGCCGTCTGGATCAGCACCTGGTATCCGTGCGCCAAGAGATCCGGATGGCCGTGGCGGCGACAGTACTCGCGGTCGTAGTGGATTGGATGGTTGTCGCCGGACGCTGCCTGGAAGGCCAGAAATTGCGCTTCCGTCACGGTGCGCGATGGAATGTAAAACGCTTCGCCCAGGACGAAATCCTCAAAGTAGCGGGAGGGACCGAACCGGTGGGCGGCAGGATCGAAGGTCTCTGGCATGGTGCGTCCGCTGATCGGGATCCTCAAGGTTTGATCGCGCCGAGGGGACACCCCGGCTGCTGGCCGGCGCTGAGCTCGCACTGGCCGACATTCGACCCGCCATTCGACTCGACATGCGACATGTGCTCTCCCTGCACCAGGTATCGCCCAGCCCAAAACGGCGAGCACCCCGGGCCATGATGGCGCCGGCGGCAACGCCCGTTTAAACGCCGAAGATGGCGCTATATCTTGCCTTAATCGCATCGCCCTGAGCTGCAACTGCCGCCGGGTCCTCCTTCATCACCTTGATTTCGGCAAGCGATTTGCGGCCCGGGCGCTCGCTGACGCCTGCGTGCGCCGAGCGCAGCCAGGCCGCGTCCACGATCAGCTGCTGGCACTCGATGCCCATCGCCCAACTATAGAACAGGCGCGCGGCGTTGGGATTGGGCGCCCTCTTCATGATGCCGGCTGGGCCGCTGATGAGGGGCGTGCCCTCCGCCGCATAGACGACCTCGACCGGCTCGCCCTTTTCGTGGAGTTGCAGGATCGTGTAATCGGCGCCGTCGATTTGCACGGCGCGTTCGCCCGCCGCCACCTTCTTGGGTGGATCGGCAGCCGACTGCACCTGCATGACCTTCTGCTTGGCCAGCGTCTCGAAGAAACCCCATCCGAGGGTGGCGACCATCTGCTGGGTCGCCGTCATGATCGTTCCGGAATAGCCCGGGTGGGCCTTGACAAGCTTGCCCATCCATTTGCGGTCGAGCAGATCGGCAAAGCTGTTGGGGGCATCTTCGGCCTTAACGAGCTTGCTGTTGTAGGCGATGACAGAAAGATGGATGCGCCAGGACGCGAACATGCCGTCGATGTCCCTATGCTGCGGCGGATAGTGCTGCGCCACCTCTTCAGGCAAGTAGGCTTCGAGCAACCCATCCTGCTTCCAGGAAATGAAGTTTGCCCCATCCGAGCTTTGCGTGACGTCGCAGGCATAAATCCGGCTCGCGTACTCTTGCGCGATGCGTTGGAAATTGCGCTCTGCGCCGGAACGCTCCACGCGCACCGCGATATTGGGAAACCTTGCCTCGAACGCCTTGGCGACTTTTTCGGCCACCGGAAGGTCAACGGAGGTGTAAAAGCTCACCTTGCCTTCCCTCTGCGCCGCGGCAATCAACTCGGCCGTGATCTTCTGGGGCTCTGGCGCGGCCGCCCGGACCCATCCGGCCGGGGAAAAGGCCGCGCCGGCGGCGGCCGCCGCCACTGCGCGGAGCGCGTCGCGTCGTGAGAGCGATTGCATCTCTTCTCCTCCCCAGGGTATCGATGTTGCTTGTTGTCCCCGATTGGGGACCAGCTTTGCCACGCCGCGGACAGGCTACCAGGTGTGCAATCGGTACGGAATGCGAGAGGGGATGTAGCATGCAGGACGAGAAAGTCATTGGGCGCAGTGATGGGCCCGTCGGCCACGTCGTGTTCAACAATCCCAGCAAGCACAATGCCGTGTCCCTCGACATGTGGGAGCGGGTACACGCACTGCTCAGCCAATACGCAGACGACCCGGCAATCCGTGTGGTGGTTGTGAGCGGAGCCGGCGGCAAAGCTTTCGTTTCGGGCGCCGACATCTCCAAATTCGAGAGCGAGCGCGCCAACATGGAGGCGCAGAAGAAATACGACGCCATCTCCGGCAAGTCCTACGATTTTTTGTACAACTTTCCCAAGCCCACGCTGGCTAAGATCACCGGATACTGCATCGGCGGCGGGATGAATTTGGCCGGCTGCTGCGACCTGCGCTTGTGCAACGAGGGTGCTCGGTTCGGCGTTCCCGCGGCGAGGTTGGGTCTGGGCTACGGCTTCGAGCGGGTGCGCCGACTGTCCGAAAGCATAGGCCTGCCGAAGACGCTGGAGGTCATCTACACGGGCCGGCAATTCTCCGCCCAGGAGGCCCTTGCGATGGGTTTTGTGCAGCGCGTCGTCGCAGACGGCGAGCTCGATGCGGCCGTCGCCGAGACCACGGCCCTCATCGCCCAGAACGCGCCGCTGACGATTGCCCTTGCTAAAGCCGCCGCGCGCGAGATCGGCAAGCCGGAGACGCGACGCGACTTCGCGCGGCTTGAGGCGATGGTCAAGGCCTGCTTTGACAGCCAAGATTATGTCGAGGGCCGCCGCGCATTCATGGAAAAGCGCAAACCCAATTTCTGGGGCAAATAGCACAGCCAAACTTCACGGCTGCACGCTCCAGTCGATGTGCATGGAGAGAGGAATGACCATGACCAACATGCCGCTCGCAGGGCTGACCGTGCTCGACCTCACGGCGCATCGCGCCGGACCCACTGCCGTGCGTCAGCTGGCGGACTGGGGTGCCGAGGTGATCAAAATCGAGCCGCCGGGCTCGGCGCACGGCGATGTGGTTGGTGGCAGTCGGCACGGCTTCGACTTCCAAAACCTCCACCGCAACAAACGCGCGATGACCCTCAACCTCAAGAGCAAGGAAGGGCGGGACATCTTCTTCAAGCTCGCAAAGACAGCCGATGTGGTGGTCGAGAACTACCGTTCCGACGTGAAACACCGCCTCGGCATCAACTACGATGCTGTTGCCAACATCAATCCGCGCATTGTGTACGGCAGCATCTCGGGGTTTGGCCAAACCGGGCCTGACGCCAAGAGGCCCGGCGTCGATCAGATCGCCCAAGGTCTCGGCGGGCTGATGTCGATCACGGGCCTGCCGGGGCAAGGTCCCGTCCGGGTCGGCATTCCCATTGCCGATCTCACGTCGGGCTTGCTGCTGGCGCAGGGCATCCTGCTCGCGCTCTATCAACGCGAGCGCACCGGTCGCGGCCAGTGGGTGCACACGTCGCTGCTCGAAGCGCAAATCTTCATGCTCGACTTCCAGGCGGCGCGCTGGCTGATGTTCGGCGAAGTGGCCAAGCAAGCCGGCAACGACCACCCGACCTCCGTCCCGACCGGCGTTTTCCCCACGAGCGACGGGCACATCAATATTGCTGCTGCCGGCGAAGGCTTGTGGAAGCGGCTCTGTGGCGCCGTGGGGGCATCCGAGCTCATGTCCGAGCCGGAGTATGCAACGCCCCAGCTGCGCTCCAAGAACCGCAAGGAGCTCAATGCTCGACTTGCCGCCATCACCCGGGAGCGTTCAAGCGCCTTCTGGATTGCGGCGCTGAACGAAGCGGGTATTCCTTGCGGAGCCATCAACACCATCGATCAAACGTTTGCGGAACCACAGGTCCAACACCTGGGCATTGCCCGCCCGGTTGAGCATCCCCAGCTCGGCGAAATCAGGGTCGTCGGCCAGCCCATCAACATGAGCGCAGCGCCGCAGCCGCCGACCATGCGGCCCACCCCCGACCTCGGCCAGCATACGGTCGAAGTCTTGAGTGGCCTTGGGTATTCCGAGGCGGCCATCGCCGACTTGAGCGCACGCGACGTCATTTGAGGTGACGGTCGCGCAGGTGATGCACCGAGGGCGGCGGCCAGCGCTGGCCGGCGCATGTGTTGGGGAGCCCTGGCTCGCGCGGATCGTGGTCATTCTTTGAACGGATCGTCGCGGAACTTGAGGGAGGCCTTGAGGCCGTGTTCCTTGCGAATCCGCTCAAGTTCGCTCGTGCCCTTCTCTGCCGGGCCCAGGTGACTGGTGAATGCACCGACCGCAATCCCTTCGGCCTGCTGCGCCCTGATCCCCTGCAGATCGTAGATCCCATTGATCATCCGCTTCACCGCGCGCGCCGCCACCGCCGGCACGTGGGACAATCGCTTGGCCAGCGCGATAGCCGCGGTCGCAGCCTCGCCGGAGGGAACGACGCGCGCCAAGAGGCCGAGCCGATGCGCTTCTCCAGCCGATATGATGTCACCGCTGAGCATGAACAGCTTCGCCTGCTGCGGTCCGATTAGCCAGGGCACCATGCTCTGCACGACCCAACCCTCGCGCACCTCGGGCTGACCGATCCGGGCGTCCTCGGAGGCCACGACAATGTCACACCACAGCGCCAATTCGAGGCCGCGGCCCAGGCAGTGCCCATGGACGCCCGCCACCAGCAGCTTTTTGCTGTCCCACATACGAAATTGACGCGTGTGGTGGCGCTCAAAGGCGTCCCACCAGGAGAGCATCTCCGCGGGATCTTCGCCGGGCGTGAGATCGGCGCCAGCGCTGAATGCCCGGCCGTTGGCGACAAGCGCGACAACGCTCACCTCGGGATCGTCGTCGGCCTCAACCATGCGGGCATCGAGATCGCGCCAAAGTTCCCGACTGAGCGCATTGAGCTTGTGCGGCCGGTTGAGTGTGACGACTGCGACCTTCTCCTCCTTGCGATAAAGCACGAGCCCTTCCGACATTGCCACTGATCTCCGTTTCGCATCGGCTGGTGGACAGGTCTACCGCAGCATCAAGCGTCGAGGCCAGACCCCTCGAGGATTGCGATGGCTCGCTTGGCGCTTTGGCAAGGGGCGGTGGTGTCTGCCTCGACGCGTCCTAGCCGCTCGCAGCAACGCGCCGCTTGCGCCGTGCTGCCAGAACGAAGGCCCCTGGTCGCGGGGAACGGAACGGATCACAGAACCCCTTGGTCAGTCAGTCTCGCCCATTACCCCAGCGGGCGCACGCGGGCGATGTCGAGGGGATGGTCGATGAGCTGCTGCACCCGCTCGAGAAACCGCACGGTATGTGGGAGGCCGGCGTGAATGTCGAATGCGGCATCATCCACCCAGCGCGAGTGAAAGAAGAACAAGCTTGGGTCACGGGTGGAACGAAAGGCATCGATCCGCAAGCACCCGGGCTCGGCGCGCACCGGCGGCAGCTGCGCTCGCATCAAGGCTGCGAGGGCCTCGTCCTGACCCGGGCGGGCATGGAAGCGGGCAACAATAAACAATTCCATGGGGCCCCCGGCTAAAGCGCGATGTCAACCACGATCGGGACGTGGTCGCTAAGACCCGTGCCGCACCACGCCTCGAAGGTGCCGACCGCCAGCTCGCGCACGTGGCCGAGCCAGTGCGCGGGTAAAAAGACGTAATCGATGTGATAGGTGGGGCCGTCCTTCCTACGGTCGCGCCAGTAGATCGTGGGCACCGATTCCTGGCCCTGCGGCTCGCCTCGCAGTGCATGGTAGGCGCTGGCAAGGCCCAATTCTTTCAAAGTGGCGACGGCATTGGCATGATTGATGCGCCAGCCAGGCCGATGCCAGTAGACGCTATTGTTGAAATCCCCTGCCACGATGCTCGGCCGCTCCGCAAGGAAGCTTCGATACTTCGTGAGCGCACGCCGCAGCGGACCGAGCTGGTGCTTCCGGGTCACGCCGCCGCTGCCGTTTTGCGCCCACACGGCCAGCAGATTAAATTCGACGGGGCCACTGACCCGAAT
>Ga0306921_10009654_pt1 | contig 10238 bp, 10 predicted proteins | sample sta12Cox44000080_FD_203760 | JGI IMG/M metagenome (GOLD analysis project Ga0306921, IMG submission 203760) | Lab enrichment of tropical soil microbial communities from Luquillo Experimental Forest, Puerto Rico - statoxic.12C.oxic.44.000.080 (v2)... | ecosystem: Environmental > Terrestrial >...
GATCGGCACTTCCAGCAGCAGGGCTTCGCGAACCGTTTCGCGCAGGTCCAGCCGCCGGCCATCGTGGAACAACATGTAGTCGTCCCGCTCGAGCGCTGCCTGCTCGTCGCGTGACGCCGATCCGGTCCGTTCCGCGTACACCACGAGCGGCGCTTCCAGCGGTAGTTCGAACTCCCGCAGGCAGCGCGCGCACTCGAGGTGGGCCCGCGACTGAACGGTGCCCCGCACCGACACCCGATCGCCCGATTTCTCCACCTGGAACACGCCGCGAACTGGTTCGCGCCATTCAGGTTGGGAGAGTCCAACGTCGGAAGCCGTGCCCTCGGCCTCCACCCGGTCGACGGCCGGGCGCAGGGTGGCGAGATCGAGGACGAATCCGGTCATACCAATACGGGACGGCCAAAGGCCGCCCCCTTGAAACGGCCGTAAGCTAGCACAGGGCCTTCGCTACCGTCCAACCCAGGGCGTGGCGCTGACCTGAGGCGCGGTTGGCGGCTCGTCGAGGGGTCCGTCGCGTGTGGCCGGCGGCCCGGGGCCGTCCCGGGGCTCAGCGCGCGGCCGCCGGGACGCCGAAGAACAGCTTCACCTCGCGCTCGGCCGAAGCGACGCTGTCCGAGGCGTGCACGGAGTTCCGGCCCTTGGACTCGGCGTAGAGCTTGCGGACCGTGCCCTCCGCGGCCTGGGCCGGGTCGGTCGCGCCGATCACCTCGCGCAGGTAGGCGACCGCGTTCTCGCGCTGGAGCGCGGTGAGCAGCACCGGGCCCGAGGTCATGAAGTCCACGAGCTCGGGGAAGAACGGCTTGCCGATGTGCTCGGCGTAGAACTCGTTGCACTGCTCGCGCGTGAGCCGCGTGTAGCGGGCTTCGAGCAGCTTGAAGCCCTTGCCCTCGACGTGGGCGAGGATCTTGCCCACGAGATTCCGCGCGGTGGCGTCGGGCTTGACGATGAACAGCGTGCGTTCCACGGCCAAGGTGGACCTCCATAGGGAGCGGGCCTGACCGCCCGCGACCGTTCCGATGCGATGCCGAACCGCCGCGCGCAGGGCGCGGCCGTGGCGATAGGTGACTAACGCTTCTTCTTCTTGCCGTTCGCGCCGCGCGCACCCTTGCGGGCGCCGGCTGCGACCGCCGCCTTCGCCTTCGGCTTCGCCGCCCCGCCCCTTCCGTTCGCGAGCGCGCGCGCCGCGGCCTTGGGCGCGGTGCGCGCCGACTTACCATTCGCCTTCGTCGCCGTGCCGTTCTTCTGCCGCGTCCGGCGGCGCTGGAGCAGCTCGGCGATCAAGCCCGGGATCTCGCTCGGGATGCGCGCCACCGGCACGCCCGCGGCCTCGAACGCGGCCATTTTCTCCGCAGCCGTTCCCGTTCCGCCCGCGATGATCGCGCCCGCGTGGCCCATCTTCTTCCCCGGCGGCGCGGTCTGCCCGGCCACGAACGCCACCACCGGCTTCGTCACGTGGCGCTTGATGAACTGAGCCGCCTGCTCCTCGGCGTTGCCGCCGATCTCGCCCATGAGCACGATGGCCTCGGTCTTCCCGTCGGCCTCGAACAGGGTGAGCGCGTCGATGAAGTCGGTGCCGATGATCGGGTCGCCGCCGATCCCGAGGCACGTGGTCTGGCCCAGGCCCTGGTCGGTGAGCTGCTTCACCACCTCGTAGGTGAGCGTGCCGCTCTTGCTCACCACGCCCACCGGACCCGGGATGCAGATCTGCCCGGGAAGGATGCCGACCTTGGCCTGGCCCGGCGTGATCAAGCCCGGGCAGTTCGGGCCCACGAGCCGCGGCCGGCCGAGCGGGTTGTTCGCGCCGCGCAGGCCCAGCACCTTGTGATAGGCGCCGAGCGTGTCGCGCACCGGAAGCCCCTCGGTGATGCACACGATCAGCGAGATGCCGGCGTCCGCCGCCTCGTGAATCGCGTCCGCGGCGAAGGGCGCCGGCACGTAGATGACGCTCGTGTTCGCCTTGGTGGCGGCCACGGCCTCGGCCACCGAGTCGAACACGGGCACGCCGTGCATCTCGGTGCCGCCCTTCCCCGGCGTGACGCCGCCCACCACCTTCGTGCCGTAGGCGATCATCTGCTGCGCGTGGAACGCGCCGTCGCGGCCCGTGATGCCCTGCACGAGCAGCCGCGTGTTCTTGTCGATCAGGATGCTCACACCGGCACCTCCTGCGCCTTCTCGATGACCATGCGCACCGCCTCGTCCATGCTCGTCGTGGCGCCGAGACCGAAGTCCTTAAGGATCTGCCGCGCCTTGTCCTCGTTCGTGCCGGTCAGTCGGATGACGAGCGGCACCTGGAGCGGCGAGCTCGTGAGCGAGGCGACGATGCCGTTCGCCACGTCGTCGCAGCGAGTGATGCCGCCGAAGATGTTGAACAGGATGGCGCGCACGCGGCCCTCGGTGGTGATGATCTGCAGCGCCGCCGTGACCTTTTCGGGGTTCGAGGAACCGCCGATATCCAGGAAATTCGCGGGCTCGCCGCCGTAGTGCTTGATCAGGTCCATCGTCGCCATGGCGAGGCCGGCGCCGTTCACGATGCAGCCGATGTCGCCGTCCAGCTTCACGTACGAGAGACCCTTCTCCCGCGCGAGCCTGGCGCCCGGCGTCTCCTCGGCCGGATCGCGCCAGTCGCTCCACTCGCGGTGACGGAAGTCGGCGTTGTCGTCGAGCACGACCTTGGCATCGAGGGCGATCACCTTGCCCTCGGGCGTGACGGCGAGCGGGTTGATCTCGGCGAGCGAGCAGTCGCCTTCCGTGAACACGCGGTAGAGCTTCAAGAGGATGTCCGCCGCCTGCGCTGCCTGCTTGAACTCCGGGAACAGCGGCTGCATGAGGTCGCGCGCGACGTACGGGCGCAGTCCCTCGAGCGGGATGTGGAACCTGACGAGCTTCTCCGGCGCGGTGCGCGCCACTTCCTCGATGTCGACGCCGCCCTCGGCCGAGAGCATGACGAGCGGCGCTTTCTTCTCGCGGTCCATGACGATCGCGCAGTAGTACTCCTTCGCGATGTCCGCGGCCTGCGCGACCAGCACCTTCCGCACCGGCAGCCCCTTGATCGTGAGCGCCAGGATGTCGCGGGCGCGGTCGTAGGCCTCGGACGGCGAGTGGGCGAGCTTCACGCCGCCGGCCTTGCCGCGCCCCCCCGCCTGCACCTGCGCCTTGATCACCACCGTGCCGCCGAGCGAGGCCGCGATGTCGCGCGCCTCATCCGGCGTGCCCGCGACCTGCCCGGGCAACACCGGGATCCCGTACCGCGCGAACAGTTCCTTGCCCTGGTATTCGTGCAGGTTCATTCACACCTCAATTGTTGTCGATCTGGGCGCGCTGCACCTTGCCGCTGAAGTCCACGTAGAGGCTCTTCCACTCGGTGAACGCGTCGAGCATGGTGTGGCCCGCCTCGCGGTGGCCGTTGCCGGTGCCGCGCGTGCCGCCGAACGGCAGGTGCGTCTCGGCGCCGGTGGTGCCGTGGTTCACGTAGACGATGCCGGTCGAGAGGTCGCGCATCGCGGTGAACGCGGCGTTGACGTTCGTGGTGAAGATGGACGACGAGAGCCCGAACGGCGTGGCGTTGTTGACGACGATCGCCTCCTCGAGCGACTTCACCTTCACGAAGCTCACGACCGGGCCGAAGATCTCCTCCTGCGCCACGCGCATGTCCGACCGCACGTCCGTGAGCACGGTGGGCTGGAAGAAGAAGCCTTTATCCAGGCCCGCGCCTCCGGCGCGGGATCCGCCGGTGGCGATCTTCGCGCCCTCGTCGGCGCCCACCTTCATGTAGCCGGAGACGCGCTCGAGCTGTCGCGCGTTGACGAGCGGCCCCATCTCCACGCCCTCTTCGAGGCCATCGCCGAGCTTGAGCGCCTGCGCGCGCTGGACGACCAGCCGCACCAGCTCGTCGTGCACTTTCTCGTGCACGATGACTCGGCTCGTGGCGGTGCAGCGCTGGCCGGTGGTGCCGAACGCGCCCCACGCCACCGCGTTCGCCGCGAGCGAGACGTCGGCGTCGTCGAGCACGATGACGCCGTTTTTGCCGCCCATCTCCAGCGACACGCGCTTGCCGAGGCGCGCACCCTCGACGGCGATCCGGGTCCCGACCGCGTTCGAGCCGGTGAACGACACCACGTCGACGCCCGCGTGCTGGACGATCGGCCAGCCGACGTTGGCGCCGTTGCCGTGCACGAGGTTGAATACCCCGGCGGGCAGGCCCACCTCCTCCAGGAGCTTCGCCAGGTGCCAGCCCATCTCGGGCGTCTCCTCGCTCGGCTTGAACACGACGGTGTTGCCCGCGAGGAGCGCCGGGAAGATCTTCCACGTCGGCACCGCGAACGGGAAGTTCCACGCCGTGATGACGCCCACGACACCGATCGGAACGCGCACGCTCATCGCCCACTTGTTGGGCATCTCGCTGGGCGTCGTGACGCCGTAGAGCCTGCGGCCCTCGCCGGCGGCGAGGAACGCCATGTCCACGCCCTCCTGCACGTCGCCGCGCGTCTCGACCAGGATCTTGCCCATCTCGCGCGTGGCGGCGCGGGCAAGGTCCTCCTTCCGCTGGGCGATGAGGCCGCCCAGCTTGAACAACAGCTCGCCGCGCTTGGGCGCCGGGGTCAGCTGCCAGGCGCGCATGGCGCCGCGGGCCGCCTGGACGGCCGCGTCCACGTCCTCGGGCCCCGAGTCCGGGAACTCGCCCAGGGGCGCGCCGGTGGCGGGGTTCAGGTTCGTGAACACGCGGCCCGATCGCGCGGGGATCCAGCGCCCGCCGATGTAGTTGTGGAACGTCGTCGCCATGGCCGCTCCAGCCGCCGGGCCGCGGGTCCCGGGGCGCGAGTCTCACGCCCGGGCCAACGGGGGTTGCGCGCGCACACCCGGATGGGAAAGGGACATGGCAGCCTAGACGCGGCTGCGGATGCGCGCAAGCGTGCCGCGGGGCCATCGAGGCTTTCCCCGACTTGCGCGCGACGGATTCCGGCGACCGCCGATCTAGACGCCTTTTCCCTCCTGGATCCGCTTCACGATCTCGCTCGTCGACAGCCCCTCGCGCAGCGGGATCGTGGTGACGCGGCCGCCGTGGGATTCCACGAACTCGCGACCGACGATGTCGGCGGGTGCGTAGTCGGCGCCCTTGACCAGAACAGACGGCCTCACGACCTCGATCAGCCGCTGCGGCGTGTCGTCGTCGAACAGCACCACGAGGTCCACGCATGCCAGCGCGCGCACGAGCGCCGCGCGGTCCTGCTCGCCGACGATGGGGCGTGACGGCCCTTTAAGCCTACGCACCGAGGCGTCGGTATTGACGCCGACCACGAGCCGGTCGCCGAGCGCGCGCGCCTCCTCCAGGTACTCCGCGTGGCCGCGGTGGAGCAGGTCGAAGACGCCATTCGTGAACACGACGCTCGCCTTCGCGGCGCGCCACAGCTCCAGCTTCGCGCGCGCCTCGGGCGGCAGCGCGAGCGGCTCGCTCAAGCGAGTGCGCCCGCCAGCGACGCCTGCAGCTCGTGCGGCGAGCAGGTGGCGGTGCCGACCTCGCGGATCACCACGCCGGCGGCGTGGTTCGCGAGGTAGCATGCCTCGGGATAGTCCGCGCCGGCCGCCAGCGCCAGCGCCACGACGCTCACGACCGTGTCGCCCGCGCCGGTCACGTCGAACACCTCGCGCGCCACCGTGGGCAGGTGCGTGTAGCGGCCGCTCTTTTCGAACAGGCTCATGCCGTCCGCGCCGCGGGTGATCAGCGCGCAGTCGACCTCGAGGCGCTTCTGCAGGCCCCAGCCCACGGCCATGAGGCTCGTCTCGTCGGTGATGCGCTGGCCCATGACGTAACCGGCCTCGCTCTGGTTCGGGGTCACGATGCTCACGCCCTTGTAGGCGTCGATGTGGCTCTCCTTGGGATCCACGCAGATCTTCAACTTCTTCGTCTTCGCGATGCCGATCGCCTTCTCCAGCACCACGCGCGTGATCACGCCCTTGCCGTAGTCGCTCACGATCATGCCGTGGCACTTCGGTAGCTCGCGCTCGAGCGTACCGAGCAGCGACTTGAGCGCCGGCCCCTCCACGTCCGCGCGCGATTCCCAGTCAGCGCGCACGACCTGCTGCGAGTGGGCGATGATGCGCGTCTTCATCGTCGTCGGACGCGACGGATCGCGGATGATCGCGCGCGTGTCGACGCCGCGGTCGGCGAACGCATCGAACAGCCGGCGCGCGCGATCGTCTTCGCCCACGAGCCCCACGAGCACCGGCTCGGCGCCGAGCGCGGCGAGGTTCGCGGCCACGTTGCCGGCGCCGCCGAGCGAGCTCGTCTCCTTCTGCACCTCGACCACCGGCACCGGCGCCTCGGGCGAGATGCGCTCGCAGCGGCCCCAGAGGTAGTGGTCGAGCATCAGGTCGCCGAGCACGAGCAGGCGCCGGCCCGCGAACCGGTCCACGAGCCCGTGCAGCTGCTCGAGCGCGAACGCGGTGGCAGACATGCGCGTGAGGTTAGGGGCCGCTGGAACCGCGGTCAACGCACACGGGCGCGGCCGCGACCCTGCCAAGAAACCGCCGTTGACCGGCGCCGGGCGCGTCCTTAGCGTGGCGCCCCCATGCCCGCCACCGTCCGGATCTACAGCCCGAACGACCGCGCCACGTTGAACGCCGTGCTGCAAACGCCCGCCATCGTCGAGCAGTTCGACATGTACGCGGGCGAGAACGGCGTCGAACGCATGCTCGGCGATCCCTATACGCCCGCGGACGGCGTGCGCCTGGCGTTCGTGGACGGGGAGCCGGCCGGCTTCGCCTGCGCCATCGTGCTGCCGGCGGCATCGCCGTGGGCGATGCTGCGCGGCGGAGTGCTGCCGCGCTTCCAGCGGCGCGGGATCGCCCGCGCGCTGCACGAGGAGGTGAGCGCGTTCGTCCGCGCGCAGACGCGCGTGCCCGGCGTGGCGTCGCAGCTGATCGCCGCGTGGGAACCCCTCGACGCCGCGACCGCGATGGCCGAGCGGCTCGGCTACCGGCACGACCGCTGGTTCTGGCTCATGCAGCGCTACCGCAGCGGCGCGCCGCCCGAGCCCGCATGGCCCGAGGATGTCACCGTGCGCACGTTCGACGGCAGCGACGCCATGCTCGCCGACTGGAACGCGGCCTACAACGACTCGTTCGCCGACCACTACCGGTTCGTGCGGAGCCCGATCGAGAACACGCGCAAGCAGGCCGCGAAGCCCGGCTTCCGCGCCGACGGGCTGCTGCTCGCCTACCGCGACGGCCAGGTGGCGGGCTTCTGCCGGAACGAGCTGTTCGCCGGGCGCGGCGAGATCGGCACGCTCGGCACCGTGCGCGCCGCGCGCGGCATCGGCCTGGGGCGCGCGCTTCTGCGCTGGGGCGTCGGCTGGCTCGAGCGCGCGTGCGAGTTGCCAGTGACGCTGCTCGTGGACGGCGAGAACGACGGCGCGCTGTCGCTCTACCGCTCCGAGGGCTTCGAGGTCACGCGCACGCGCCGCCTCTGGGCGCAACCGGTGACGCCGGTGTGAGCGAGCCGACGGCAATTCCGGCGGCTGCAGAAGGGCCGGGTCCCGCTCCGCCGGACCCGGTTGCAAAAGACCGCTTCCACGCGTTCCTCGTGCTCTGGGGCTCGCAGACGCTGTCGCTGTTCGGCACCATGATCAGCCAGTTCGCCGTCAACGTCTGGCTCGCGCGCGACCTGTTCCCGCTCGCGGCGCAGAAGCCGCAGCTCGCACTGGCGCTCACCGCGACCGGTTTCGCCACCACCGGCCCGCTCATCTTCGCCATGCCGATCGCGGGCGCGTTCGCCGACCGCCACGACCGCCGGCGCATCCTCGTCGTCACGAACACGCTGCTCGCGCTGCTGTCGCTCGTGCTCGTGCTCCTCACCGCGACCCACCGGCTCTCGCTCCCGGCGGCGGTGGCGCTGCTGCTCGGATACTCGCTCGCCAGCTCGTTCCACAGCGCGGCGTTCGACAGCTCGTACGGCCGGTTCGTGGCCGAGGGCAACCTGCCGCGCGCGAGCGGCATGATGATGACGTCGTTCGGCCTCGCCCAGCTGCTCGCCCCGCCGCTGGCGGCGGCGCTGATCGGCATCCCCGCGCTGCTCGGGGGCTCGGAAAGCCTGCCGGCGTGGCTCGCGAGCGGCATCCCGTTCGCGTTCGCCGCCGACGCGCTGTCGTTCGTGATCGCAGCGTGCACGGCGCTGGCGCTCCGCTTCCCGCCGATGCCGGCCGTGCCGCCGGGCCCGCGCCGGAGCCTGTTCGCGGACGCGCGCGCCGGATTCCACTGGGTGCTGCGGCGGCGCTCGTTCGAGTGGCTCATCAGCTTCGGCTCGCTCGCCAACTTCACGTTCGCGCCGCTCATGGTGCTGCTGCCGCTGCTCGCGCGCGACCACGTTGCGGCTGATGCGGCGCGCGCATGAAGTTCGAGACCGTGCTGGCGCTCGTCACCACCACCGGCGGGCCTGCGCCGCTGGCGAAAGACGGTGGTGATGGGCGTCTGCCTCGCGGTGCTCGGCGTGGGCGAGGTGATCGCGGGGCTCGCGCCCACCGTGTGGGGGCTGGCGCTCGGCATGTTCGTGGGCGAGCTGCTCGTGGCGCCGCTCAATACCGCGAGCTTCACGCTGTGGCAGAGCCTGACGCCGCCGCACATGCTGGCGCGCGCGCTCGCCACGCGGCGGTTCATCGCGCAGAGCGCGTTCCCGATCGGCACCGTGATCGCGGGCTGGACGGCCGCCGTGTTCGAGCCATGGCTCGTGGTCACGCTCTCGGGTGCGCTGCTGGCGCTGTGGACGGGCGTGCAGCTCATGGGGCCCGGCTTCCACACGCTCGAGGACCGGATGCGCGCGGAGGCGGCCCGCCCGGACTGACGTCAGCGCCGCGCGCGCGCGCGTCCGACGTCGATCACCTGTCGCGTCCACACCGCGATCGGCCGGCCACCGAGGAGCGCCGGGTGGTAGCGGACGGCCATCGCGGCATCGATCGCGGCGCGGACGATGACGGAGTCGCCGTTGCTTTCTACCGGCAGCGCTTCACTCACCTCTCCGTTCTCGTCCACGCGCACGTCGAGCGTCACGCGGCCCGCTCCGCGTGGCGAGCCGGCCGACGGCAGCGGCGCCCCGATCGGGATCGGCGGCTGGAGCGAGCGCGCGTCTCCGGGCCCCGGCGCACGCTCCGGCGGCGCGGGCCGCTCGTCCGGCTCGGCCGGCGGGAGCGGCGGAGACAGCTGGCCGGGGTCCACCGGAACCTCGGGTGCGGGCGATGCCCGACCGAGCCTCGAGCGCTCCACCGACACGTGCTCGAGCGTGAGCGTGCCGGTGCCCGCGAGCGGCACCACCATGTGCTCGGGCCGGTCGAGCGCGATCGCGGCGGCCGTCGAGCTATCGAGCGACCCGCCGGCGCGAAGTCGTTCCGCCCGCTCGCGCGGCGCGCGTGTGCACGCGCCGATGGTCAGCGCGATGACAATCATGAACAGCGACGGACGGGGCATGGCTCGCTGCCAAAGATAGCGGTTGTGGCGCGTCCGCCGCGGGTCTAGCCTCTGGCCATGACGAGCCGGGAGCGAGTGCTGGCGGCACTCGCGGGCGAGCCCCTCGATCGCCCGCCCGTGTCCTTTTGGGGCCACGTCTACCACCGCGAGTCCTCGGCCGCCGAGCTGGTGGCGCACACGCTCGAGCGCTGGCGGGCGTACCGCTGGGACTGGGTGAAGCTGAACCCCAGGAAGCACTACCACGTCGAGCCCTGGGGCGTGCGCTACCGCTACACGGGCGTGCCGAACGAGAAGCCCACGGTCGAGCACTGGCCGGTGCACGAGCCCGCGGACTGGGACCGGATCGACGAGCGGCCGCACGACCAGGGCGCCCTTGGGGAGCAGCTGGAGGCGGTGCGCGAGCTGCGGCGGGCGCTTCCGAAAGACGTGCCGGTGCTCCAGACGGTGTTCACGCCGCTCGCCATCCTCGCCGAGCTGACCGAGCCGCCGGAGGCCCTGCGCGACCTGATGCCGCGCGAGCCGAAGCGCCTCGAGCGCGCGCTCGAGGCGGTCACGCGTACTTTCGAGCGCTACGTCACCGAGGTCATGCGCGCGGGCGCCGATGGCATCTTCCTCGCCACCACGGATTGGGGCTCGCGCGAGTTCGTGACCCCGGAATCGCTCCGGCGCTGGTCGCGGCCCTACGACCTGCGACTGCTCGCGGCCGCGGGGCCGTCGCGCTACCACACCATGCACGTGTGCAAGCGCGACAACCTGCTCTACGAGTTCGCCGGCTACCCGGTCGG
>Ga0306921_10009655_pt1 | contig 10238 bp, 8 predicted proteins | sample sta12Cox44000080_FD_203760 | JGI IMG/M metagenome (GOLD analysis project Ga0306921, IMG submission 203760) | Lab enrichment of tropical soil microbial communities from Luquillo Experimental Forest, Puerto Rico - statoxic.12C.oxic.44.000.080 (v2)... | ecosystem: Environmental > Terrestrial > Soil...
CCTCGCGCAGAACGATGAGATCGCAGATCTCATGCGCTCCGTGGGCCCGACGGTCGTGCTCGCCGCGCTTCTGGACGGACCGCAGCTCACCTCCCGCTGGGCGGCGCGGTACGCGAGCGTGCTGGCTGACGATCCCGGCTCCGCTGTGCTGACGCTTACCTCCTTCGGCATGGTGCAGTGCTCGCGACCACACGCACACGAGGCCTCACGCGTGATCGCTCTCTGGAAGGACCCGGCCAGCGGCGTTCGCGAAATCCCGCTCCAGCCAGGCGCGCACGGGGTCCTGCTCACGGTCTGCATGGACCGTGCGACGCGGCGCAGCGCCGACGGGCGCTGGCCAGTCGACAACGGCACCTACTGCTTCGACGTGGCGCGGCACCAGATCACCGCGGCGAGCGCCGGTGCCGGACCACCCAGTCCACGCTCGCGCTCGTTCACCCCGCACCTGCTGGCAGCCGACGAGCTCACGGTCCTCACGGCCTGGGCGGAGGGGGTGGCCGAGGTCCTGGCGTACGCGCCCGACCGTCTCGAGGCCGTACTGGCGGAGGCCAGCACAGATGTCTCCTGGCGGGACGCGCTCGGGCTCCCACAGCCGTCTGCACGCCTCAGCCAGGCGGTCGAGGCGATGGGAGGAGTAGTACAAGCGGCGACATCCGCCGACGGCGCGACGAGCTTCGATGCGTTGCTCGCAGTTGCCGCGGCTGATCGACCCGACGAGGACGGCCTCGAATACGTGGTTCGGCACGTGCTGCTGTCGGTGCTCGAGCAACGGCGGACGCGGCAGCCGATGCGGGCCGACGGACGCCGCTGACCGTCAGGCTGTCACAGAGGATCCTGGCGTCCCGGGCCGTCCGGAGCCTCTCTCGCTTCCGCTTTCGCGCGTGATTCCGACACTCTCAACGGAATGGGTCGCTAGCGCCTTGGACGAGAGGGAGAGCACAGCATTGTCATTGCCGGCTCCTGCATCCCCGGCATTCCACCAGTGACGCTAAGAGTTCCTGTCCTGAGGATGGCCGGGTTAGCGCTTTGCTGTTCGCCGGGCTGCCGCGCTCCGACTGCGGCAGGACGAAGCAGACGTCAGCTGGCCGCCGTTGCTGAGACCTGGCGACGTTCCATTGCGGCACTCTGCTATGGCTCAGAGAGGTGGCATGAGGCTGCTGCGATGATCCAAAACAGCAAGGGTCCGCGCCGGCAGGACTAGGCCCGGCGGCCACCGGCGACCAGGCTGAGCCCCGGGATCTCGAGGCCAGCGGAAACCCTGTAGGCGACAAGCCCCTCCTGCGCGCGCTCCCGGATGGCTTGGCTGGCGTCTTGAGGGAGCGATGCGAGCACCTGCCTGAGTGAGCCGGAGAGGGCGGAGACCCTCGACCACCACTCGTCAAACGAGGAGACCTGCATGGAAATCTCTACCTCGCTGACCGCAACCTCTGCGAACCCCGAATCTGAGAGCAGCGCGACCAGTGCCGCCGGATCTGAGAGCGAGAACGGACCAGGAGCCCCGGGAGGTGGGATCGGTGCTCCAAGCTGCGCGCTGGTCGCATCGAGCAAAACGCCCAACCACGGGTTTCGCTCGCGCGAGCCCCACACCGCGATTGCGGCACGCCCACCGGGTCGGAGGATGCGGAGAATCTCGCCTGCGGCGATTGCGGGGTCCGGCACGAGCATGATCCCGTCGCGGCAGAACACCGCGTCATAGGCCGCATCCGGCTCGTCGATGGACTCAAGGTCGAGCTCGCGCGTCACGACGTTGGTCAGGCCAACCGCCTGGGCGCGCCCGCGCGCGATCGACATCATCTCGCCCACGACGTCCGACATGACGACCTCGCCGTGGGGGCCCACGGTCGCCGCCGCTGCCAATCCGACTCCGCCGGGACCGGACGCAAGCTCGAGCACCCGCTGTCCGGCCTTTAGCCTCGCGAGCTCGAGCATCGACTCGGTCACCGGGGCGGCCCGCTTGTCGATGAACTCCGCATGCTCGCCCCAGGAGCGGGCGGCGCTCCCCCAAGCGGAGTGAAGCCGAGCTCGCACCTCGTCATCGCTCATTGATGCGAGCGTAACAACCGGCGGTCAGGCTAGGTTGGTCGGCATCCGGCCGTGCCAGCCGTCTTGCGCTTGCCCCTTCGGTGGGATTGCGGCAGTCTCGTCGTCGGTGCCGCCTCTGAGGAAACGCAGCAGCCCTACATGCAGGCGTCCGGCTTCCGCAATGCGCGAAAAGCAGTCGCGCGCCTTCGCTGCGGTCCTTTCTCGAGGAGGACGCCCGCGATTGACTTGCGGATGCGAGGGCGCCTGCCCTGTGGCTGCTGGAAGCGCACAATGGGCCATCGCCGGCGAGCGCGCCCCGACTCTAGGAGCGCGCAAGGCTGCCGCGAACACGCCGGCCGAAGGCGACCGCGCGCGCGAGGTGCCCGCAGTACGGCGCGCCCGGGCAGCGCGCAAACGACAGCGCGATCGTCTCGACCTGCTCGTCCGTGCTCTCGCGGCGCCGACCCGGCAGGAGCGCAACCGCGAACAGGGCGCCCAAGGCGCACAGAATCCCGGCGACAGTGAAGGCGGCCGTGAACCCGTGCGTCAGCGCCGTCGGCAGCCCCAAGTGGCTGTGCAGTGCGCTGGTCGTGCGGCTCGTCGCGACGGAGGTCATGATCGCCAGGCCGATCGAACCGCCGACTTGCTGAGTGGTATTCAGCAGCCCGGACGCCAGCCCCGAGTCCTCGGAGGCGACGCCGCTTGTCCCGGCGATCGTGACGGCGACGAACGAGAGCCCCAAGCCGACGCCCAGGAGGATCATCGCCGGTAGCACGTGACTTCCATAGGCGCTGTGAGCTGACAGGCCGGTGAGCAACACGAACCCGCCGACCGAGATGAGCACACCCGCGACGAGCACAGGCTTGGGGGTGAAGCGGTCGACGAGCCGCGAGGCAACGCCCGAGGCGCCGATTAGCGTCAGGGTCAGCGGGAGGTATGCGACCCCGGTCTTCAGCGCGCTGAAGCCGAGCACCCCCTGCACGTAGAGCGTGAGGAAGAAGAACATTCCGAACAGCGCGGCCGCCACCAGGAGTAGCGTCGCGTTCGCGGCGGACAGGCTGCGGTTCGAGAAGATCCGCAGCGGGACCAGCGGACTCGCGTGACGGCGCTCGATCACGACGAACGCGGCGATCAGCACGGCCGCGACCGCGAAGCCGGCGATCGTGCGCCCCGACGTCCAGCTCCAGGTGCTCGCCTTGATCAGCGTGAACACCAGCGCGGTCGTGCCGGCCGTGATCGTGACGGCGCCCTCGACGTCGTACCCGCTCTTCGCGAGGGCCTCCGAGCGGCTCTCCGGAACGATCCTCGGCGCCAGCGCCAGCACCGTGGCGCCGATCGGTGCGTTGACGAAGAACACCCAGCGCCAGCTGAGCGCCTGCACGAGGATGCCACCGAGCAGCAGGCCGACGGCACCGCCCGCGCCCGCGATCGCACCCCAGACCGCCAGCGCGCGATTGCGTTCTTTGCCCTCGGCGAACGTGGTCAGGATGATGGACAGCGCGGCCGGCGAGACCATCGCCCCTCCGAGCCCCTGGAACCCCCGGGCCACGAGCAGCTCGCCCTCGGACTGGGAGAGGCCGCAGACGAGCGATGCGGCCGAGAACAGCGCGATCCCGGCCATGAACAGCCGGCGCCGCCCCAACCGGTCGGCAAGCCGGCCGCCGAGCAGCAGGAAGCCCCCGAATGTCAGCGTGTACGCGTTCAGGACCCAGGTGAGGTTCTGCTCCGAGAAGCCGAGGTCGCGTTTGATCGTCGGCAGCGCCACGTTGACGATGCTCGCGTCCAGGATGACCATGAACTGGGCGACCGCGACAACCGCCAGGACTGCGTCGGGGTTGACGCGAGAAGTCCGGCGAGCATCGGATTGAGCGGCGATGGCGGACATTTCAATCTCCCTGGTTTGGTGAGTCACAAAGCTCGGTCGTGGCGTCGGCACGCCGCGCCAGCCGAGACCCGCGCCCGATCTCCGGTCTCGCGCTCGTAGCTCTGGCGGATGTAGTCGTGTCCTGAGCCGATGCCGTCAGGGGTTGCGACGATCGCATCTGGGGCGTAATCGCTGAGGATCGCGTCCAGGTCGCCGTCCAGCTCACGGCGCGTGTGACGGTCATAAACATCGCGAGTTGTCATCACGGAATTCCTTTGTTCGTCTCAGTCGCTTGGGTACGAGGTGGGTTTGACTAACGGGTCAGGACCCGATCCTGCGATCGGGCCGCTCGTCCCGGCACCGCCAGACCTTGGGCAGCGAATCTCCAGCAGCTGCAAGCCGAGTGCCTCGAGCTGGTGGATCACGCCGTATAGGGCGGATTGGTCGGGAATCGAGCCGGTGAACAGCGTGTCCTGTCCGCTTCGGCTCGCGGCCATCGTGGGGAACGCTTGCATCGTCGTCGGGCCGACCGGCCCGCGCACGCGGATCTCGTAGCGCCGCGGCTCGCTACCCCCGGTCGTTCTCTCCGTCGCTGCCATGCGATCAGGATCGGCGTGCGGGGGATGAGCGCGCATCGCATCGTTCGGACGATTTCCCAGGGTCCGGTTGAGCATCGCCGGGTGCAACCATGTGCGTGTCGTGGCCGACTCCGGAGCAGCCGTCGAGCATGTCGGCGCTGGTGCTAAGGCGTGGTTGATCCCGCGGCCCGGCCTGTTCGAGCGACTGGGCGCGGGTGAGCGTGTGGTGCACGTGTCGGCGCCGGCGGGGAGCGGAAAGACGTTTCTGTTGCGCTCCTGGATCGCCGCGGAGGGTCTGGGCGAGCGCGCGGCGTGGGTGTCGGTGGGGCGTGAGGAGCATGATCCGCAGGCGTTCTGGCTGTCGGTCCTCGAGTCGCTCCGGGGGACGCGGGTCGGGTCGGAGCGGGTGCGGGAGCTGACCGCCGCCCCCGACCTGGACGGCGCGACCGTCGTCAGACGGCTGCTGGAGGATCTGGGCTCGCTGGATGAGCGGGTGTGGCTGGTGCTCGACGACCTGCACGAGCTCCAAGCGGAGGAGGCCATCCGGCAGGTAGAGCTGCTGCTCGGGAGCGCGCCACCGAAGCTGCGGTTCGTGCTGTCGACCCGCCGCGATCTGCGGCTCGGGCTGCACCGGTTGCGGGTGGAGGGGGAGCTGACCGAGATCCGGCGCGAGGACCTTCGCTTCAGCCTGGAGGAGTCGCGCGCGCTGCTCGAGGCGGCGGGTGTGCGGCTGTCGGACGACGCGCTCGAGTCGCTGGTCGCGATCACCGAGGGGTGGGCGGCAGGCCTGCGACTGGCGGCCCTATCGCTGTCCAGGGATCCGGACCCCGAGCGCTTCGCGGCGAGCTTCTCGGGCCGTGAGCCCGCGGTGGCCGACTACCTGCTGGCCGAGGTGCTCGAGCGCCAGCCTGAAGAGGTGACCCGGCTGCTGCTGCGGACCTCGATACTCGAGCGGGTCAGCGGTCCGTTGGCCGACCGGCTGAGCGGGTGCTCCGGGTCTGAGCGGATCCTGTGGGCGCTGGAGGACGCGGGCGCGTTCGTGGTATCGCTTGACGCGGAGCGATCGTGGTTTCGCTACCACCACCTGTTCGCGGACCTGCTCGCGCTCGAGCTGCGGCGCACCGCCCCGCAGGAGCTGCCGGGCCTGCACACCGTCGCCGCCGAGTGGTTGGCCGAACACGGGCATCCGGTCGAGGCGATTCGCCATGCCCAGGCGGCCGAGGACTGGGGTCTCGCGACGCGGCTGCTCGCGGACAACTGGTTCGGTCTCGAGCTCGACGGCCGGCGCGCCACGGGCCGCCGGCTCCTGTCCCGGTTTCCCGGCGGAATGGTCAGATCGAATCCGGAGCTGGCGGTTCTTGGCGCGGCCGCGGAGCGCTTTGGAGGATCTTTGGATGCGGCCGAGCGCTACCTGCGACTGGCGGAGACCGAGGCCTCCCTTGTAACCGGAGATCGCCGGGAGCGCTTTCAGATAGCGCTTGCGTTCACGCGCCTGTCTGTGGCCAGAATCCGCGTCGACCTGCACGCGGTTGGAGAAGCGGCACAACAACTGCTCGCTTATACCGACGCCACGCCGACGGTCGCGCCTGGGCTTAGGGAAGGCGACCTGCTTGCGATGACCTTAACCGAGCTCGGGATAGCTGCCATGTGGGCAGGTCGATTGGAGGAGGGTGAGCGGCACCTCGACCAGGCATTGGAGGCGGCCCGCAGGATCGGCAGGCCCCGGCTCGAGCTCCTCGCGCTGGCTCACCGGCCGATCGCAGGCATCTTTCGTGTTCAGCGGACGGGGGAAGAGGGGGCCAGGGAGGCGATCGAGCTGGCGCGGAAGTACGGTTTGGAGGAGGACACCGCGGTCGCCGTCGCATATATCGTGCTCGGCGCGGCGCACATGTGGCGCGGGCGCGTCGAGGAAGCGGAGCATTGGCTGGAGCTGGGAGAAAGCGGCCTTGCGCAGGAAGCCAACGCGGCACCTGGGCTGGTGCTCTGCGCTTGTCGCCAGGTGCTGGAGTTCATCCGCGGCCAGCCCGCGCAGGCAATGACCTACCTTCGGGCTGCGGAGCGGATGGAGATGTCATTCGTGATGCCGCATGCGTGGACACTACGTATGCGTGGCGCCCGGCTGAGAGGATTGATCCGCCTGGGCGAGACCGATCGGGCAGAGCGATCGTTCGACGAGATGGATCACGATCTCCGCGCAACGCCCGAGATGCGCGTCATCCTCGCCGAACTCAGGCTCGCGCAGGACGATCCGTTGGCCGCCGCCGCAGCGGTCGCGCCGATAGTCGACGGGGCGCTCGCCGTGCCCGCGCCGTTGTTCGAGATTCAGGCGCTGCTGCTCGAGGCGATCGCGCGCGATGCGCTGCGCGATCCCGGTGCGGCGTCGCGGGCGCTGGAGCGCGCGCTCGATCTCGCCGAGCCCGGCGGTCTGCTGGCTATGTTCCTGCTGCACCCGGCGCCGGACCTGTTGGAGCGCCAAGCGAGACTTCGGACCACTCACGCTGCGCTGATCTCCGAGATCCTGAACCTGCTATCAGGACGCATTCCGGCGGCCCGCCCTGAGGACGCCGAACCGCTCCAGGAAGCACTCTCGGAGACCGAGCTTCGGGTGCTGCGCTACCTGCCGACAAACCTCCGGGGGCCCGAAATCGCGTCGGAGCTGTTCGTATCGCTGAACACGATCAGGGCCCACCTGCGCAACATATACGCCAAGCTCGGTGTGCACAGCCGCGCAGACGCGGTCAAGCGCGCGCGCGAGCTCGGGCTGCTATCACCCTCCTCGCTCAGGCGCTGACCCGGACCGCTTTCAGCCGTGCGCCGCGCGGGGCTCAAAGCCCCGAGCCCCCGAATCGAGTAGCCGTCACTCGGGTTCGCTGATCGACCCGGCGAACACGCGGCCGCGGTCTGCTCCTGGTCGAGCGCCGCCGGGTAGGCCGCGAAGCGCGGGGCCTCGCCACGGCCGGTGCGTCAGATCCCCGTAGGTGTGGGGACCGCGTGCGTGGTCGGGCGCAACACCGTTTAGGTGGCGAGCACTTGATCGACCATCTCCGGGGTGGGCCAGGCGGCCGTGTCCACCCGGATGCGTCTCGCTTGTCTGGGTGAGGCTCGCATGGGCAGATGCTTGGTGACCGCCGCGCGAGCGCTCATCGCATCGACCGGATGATGGGCCCGGGGCGTCCCGAGAGCTCGAAAGGGACTGCCGGCTGCCGCTCCCACCCGCCGACGCGGCGAGCCAGGTCAGGCTCGAGCGCTGACACCTGCGGGCGGGGCCGACACTGCATCAACCATGCGAGGCGCACTCGCATCGCGAGGGCGCACCCTGGCAGCACCTCACGCATCGGCGTCAGACAGGAAGGAGTTTCGAATGCCGACCGCCCAGATGAGTACCGACCGCGCGCTCGCCGAGCGCTTCGCTCAGACCCTGACAGACCACGACCTCGACGCCTACGCCGAGCTCCTGGATGACCAGTACGTCAATCACAACCGCTTCGCGGCGCCCGGCAAGGTCGGCTCGGTCGCCATCTTCGCCGACTTCCTGACCGCGTTTGAGGATTTCCGTGTCGAGGTCAACGACATCGTCGACGCGGGCGAGACACTCGTGGGCCGCTACACCTATCGCGGCCGCCACACGGGCACGTTCCTCGGCGTCCCGCCGAGCGGAGCCCAGATCGAGATGCACTCGATCGACATCTGGCGAGTCCGCGACGGCCGCCTGCGGGAGCACTGGGATGAGCTCAACACCCTCGAGTTCTTCCAGCAGATCGGGGCGATACCCACTCCCAGCTGACCCGCCCCAGAAGTCTATCCACCGACGTAAGACACCACAACCAAGGAGATTTGAACATGGCTATCGATATTCACACTGAGCAGCGGGAGATGGAAGCGGTCGTCATCCAGGCCAGCGGGCCGCCAGCGGAGTCGCTGGCCTATCGTTCCGAGCCGGTGCCGCAGCCAGGTCCCGGAGAGGTGCTCGTCGAGGTACACGCAGCAGCGGTGAACCCGCTCGACATCGCCAACATCCAGGGCCTGCTCGGCACGCCGCTGCCGATGATCCCCGGCACCGACTTCGCCGGCACCGTCCTCTCGGACGGCGACCACCTTGGCCAGGAGGTGTGGGGCAGCGGGCCGGCGCTGGGCATGGCGCTGGGCGTGAAGCGACCGGGCACGCACGCGCGCTTTGTCGCGATTCCCGAGACGTGGCTGTCGCGCAAGCCTGAGAGCCTGACGATGGCCGAGGCCGCCGCTGTCGGCCGATCCCATTGGGCGGCCTGGGAGACGGTGATCAACATGATGGCGATCATCCCCGGCGAGACGATTCTGATCACGGGTGGATCCGGGATGGTCGGCCAGGCCGCCAGCGCGATTGCTCGCTGGCGTGGTGCAGAGGTGATCATCGCCGCCCGGCGCAGGCCCGACGGCGTTGAACAGTTCATCGACACCAGCTCAAGCGACATACGCGAGGCGGTGCTCGCACTCACCGATGGACGCGGTGCCGACCTGGTGCTGGATACGGTCGGCGGCGCGCTGTTTGTGCCTGCTCTTCGGAGCCTGCGGTACGACGGTCGGATGGTCGGGCTCCACGGCGGCCCTGAGCCGGTCACGGTCGAGCTGAATGAGATCTACAGTCGGCAGCTCCACGTAACGGGACTCGCCAGCGTCTTTTGGGACGGGGCACACGTCGCGGGCGTCTTCGACCAATTCCGTGCGCTGTTCGACCGCGGCATCCTCGCCCCCCCAGCCGTGCAGACGTGGCCGCTCGAGAAGAGCGCCGACGCATATCAGACGGTGATCGACGGGTCGGCCGGAATCAAGCAGGTGCTGCTGCCGATCGGCGGCGAGGCGTAGCCAGGTTCACTTTGAGCGCCGGCCCTGCAGTCCCCGACTCCATGCGAGCGCTGCGGTTGGCAGCGCCAGCAGCGGCACTCGCCACCGCGCGAGTGCCGCCGCCGACCGCGCCCAAGCATCCGCGACACCCCGAAATCGACTGCGCCTTCGCCCGTTCAGGATCACTGACAAGCCGGTCGCCCACGCCGCACGAGGAGGCAGCGAAGGAGAACTTCCGGTTCGTAATCGTCCAGAAGCCGTTTCAACGCCAGCGTCGCGAGTGCAATCGCCTGACGCGGGTCACCGTGCACCGTTCAAGCACCGAGATGTTGGCGCGGCGCTTGGAGGTGGCTCCGCTCCGCGCACCTACGCGTTCGCAACGACCTCGCCGACCTCAACGCTGTCGAAAGTCATGAAGTCACCCGGCAGTTGAGCCTGGGCGGCCGCCGACCGCGCCGCGTCCTCAGACTCGAACACAACCCCCGACGTACCGCGGTCCCCGTCGAGCCGAACCAAATACCCGGCGACGAATCCTGGCGTTCCCGAGACCTGCGGCACGACCTGGTCCCGCAGCACGGCCGGGGCGGCATCGGCGTCGTTGACCGTGACGTTCAGAACAACTGCGTGCATCGAGACATCCTTCGAGCCGGGCTTGACGCCGCGAGCCTCTCCGACTAGTGCGCGCTTTTGGAAGTTCGCACGGGGGTCGGCGAGCGCTCGCGGGCGGACCCTAACCCGGACACTAAGGGAGGCACGCGTCTCCCCGAGGGCTGCAACACCCCGGGAGGCAAGTGGGGGCGACTCTAGCCGTCAAAGTCGTCGGCTGCGTGGAGCCGGAGGTCTGGCGGCCGGCACATCATCGGACGCGGCTCCGGGCCCCCGGGGGGCTCTAGCGCTGCTCTCTGGTACGCGACAAGAAGCCGTCCAGCTGCAAGCGGCCGAGCAGGTAGCCC
>Ga0306921_10009657_pt1 | contig 10238 bp, 10 predicted proteins | sample sta12Cox44000080_FD_203760 | JGI IMG/M metagenome (GOLD analysis project Ga0306921, IMG submission 203760) | Lab enrichment of tropical soil microbial communities from Luquillo Experimental Forest, Puerto Rico - statoxic.12C.oxic.44.000.080 (v2)... | ecosystem: Environmental > Terrestrial >...
CGACAGATTGGTGGGCGGGCAAGGTATGCTCTCAACCTCCAGGCCGATGCGGACTGTGGGCAGCTACTGGCCCTACGCGCCGACCTTGTTCGACTACATCCGCCGCGCAATGCCGCAGAACGCGCCGCAGTCGCTGAGCAATGATGATGTGTATGCGGTGTCGGCTTACATTTTCAATCTCAATGGCCTGCTGCCCGCTGACGCAACGCTCGATGACAAATCGTTGCCCCGTATCAAGATGCCCAACCGCGAAATGTTTGTCGCCGACCCAAGGCCAGACGTGAAAAATCAGTCGTGCATGAGCAACTGTGCGACCCCTGGACATTGAGTGGAATTTAGACCGCTCACGATCTATTTATATTGGCGCCAGTGGTCAAGCGACCTACCTGAAGGCAACAGCAGGAGGTTAACATGATCAAGAATTGTCTCTCTGCAGCGTCGCTGGTGGTATTGACGCTGACGATGTGGGTTTCCACCGAGGCCTTTGCGGCGGACACCACCTTCGGCCGGCACGGAGTAGTCGGCCGCGAGGTCGCTGCTCCATCGTGGAGCGCAGCGTGCATCACGGACCACGGTCCAAGTCAGTGCGACGAGCCCATGTGGATCTTTGGTAGTCGTGCTTACGCCTCGCGATACAGGAACGCTTTTTGATTTTAGGAGAGGTTCGCGCCGAATCGGAAGATCAGGCGCGGGTACGTCGCAGCACGACGGCCTACTCGCAATTCCGGTCAGACTCTAGGGCGAACTCACCGAGGCCGCCGATCCATGTCATTGGGCCCTCATCATGTCATTGGGCCCTCAATCATGGCGTCGTCACAGTTGATGTGCCTTACGCATCCTCGAGTGATCTGAAAGCCATTGATCCGGCGCGATCCTGATCAGCTCAACTCATCGTTGAGACACATGATCTCAACACACCCTCCCGGCCCTGCGTGGTCGCCAGTCGGAAGCCGTGCAGTTTCACGATCGCCGAAACAAGATTCAACCCCAGGCCGATGCCGGGCGTGTTGCGGATTTTGTCAGAGCGATAGAATCGCCGCAGCACGGCCTCAGTCTCCTTTTGACTGATCCCCGGCTCTGATCCAGGCAATGCTTAGTGCAGCCGCCGCGCTGCTACCACGACAGCCTACGACCTTGACCTTGCGAGCATCAGGCCGGTCCATCGAGACGGTGAGCCGCACCAAAGTTCAACCTCAATGCGCCAGTGCGGGTTCGCTTGTCGTTGCCAACGCTCCTGTCGGTCGGAGCGCTAATTGCGCCGCCGACGAGAACACGCGTGAGCGCATTAGGATGGTCGCAACGAGAGCGGTGATCCCGGAGGCGGCCAAGATCATAGCAACAATGATGAACTGGTAGATGCCCGCGTATACCGGACTAGCACCCGAAACCACCATGCCGGCCATTACGCCCGGGATCCACACCAGCCCAAGAGACTTTAGCATATCGAGCCGCGGCAGCAGGCTCGCGTAGACGGCACTTTGAAGATATGGCGCCACCGTCACCTGAGGCTCGGCACCAAGCGAAAGTCCGGCCTCGACCTGACCGACATGGGCGAGTATTTCGGCGCGAAAGCGTTCCACAGCCTGCGCGCACGCGTTCATCGCATTGGCAATAATCATACTGCCGACAGGCACAAGCATTGCAATGTCCGGCCGCAGGCTTCGGGTCGCGAGCATCACAGCGATGACAGTTCCAGCGCCGGCGGCGATCGACCAGAAACACAACATTAGCGCACCGCGCATTCCCTTGAGGCGACGGACAGCCGTGATTGCTGCGGCGACCGTCATCATAAGCAGAATGAGACAACCGACCAACAAGCTGCCGTGCAGCAGCAGAGCCAGAACCATGCCGACGAGAACCATCTGCACAAGGCCGCGTACTATGGACACCGCTGCCTCGCGCTCCACGCGGACAAAATGCCACCGGCAAAGCAGCACCACGGCCGCACACAGCGCAATGGCGCCAGCTGCCTGCGCTAGGCCCATCAATGCGTAATTGTCGAGGCTGCTCTGCAGTTCAGTCATCATGCGACACCTCCCTGGTCGGACCGATCGCAACAAGCCTGCCCGCCTTCATGACCATCGTCCGGCCCGCGAGGCGCGCCGCCTGGGCACGATTGTGGGTGACGATCACGCACGTCACTCCTCTTTCCTGAACGATACCGAGAATGAGATCCTCGATCCCGCGCACGGAGGCCTCATCCAACGCCGAGGTCGGTTCGTCCATCAGCAGCACCTCGGGGGCATTCGCCAGCGTTCGTGCCAACGCAACGCGCTGAGCTTCGCCACCGGACAGGTTGCCGACGTCGCGATCGGCAAACCCGGGCAAGCCGACGCGCTCAAGCAGCGACGCAATCTGGGCTGCCGACAAAACTTCGCCGCGCTGGCTCGGTCCGAACGCGATGTTTGACGCTACGGTGCCGGCAAACAAATACGCGGTCTGCATGACCATGCCAATTTGCCGCCGCAATTGCCGCGGAGCGATCGAACGATAATCCACCGACTTGAGCAGGACCGTGCCAGACGTGGGTTCGTCCAACCGGTTAAGCAGCCGGAGGAAGGACGACTTTCCCGCTCCGCTTGGTCCGACAACGGCAAGAATTTCGCCCGCTAGGACCTGAACACCGACATCGACGACAAGATCTCGTTGTCCCACCCTCCTGGATAGATGCTTGGTTTCGAGCATGACGGCTGCTCGACGCTGGCACCTATCTGTCTGGTCCGGCGCATGCGTCCCTGCTTCCCCGCCGTCGACCTTCGATATGGCAGTGCTTGTTGTCACAGGACTACTTTCGCAGAGTGCGCTTGTAAATCAAGTTCCGTTCACCCAACGACGATCAAAATGGAGACGGTTTCGGCTGCGACGGCTTGGGTGCGAAATGCCCGCAACTGGCGTCGCTTTTTGCGACGCCGGCTCGAAGCGATAGCTTTCCGAAGTCTCAATTTTTGTCCTGCGTCCCGTGCGTGACCCTGGCGGGCGGACTGCCGGGCATCCTTCGACTACGGTTGTTGCATAGATATCGCCAGCGACAGCTCGAGCTCGATTTTTTTTAACAAGCGTTGCGGCAAGTCAGGGATCAACGCCTGCGGAGCCGCGTGCCTGGCGAGACGGCATTTACGAAGTCATCCAAGCGATGACGTCTCGGTCGCAAGGCGAGATCATCAAAATCGAGAGCATGTGCCAGCTCGTCGGCATTGGCTGATCCGGCCATGATCGGCATTGGCAGCGATCGCCCCGCTGCGCGAGAACAATCTTTTGTGCCTGCCCCGGACTCCGTTCGTGCTCATGACGACCAACTCGCGCAACAGCTGGTGTATCATTCGCAATCTGACCCGCGGCATGGCGCTCAACGGCCCCGATCAGCTCTGGGTGGCGGATACCAGGTACCTGCATTTGGCCGAGGAGCTCGGCTATCTTGCCATTTTCTTGGACGCATTCAGCCACGATAGCCAAAGCGCTATTGGAGCCTTTATTGAAACCGTCCACAACCAAGGCAATGCGGTGGGAAACCTCTCGCCACACGATCAGCATGAGTGGCGCAGGCTCCCCACCGGGCCCCCAGGAGCGGAAGAGGGCCGTGCAGGAACGTCGGGACTACGAACGCTCCTACTTCAACATCTGCGCAACGTTGTCCTTCGTCACAAGGTCGAGGCCGGTGTAGCCGATCTCCGGCACCTTCCCGCCCTTCTTGATCGCAAGCAGGACATCCATTGATTTCTCGCCCATCTCGAACGGACGCTGACCGACCAGGGCGTTGGCATAGCCCTCGCTCAGGAGCTCGAGCTGCATCCTGAGGGTGTCGGCTACGACGAGCGTGAACTTGCCGGAGTCGATGTCCTTCTTGTTCTTGCTGGCGAACGCCTTGAAGCCTTCCGGCGCGAACATAGGCCAGCCGCCGACTGGGATGATCGCAGCGAGATCAGGGGTCGCGGTGCGCAGGTCGGTCATCTGCTGGACGGCGAGCGCGGGGTCGTCGTTGCAGAAGGTTGGCGAGCCCTTGACTTCGGTCCACTTCGAGCCTTTGAGCGCTTCGCGGACGCCGTCGACGCGTTCGGCAAGATTCTTGGCACCCGGACCGCCGGAGACCATCGCGTATTTTCCACCATCGGGCCGGAGCTGCCGCAGTTGCTTGCCGAGCGCGATGCCGAACTCCTTGTTGTTAGTTCCGATATAGGCGATCCGCTTCGAGCCCGGCGCATCCGCATCGAAGGTGATGACGGGAATCCCGGCCGCGGTTGCCGCCTCAATCGACTTGGTCATCGCCGCAACGTCGGCGACCGAGATGGCAAGGCCATCCACCTTCTGCGTGATGAAATCCTGGATGATCTGCGCCTGGGTAGCCGGCTCGTGCTCGACGGGGCCTTTATAGATGCATTCGATGTTGCCGAGCTCCTTGGCGCGCTTCTGGCAGCCGTCGCGCGCGAAGTCGAAGAACGGATTGTTCATGGCCTTGGGCACGATCACGAACTTGTAGCTCTGGGCGAACGCCGGTGTTGCCATCATCGCGACGGCCATGCCGGCAAGAAGAACTTTCCTCATTGCATCACTCCATATTCGTTGTGCCTATCCTTTTGAAAGCTGCTGCTCCGGGAGGCGGATAGACGATAATTCGTTATCCTCCAGGAGAAACGTTTTAGACCAGGCGCGAGCGGATGCGATCGACCAGCACCGCCAGGATGATGATCACGCCCACCAGGGTCTGCTGCCAGTAGGAGGAGACCTGCGCGAGCACGAGGCCGTTGCGGATTACCTCGAGCAGCACGCAGCCGACGATGGCGCCGAGCGGGCCACCAACCCCGCCGGCGAGATTCGCGCCGCCGATGACCGCGGCAGCAATGACATTGAGCTCGTAGGACGTCGCCATGTTTGCGGGCGCCGATCCCAGCCAGCCGGAGATAATGATGCCCTGCAGACCCGCCGCGAGCGCGCATACTACATAGACCTCGATCTTCAACCGCGCGACCGCAATGCCGGTCAGCGCGGCCGCCTTCTCGTTGCCGCCGACCGCAAAAACATGGCGGCCAAGACTGGTGTGATGCAGCACGACCGCCATCGCGACCGCGAGGACCACGAGATAGATGAACGGCGCTGGCATACCGAACACGACGCCCGACGTCAGCGCGTAGAAATAATCGGCGTCCGGCCCGCCAGGAAAACTGCCGCGGCCGTTGGAGACGACGTAGCACAGGCCGCGCACGATCGAGAGCATGCCGAGCGTGGTGACGAACGGCGATAGCCCGAGAACCGCGATACAGAAGCCGTTGACGAGGCCGACAATCAGCGCAGCGCCGAGCCCCGCAAGCACCGAGATGAGGAGCATCAAACCCGGCATATTGGCGACCACAGTCTTGCCGTCGGCAGCTAAATGCACGAACCACGACGCACCGGGCATACCCGGTGTCGAGAGATCCGTCATGACCATCGAGGTGATCATTGCGGAAAAGCACATCATCGAGCCGACCGAGAGGTCGATACCGCCCGTGATAATGACGAATGTCACGCCAAGCGTGGCGATGGCGATGAAGGAAAAATTCTTCGCCACATTCTGCATGTTGCCCTCTGTGAAGAAATAGGGGCTTGCGAAGTTCATCACTACGAACAACGCCACAAGCGCGAGCAAGACATAGCCGGTCTGCGAGGCAAAGATACCGCTCTGCCACCATCTGGCCTTACCGACATTGGTGAAGGTGATCGGAGATTCGATCGGCGTGGCCATCACGCGGCCTCCTTCGCTCCGGTGATGAGGGAGGTGACCTCCTCGGGGCTAGTATCGCTGATCGCCTTGTCGGCGCGCTTTTCGCCGCGGCGCATGACGACGACCCGGTCGCAAACCGCGAAGACGTCGGGCATGCGGTGCGAGATCAGCATCACGGCAACGCCCTGCTCCTTCAGGCCGCGGATCAGGCTCAACACCTGCTCGACCTGGCGGACTGAGATCGCGGCCGTCGGCTCATCCATCATCACGAGCTTGGCATTGGAAAGCCGTGTCCGTGCTATCGCGACCGCCTGGCGCTGGCCGCCCGACATCTGCTTGACGAGGTCGTGCGGACGGGTCTCCGAGCGCAGCTCTCCGAACAGCTCAAGCGCGCGCACCGCCATCGCCCTGTGATCGAGAAGGGCGAATGGACCAAATTTGCGTTTGAGCTCGCGGCCGAGAAAGACATTGGCTGCCGCCGTGAGATTGTCGGCGAGCGCGAGATCCTGATAGACGACCTCGATGCCGACCGCGCGTGCATCGATCGGACGGGCGAAATGGACCGCTCTGCCGTCGAAGCGAATCTCGCCATGGCTCGGCAGGAAATTGCCGGCGATGATTTTTACAAGTGTCGACTTGCCGGCGCCATTGTCGCCCATCAGCCCAACTACCTCGCCGGCAAACACCTGCATGTCGACGCCGTGCAACGCGCGAATCGCGCCGAACTCCTTGCCAATGCCTGTCAGCTCCAGGACCGGTTGCCGGGTGACGCGGGGAGTTACCATGGTCGGCCTCGCTCAGACATACCGGTTGACCAGCGCTTCCAGATATTCCTGTCGTCCCGAACGCGGTTGTGGATCGAACCCGGGAGCGAGCGCGCGATCGGCAAGATCGGCGAGCGAACGCTCGCCCGCGAGGATCGCGCGACCCTCGGCGCCGGACCATCCCTCATACCGCTCCGCAAGCGATGCAGTGAGCACGCCGGCATCGAGCATGTCGGCGGCGGCGAGGAAGGCGCAGCCGCAGGCGTCCATAGAACCCGCATGGGCGTGGATCAGATCATCGGGATCGATCGACTGGCGCCTGATCTTCGCGTCGAAATTCAGCCCGCCGCTCGTGAACCCGCCGCGACTCAATATCTCGTGAAACACCAGTGCCAGCTCCGGCACATTCATCGCGAACTGGTCAGTGTCCCAGCCGAGCAGATCGTCGCCGCGATTGATGTCTAGCGAGCCGAAGACGCCAAGCGCCTGGGCGAGTGCGACCTCGTGCTGGAACGAATGACCGGCGAGGATGGCGTGGTTCTGCTCGATATTGAGCTTGACGTCGTTTAACAGATCATAGCGCTGGAGAAAGCCGTAGCACGTAGCAACGTCGAAATCGTATTGATGCTTGGTCGGCTCTTTCGGCTTGGGTTCGATCAGGATAGGGCCCTTGAAGCCGATCTTGTTCTTGTGCTCGACGACCAGCGAGACGAAGCGGCCGAGCTGGTCGAGCTCGCGCTTGATGTCCGTGTTCAGCAAGGTCTCATAGCCCTCGCGCCCGCCCCAGAGCACATAGTTCTGCCCGCCTAGTCGATGCGTCACATCGAGTGCGGCGCGAACCTGGCCCGCGGCATAGGTGAAGACATCGGGATCCGGATTGGTCGCAGCGCCCGCCATGTAGCGGCGATGCGTGAACAGATTGGCCGTGCTCCAGAGCAAGCGCACCTTGCTCGCAGCTAATTTCTGTTCGAACAGGTCGGCGATGACATTGAGATTCTTGACGGATTCGGCGAGCGAGGCACCTTCTGGCGCGGCATCCACATCGTGGAACGTGAAGAACGGCACATCGAGCAGGCGAAACAGCTCGAAGGCTATGTCGGCCTTGGCACGCGCTAGCGCCATCGCATCAGCGCCGTGGTGCCAGGGCCGCAGGAACGTCTCGCCGCCGAAGGGATCGCTACCGGGCCAGCAGAACGAGTGCCAGTAGCAGACCGCAAAGCGCAAGTGATCCTCGAGCCGCCGACCGTGGACAATGCGGTCCTTGTCGTACCAGCGGAAGGCGAGCGGTGCCTTTGCGTCCGTGCCGCCATAGGCGATCGGCTCGGTCGCTGTAAAGAATTTGGCTGACGCATTCACTTAGAGATTCTCCTTCAGCGCGGGATAGAGCTTTCGCCATTGGTGATAGGCTTCGTCATAGGTGGCCACAGCGCAGGCACGCGGCGTGAAGGTCGCAAGCCGCCGCGGGCGCGCGCACACCGCGGCTAGCTTCTCGCCTGTGGCTGCGAGCCTGCCGAGGTGTGCGGCGCCGAGCGCAGCCCCCACCTCGCCTTCCTCGACGCGGTGCACGTGGATGCCGAGCACGTCAGCGCAGATCTGCGCCCAGAGCGCCGAGCGCGAGCCGCCGCCGACGAGATCGACCTCGCTGATCGCCGAGCTGGTATTGCCCAGCGCGGCAAGATTGTCGCGCGCCGCAAAGGCGACGCCTTCGAGTACGGCCTGCACGATCTGATCGCGCCCGGTTGCACCGCGCAGGCCGACGAAGGCCCCGGTTGCTGCAGCGTCATTATGCGGCGTACGCTCGCCGTCGAGATATGGCAGGAATTTGACCGGGCTCGGCCCGTCGACGGTCTCGCCGAGCGGCGCCAACAGCGCAGCGGCCGGCGTCGCCATCACGCCGGAGAGCCAGGCAAGCGAAGCAGCGGCAGATAACATCACGCCCATCTGGTGCCAGAGACCTGGAAGCGCGTGGCAGAAGGCGTGCACAGCCGATGCCGGCGCCGGCGCGAACCGGTCCGTGACACGGAACACGACGCCAGACGTGCCGAGCGAAAGGAATGCATCGCCAGGCGCGATCGCACCGAGCCCGATTGCGCTCGCTGCGCAATCGCCCGCGCCGCCAGCGACGACCGCGTCTTTCGCCATGCCCCAGCGTTGGGCGAATTGAGGCGCAAGCGTTGCGCTGACCTCGCTGCCCTCGACGAGCCGAGGCATGTAATCGAGATCGAGCCCAGTGGCTTGCAGCAGCAACGCGGACCACCGGCGCTGACCGACGTCGAGCCACAGCGTTCCGGCCGCATCCGACATCTCCTCCACCATCTCGCCGGTCAGGCGATAGCGGACGTAGGCTTTTGGTAACAACACCTTTGCGACGCGTTCGAAAATCTCTGGCTCATGCCGCGCCACCCACAGAAGTTTGGGCGCAGTGAAGCCGGGCATCGCCAGATTTCCGGCGATGGCATGGAGCGAAGGACAGCGCCGCTCGAGCGCGGTGCATTCGGCATGGGAGCGGCCGTCGTTCCAGAGAATGGCTGGCCGCAGCGGACGCCCGTCGTCGCCGAGCAATGTGGCGCCGTGCATCTGGCCGGAGAGGCCGATGCCGCGGACTTGCGCGACCTCGCGCGGATCGGTGGACGCAAGATCATCGACCGCGCCGATCGCCGCCTCGAACCAAGCATCCGGATCCTGCTCGGACCACAGCGGCGCGGGATGCGACAGCGCAAGCTCACGTGAGGCGGTCGCGACAATCGCGCCAGCCTCGTTCACAAGCACGGCTTTCACACCGGACGTGCCGATGTCCATTCCAAGATACACGCCTTCCTCCCTTCCGACCTGCCTTGTGGTGTGCGCACTGCGCCGCCTTACCGCAATGGCCGTCTAGCAACTCAAGCCGCCGCTGCCTACGGCAGATTGTCCCTCATCACGATGTCGATCCGGATCTTCTCCTGTTCGCTCAAAATTGGCTCACCTCGGGCAAGCGCGAGCAGCACGCGCACGGCGGCACGCGCCTCATGGCCCGGATTTTGCGAGATGGCCGCAGCCATGATGCCCTGCAACAACAACTTGCGCGTCAAGACCGTGACGTCATGACCGACGAACACCACCTGTTTCTCGCGGCCCGACTCGATCAGCGCCTTGGCGACGCCTGCAGTTCCAGCGCCGACATTGTAGAGACCCACGATGTCTGAATGCTTGCCGAGCAGCCGTGTCATGAGCTGCTCCGAGCGCTCATCTTCGTCGCGGCTCTCGAGAACGGGCAGCACGTCGTGACCGGAAAACTCCGAACCCATCACCTGGTTGAAACCGAAGATGCGCTCGGCATGGTCGCGCAAGCCTTGCGAGCCAGCGACGATCGCGACCTTGCCTTTGCGGGGACCAACGAGCCGGCCGATCAGCGCCGCGGCGGTGCGACCGGCCGCGATATTGTCGATGCCAACATAGTGGTGGCGCCGCGACGAGGGCACGTCAGAGACCAGCGTCACGACTTTGGTGCCGGCATCGACGAGATCGTTGATGGCGGCGCGGACGCTCGGATGATCCAATGCCACCACAGCGATGCCATCGTAGTCACTGACGAGCCCTTCCAGTGAGGAGGCGAGAACCGAACCGTCAAAGACGTCGGTTGCGACCATCTCGATCGCGAGGCGGCGGGCCGAGAGCCAGGCCGACATCTCGACGAGATAGGACTGGATTTGCTGCATGAACAAGTTCGGCCCGGACGGCATCACGAAGGCAAAGCGCCGGGCTCGGCTGCGGGCGAGCTCCGCTGCCGCCACATGGGG
>Ga0306921_10009658_pt1 | contig 10237 bp, 10 predicted proteins | sample sta12Cox44000080_FD_203760 | JGI IMG/M metagenome (GOLD analysis project Ga0306921, IMG submission 203760) | Lab enrichment of tropical soil microbial communities from Luquillo Experimental Forest, Puerto Rico - statoxic.12C.oxic.44.000.080 (v2)... | ecosystem: Environmental > Terrestrial >...
CGACCATTGAGGCTCCGGTCACGATCCGCAATCCCGACAAGCCGATCGGCACGCATGTGTTCACGGCGGTGGCGCGCAACGGCGCGGGCCTGGGCGCGGGCCTGCGCTGGACGGCGGTCACGATCGACAACGGGGACGACGCCAAGGACGCGCTCGACCGCATCACCATCCCGCAGGATGTGCTCGATCGCATCGCGCCGACTGCATTGCCGCGATCCTCGATCATCGTCTCGGACGAGCCGCTGAGCCGCGAGACCAACTATCGCACCGAGTTCGTCGCGGTGCTCAGCAATCAGCCCCAGGGCGGCTTCTTGATGCGCCGGCCTACGGTCAATGTCCCCGTTGCGAGAAACCAGCCCCAGGGCGGCTTCGTGATGCGCCGGCCTACGGTCAATGTCCCCGTTGCGAGCGGCAACGAATGGGGCAACAACGGCTTCGGCTTCTTTTACCAGCGCAATTGGAACTCCCAACCTGCCAGTCCGCGCGCCGGCCAATACTATATGCAACAGCGCTGGTGGTAAGACGAGGCCGTGCCTTCCCGACGACCTATACCAGCGGCAGCCTTCTCCGCGACCCGTCCTGCATGTCGATATTCGCCATGTGAGTAGTCGATCATGACAGTTGTCCGATGCCGCTGACGACGCCAGCGCTTTGCAAAGCTATTCTGCGAGCGGGATCGGGTTGTCAGCCGGCGGATCGATCCCAAACGTGTTGGCTGTCATACAGGTCATCGAAAAGCTGCCAATCGAAGCAGTCAACGCCACCAGACTTTCCAACCCCATCGCCTTTTCCGCAGCGGCATAGGTTTCGTCGCTGAGGCCTTTTCTTGCGAGAAGTTCGCGCGCCACGGCCATGCAAGCGTGCTCGCGCGCATCAATCAAGCTGGGATTCCCATGCGCGTTGATTGCGTCAATGACTCCCTGCTCAATGCCAACGGCGAGCGAGCGTCGAACCTGCGCGAACCACGGATATCGAGCGTTCCAGTGCCGAGCGACAACAAGATTCACAATCTGTTGCTCTCGCTGTGACAATGGTCCGGATGACAGAGAGGCCCGCAGGTTTTGGCAAGCCTCAAACAACCTTGGCAAGTGGATATAGGCATAATACGGCCCGCCCACGATGCCGCTGGATTGCTTGGCTGCGTCGTAGACGCGGGCCTGATCTGCATTCATGTCGGCCCGATCTAAGATTGCTATGCGGACCATTCGTTATGCTCCCTCTCTGCTTTCATGCGCGCGCGAATTACCATTGACTTGCGATTCGACGGTAATGCGCCGCGCCTCCCATTGCTCGTCAGGGTCTTCGCCGTTCTGGTTGCACAACTTCTCTCCGAACTGTTGCGGGAAGGCGCGAGGTCTGGAAGCTTGGCAACGTTTGCTCAATCACGACGCTTCGATGCTACCGGTTGTTCAATAGCGGTATGGTGCTGCCCCTTAGCATCAAAGACGGTAACTTGTGGATTTGGAAATCTGCTTTTGATCTCCTTATCTCCCTGCTCGCCCGCGATCCGCCGCCGGATGTACGCTGGGCGGGGCCTCAACTAAAATTCGTATGTGAAGGCAAGTATAGCATCGAGTTGTTCCGCGATAGCGGTGAAGATGCCTGCATCGAGAGCATTCTCGTGCGTCGCGATAGCCTCGCCGTCACCCACGCTCTCTACAAAGGAACCAGCGCCAGCGCCGCTGCCATAGTCAGTCCAGCCAGAAGTGGCCAGTAATCCGGGATAAGTGCAGAGATTATTAGTACATCCACCGTTGCCTCCATGGTTGTCACCCCTTCAAGCACTCTGCTTCATTGCACAGTATCTAGTTATCACATTGATCACGTTGGCCTGGTCGGAGGACAGCCGAAATCTTGTTTTTTTGAGACAGATAGTTGGTTTCGCGCGCCGCGAGATGAAAACGGCTTAGAGCAAATGTAGGCGAGGTTTCGCCCATTGTGGTACGGTTTGCCAGAGTAGATAATGGCTTTGGGTGTGACAGGCTGAGGCGCGCAAAGGAGGATCGCAATGTTCTTCTTTCAGGAAGGCTTCACCTATCGCAACTTTCTGATGGATGTTCTGGGGATATTCTTCTTCGTCGTGTGGTTCTGGCTATTGATTGTTGTCTTTTCCGATCTGTTCCGTCGCCACGATATTTCCGGTTGGATCAAGGCCATCTGGGTAATAGCTTTGATCTTCTTTTCGTACCTTGCCATCCTCGCATATTTGATCTTTCAGGGAAGAGGCATGGCAGAGCGCAATGTGCAGCAAGCTCAGCAGGCGCGTGATGAGCTTAGGCGCGTGGTTGGTTTCAGCGTCGCAGATGAAATCCAAAAACTCGATGGGCTAAAAAAAGCGGGATCGATCAGCGACGCCGAATTTGCAAGACTCCGCGCCCGGCTCGTCAGCGACGGGGGCGGAGCCTTAGCAGCCTAAGCCCGAAGGGTCGAGAGTTGGCGTGGCCCCTTCAAGGGGCCACGCCAGTTGTTCTGCCGCTTCGCACGCTGGATCGTCACCACGACTCGACAAAATGGTCGGCAATGTAAGAAACAATGGACCTCAGCTAATTTTGCCGGTTCTGAGTAACCACATCCCAGCATAAAATTCGCGCGACGAAGCCCGTCAGCTCATGTAAAAGCTATTTACATGAGCTGGAAATACAGGAGCGATGGCCCACGCGGCTATCACCACGGTAACCTGAAAGAAGCGTTGCTGCGCGCCGCCTTGGAATTGATTGCAAAGAAGGGACCGGCGGGTTTCACCTTTGCCGAAGCCGCGCGGTGGGCGGGCGTGAGCCCGGCAGCACCCTATCGCCACTTCCGCGATCGCGATGAACTTCTCGCCAACCTCGCGCTGCGTGGGTTCGAGCGCTTTGCGACCGTGCTCGAGCAGGCCTGGGATAATGGCCGCCCGCAGCCATTCACCGCGCTCGATCGGCTAGGCAAGGCGTATCTCGAATTTGCACGGACCGAGCCGTCCTATTACTCAGCAATGTTTGAAGCCGGAATTCCGCTCGATAGTGCCGAATTGCATGAAGCCGGTGAGCGGGCGTTTGCCGTCCTGCATGGCGCATCTGAGATCCTGTGTGCGCAAGTGCCGCCGCAGTCTCGGCCCCCAGCCTTGATGGTCGCTCTTCACATTTGGTCGATCTCACACGGCATTGCCTCGCTGTTCGGCCGCGGCGACGCGGCACGGCGTACGTTGCCGATATCACCCGAAGAACTGCTGGAGGCCGCAGTGCTGGTCTACTTGCGCGGTCTTGGACTATCTGCGGCCAAAAGTGCTGGCGCCATCTAACGATCGTCCGTGGGCGCGACCATGAAGCAGTCGTCCCACTCTTGATGCTCCCCCTCTTGACAGTTGGAGGGCGCGATGTAAATGTTATTTACATTCATAGTGAGACCCCGCCATGCCTATCGCAGCAAGGATCGATGAGTTTGGAAAGCCAGCCTGGATCGCGTTGATGATTCTCAGTTTTATCTGGTGGTGGCCGTTGGGCCTCGCCATCCTCGCTTTCATGATAGGGACTGGACGAATGGGGTGCGGGAACCATAACGGCATGGGCCGGTGGCAGAACAAGGTGGACAACATGCGCAGTGGTATCAACTGGTGGGGGACGCATTCGCCCTCAAGCGGTAATCGCGCTTTCGACGAATATCGCGCCGACACGTTGCGCAGACTTGAGGAAGAACAGCGCGAGTTTAAGGAGTTTCTACAGCGCCTGCGCTTTGCCAAGGACAGGGCCGAGTTCGACCAGTTCATGGCTGAGCGGCGCAATCGCCCCAGTGACGACGCTTCGCAACCGCAATCCCAGCCGTAACTGCCTTCTCGGCTGGTCCGCCGACGCATCATCGGTTTGTGATGGCGCGCTCAAACTGCGCGCCATCTTGAATTCACTTCTACCCTTTGGAGTCACCGAGGCGGACGTCGGCTTTGGCGTCGCTCCCCGGCTTAAAAATCATTTTGGCAACTGACTTGGCCGAGCATTCGCGCCGGCGCGTAGACTCGCACGTCAAATCTAGCCCGACCGCAAACCGCGGCGAGGCCACTGATGGCCATCGCCAATGATCCGATCGAGGCCAGACATGCGATGATCCCCACCGCTAACGCAACTTAAGTTGGTAGAAGCCCCAACTAAGTTCTTCAGCGGAGAGCTCCGTACATCGCACTTATACAGCTTCCGAGCGATCCCATGACCTCAATAGACCTGGAGTTTCCCCCCGTTCCGCAGCTATCACCAGCAGACGAGATACACGTGCGACAGGCGCTGCGTCGCAATCGTCTGCTTGCAACGGGGCTTTTAGCCCTCATGGTCGTGATCGCAATTGCTACGCGCTTCGTACCTGCGCAAGGATGGCTGGTTCTGTTGGCACGCGCGGGGGCGGAAGCGGGGATTATTGGAGGGCTAGCCGACTGGTTTGCGATCACCGTTCTGTTCCGCCACCCATTCGGGATTCCGCTTCCACACACGGCCATCTTGCCAAACAATAAAGATCGAATTGGACGCTCGCTGGGTTCTTTCGTCGAGCGTAATTTCCTCGTTCCGGAAGTCATTCTTCCGAAAATACATCAAGCGGATCTCACTGGAAAAATAGCCGGCTGGCTAGCATTGCCAGAGACGGCGCCGACGGTTTCGGACTGGATAATTACGCTACTGAATCGTTTACTGGCCGCCAGTCATAACGCGCAAATCAGCGAATTTATCCAGCACACTGTTGGCCAACAGTTGCGAACGCTTGATTTAGCGCCGCCGTTGGGCCGCGTAATCGAGGTCCTTACAACCAGCGACGAGAGCGACATTTTATTTGAAAAAGTCGTCGAGACGGCCGAAAGCTGGATCAAGGCAAACAGGACACAGATCGATGAGATGGTGGAACAACGTAGCCGTTGGTGGATTCCTAAAACCATCGATCGCCGCATCGCGGCCGCCATCGTAGATGGCACGATGGATGTTTTGCACCGTTTGCGGCAACGTAACAGCGAGGTTCGCGTACAGTTGCGGACGGCAGTTGCAAGCCTGGTCGACAATTTGATGAGGTCAACCGATCAGCGAGACAAAATCCAACGCTTAAAAAACGCCCTGTTGGATGATCCAGAAGTAGGGGCCTGGATCACATCCGCTTGGGACAGACTTTCGCATCGGCTAATGCAAGAATTGTCGGACCCGCGATCGAACGCACGCGCCACAATCCATTCTGCGGTCTTGGCTCTGGCTCAGTCGATGCGGGAAGATGCATTCATCCATACACGGATCGAGGCCGTCATCGAACGCCTCGTAACGCAATTATTTCAATGGCGCGGCGAGATCGGATTGCTAATCGCTGAGGTTGTGCGGAACTGGGACGCGCGGACTGTGTCCGACCGTCTCGAATTGGTCCTCGGCAGCGACCTTCAGTATGTCCGCATTAACGGTACGATCGTCGGAGCACTCGTCGGTTGTGCCATTTACCTTCTTTCGATTGCTACGACGTAGATCCATGGACTGAACGCTCCACCATGCATCTCGGATAGCCCCCGCGACCAGAGAATTGATGAATATAATCCACGGTCCGGCATGGACACCGGTCCACAAAGATTTCGTCGTCGCGGTCACGGATAATAGACAAAAAGTAGGCAAGGCCTGGTGGCCAAGTACGGACCGGCAATTAAGCCGCTGATTTTACTGGCGCTCCCTAGGGGAGACTGCGGACGGCTTCAGAAATGCCGATAAATCCGAAGGAAGTCGCATCACCTGCTCGCTAGGTGATACCACTCGTGTGTACCACCGACAATCCTTTACGAGACCTGCACCCAACTAAATTTGCACTCGATTTACAGAGACTAAAGCTCACGCAGGTGCGCAACACAATTGCCAAACGTGTCCGAGCCGCTAACTAGTCGGCGGCAAGCCCATCAGCCACATGACGGAGGATTCAAGCTAACTATCGCTGGCCGCCGCTCTGACCCTGCTGTGGAGGCGAAGCAGCCTTGGGCGGCGGGCCCATGGTGTTGAACTTCGCCTTCTGCTCGTCGCTTAGCGAGGCGTAGAAGTTGCTGAGGTCAGGGCGAACCGATTTGATGGCATCCGTCATGGCAGTTAGTCGTGTTTCAACTGTATCCACCCGCGCCACCGGCGATTTTGGCACCGCGGTCGGACATGACGCTTGCAGCTGATCGCCGGCTTTTTGCGCTGCCTTCTTGAGATTGTCGAAGGCGCCCTGTTGTTGCGCAGTCGGCTGAACCACCTGTTCAATGCGTTGCACTGGCAGGTCGATGAAGCTGCCCGCCGGCTGACTGCAGGCGGCCGCCATATTACCACCCGAAGGAGCGCCCCCGGTCGCGCCGTTCATCGCGTTGAACCGCTGCCTCTGCTCATCGCTCAGCGCCTGATAAAACCTCTCAAGCGGCGCGCGGACAACTTGTATGGCTTTGATGGTCGTATCCAGTCGCTGCTCTGCTGCGTCCAGGCGGCCAATCGGTGTGAGCGGAACCGAGCTTGGGCACGACGACTTGATGATGTCGCTAGCTTGCGACGATGCTGCGCTGAGATCGTCGAGAGCGGCTCGCTGATCAGCCGTCGGATGCACGGTTTGTTTGATCTGCTCGATCGGCAGGTTGGTCACGCCCGGCGCTAAACCGGTGCAGCTTTGGAGCGCCTCAGTATTGGTTTCGGCAAGCGCCTCGCGATCAGCTTGGTTGGTGTTGGCGACCTGCGGGCCGCTGCCCTGGCTGCTATACCCACGACCATAGTAGACGTTCGGAACATTACCGTAATAGTCAGGCCCATATCCGTAACCGTAGTAATCGGGACCGTAACCATAATCGAGCCCAAAGTAGGGGCCCGGCGCGAAGATGCTGGCCCAGATGAAAGGAGGACCGTACCACCAAAACGGATCGTAATAGGCATAAGGCCAGAAGATGAACGAGAGCGCGTCGCCTAAGACGAACGGCCAGAAGACCGGTCCGGCCCAGCCGCCCCAACCCCAGCCCCAATTATTCCATCCCGCACCCCAGAAACGGCCGCCCCAATGGTTCCAGTTGGCATTGTTGCCGAACGCGTTGCGGTTAAACCCGGCGTGATTGAAATTATTCAGACCGTGGAAATTTTGCGCTACGAATTGGTGGTGAGCAAACTGGTTGTGGCTAAGCTGGTTGTGAGCGAACTGGTTCCGAGCACCATTTAGCTGATTGTGGGCGGCGAGCGCGTTGCTGCGACCAGTGTTTGCAACGCCGTGACCTGCTAAACGCCCACCAGCGAAGTGATGACTGCCGCCGCGCATGGCGTGGCTAGCAAATCCATGTCCATGAGATAAGCCGTGAGCGCTCAACGCATGACCACTCCAACCATGACCCATGTGCGCCCCGCCACCATGGGCGGCAAACCCATGAAACCCGCCGCCTCCGCCGTGAAATCCTCCGCCTCCGCCGTGAAAGCCACCGCCTCCACCGTGACCACCACCTCCTCCGTGACCGCCCGCGATTGCAGAGACGTCCGTCATGAGGCAAAACGCGCCCACCGCGACGCTCGTTGCCAGAATGCCTATTGTTTTCCTCGTCATGGCGCGTACCCCATTTCCAAATCCTGAAACTGTCGTGCCGAGCAATGTAGGCCAGTCCACTCGACTGGATTTAAATACTGTGCCCACTGTAAGTTTCTAGATGTCGGAGTGCCGCATTGTTTTTATAATTTTTCAAATCGTTGCGACGCAGCAGAGGCGATTGTTGCGTCGCATATAGGATGGCACCGCAGAAGCATGTTCCGGTTAAAACGCGATGGGATCATCCTGACAGCGGTCATCGTAGCCGGTGCCGTCGGCTATGGGGTTTACAGCAAGTGGGCAGAAGAGGGACTACGCAGGACCGAAGCAGACATGAAAAGAGCAACCTTCCCCTGCGGGTTGATCAGAACACCACCTTGGTTGATGTAAAGTACGACAGAACTCACAGCACCTATTGGTATGTAATCGAGAACGCTGACCAATTTGATCCTCAAGAAATGTCCGCTTTACCCTCGAAAGCGGACATGTTTCGCCATGATCGTGATGTCCGGTTTGTGCCATGACGATTCGGGGTTCTATGTCGCACCCATCGGACAGCTGACGTGCATGACGGCAATTTGTGTCGGTTGCGAGCTCGCACCAGCGGTCTGCCCCGCGTCGCCACCTCGGAACAGAGCGTGTGATGTGCTTGGCGCTACCCGTTAACGTTAACCAACTATTAACTTTTCCTCCTGTACCCAGCCATCATTGCACGCCTTCCGTTGGCTAAGCTGTTTGTTGCAAGTTGGATGGCTCGTCGTGGGCAAGAGCTAGGCGATAAAATAGTGATCGTGATCGCACCAGCTGTCGTCGCGGTTGTGAGCGCCGAGTTTCCAGGGATTATCCGCGCTGTGCGACTCGTCGCGGCCCTGTAGGGTTTGCAGTCGTCATCGACTGAACTTTGAAATCCGCCATTGCTTCGCGGAGAAACTTGAGGGGGACGGGGGTGAAGAGGCGGCGACTTGCTGTATTAGCGGCGTTGTGGGGAACGGGTGCTCTCGCCGGTTGGGTCGGGGCCGAGCTCGCTGGCCTCGGTCCGCTCGGCATCGAGAGCACCGGAGCGCCGATCGAGGTCATTCGGGCATCCGCGACCGCCCGCGCCGAACACGTCGACGTACCCCGAGCAACAGCACTGGGCGAGCATAGTGTCTCCGGTGCCGATATCGCGAGCGGCACCGCCGCTTTGCCCGACCCTCCTCCGATGCCGCCGCCCGCGGCGGTACCAGTAGCAATCGCATCGTCGAGCACGCCTGATCCAGAGCGAAACGAAGCCAAGGAGGCAGCTGGCTTGGTAGTCGCCGGCGCTGCCTTGTCTGACCCTCCTCCGATGCCGCAGCCAGCTACGTCACCGGTGCTGTTGGCGGCGACAAGTCCGACTGATCCAGTGCAGAACGCCGGCAGGCCGGTCATACGCTCCGAAGCTCTCGATGCCTGCCCCGAGCCGGACGTCTGCATCGACCAATACCTCTGGTCGCTGTACGAGCGGACGCCAAAGGTCGACACCGTCAAGGTGGAGGAGCGGATCAAGGTTAAGGTCAAGAAGAAGGGCAAGACGCGGACCGTCGTCAAAACTCTGACGAAGTACATTACCGAGGACTTCGGGTGGAAGGATCCGAAAGCCGCGCAGAAAGCCGGCATGTCGTTGAAGGATTACGTGATCGGAGGCATGGATCGGGACTTCAGAGGCAAGCTGTACAATGCGCTTCGCGCGATGGACGACGCGGGGTTTTCGCCTGGCATAACCAGCGGCTTCCGCGATGATTACCGGCAGGAGCTCGCAAACGGCAACAAGGCTGCGCCGGACAGCTCATACCATGGTGGGAGCCGCCGCGGTGGCTATGGCCATGGGCTTGCGGCCGACCTCGTGAGCGTGAAGGGCGACACGCGTGCGGACAGATGCACGTGGAGTGAAATCTTGTGGAAATGGATCGACGCGCATGAAAAAGAACTTGGGATCGGCCGGCCGTATCTCGACAAGGATCCACCGCATGTTGGGCCGATCGATGGCAAAGAATATGCCGATAAACGCAGCGTGGCGAAGGCGCGTCTGGCCGGACTGAAAAAGCGATCACCGCCGATTGATGGCAAAGAACATGCCGATAAACGCAGCGTGGCGAAGGCGCGTCTGGCCGGATTGAAAAAGCCATCGCCGTCGATTGATAGCAAAAAACGTGCTGATAAACCCAGCGCCGCGACGGCGCGACTCGCCGGATTGAAAAAGCCATCGCCGTCATCAAAATCAAAGTGAAACCCCAGCTACTTGAGCGCGGACAGACATCTCAACCGGGGCATGGCATGGTAAATCGATTTATGACGGCGCAATCCACCGTGGCGACGCGGCGTTGGGGGGTTCCCGCCGTTGCGTCGGTCGCGGCGATGGCCGCACTGGCGGCGCTGACCGTCGACGCCATGGCGAGACAGGCGCGACCCGCGCCAACCACCGAGGCGACGGCGCCGCGCGAGGCAGGCGAGCCGATCATGGCGATCGTGTCGATCGGGAGCCAGCAGGTCAATTTCTACGACGCCGACGGATCGATCCTGCGCGCGCCGGTGTCGACCGGCACCACAGGACGCGAGACGCCAGCGGGCGTGTTCGTCATCATCGAGAAGCAAAAGGACCACCACTCGACCCTCTATGACGATGCCTGGATGCCGAACATGCAGCGCATCACCTGGAACGGCATCGCGCTGCACGGCGGGCCACTGCCCGGATATGCAGCCTCGCACGGCTGCGTGCGGA
>Ga0306921_10009661_pt1 | contig 10237 bp, 9 predicted proteins | sample sta12Cox44000080_FD_203760 | JGI IMG/M metagenome (GOLD analysis project Ga0306921, IMG submission 203760) | Lab enrichment of tropical soil microbial communities from Luquillo Experimental Forest, Puerto Rico - statoxic.12C.oxic.44.000.080 (v2)... | ecosystem: Environmental > Terrestrial > Soil...
AAATCCCGCGGCGCCAGGGTGCGAGAAATTCGCGTTGACCCATTACGGGGGTTCCCATAGCCAGCGCCGAAACCGTGTCCCTGTTGGCACACAAGATCGCCACCGGCCCTAGCGGACGCCGCCTCGATCGAATATCGGGCTCTTCCGGTCCGCATCGCCAGCGTCAAGTTCGCACATCCACCCACGAGTGTTCCGCCACGATCCGGGCGAAGAAGCGTAGCGGAAAACACGCCCGCTCGGCGCGCCGCGGCCTGGAAGCAACGCCGTTTCTTCGACCATACGTTCCACCAAATCTTCCCCGAGATACTCCAGATCAGTGGCGATCTGCCGCAGCACTCCACGCGCCACCGCCGCGGAATCGCGCGGGCAGGAAACGCAGACGCTGCTAACAGGTGCCGACCAGTACGGAGGTGCCAATGCCTCGCCAGTCGCAGCTCTTACTGCGCGAGAGATTCGGCACGGCTGCGGGCGCGCGAGAATCCGAGAATCGACGTGCCTTCCAGCTTTATGCTGAGCAGAGTACCAGGTTGTATGCGCTTGCAAGCAATACCTGCACTGCGTACAATGCCCGAAGATCAGCCCACTGCCAGGAGGAACGGACCATGAAGGAACGACTGCCGGGATTTCTTTTCTACGTGCTCGCCGCAATGCTTTGGGCGCCCCCGGTAAGCGCCTTTCAGCCCAAGCCAGCGGATTTCGACAACTCCATGAGCGAGATGCGGCCCGCCATAGAGCGCTTCGCCGCCGACCGCGCCAGCCTCAATCGCGCCTACGCGACCGTACTGTCCCCCTCGCGGCGTAGCCGGTTCAAGCAGTTTTTCACGGATTGGGAGGCGCGCCTCGCCACAGTGAATTTCGAATCGATGAGCCAGGACGGCAAAGTGGATTACATCCTGCTGCGCAATCGCCTCGACCACGATCTCCGCCAGCTGGACTTGGATGCTAAGACGGAGGGCGAGGCTGCTGCCTACGCGCCATTTGGTCCGGCGATTCTGATGTTAGAGGAAAAGCGCCGCACGCTGGAGCCGCTGAATTCGCAGCAGGCCGCAGCAGTGTTGACGGCCCTTGTCAAGCAGGTCGCCGAGGCACGCCAGGCGGCGGAATCGCAACTCGACGGGCAAGCATCCTCCGAGCCGTCCAAACGCATCCTCGCCAAGCGCGCCGCCGACCAGACCGCTGCTCTCCGGAATACATTGAAGACCTGGTTCCGTTTCTATGACGGTTACGATCCCCTCTTCACCTGGTGGGTCGAGGAAGCACACCGCTCGGCGGATTCAGCTCTCGAGAGCTATCGCTCGTTTCTTCGCGAAAAGGTCGCCGGCCTCCCGCCGGAACCAGCGGAGACATCCAATGACCCGGGCGGCCGCGGCGGACGGAGTACGCCCGGTGCCATCGCTGCGGCGAGGCCCGGGGACAGCAGCGACATCATCGGAAGTCCGATCGGTCGCGACGGCCTGCTCAATGAACTCAGTAATGAGATGATTCCCTACACACCCGAGGAGCTCATTGCTTTGGCTCAAAAAGAGTTGGCTTGGTGTGAAAACGAGATGAAACGCGCCTCGCGCGAGATGGGCCTTGGCGATGACTGGAAACGGGCGCTCGAAAAGGTCAAGACCATGTATGTGGAGCCTGGCAAACAACCGGAAGCCATGCGCGATCTCGCGGTCGAGGCCGTGAAATTCCTCGACGATCACGACCTCGTCACCATCCCGCCAATGGTCCGCGAAACCTGGCGTATGGAGATGATGACGCCCGAGCGCCAGTTGGTCAATCCGTTCTTCACGGGAGGCGAAGTTCTCAGCGTCTCCTACCCCACCACCTCCATGACCTTCGAGCAGAAGATGATGAGCATGCGCGGGAACAATATTCCGTTCTCGCGCGCCACCGTCTTCCACGAGCTCATCCCTGGCCACCACCTTCAAGGCTACATGGCGGCTCGGTACCGCCCCTACCGAGGCGCCGTCGGCGGAACACCGTTCATCACGGAGGGCTGGTCGCTCTATTGGGAGCTCTTGCTGTGGGACATGAAATTTCAGAAGACCACTGAAGACCGTGTTGGCGCGCTGTTCTGGAGAATGCACCGATGCGCGCGCATCATTTTCTCGCTCAGTTTTCACCTGGGCAAGATGACGCCCCAGCAGGCCGTCGATTTCCTGGTTGACCGCGTAGGCCACGAGCGGGAAAACGCCATCGCCGAAGTACGGCGTTCTTTTGAGGAAGCCGCCCCGCTCTATCAGGCCGCCTATCTGCTCGGCGGCTTGCAGCTCTATGGCCTGCGCAAGGAACTGATCGGCTCCGGCAAGATGACCAACCGCCAGTTTCATGATGCGGTTCTAAAAGAAAACCGCATTCCTGTCGAGATGATCCGCGCCAGCCTGACCAGGCAAGCTTTGACCCGCGACTTCAGATCGAGCTGGCGCTTCTACGGCGAGCCATAGTGGCGCCAGCGGCCTTGCCGCCGGCGAATCATTGCACGCGCAGAAATATCACGCCATCCCGCCGGCATATCCGCCGCAAATTCCGCGTCCGCCCGGATGTCCTTGTGTGCCCATAGGTCCCGCACAGAGGGACTCGCTGCTGTCACTCCCACCTCCGCCCACTTCACGTTGATCCGCGCCACATCCCCGCCGCGATTGAGCGTAGACGGCGTGGTGCGCGGGAATCAGATCACTTTTGACACGCATTTCGAGTTCTGGCTGGTGTTGGGGTTCGGCCCACTCGCCGGCGATGTCTGCTGCGCCACAACCGCGGGAACCGCTGAACCTGCCGCCACCCACAAGCCAAAATCACGCCGGCTAAGCCGGCCCGAATTCCTCCCTCTCATCGCCGCCCTCCTGAGGCCTAGAAAACGCTTACATGATCCCGCTTCAATACTATGGAATCCTCGATCCCCCGCACGGGCTTGTATTACCGACCCTCCAATTGAAATGTATACGATTTCATTCAACCCGTCTTTGCGTACAATGTTCTCCATGGCCTTCGAACCGGCGCGCCGCCGCCTCACCCGTTCGGCCGCGGCCGCCCTGGCTGGCCTGCTTCCCCGCGGCCCGATCGGAAATACGTCCGGCTCGAAGAAGGCCGTCATTCATGCTGACCATGAGATCGGCGTCGTCGGTCCCGAGTTCCACTCACACTTCGCGGAGCCCCCCGGCTTCAGTGTCAATGGTGGCATCTGGGTCGGCAAGAAATCTACCATACCGAACATCGATGGTTTTCAAAAAGCGATTGACGCTTTGAAAGAGTCGGGTGTGCCGGTCTTGCGCTGGCCCGGCGGCTGTTTCGTCGATGACCACCATCGGCGCGGCGGCATCGGGTCTCGAGAAAAACCTTCGATGTCCGTCTCCCGCCAGGGCTCTCGCGTGATCGTTACGCAGGTCAATCCCCGCCGCGATGTCGATATGGACCTCGATTGCTCGCTAAGTGGCGTGACCGCCAAAGAAGAGCGTGCACAGGTTCTCCACGAATTTGACATCAACGCGCACAACAGCTTCGAGCAGCCCGATCGTCTTGTCACGAATCCGCACTCCGTCGCAGTGGAAGGCAGCCGTTTCCGCATTATGCTCCCGTCTGTTTTGAGTGACGGCAGTTCCGCAGTTTGTCTGGAGGTCAAACCATCATGAGAGTAAATTGGAAAGGCGTTTTCCCGGCCCTCACAACGCAGTTCAAGCCCGATCAGGCTCTCGATTTGCCAGCTACCGCCAAGCACCTGGAGACCTTGATTCAGGCGGGCATCCACGGTGTGGTCCTGCTCGGCACCGTCGGCGAAAACACGGCCCTCGCGTACGAGGAAAAGCTCTCCGTGCTGTGCGAGATGAGAAAGACAGCAGCCGGGCGGATTCCGGTTCTCGCCGGGGCGGCCGAGTACACCACTGCGCTCGCCTGCCGGTACGCGCGCGATGCAGAAAATATCGGTGTGGACGGGTTGATGGTCTTGCCGGGAATGGTCTACAAATCGGACGGTCGCGAGACCTTCACACATTTCCGCACGGTGGCGCGCTCCACTGGATTGCCCATCATGATCTACAACAACCCGGTCTCCTACAGCGTCGACGTGCCGCCTGAGGGCTTTGCCCAGTTGGCAGACGAAGCCAATATCGTCGCCATTAAGGAGTCTTCGGAAAACGTGCGCCGCATGACCGACCTGCGGAACTTGCTCGGCGACCGTTTTATTCTCTTCGCCGGCGTCGACGACCTGTTCCTCGAAAGCGCAATGTTGGGCGCTCAGGGCTGGGTTGCCGGCCTCGTGAACGCATTTCCGAACGAAACCGTGGCACTCTGGGACCTGGCGGCATCCGGCAAATGGCCGCAGGGGCGCGAGCTGTATCGCTGGTTCACGCCGCTGCTGCACCTCGATACCAGGATCAAGCTGGTGCAATACATCAAGCTGGCCATGGCCCAAATCGGAATGGGCTCCGAGATGGTGCGCGCTCCGCGACTGCCGGTCGAGGGCGCGGAGCGGGAAGAAATTCTGCGGATTATCCGGAACGCCATCGCCGGGCGGCCGGAGTTGCCGGTTGCGGCGGCCGGGTAATGGCGCGAGTTGCGCCACGCGTTTATTCGAAGGTATTCATTTGATGGAGCGCAGTTGTGATGCGTGGGCGCGCTCTGCCCACCTCTGCTTGTTAGTCTGGAGAATGGTCGATGCGACGGGTCAAAATCATCGATTCGCATACCGCCGGCGAGCCGACAAGGGTCGTGATTGCTGGTGGACCGGAGTTGGGAAACGGCCCGATCTCGGAGCGATTGGAGCGCTTCCGGAGTCAATTCGATGAACTGCGCTCCGCGGTCGTGAATGAACCGCGCGGCAACGATGCCATCGTCGGCGCACTCCTCTGTGAGCCCTACGATGGGTCCTGCCACGCCGGAGTCATCTTTTTCAATAATGTCGGGTACCTGAAGATGTGCGGCCATGGAACCATCGGGCTCATGGTCACGCTGGCGCACATGGGGAAAATTGGCCAAGGCACGTGCCGGCTGGATACCGTTGCCGGTGTGGTGGAGGCCCAATTAAACAAAGAGGGAAGCGTGACCCTCCGCAACGTCGCCAGTTATCGGAAGGCCCGCCGAGTGCCGGTCGAAGTTCCGGGCATCGGCCGCGTAACCGGCGATGTCGCCTGGGGCGGCAACTGGTTTTACCTGGTGAGCGATCACGGGCAGGCGTTGAGCGTCGATCGCATCGAGGAGCTCACCGAGTTCACCTGGCGGATCCGGCAAGCCCTGGGTGCTAATGGAATCACGGGCGACGGCGGTGAGGAGATCGACCACATCGAGTTGTATGGGCCGCCCAGCTCCGCGGAGTCGGATAGCAAGAATTTCGTGTTGTGCCCCGGTCGCGCATACGACCGGTCCCCGTGCGGCACTGGCACCAGCGCCAAGTTGGCTTGTCTGTACGCCGATGGCAAATTACGGGAAGGTCAGCTGTGGCGGCAGGAGAGCATTGTCGGCAGCATTTTTGAGGGTTCAGTTGCCGTCGAGGACGGCAACATTTATCCGCGAATCACCGGGCGCGCCTATATCAATGCGGAAGCGGATCTGATCCTCGACGAGCGCGATCCCTTCTGCTATGGAATCCGCCGGTCATGGGCGTCTGTGACGTAGCGATCGCCGGAGCCGGAATCATCGGCGCGGCCTGTGCGGCCGCGTGCGCCGCCGCGGGGCTGAAGGTCGTGGTCGTCGAACCCAGTGTAATTGGCGGCGGCGCAACGGCGGCAGGTATGGGCCATCTTGTGGTGATGGACGATTCTCCCGCGCAGCTCGCGCTGACAGCGTATTCGTGTCGGCTCTGGGCGGAACTGGCCGCCACACTTCCAGCTCAGGTCGAGTACACCGCCTGCGGTACCATCTGGGTCGCGGCGGACGATGAGGAAATGGCGGAAGTCCAGCGCAAAAAAAGCGTGTATGAAGGCTTCGGCGCGCGCGCCGAAATTCTGGGACCCGCCGAACTCGCCGAAGCCGAGCCTGGTCTCCGGCGCGGTCTCCTGGGCGGCCTGCTGATAGCCGATGATGCGGTAATCTATCCTCCTTGCGCCGCCCGTTATTTGTTGGAGTGCGCTTGCGCCAAAAGCGCATCAGTCGAAAGCGGCTTTGCAGCCGAGTTCGCCCGCGAGGGCATTCGTCTCGGAGACGGGTCCTTTCTGGCAGCCGGCGTCACCGTGGATGCAACCGGCGCGTGGTCGAACGGGGTACCGGGGCTCGAAGTCTGCAAGCGCAAGGGCCATCTGGCGATCACCGATCGGCATCCCGGCTTTGTGCGGCACCAATTGGTCGAATTAGGTTATCTGAAGAGCGCTCATTCGACTACGGAAGATTCGGTTGCGTTCAATGTACAACCGCGCAAGACCGGGCAGGTTCTGATCGGCTCCTCCCGCCAGTTCGGAGCCGAACACACCGGCGTCGACGAACCGATCCTCCGCCGCATGCTGCAGCGCGCGGTCGAGTATATGCCGGGCTTGGCGGAGCGAAGCACGATTCGCACCTGGACCGGGTTTCGTGCCGCGACACCCGACAAACTACCGCTGATTGGCCTGTCGCCTTTGAGCGATCGGCATTACCTCGCGACTGGCCATGAAGGATTGGGGATCACCACCTCGCTCGCCACCGGAACGCTGGTGGCCGATCAAATTTTGCGCCGCGCTTCCGCCATCCCGATCGAACCGTACTTGCCCACGCGACACCATGGCTGACAAAATCGCGCTTACGGTAAATGGCATGCCCGTGACGGTGCCGGCACGCGCCATGGTATCTACGGCGATTGCTATGGCGGGCGTTGCGATGTTCCGCCGCTCGGTGAGCGGGGAGCCGCGGGCGCCGCTGTGCGGAATGGGGATATGCTTCGAATGCCGGGTCACGATTAACGGACGCGAGCATTGCCGCAGCTGTCAGATTCCCTCCGAGCCGGGGATGGAGGTGCGGACGGGTGAGTGATGCCGAGTGATGTCGTGGTGGTCGGGGCCGGACCCGCCGGATTGGCGGCCGGCTGCCGCGCGGCCGAATCAGGTGCGGAGGTCACCATTGTCGACGACAACCTTCAACCGGGCGGCCAGATCTGGCGCGGCGCGGAGGCCGAAGCCGCGCTGTGGCTTCGTGCGAAGATACATTGGATCCTCGGAGCCCGCGTCTTCGATGCCCCGCGGCCAGGTTCGATCGCGTTTGAATGCGCCGATGGCACCGCGCGCGAACTCGAATATCGCAACCTGATCCTCGCCGCGGGCGCCCGCGAGCGTTTCCTGCCGTTTCCCGGTTGGACGCTGCCGAATGTGATGGGCGCTGGCGGGCTGCAGGCGCTCGCCAAGTCCGGATTGCCCCTCGAGCGGAAGAGAGTCGTCGTGGCGGGGAGTGGCCCGTTGCTGCCGGCGGTCGCGAATTACTTGCGCGAGCATGGTGCTGATGTGCGCCTGGTTGCCGAGCAGGCCGCCTCGTCGAGCCTGGCGCGCTTCGCCCTCGCCCTGGCGCTGTATCCGGCCAAGCTGCGCCAGGCTGCGCACCTGCGGACGGCTCTGCGCGGCATTCCGTATCGAGCCGGATGTTGGCCGGTTGCGGCGCATGGTTCGGAGAAGCTGGAAAGCGTGACGCTCAGGCGGGGCAGCCGCAGTTGGACAGAAGCCTGCGATTACCTGGCCTGCGGTTTCGGCCTGGTCCCGAATACGGAACTCGCCGCCTTGCTCGGGTGCCGCGCGGATCAAAGTGTCGCCGTAGATGAGTATCAGCGGACAACGGTAGACGGAGTGTACTGCGCGGGCGAAGCTACGGGGATGGGCGGGGTGGAATTATCGCTGGTTGAAGGCGAGATCTCCGGCTTCGCGGCAGCGGGCCGCGAAGACGCTGCACGCCGGCGATTCGCGGATCGTGACTCACACCGCCGGTTCGCGGCGGCCTTGGAGCAAGCATTCACGCTGCGACCGGAATTGCGCGAGCTGCCGCAAAATGAGACGCTCGTCTGCCGTTGCGAGGATGTGACTTGGGGGCGCGTGCGCTCGTGGGGGAGCTGGCGGGAGGCGAAGCTGCATACGCGCTGCGGGATGGGGCCATGTCAGGGGCGGGTCTGCGGCGCTGCGACGGAGTTTCTTCTCGGCTGGAAAGCGGGCTCGGTGCGGCCGCCGGTTTTCCCGGTGCGACTCGGAAGCTTGACGCGCTAGTTGGCGGCAGGTGCGTCTAGGCGGTTCCAGTCCGGCGGTTCTACCGCCAGCAGGTTGTGCACGAAGAAATCGTCGAGTAGCCGCTGGCCATAAACCCCCCCGGCGCCGTGGCCACCACCGGGGACATAGAGGAGGTCGAAGTTCTTGTTGGCTTTAATGAGGGCGTTCGCCACCTGCAGAGTGGAAGACGGATCGACGTTCGTGTCCAGCTCACCGACAATCAACAGGAGCTTGCCCTGAAGCTTAGCCGCGTTTTCAACGTTGGAGGAAGCGGCGTATTGCGGACCCACCGGCCAGCCCATCCACTGCTCGTTCCACCAGATCTTATCCATGCGGTTATCATGGCACCCGCTGTTGGAGACAGCAGCTCTATAGAATTCGGGATGGAAGAGCAGGGCTCCCATCGCGTTCTGGCCGCCAGCGGAATTTCCGAAAACCCCCACTCGTGTGATGTCATCACCAGGGATATTTTCGAGCTACCGCGTGATGCCATAGGATGCGGTCGGCAAAACCAGCGTCGCCCAAATTTTTCCACGCGACATCGTGAAATGGTTTGGAGCGGTTGTTTGTGCCCATTCCGTCGATCTGCATCACGCTGAAACCGAATTCGGTGAGCGGCTTGAAGTTGACGCTGAATGCGGTCGGCACGAACGAGCCTTGCGGCCCGGAATAGATGGATTCGACCACCGGATAGTTTTTCGCCGGATCGAAATTCGTGGGCTTGTAAATCACTCCCCAGATGCCGGTCTTCCCATCTCTTAAAGTCGATGTGAATATTTCGGGCGGTTTCCATCCCGCCTCAAGCAGACCCCGAACCTCTCCATGCTCGACTTCCATAATCGTTTTATTGTCTTCGGTGCGTCGCAGTTCCGCGATTGGAGGCTCATCGACACGCGACCAGGCGTTGCCGATACGCCTAGCCGCGGCGTCGCGCCTTCGGGTTCGCTTCAGCCCCATGGAATCAGCGATAATTTCACTTGTGCAGAAGTCCGTTTATCCGAAAGCGCCGGCGCCCAGACTAAATAAACGGCGTTTCCAGATCGATCGTTAACCTCACCATGTGCCGGAACATCAGACCGCTTTTCAACCTCGAGCCTCCTGTCACCGAGGAGGAGATCCGCAACGCATCCCTGCAGTTCGTAAGAAAGATCAGCGGCTTTCACAAGCCGTCGAAAGCGAACGAGCCGGCGTTTCTTGCGGCCATCGAAGAAGTGGCCGCGGTCTCTGCTCGCCTTCTGGTTTCCCTCGAGACCGCGGCGCCCGCGAAGAACCGGGAACAAGAAGCTGCCAAAGCGAAAGTCCGTTCCTTCGAACGATTTCGCAGGTGAGGTTCATCGGTTAAGCACAGACGTCGCCCATGGATCCCGAACCGCCACAGTAGCTCGTATCCTGAATCTGCATGATTATGCCATCCGGGTCGGTGAAATAGAGCTCCGGAGTTCCCCCCTTGGCTCCTCCCCGATCTTCCCCGCGCAGATTCACATACGACACCAAGGGACCTGGCGGCTCAGCACTCCTACCCCTCGGCTTGACGCCATAATCCGCCAGCGCCTTCATTACCTTGTCGGGCTCAAAGCCCTCCATGGTGAAGCAACCGTGTGCAATTTTAGGCGACGGCGCTAGGGCCCCGGTCACGCTGCCCATAGTTATGAATTGGCGGTCGCGACCGATCGCCAGTAGGACTGTCGCACCCTGGTGGGCCTGAACGGGCATACCGAAGACTCTCTGATAGAAATCTGTCGAGCGCTGCCGATCCGTAACATTCAAGGTGCAATGGCTGAGGCCGCCGAGCGCGAGGAGTCCCTTGGCGGGCGCGGGTTCGGGTGGTTTACAGGCGCTGCCCGACGCCCCGGCTCCGCCACAATAGCTGACGTCCTGGAGCTGAACGCGGAGGCCATCGGGATCGCCCAGGTAGAGTTCAGGTGTGCCTTCTGGGGCGCCACCCGCATCGGGGCCGCGCATCCTCAGCCACGTCGTCATGGGGCCTGGGTCGCCTTTGGTCACGCCATGAGCGGCAAGGGTCTCTGTGATGCGCGCGACGCTGAAACCATCGAGGGTCATGCAGAAGTGGGCTATGGAGGGTTTAACACTGGGACCGGCCT
>Ga0306921_10009664_pt1 | contig 10236 bp, 11 predicted proteins | sample sta12Cox44000080_FD_203760 | JGI IMG/M metagenome (GOLD analysis project Ga0306921, IMG submission 203760) | Lab enrichment of tropical soil microbial communities from Luquillo Experimental Forest, Puerto Rico - statoxic.12C.oxic.44.000.080 (v2)... | ecosystem: Environmental > Terrestrial >...
TTCAGGGATGAACGCCTGCCCGCCAAATCCCGGATTAACCGTCATCACCAGCAGCAGATCGATGTCTTGCAGGAAAGGCTCGACACTCTCGAACGGGGTGGGAGGACTGATCGCCAACCCAACAGTGCGCCCCTCCGCTCGGATCGCTTTCAGAGTCCCTCCGACATCGTAGCGGGGTTCCACATGAATAGTGATGTTCGAAACAAAGGGCACAAAACGCGGAAAAAAATGATCCGGGCGTTCGATCATCAGATGCACGTCCAAAGGAGCTGTGGCGACCTTGCTTACCGCTTCTATTATGGGCGGGCCAAACGAAATATTGTCTACGAAATGGCCGTCCATGACATCGAGATGCAACCAGTCACCTCCGGCAGCCTCGGCACGGCTGACCTCGACGCCCAGTCTCAGGAAGTCGGAGGCCAGGATGGATGGCGCAATGATAATTGGTTTGCTCTTCATCAAATCTTTCTAGCTTATACGCCTTAGCATGGACGAACTGCTGGATTTTTCGAGCGACACTTTCTTCATGGGGGAAGCGCTTCGCCAGGCTCGAAAGGCGGCCAGCCAGGAAGAGGTGCCGATAGGAGCGGTCATTGTTCGAAATGGGGAAATTATCGCTCGGGCCTGGAACCAGGTTGAAATGCTCAAGGATGCTACCGCGCATGCCGAGATGCTTGCCATCACCCAGGCCGAGAACGCCGCCGGGGATTGGCGCCTGAACGATTGTGACATTTATGTGACAAAAGAACCTTGCCCGATGTGCGCAGGGGCCATCGTTCAAGCGCGTCTCCGGCGCGTGATCTATGGCTGCCCGGATCCCAGGACTGGCGCCGCCGGGGGAATGATCAATCTCCTCCGGATGCCTCCCCTCAACCACCAATGCGAGATCACGGCGGGCGTTCGCGAATCGGAGTGCAGAGAATTATTGCAGGAGTTTTTTCGCGGGAAACGGGAAGCGTGACCCATCAACGCGCCAGGCGATCTGAAGAACGGAAAAGAGAAAAGGCGAAGACCAAACCATGCAAAACGCATATGATTCTTACGGTTTGGAGGCAGGCATGGTCGGAGTCAACGATATGCTGCTCGCAACCGCCGAAATGCCTTTTGGAGGAGTCAAATCCGGCGGTATGGGACGGGAAGGCGGCCGGCTCGGCATTTTTGATTACCTGGATCCCAAATACACCAAGCTGAGGTTGGCTTAGGCTCGCAGACAACACTTATGACCGATATCGTAACCAAACCTCGCGGTATCGCTCGCGGGCTCACTCAGTACGGGGACTCGGGATTCAGTCTTTATCTTCGCCGCTCCTTTGCGAGTTCTATGGGCTATAGCCGCGATATCCTCGATAGACCTATTATAGGCATTTGTCACTCAGCTAGCGGTTTTAACAACTGTCATCGCGGAGTTCCAGAACTGGTCGAGGCGGTTAAGCGTGGCGTCTTGTCAGCGGGCGCGTTGCCTATCGAGTTTCCTACGATTTCTCTCGGCGAAGTCTTCCTTGCTCCGACCAGTCTCAAGTTTCGCAATCTGATGTCCCTGGACGTAGAGGAGATGATCAAGGCGCAACCCATGGACGCGGTTGTCCTTGTGGGCGGCTGCGATAAGACCGTTCCAGCTCAGCTCATGGGGGCAGCTTCGGCGGATTTACCAGCCATACAACTTGTCACCGGACCGATGTTGACCGGCCGCTATCATGGTGAACGCCTCGGCGCCTGCACCGACTGCAGGCGCTTTTGGGCCCGCTATCGCGCCGGAGAAATCTCGGATGATGGCATTGACGAAGTAGAGCGACGACTGGCGTCAACTGCAGGCACTTGCGCTGTCATGGGCACGGCAAGCACGATGGCTGCGATTGCTGAAACGTTAGGTATGATGCCGGGCGGGTCGGCCGCGGTGCCGGCAGTGGATGCTGACCGTTTGCGGATTGCCGAACAAACGGGACGTGTGGCGGTCGCAATGATTGGCTCGGAGCGGCGGCCAAACCAAATACTCACCAGACAGGCGTTGGAGAACGCAGCTCGGGTTCTGCTTGCTATTGGTGGTTCAACCAATGCGGTAATCCATCTTGCTGCAATTGCAGGAAGGGTTGGCCTGTCGTTTGATCTGAAGCGCTTTGACGAGCTGTCGGAGACCACACCCGTCATCGTGGACCTCAAGCCCACCGGACAACATTACATGGAGGATCTTGCCGCCGCCGGTGGGATTCCTGCAGTAATGCGTGAGCTGCGCGAACTGCTGCATCTCGATTGCCTGACGGTCACGGGCGAGACGATCGGTGAACGCCTGACGAGATGGAGTCCCTGGGTAGATCGGACAGTGATCCGTTCAGTCGATGATCCGATTCTGCCGCACGGCGGACTCGCGGTCCTTTTCGGCAACCTTGCTCCAGGCGGAGCAATAATAAAGCGGTCTGCTGCCGACCCTCGATTGTTCGAACGTGAGGGCCGTTGCATTGTCTTTTCGTCACTCGATGACCTCGCTTCTCGAATCGACGATCCGGATCTCGACGTGGCGCCGGACGACTTTTTGGTACTCAAGAATGCAGGGCCACGAAGTGCTGCCGCCATGCCCGAGGCAGGCTACCTGCCGATCCCAAAGAAGCTCGCCCGCGCAGGGGTAAAGGACATGGTCCGCATCTCAGATGCGCGCATGAGCGGTACGGCGTTCGGTACCGTTATATTACACGTTACGCCGGACGCGGCCTCGGGCGGGCCGCTCGCTCTTGTACGAACAGGGGACCGACTTCGGCTTAGTGTGCGGGATCGCAACCTGGATCTGTTAGTGGAGGACGATGAACTAGGCCGGCGCCGTGCTGGAATGCCGAAAGACGCTCACCCTGAGCCGTCTTCTTTCCGGGGCTATGACTGGCTCTACAGTAACTTTGTCACTCAAGCGAATGAAGGCTGCGATTTTGCGTTCCTGCGCAGGGATGGTACACCTAAAAATCCGTGACGGTCGCCGGGTACCTCATTTGCCCGGCCCGTGGTCGCTACACGACAGCGTTGCGGGCGTGGGTCAGGCGCCGTTTTTGGTCACACCCTTGGGATTTTCGGCAACTGCCCGGCCCGCAGTCCGCCATGGCGGATTGCGGGCGGGAGTCAGCCGCCAAAGCTTCGAGTAATGAGGATGCAGAAGGTGAGCCAGACGGTCGCCGCCGCGTAGCCGCCAATGACGTCACTCAGGTAATGAACGCCCAAGTAAATTCGGCTGAACCCGATAAGCAGCACAAGCGTTGCCAGCACCACGACAGCCGTCCGGCGCGGAAATCCAGCCGGGCTCATTTGCGTGAGCAAGTAAGCCAAAAAGCCGTAGGCGACCAACGAACCCAGTGCGTGACCGCTCGGAAAACTCCAGCCGGTCTCGGTGATCCACGGTTCCGGCAGCTGGGGACGCAGGCGTTGAATCACCGCTTTTAGTGTCGTGTTTAGCAACGCGGTGCCGATCAGCGCCGCCGCCCAACCTGCTAATAGGGACACCGCCGCAAGGCGGCGAGCAGAAACGCCACGGCTAGACCGATCACAGTTATGGTACTTGGATTACCAAAAAATGTCACCGCTTCGAACACGCGCGCCAACCACCAAACACCGTACTGGTTAAAAAACTGCGCCGCCGCCGAGTCAAAGCTCCCTAGCCACGCCTGCTCGCCGACCTCGTCGGCGAGGTAGACGAAAAGCCCGCTCGCAGCCGCCATGATCAAAAGCCCGGCCAGGAGGGCGGCGCTCAGCCACTGGCGCGGGTGACGCTGCGCTTTCATGGGTCCGCAGATTCATTTTCTTCTTTCACCTCGTCTGCCGCTCCGGTCTAAAGCACCGCGCTTTCTCCGCCAGTTCCTTTTGCGAATGTCCGCAGACGAGATCGCTGAGGCCGGCGCCAGAGACTAAATTTTGACGGCAGGTGAACCCGACGCGATTCGAACATTTTTCTCAAGTTCTTTGAGCTCAGTGCGTGCCTCTCCCAAAAAATCGTCGGCCTCCGCGTAGCGGCGCCTCATCAGTCCAGCATTGACTCTGCCGTCCGACTTATTGAATTCAAGAAACGCATTCTCGACCGCCCGAATTCCATCCTGGCGCTGTTGAACTGAGCCTGATCTGTACCTGTTCTTGTTGATCTCCGCAACGACCTTTGATCTGGAAAAGGCCGATGGACCGATGTTAAAGCACAAAGACACCAGGGCGTCGAATTGCCGTTCTGTGAGTTCCACCTTGATATCGGCCCTCACCGCCTTTTCGAACTGCTTAAGGTCTTCCTTCAGAACCTCGTCGGGCGTTTTCCCAAGCAGGCTTGCCTGATCCTCCACTGCCTTGGTAGCAGCTGCTGTTACCTTCGCCTGTTCCTGGCCGGTGAGCTTGTCGAACCTCTTCTTGTACCATTTCTGGGTGACGGCTGATTCTGCGATCTCGACTGCCCTGGTTTTGAGCTTCGCAAAGTCGGGGTCAGATGCCGCGGATCGCTCGAGGTACAGCCCATTACTTCCAGGTCGCTGCTCAAGCAGGTACTTACTCCAGGGATCACCGGTGGAAGCTGCCTCGAGAAGAAAGCAATTCCATTTGTGGACAAGATGTCCGATACCGAATGTGCAGTATCCCGATGGATCGTCGTAAAGACCGGGAACCGGGCGCTCAGTTTTTGTCAGCTTTTCGACACCCGCCTCGCTGAGTACGAGATTCTCGTTCGCCATGGTTGGTACAGATCGCAATCAGTGCTGCTTCAAAGAATCCCGGTCTATTTTCTTCTTAAACGAAGAGACGCGAGCGAAGCCTCAGGCCTGCCTGCGATTAGCACGCTCTTCCGTCTCGCCCAATGGATTCAAAGGATCGCGGCGACCTTTATCGACTCTCTCAGGATCTCGATGAATTTGTGAATTACCGGGGTTCCTTCTGTTTGCTTCTTCCAAATTGTGGATATTTCGAACTGGGTCTCGCGTTCCTCCAAACGGTAAAAATCAATCGCCGCTGCCCCTGCCCGGCTACGAATGCCGATTTCTGCACCCAGTAAGACTCCTCGACCCGCTGCTATCATACTGACCGCACTCTCGGGCGAGTTCACCCTCGCCCCGATCTTAGGCTCAAACCCCCCAACCCGGCGACAAAATCCTCGAAGCCACTCCTCGTACCCTTGTCCATACTCCAGATCGAACGACAAGAATGTGTCATGGCGAAAGTCTTTAAGCTTTGGCGGTGTACGTTTGGCATACGGCAATGTTTGGAGAAGGCAATTGCAACCGGGGAACGAAGGAGCAGCTGAATAGATAGTTGCTCCCGTTCATCCTCGTCTATCAGCGAGCCGAAATATCCGATTCCCAGCGTGATCGAACCGTCCAGCAAGGCCTCAATCTGAGCACGGTTATTCATGTGTAGAACGGTCGCCTCAACCAGCGGACGCTGCTCGCGCAAACGAGCCAGGGCGTCCGGCAGAAACGAGCTCACCAGGGCGCCAATGCATCCGATCACGAGGCTGCCTCTCTCTCCCCTTGCCGCTTCCTGCGCGAGCGTTACAGCCTGCTTGGCGGCTTGCAGGGTCCGTCGGGCGCCAGTGAGAAAGGCTCGCCCAACTTCGGTCAGCTCGACTCGCCGTGAATCCCTTTCCATGAGCTTCAGGCCGAGTTCATCTTCCAGATCCTGAATTTGCTGGCTGAGCGCAGGGTGCGAGACATGGAGCCGACGAGCTGCTCGGCGGAAACTGAGTTCCTCAGCCACGATCACGAAGTAACGCAGGTGACGCAACTCCATCGACGCCTATATTACAGGTCACGAACACCCGGTTAGCTTTCGAGTTCCGGGAACGATCTCCGAGGTTCTGGTGGACGATAACCAGTTGGTCAAACAAGGGGAACCGATTGCCCGGCTGGATCCCCGGGGCTATCAAGTGGCATTGGCCGGCGCCAAAGCGAGCCTGGATCAGGCGAAAGCTCAACTTGCGCAAAGTCAGGCCCAACGGGTTCAGGCAGACGCCCAACTAAACCAGGCGAAGGCCCAGGCGGAAGCGGCCAGGGCGCAACGAGACGATTCCCAACAGACTCTTCAACGAGACTCTCAACTTTTCTATCAAGGCAGAGGAGTCATCTCGAAGCAAGACCTGGACAACGCGCAATACCAGTTCCAGGGCAGCGAAGCCAGTTACAATGCCGCACTGGCTGCCATAAAAGTGACGGAAGCCAATCTTCAAACCGCCAAGGCTCAAGAAAAAGCAGCGGCTGCCCAAGCCGAAGTTGCTTCCGCGCAAGTACAGAATGCCGAGTTGCAGCTCTCCTATGCTACCGTTTATGCGCCCACCGACGGGAGGGTCTCCCAGAAAACGTTTGAGGTCGGCCAACGCATACAAACAGGGCAAGCCGGACTCTCTATTTCAGAATCCAGCGATTGGGTTGTGGCCAACTTCAAAGAAAACCAATTGGGAAGAATTCGCCCAGGCCAATCGGTGGAGGTTCGCGTGGATGCTCTCCCCCATCACGAGTTCACCGGTAGGGTAGACAGCTTTCAAGCAGGCACAGGCGCCGTGTTTGCCTTGCTGCCTCCGGATAACGCAACGGGGAATTTCACCAAGATCGTCCAGCGCGTTCCTGTCAAAATCCTCTTCGATCCAGCGAGTATCCGAGGGTACGAGCAACTGATTGTGCCTGGCCTCTCCGTCGACCCCAAGATTCGAGTTAAGCAGGGGTAATGATTTCCAAGTGACAGAAACGGATGGGAATCCCCGGCTCGCAGAAAGGGACACCTATGTTTAACACCGACGAAAACCCTGTAGATTTTCGCACCTGGCTAGGGGTGATGGGCACCATGCTGGGCGCATTCATGGCCGTGCTGGACATCCAAATTGCCTGGTTAGCCCGGGTCTTCAGCGTGCGTTGGTATCTGATGGTCAACGTCGCGCTGTTTCTGGTTTTCTCCCGTCTTTGCGGCATTGCTGGCAGCCTCGGCGAAATGATTGTGTTTCGGGCCTGCCAGGGCTTTACCGGGGGCGTTATGATTCCAATGGCGCTGACCGTTGCGCTCTCTATGCTTCCTAAAAGCAAGCGATCGCTTGGGCTGGCTCTCTTTGGAATCACGGCGACATTTGGGCCGGCCATTGGCCCGAGCATCGGCGGATGGCTGACCGACAATTACGGATGGCCCTGGGTGTTCTACGTCAATCTGATTCCGGGAGCGCTCATGCTTTGCGCAATCTTCTTTGCCTTGGCACCTGCACCCATGCGCCTTGATCAATTGCGGGAAGGCGACTGGTTGGGAATCGGCTGCATGGCAATTGGACTGGGATCGCTGATCGCGATGCTGGAAGAGGGTCAGCGCGACGACTGGTTGGGGAGCACTTTCATCCAGCGTTGCGCGCTTCTGGCTGCGATCTTCATTCCGGCCTTTGTGCTCATTGAACTCCGGCGCAAGAAACCCTTTGTGAACCTCCGCCTGATCGCCAGCCGCAACCTGGGGATCGCCTCCGCCGCCAATTTCATACTGGGCCTGGCCTTGTATGGTTCCGTCTACCTGCTGCCCCAGTACTTAACCATAGTCCAGAACTATGATGCTTTCCAAACCGGCCAGGCGATGATCTGGGTGGGTCTTCCTCAGCTCCTGATCTTTCCGTTTGTGCCTCGCTTGATGAAACGGATTGACCTGCGCACCCTGGTTTGCTTCGGCGCGCTGGTGTTTGCAGCCAGTTGTTGGATGAACACGTCCATGTCCTATAATTACGCCGGCAACCAGTTCATGGTCTCAAACATCGTACGCGCGCTGGGCCAGCCATTCACGATCGTTCCCCTTTCAGCACTCGCCACAGCTTTGCTCCAAACAAAAGACGCGGGAGACGGTTCCGCAGTCTTCAACATCGCCCGAAACCTTGGCGGAAGCGTCGGCACCGTTCTGCTGGACACGATTATTACCAGGCGTGAACAGTTCCACGACTTCCAGATCGGCGCCTATGTGAATACGTATCGCCCCATTGTCCAAGAGCGAGTGACCTATCTTAGCACGATTTTCCTAAATAAAGGGTACGATGCCGTAACTGCCACTCAACAGGCTTACGGTCAGATCAAGGATGTTGTAAGGCGCGAAGCCTATATCATGGCCTTTGATGACGCTTTCCTGATCGTGGGCGTATCTCTCCTCGTCGCGGCGGTTCTGGTCTGGTTCTGCCGGCAGACAACCGCGAAGGAAGGCGCCGTCGCTCACTAGGCCGGACATGGCATGACGGCGATCGTCATAACAAAAAGCTATAAGCCAATTAACCAGCTTGCGGCGTTCGGGTTTAATATTCTTAACTTGAACTACACAACATTTACAAATTAGGTTTTCGCATTTTTCCGGTGGCCAGAGAAAAAAGGGATGTGCACCTCGGAGGAATAGGATTTCCCACCGGATGGTAGTTCGGTAAACGCTGGCGATTAGGGACGCGTCTTAACATTGTTTGTTTTTGTTGATTCTGCTGAAAAACCATAAATAGAAAGTGTTCTTTTAATTGGGTTTGGTAAACTGCTGGGCAACGATGAGTTTGCCGCAATTCGACATACAGGGATCGTTGTTTGAGAGTCTGGGAGCGATCGCTCCTGATCTGTTTAAGGAGAATGACAAGTACAAGCTCTTTGCACGCAAAGTCTGGCCGGTGCTAGCACGCTGCCGGCAAGAACTGGCGGAGTGCTACCAAACCGACAATGGCCGACCGGGGGTTGAGCCGGTGGTCTTGCTAGGGGTATTGATTTTTCAGTTTTTGGAGCGGGTACCGGATCGCCAAGCCGTGGAGCTGGTGAAGTATCATCTGGGCTGGAAGCTGGCGCTGAACTTAAAATTGAGCGAGGAAGGCTTTCATCCCACCACCTTGGTCTACTTTCGGCAGCGCCTGATTGAGCACGCCAAGAGCGATCTGACCATGCGAGCGGTTCTGCATGCGCTGCAGGCGGAAGGTTTTCTGCCGAAACGTTCTAAACAACGCCTGGACTCCACCCACGTCTTAACCGCGGTAGCCGACTTGAGCGCTTTGGAATGTATCCGTGAAACGCTGCGTTTGGCGCTCGAAGAACTGGCCGGCGGCTTGAGTGAAGAAGAACGCCCCGACTTTTGGCCCTTGTTCTGGGAACGCTACGTAGAAAACAAGCTCGACTACAAAAGCGGCATGGAGGTGCTCAAGAACAAGCATCGCCAGGTTGGAGAGGATATCGTGCGGTTGCTGCGGTGGCTGGAGCCGATGGTAGCGGAGGTGCGTAACGGTCTACAGGTGGAACTGTTACGCGAGGTTTTCGAGCAGCAGTACGAGCGCAAAGACAACAAGGAAGTAGTGCCAGTTAAAGAGCATGCCACCGGTGTGGTACGTAACCCACACGATCCCGATGCCCAATGGTCGGCCAAGAGCCAAGGTCCGCAGAAGAAGAGCTGGGTGGGTTACAAGGTTCAGGTGGCGGAGACGATCCCGGAAAAGGAGGCTAAAAATCAGCCCTCAATCCAAGGCAGCTTCATCACCTCGATCGTGACCCAGAAGGCGAGCGACAGTGACGATCCCGGATTGGATCGGGTTCTTGCAGACCAGGCGAGCAACGGTTTGGAGCGGCCCAGCGAACTCTACGTCGACGGTGCCTACGTCTCCGGGACTCGACTCTACCAGGCCCGAGAAGAACATTGGCAACTCATTGGACCGGCGCAGCCCAGTGCCAATCGGGCCGGGATTCCAAAAGCTTATCGCATCGAGGCCTTCGATATCGACATCGCCCAGCGCCAAGCACGTTGTCCTGGTGGTTACTTCAATACCCAATGCAGCCGCTTAGAGGAACAGAAGCGCAACAAGGTCAGTTATCGCTTCGAATGGAGTTATCATTGCGGCGGTTGTCCGCTGCGTCCAGAATGCGTAGCGGCTGGACAGCCGCATCGGACGATCGTGGTGAGCCAGTATCACGACCTTCTACAGCAACGGCGCAACGAGCAACAGAGTGCGCAGTTCAAAGAACGCATGCACCAGCGCAATGCTATCGAAGGAACTGTCAGCGAATTGGCTCGCGGCCATGGCCTGCGCCGCAGCCGTTATCGCGGCTTTGCCAAGGTTGAACTCCAAAACCTGCTCATTGCGACAGCCTGCAACATCAAACGATGGTTGCGAGCCATCGGTCAGTCATTCTCCAGCTCCGCACACGCTTGGCGAGCCTGCGCCTCTTGAGCCTGGAATTGGAGCCGCTTTTCTACCAATTGTCTCCTTTGTCACCAGAACGCTGCAACGCCTTCCATCTAACACCGATTACCCCCGGTTTTTCAGCGGAACCG
>Ga0306921_10009666_pt1 | contig 10236 bp, 7 predicted proteins | sample sta12Cox44000080_FD_203760 | JGI IMG/M metagenome (GOLD analysis project Ga0306921, IMG submission 203760) | Lab enrichment of tropical soil microbial communities from Luquillo Experimental Forest, Puerto Rico - statoxic.12C.oxic.44.000.080 (v2)... | ecosystem: Environmental > Terrestrial > Soil...
AGACCATGGCCAAGAAGCCGCTGGTGTTCGCCCTCGCCAACCCCGACCCGGAGATCGGCTACGCCGAGGCGAAGGCGGCGCGCCCCGACGCCATCGTCGCCACCGGCCGCAGTGACTTCCCGAACCAGGTCAACAACGTGCTCGGGTTTCCCTACATCTTCCGGGGGGCGCTCGACGTGCGCGCCAAGGAGATCAACGAGGAGATGAAGATCGCGGCGGCGCGCGCGCTGGCCGAGCTCGCGCACGAGCCGGTCCCCGACAGCGTCGCCGAGGCCTACGGGGCGCGCGCCTTCCGCTTCGGCCCGGACTACGTGATCCCCAAGCCCTTCGACACGCGCGTCCTGTGGTGGTGCGCACCGGCGGTGGCGGAGGCCGCGATGAAGTCGGGCGCGGCGCGCCTCAAGCTCGACATCGCCGAGTACCGCGAGCGCCTCCAGCGCCGGGTCGGTGGCGCGCAGTACACCATCATGAGCCGGATCGTGCAGCGGGCGAGGAGCGCGCCCCGGCGCATCGTGTTCCCCGAGGGGGACAACATCAAGGTGCTGCGCGCCTGTCAGATCGTGCTGGACGAGAAGATCGCCCACCCCATCCTGCTCGGGCAGGAGCGCAAGATCCGCCAGCGCGCCGAGGAGCTGGACCTCGACCTCACCGGCGCCGAGGTGCTGAACCCGTCGGAGGCGCTCAAGCACTCCGCCTACGCGCACGAGTTCCTCGACCTGCGCTGCCGCAAGGGGGTGACGGCGGCGAGCGCGGCCCGCCTCGTCAACCGGCGCATCTACTTCGGCATGATGATGGTCCGGCGCGGCGACGCCGACGGCCTGGTCGCGGGCCTCACGGCGCCTTACCCGGAGACCATCCGCCCCGCGCTGCAGATCCTCGGCATCCGCCCCGACGTCCGGCGCGCGACCGGCATGTACATGATGCTGCTCAAGAACGACGTGAAGTTCTTCGCGGACGCGACCCTCAACATCGATCCCGACGCCGAGACGCTGGCCGACATCGCCATCCAGGTCGCCGACGCCGCGCGCGCCTTCGAGGTGACGCCGCGGGTGGCGATGATCTCGTTCTCCAACTTCGGCTCGGCGCCCCACCCCGAGTCGAAGAAGGTGGCCGACGCCGTCGAGATCATCCGCCGCCAGCGCCCCGATCTGGAGGTCGACGGCGAGGTCCAGGCCGACATCGCCGTCGAGCCCGAGAAGATGCGCGACCTGTTCCCTTTCTCGCGCCTCACCGACGAGGCCAACGTCCTCATCTTCCCCTCGCTCGCCGCCGGCAACGCCGCCTACAAGGTGCTCGCCGCCCTCGGCGGCGCCACGGCGGTGGGCCCCATCCTCCTCGGCGTCAAGAAGCCGGTCACGGTCCTGCCCCGCGACGCCAACGTCGACACCATCGTCAGCATGACCGCCTACACGGTCGCGCGCGGCTCGGTCTAGCTCACTCGATCTCGGTCTTGCCGTAGACGACGACCCCGCCGCCCGTCGCGCTGGCGCGCGTCGGCGTCAGCCGGAGGGTCATCCGCCGCCCGCCGAGATCGAATGAGAACGGCGGCGGCGCGATCAGCGAACGGAGCAGGGTCCCGCGGTACTTGGAGGCCATCGCCCCGGCGAGCGCCGAGGCGGCGGGGCCGCGGGCGGCGTTGCGGACCCGGCAGCGGATCGCGGCGCTGCCCGACAGCGCGCCGCAGTTCTCCGACTCGACGTCGGCCTGGACCTCGGTGAGGCGGAGGTCGGCGCCCCCGGACTCGATGCGGACCTGCGCGCTCTCCCCGATGGACGGCGAGGTCGCGCGCCCACGCACGGCGAGCGAACCGTCCCCGCCGGTGATCTGCACGCCGCGAATCTCGATGGTCTGGCCGTCCATGTCGAGCACGAGCGGGCCATCCTCGGCGTACAGGGCGGCGAGACGGTTGGCGAAGCGGAGCGTCGCGCCCGCCACGCCGTCGCTGTCGGCGGGCGCGCCGGTCGCGTTGACGAACGGCGGTCGCGCCACCGGGATGCACCCCGCGCAGGCCAGGGTGAGCGTGGCGAGCACCCCGTCCCCCTTCGGGAACGACAGCGCGAGATCGAACGTCAACGACGAGCCGCGCTCGGTGTCGAGCCGCAGGCCCGAGGTGTCGACGGTGGCCAGCGGCCCGGCGGCCCTCGCCCGGCCGAGGGTGTGCTCCAGAGCGCGCGCCCCGTCGCCGGCGGCCGCGACGTCGCCGACGGAGACGCGGAGCTCGCTCGGGATCCACTCCGCGACGAGGTCGACGGCAGCGAGCGCGCCGGCGTCGGGCGCGGCCGCGAGCCGCTTCGCCACCTCGCCGAGCTTTCGGTGACAGTCGCGGGCCTCGAGCGACGGCAGCGGCCCGGTGGCCCCGCTCGCCGGGCGCAGCACGCCGACGAACCTGCCGTGGCTGGCGTCCTTGCCGCCGCAGAACCGCGCGTCGACGAGCGTCACGTCCTCGGCGCCGACCCCCGCGTCGTGATCGCCGCGCACGGCGAACGCCATCGGCAGGTGCTTCGCGACGAAGCGGTTGACCGCGCTCCCCAGCAGCAGCGCCTCCGCACGGTCGGCGGGATCGGCGGTCGGCGCGGGGGCCGGCGCGGTCGTTGGCGCCGGCGCGGCGACGGCATCGGCCGCGATCAGCCCGGCGATGATCGCGAACGCCATCATGCGACTAGTAAACCGCAAAGCGCGGGACGCGCGCGAGAGATTCGTCACCTCGACCGCACGCCTACATCTATGCGCGACGGCGACCCGCACACATGCGCGAACCGCGACCGTCACTTTCCCTCACGCGCGGCTCGTGTTACAGGGGCGCCATGAACATCACGCGCTTGGTCGTCATCGGGGGGCTCGCGGCGGTGATCGCTGCCTGCAGCAAGACGGAGATCTCGGAGCCGGTCAAGTCGACGCCCGCGGCGACGCCGCCGCCCGCTGTGCCGCCCACGCCGCCGCGCAACCCCGACGACATCCCGCCGCCCGACGACGTCAAGGCGCCGCCGGCCGACGCGCAGAAGACGCCCAGCGGGCTGGCGTACAAGGTGCTCAAGCCGGGCACGGGGAAGGACAAGCCGACGCCGGCCGACTCGGTCGAGGTGCACTACACCGGCTGGACGACGGACGGGCGGATGTTCGACAGCTCGGTCAAGCGCGGGCAGCCGGCGAAGTTTCCCGTCGGCGGCGTGATCAAGGGCTGGACCGAGGGGCTGCAGCTCATGACGGTGGGCGAGAAGACCCGCTTCTGGATCCCCGCCAACCTCGCTTACGGCGACACGCCTGGCGGCGGCCGGCCGGCCGGGATGCTCGTGTTCGACGTCGAGCTCCTCGGCGTGACGAGCCCGCCCAAGGTGCCGGAGGACGTCGCCGCGGCCCCCAAGAACGCCAAGAAGACCAAGTCCGGGATCGCTTACCGCGTGCTCAAGAAGGGGACCGGCAAGGAGCACCCCAAGAAGGAGAGCACGGTCGAGGTTCACTACTCGGGCTGGACCACCGACGGCAAGATGTTCGACAGCTCCGTGGCGCGCGGGCAGCCGGCGACGTTCCCGCTCGCGGGCGTCATCCCCGGCTGGACGGAGGGGGTGCAGCTCATGACCGTGGGCGAGAAGACGCGCTTCTGGATCCCGGGCAACCTCGCCTACGACAACTCCCCGCGCCCCGGCGCGCCGAAGGGGACGCTGGTCTTCGACATCGAGCTCTTGTCGATCAAGTAGCGACGGCGACGCCGGCTACTTCAGCGCCTTGTCCGTGTCGACGGGGTCCGGCCCCGTGCGCTTGCGCGTCGTGGAGCTGGCGAAGTTGATCGTCGAGCCCTCGAGGGCGATGAACGCCTTCTTGGCGGACGCCGGCGGTACGCCCGGGAGCGCGACCTCGAACGGCTGCGCGACGCCGGGCGGGACGCGCGGCAGCGTGAACGTCGCCCGCTCGACGCCGATCCGCACGGAGATGCGGGCGTCCTCGTGCGTGACCGTCGTGGGGTTGATGATCTTGCCGGCGATCTTCGTCCCCTTGCCCGCGGGGGTGGCCGACACGTCGATGAGGTAGAAGCCGCCCGCGACCGGCTGCCAGCCGGCCGCCGCGAGGTCGACCTCCTGGAACACGGTCGCCGACAGGGTGCGATCGACGTCGCGCACGGCGCCCTTGAACTGCTCGAAGCGCGGCCCGAAGGCGGCCACCTGCGCGGCGAGCGCCGCCCGGTCGGCCTCCTCTTGCTTGAGCCGCTGGTAGAGGTACCCCGACACCCCCAGCGCGCCGACGGCGATCAGAAACACGAACAGCCCCCAGAGGCGTCGCAGCATCCTCCGCTTCTAGCGCGGTCGCGCGGCCGGCGCCAACGGGGCGGTTCGGGGCGGCGTGCTAACCTGACCCGATGCGGGCGCCTCTCGCCGCGGTCGCGATCGCGACCGCGCTCGCCGCCGCGTGCGGGCCCAAGCTCGCGTTCGATCCCGCGGAGGTGGCGCGGCACAAGATGCTCGCGGGCGCGCCGCCGGGCTTCCTGTTCGGCGCGGCGACCTCCGCGCACCAGATCGAAGGGGGGACCAACAACGATTGGACCGCCTGGGAGAAGGGGAGCTACCCCGATGGGACGCCGCACGTGGCGGGGGGCGCCAGCGCGGCGCGGGCCGCGGACTCGTGGAACCTCTGGCGCTCGGACCTGGCGGCGCTGCAGCTGCTCGGCGCCAACGCCTACCGCCTGGGGATCGAGTGGAGCCGCCTCGAGCCCGCGCCCGGCGCCTGGGACGAGGCGGCCGCCGCGCGCTACCGCGAGATGTTCGCCGGGCTGCGCGCCGCCGGTATCACGCCGATCGTCACCCTCTACCACTTCACGCTGCCGACCTGGGTCGCGGCGCGCGGCGGCTGGGACTGGGACGGCGCCCCGGCGGCGCTGGCCGCGTTCGCCGGGCGCGCGGGCGCGGCGTTCGGCGACCTCGTCGACTGGTGGTGCACGATCAACGAGCCGAACGTGCTCGTCGCCAAGGGCTACCTCGCCGGGCAGTGGCCGCCCGGGGCGCACGATCCGCGGCGCGCGGCCCTCGCGCTGGCCGCGCTCATGCGCGCGCACGCCCTCATGACCGCCGCCCTGCGCGCCGCCGACCGCGCCGACGCCGACGGCGACGGCCGCCCGACGCGCGTCGGCTTCGCCCAGAACCTGCGCCTCTTCGACCCGTACACGATCGAGCCGATCGACGGGATCGTCGCCGGCGTCGCCGACGGCTTCTACGACGAATCGTTCCTCGACGCGGTGACGCTGGGCCGCGTGCGGGTCGTGCTGCCCGGCGTGATCGACATCGACGAGCCCTTCCCGGCGCTCGCCGGCAGCCTCGACTACCTCGGCATCAACTACTACACACGCGAGCTGACCGTCGGTCGGATGGGCGGGCCCGATCACTACGCCGTCGCGGCCCCGCCCGATCGGCCGCGCAACGACCTCGGCTGGGAGATCTACCCCGAGGGGCTCTACCGCCTGCTGGTTCGCTACGCGAAGCGCGGCTGGCCGCTGCTCGTGAGCGAGAACGGCGTCTCGGACGGCCGCGACGTCTGGCGGCCGACGTTCCTGCGCGCCCACCTCTACGCCGTCGACCTCGCCCGCGCCGCGGGGGTCGACGTCATCGGGTACCTCTACTGGTCGCTGATCGACAACTTCGAGTGGTCGCACGGCTACCGCGGCCACTTCGGCCTCTACGCCATCGACTTCGACGACCCGATCCTCACCCGCCGCCCGACCGCGGGCGTCCCGGTGTTCCAAGAGGCGGCGCGGAACCTCAGGGCGGCGGGGGGGCCGTGAGCCCTTCGACGGGGAAGACCGTCGAGGAGAGCGCCGGGCCGTCCTCGAGGGCTTGCAGGAACTCGATGAGGTCGTCGAGATCCCCGTCGCTGAGCAGCAAGGGCGAGATCGCCGGGTCCTTCTCGCCGGCGTAGTTCCCGCTCTCGCCGCCGAAGTCGTAGTGGTTCACCACCGCCCAGAGATCGGCGTAGACGCCGTCGTGCATGTAGGGGGCGGTCTTGCTGACGTTGCGGAGCGAGGGCGTCTTGAACAGGCCGTCGAGATCGGCCAGCTGGTCGTCGGTGAGAGACGCGAAGGCGGCGAAGTGAGCGTCGGTCTTGCTCTCGCTGAACGCGCCGTTCCGATTGAACGGATCGTCCTTGATTCCCTTCACGACGTCGCGGCGCCCGTCGTCGGAGGTGGGCACGTACTGGCCGGTCTGCGGCGCGCCGATGTTGTGGAACTTGTAGTCGGTGAACATCGGGCCGGAGTGGCACTCGGCGCAGCCGGCGTGGCCGATGAACAGGCGCGCGCCGCGGATTGCCGCCGGCGACATCGCCTCCTTGTCGCCGGCCATGAAGCGGTCGAAATCCGAGGGCTGAAAGTTGGGGCTCGTGAGCAGGCGTTCGTAGGCGGCGATCGCCTTTCCGAAGTTGGCGTAGACGCCGTTGACAGTCGCCTGGTCGGCCGCCGTCATCATGTCCCACGACGCGTCCATCGGCTTGCCCGTCGCGGGGAAGCGCGACGGATCCGACAGGTCGGGCAGGGGGCCGAACACGTCGGTGTAGGCCTGAGCGTAGTTGGCGGCGATGAAATGCACGACGGCGAGGCGGCTGGTGTTCGCCTCGGCCGCCCCCTCGGGCGGCGCCAGCGCCTGGCTCCAGAGCGAGTCCTTGCGCCCGTCCCAAAACTGCCACAGCGGCGAGTAGGCTGCGTTGATCACCGACGGCGAGTTGCGCTGCGTGTAGCCGGCGCCGAGGCTCACTGGCAGCGAGCGTTGGTCGACGCCGCCCGCGGCCGGAACGTGACAGGAGGCGCAAGAGACGAGCCCGCTCGCCCCCGCCGGCCCGAGGCTGCCGTTCGCGCCCGCGACGTTGTCGGGGCCGAGCGGCCCCGAGAACCGAGCGTCGAAGAAGAGCTGCTTGCCGAGCTGCGCGGCCTTGACGTCGTCCCCGTGGGAGTTCGACGGATCCGCGGGGAGGGGCTGGAGCTGGAACGCCCTCAGACGCTGCATCTCGTCGTCGGATAGCGGCCCCGCCTCGGTGCAGCCGGCCCCCGCCGTCAGCAGGCACGCGCCGAGGCCGGCGTAGAGCGCGATGCGCGTGGCCATGCTTCTCGTCCCCCCTCGAAAATTTACCGAATCAGCGTCGGTGTTGGGCGCGCCGCAGGCTGCGAAAGATTGCCGCGGGCGGCGGCCGTTTTCCGCTTGCAGGCGCCGATGCTGCGCGACTCATAATGCCCGCTGGGGGAACGGATTGGCAAGCTCGAGCGTCAGGCCGGATACCGTCGTCGAAGGGCCGATCGCGTGATCCGGTGAGAGCGCGCACCTGCACGGCCAGGCGGGCGGCGTGGCTCGCGTTCGTCTCGTGCCTCGCGCTCGCTGGCGCGGCTCGCGCGCAGGGCGGCGCCGACACCACCGACGAAGCCGAAGGCGCCGAAGCGGGGGACGCGCCGGCCACCACCGTGATCGACACCGCGGCGTTCGAGGCCCGGCTCGCGCAGTCGGAGCAGCTGGTCCGACAGAACCAGCCGCTCGTCACCGTCGGCGGCTACCTCGACATCGGCTACTTCGTCCCGCAGGGGAACGGCGCGGGGTACATCGAGGACTACGGCCACCTCCTGTTCCCGCAGTACCAAGGGAAGTTCGGCTGGGTGTTCCTGGGCGACATCCTGGCGCCGGCGGTCAATTCGCGCGGCGAGGTCGCCGACCTCGGCGACGCGCCCGGCGTCGATCGCTACGACAGCATCAACTCGCGGGGCGCGCCCGGCTTCATCATCAACGAGCTCAACGTCCGGCTGCGCTCGGCGCTGACGCCGACGGCGCTCCTCACCGCGAGCGTCAACTTCACGCCGCGCACCGGGAGCAACTTCAGCCTCGGCGACGTGTTCGATCTCGACATCGCGCAGATCGAGTGGCTGCCGACGGAGTCGCAGCGGACGTCGCTGTTCGTCGGCAAGGTCGACTCGGTGATCGGCATCGAGTACCGCGAGCGCAAGGCCGACAAGCGCTTCGGCATCACGCCGTCGCTCATCGCCCGCTACACGACCGGCACCGCGCTGGGGCTCAAGTTCCGGACCAAGTTCGGGACCAACGACTGGCTGGTGCTGGCGGGCGCGCTCACCAACGGCTCGTTCACCTGGGAGATGTTCCACTTCTACGACGAGATCGACAGCAACCGCGGCAAGACGGCCAGCGGGCGGATCGCCATCCGGCCGTTTCGCGGGCTGGAGCTCGGCTTCTCCGGCAGCTGGGGCCCGCAGGATCGGGCCACCGACACCGCACACCCCATGTGGTTCTGGGGGCCCGATCTGATCTGGGACCTCGGGCGCGTCCAGCTCCAGGGGCAGTGGCTGAAGGGGGGCGCGGCGGGTGAGGCGTCGGAAGGGGTCTACGGCCTCCAGCTTCACGGCGGCGGTTACCTCGAGCTCGACGCCATGGTGACGCCGTCGTTCGGCTTCGAGATGCGCGGCGAGTACCGCGACGCCTTCGTCTGGCTGGACACCGAGCGCGCCTACCTGACCAAGGTCTGGCGGGCGGTCGGGGGGGTGAGGTTCGTGGTGACGCCGCGGGTCGTGCTCAAGGCGGAGTACCTGCACAACGGCGAGTACGGCGGTATCCCTCAGATCCCCGACGACGTCTACACGACCAGCCTCGTGGCTGAGTTCTGAGACGCGGAGGGACTTTGACGCGAGGACGGTCGATGAAGGAAAATTCGAAACTCCGGATGCGGGCGGCCATGGCAATGTCGTCGGGTGCGCTGATGTTGCGGCGGCTGGGGCCGAGGGCCCTGGTGGTGGCGTCTTGCGCGGCGGCGCTGGCGCCGGCGCGGGCACGCGCCGCCGAGCCGGGCCCCGCCACGGCCGCCGACGTCGCTCGCCTCCAGGGCGAGGTCGACCGCCTCAAGCAGGACATGCGCGACCAGCGCGAGCTGATCCTCCAGCTCATGCAGGCCGAGCAGCAGCGTTACGACATCATCCTCAAGGTCCTGCGCGCGGGCGGCGGCGGCGAGGCCGCGATCCCGCCGCCCCCCTCGCCGGCGTCGGCGATGCAGAAAGGGGTCTCCGGCGAGGCGAAGGAGGGGACCGGTGGGGCCCCCGGCGGGCACGAGTCAGCGACCATCAGCGGGCACGTGCGCTCGAACGGCGGCCAGGCGATCGGCGAGGCCTACGTCTTCGTCGACGGGCTGCGCTCGAACCCGGGCCGCGGCTACACCGTCGAGAACAAGCAGAAGGACAAGCAGTTCTCTCCGCGCGTCGCGGTGGTGCCGCTCGGGACGCGCCTCATCTTCCCCAACCAGGACACGGTCATCCACAACGTATTCTCGACGGCGGCCGGCAATTCCTTCGACCTCGGATCGGTCAAGGGGGGGGAGACCTCGACGCCGGTGACGCTGCTCAAGCCGGGCGCCGTGGAGATCTTCTGCAACATCCACTCGAAGATGCGCGCCGACGTGCTCGTCGTGCCGAACGCCCACTGGACGCGCGTCTCAGCGGACGGCTCGTTCTCGATCTCGGGCGTCCCCGTGGGCTCGCGCAAGGTCGTGCTCTGGAGCCCGACCCTGAAGCCGATCTCGCAGCAGGTCGACGTGAGCGCGAAGGGGGGGACGGTCACCTTCGCCTCGGAGGCGATGGCGGTCCGGCCGCACATGAACAAGCGCGGGCAGGCGTACGGCTCTTACGATGAATGATCCGTCGGAGAGCCCGCGATGAGTAGCCCCGCCCTCCGGCGCGGGTTCGCGGTCGTCGCGATCGTGAGCGGGGTGTTGCTCGTCGTCACCGCGCTCCTGACGCGCAACGGCCGGGTCCACCCCGGGCCGGGCGACGAGCAGCGGGGGGCCGCGGCGGCGCTCCGCGCGCGGCTCGATCAGGCGCTGCAGTCCGCGACGCGCGCCTACGAGCCGAAGGCCACCACCGCGGCCCGGCTCTCCGAGATCGTCTCGGGCCTGGATCTCGACGCCGATCCCCACACCTTCGAGGATCTGCTCGAGAACGAAGACTGGTGGGCCCCATACCGCACGGAGTTCGCGGTCTCGGGCGTGGTGTCGGCATCGGGCTCGCTGGCCACCATCGGCGCGGGCGCCGGGGATCTGAGCGGCACGACGGTCGTGCGCCAGGCGCGCGACCTCGGCGTCGCCTCCGGCGTCGTGGCGGCGCAGGGGAAGCCCCTCCTCCTCGCGGCGGCGCGCGTCCCCCGCGGCAAGCGGCGGGCCTCGGGGGCGGTGGTCGTGCTCGGCGCGCCGTTCGATCGCGCCGCCCTGCGCTCGCTCTCC
>Ga0306921_10009669_pt1 | contig 10234 bp, 6 predicted proteins | sample sta12Cox44000080_FD_203760 | JGI IMG/M metagenome (GOLD analysis project Ga0306921, IMG submission 203760) | Lab enrichment of tropical soil microbial communities from Luquillo Experimental Forest, Puerto Rico - statoxic.12C.oxic.44.000.080 (v2)... | ecosystem: Environmental > Terrestrial > Soil...
ACCATGGCCGAACCGTTAGTTTCTCACGTCTCCGACACGGCGCGTTGGGTGGCGGTGTACCGGGCCTGGGAGTCCCAGCGGCCGGACGCGCTGTTTTCTGACCCGTTCGCGGAGCGGCTGGCCGGCGCGCGCGGGCAGGCGATGGCGAAGCTGATGCCGCGAAACTCGCGCAGCGGCTGGCCTATGATCGCCCGCACGAAGCTCATCGACGACTTGGTTGCGGCTGCGGTGCGCGAAGGCTGCGATTGCGTGCTGAACCTAGCGGCGGGCTTGGACACGCGTCCATACCGGCTCGCGCTGCCCGCGTCTCTGCCGTGGGTCGAGGCCGATCTGCCGGAGATGATCGAGGAGAAAGAAAAGCTGCTTGAAACCGAAAAGCCCGCCTGCGGTCTGACGCGGATGAAGGTTAACCTGACGGATGAAGCCGAGCGGTCGTCGTTTCTGGACCGCGTCCTGAAGGACCCGAAGAACGTGCTGGCCTTGACCGAAGGGCTGCTAGTGTACCTGGATGAAGCAGAGGTCCGTACACTCGGCCGCGATTTCGCCTCGCGGGGTGTCCGCTGGTGGATTCTCGACCTGGCTTCGCCCGAGATCCTGAAAATGATGCGGCGGCAAGTGGGGGCACAACTGGCTAACGCGCCGATGAAGTTCGCGCCTAGCGACGGAGTGGCGTTCTTCGAAGCTTTGGGTTGGGAAGTGCGCGAGATTCACTCCATTGTCCAAGCAGCGGTACGTTTCCGCCGGATTCCCTTCTTCTTGCGTCCGTTTAGCTGGCTGCCGGAGCCGGACCCCCGCAAACTCGGCCGGAGCCGCTGGTCGGCGGTGGTTCGCTTGGAGCTGGGCCGTTAGGAGGGCCCGCGGAGTTGCGTGCGCGCCCGAGTCGCGTAGCCGAACCCATCTCGCGCCAAGCCATTTCGCCTCCCGGTTCCCAGCCGCAGAGCACCTTCCGCGGGTCACGCGCATGGTCCGAGAGGGCTGTTGTTAGGCTCACTTTCGGGTAACCCCGTTTGAACCAAGCCTCTGGCGCGGCGAAAGCTACGCGTACGTAAAGCATGCGGCGGCCGACACTTCCGACGGAGTGCTAACGTTTATCAGCTGTTGACCTTCGCCAAAGAACGTCCCGTCCACCCGGCAGCAGGGTGCCCCTTACGTCGCCCTGCAGAGCGCCCGTAGAGAGCGAATTGTCAGTTTTGAAGATGAAATGTAACCTGAGTTTCGGATCATAGCCGCAGTAAACCCGTCGCAGACCTCCAAGGGGCTCATCATACGGTGGTTCATCAGTGGTGCTTGTCGCCGCCCCATGAGACTTCTATTGACGCTTGTCAATCCCCGCCTCGCGCCGTGCGGAGCGCCGCTTGGCAACTCAACTTCCGTCCTGTAGTCCACGCTCAAGCGATGGGCATCGGAAAGCCTCCCCAGCGGCAGAGGGGGCGATGGGACTCAACACAAAGTACAGCGCAGGCCGCAAATAGGAGGCGTGCCACCAATCACACAGTTTCACTCGGAGGTAGGAGCAAATTCAATGCGAACCGTCGTGGCATAAAAGTTGGGATATCGGTCCCGTTAGATGTCTGAGTCGGCCATTTCGGCCTCACCCAACTGATGTCGCCTGTCCTAGCAACCTCGGTTGGGATTACAGAATAGCCCGGCCATGCATGTTGTTCTCGGCTGGTTCTATTTTTCGAAAATGTGCATGACCGACTTTTCGTTTTCGTTACAGATGTCCTCGATCAGTTCTGTATCCAGCATGATCTTCAGGTAGCGCTTGGCCTGCCAGGGGCGGGTATAGACTTTACGATCATCGACGGTCAATTCGACTTCAAGGCTGCCGTAGTTTGGGCGACGAATACGCTCAATCGTCCGCCCTGACGAGGTGAGCGGGTCACCCTTGAGGTCGAGCCACAAGCCGTCTTTGTATCCGATAGTTTCTACTACCAGCGCGTCGCCTTCCCAATGCCCGACCGAATAGCCTTTGAAGCTTGGGAAGGGGTCTTTGGGCAGCGGACGCCCATCCAGGAAAATCTGGCGGAACTGCGCCATGTACTCGCTGAGCACAGCCAGGGAATCGGCGGTCTGGATGATTTTCTGAGGAAAAAAATCGGTCCACTGACGCACGGGCGAGATCGGCAGGCACCGCGTGGTCGGGTCGCCTCTTCGATCTTCGATCAGGTGTTGCTGGACAGACGCTTCGACGCCCGGCCGATAGGGAAGCTTCGAGGTGGTCCCCGGTTGCCCTTCCTGCGAACCGGTGGCAGTGACATCGAACAGGCCGATGGGGACTCCTAACGGGACATCGGAACAACCGAACACCGCGCCGATGCCGGACGGTGTGCAGGGCACTCTAATCGGATTCCAGATGCCGGAAAAGTCTGGAGTGCTACCATCAGCCATCTTCGGCGTTGGCGCAGTGAAGTCCGGTTTTCCGTCCGGGCTGCGCGGCACGCGCTTGGTTTTTACGTCTAGCCATTGAGCCGACAGAGGTAGTATCGCGAGGGCGACAACTCCTACGGCCACGTTCCCCTTTACGGATTGTGCTGGCATAGAACGCTCTCCCCGAGAGAGAACTATACATCAATAGAACACCAGGATCGACCGCCGGCTCGGCCATGATCGTTGGATTCTGGAGAACAACGGCTGGAAACGATCTCACTCAACATTGGGCGTTTAAGCATGGCTTTCTGCACGCCTGCCGACATCGCGCTCAAGCCATTACCGAAAACGGCGACCGTCAGCCCGTCGATAACCGTGAGCTGGCCGCCGTCACCTTCATTCTGTTGCTGGCCTTCACGTTGTGCTCCGCCTTTGTCTATTGCCATTCCAAACTCGTTCGCCGCTACGGCTTCACCAGTATTGAAGTGGCTTCCCAACTGCGGCGCTCGCTATCTAAGCTCCCACCCAACATCCGTGCTCCGGATTGATCCGGAAGCTGCCTCCCAACCTCCGAGCTGTGCTACCGACCGACGTAGTTGGACCGTGTGCCCTCCTTTTCTCAGGCGGTCTCGCTGGCCCGATGAAATTGCCGCCCACCCCTCCCAGCAGTGCCTCTGGAACCCTTGCGAATATACTTAATCCACCGGCCAGCGCCCTCTTCGCGCATTTTCCGGGCCTAGGTCGCCAACTCAAGCCGAGGTATGCGATGTTTCTGCCGATTTTGCATGCATCCGATTTTGCATGCATGATTTTGCATGCATCCTTGACTTGTCTCTTTTGCTTGGGATAGACTAACCGGCAGTCTGATACTTGAGTCGTAAAGGGGGTCTATGCGAGTATTTACATTTGCTACGTTCTTGCTGGCGTGCGGAACTGCCATCCTGGCTCAGACGGACCGCGGCACAGTTACCGGAACTGTCTCTGATCCCGCAGGCGCGGTGGTCGCCAGCGCCAACGTACAGGCGAAAAACGCCGAAAGCGGTGCAAGCTATGAGGCCGCGACTACGGGGACCGGAAATTTCACGCTGGCACAGTTGCCGGCCGGAACCTATGAGTTGTCTATTAGCGTGCCTGGCTTTAAGAAATCGGTTCGGCCCGGAATTATCGTTAACGTTGCGGCTACGGTTCGCGTGGATTTTACGCTTGAAGTCGGGGCTGCCACCGAATCGGTGACCGTGCAAGCGGAAACTCCTTTACTCAAAACCGAGAGCGGCGAATTGAGTCACAACATCGACTACGGCCGTCTCGGCAATCTCCCGCTGCTGACGCTCAACGGCGCCGGCACCGCCCTGGGCAACATTCGAAACCCGCTGGCAGTCGTAACCTTGCTGCCGGGCGCGGCATTCCAAGGCGAGAACACGCTTCGGATTAACGGCATGCCTTCCAGCTCGCAAGCCATCCGAATCGAAGGACAGGACGCCACCAACGGATTTTGGCGCCAGAACAATCAGAATGTGCAGGCAGGCGTCGATGCCATTCAGGAAGTGGCCATCCAGACCAGTAACTTTGCCGCGGAATACGGGCAGGCCGGCGGCGGGTACTTCAACTACACCATGCGGTCTGGCACCAACCAGGTTCATGGCACTGCCTACGACTACTTCGTGAATGAAGCGCTGAACGCCGGAACCCCGTTCAGCGATGCGGGCATTACCGATAGTCTGAAAACTGGCCAGCACATTCGCAATGTGGTCCGCCGCAACGATTATGGCTTTACTCTCGGTGGCCCCCTATGGATTCCGAAGGTATACAACGGCCGCGATCGCACTTTCTTTTTCTTTAACTTTGAGCAGTTCCGGGAAGGCCAAGTCCTTCGCACCGGAACGGCCACCATGCCCACCGCGGCGTATCGCAACGGTGACTTCAGCGGCGCGCAACTGGGTCCGCTGACTGCCGCGGGACAACCGCTGGTCGATGCCTTGGGCCAGCCTCTCTTCCAGAACCAGATCTTTGACCCGAAATCGACGCGCACCGCCGCGGATGGAACTCTGGTCCGAAGTGTTTATGCCAACAACCGGGTCCCCCTGGCGGATATGGACCCTGTGGCCCTCAAAATCCAAAATATGTTCCCGGCGCCACTGGGATTGTCGGCGAATCAACCCTTTAACAACTATGCCATCCCCGCCTATTCGAACTTCCGCCATACCACCATCCCGTCGGTGAAGATCGATCAGTCGATCAGCTCCACGATCAAGATTTCCGGTTATTGGCAGCAGACCCATACCTTTTCTCCGAGCAATAATGGCTTTGATCCGGGCCAGTTCGCGTGGTCTGCGCCGGAACCAACCGATACCGTCAACAACACGGGACGCATCAACTTCGATCAAACGGTCAACCCCACCGTGCTGCTGCATTTGGGAATCGGAATCTTCTATACCGCTCAGCCGGCAGTTCCGCCGTCATACGATCAGAAGCAGCTGGGAACCGGTTTTGCGCCGTTCTATATCAATCAATTCCCCAATTTTGGCGGCCTAAATGATAATGCCGGCCAGAAGGGCGGCGTCAACTTCCCGGTCGGTGTCGGAGTCGGCAATGGGTTTGCGGTGAAGAACCTCAGAGATGTAAAGCCCACCGCCAATGCCAGCCTCACTTGGGTCAAGGGCAACCATACCTATAAGTTCGGCGGCGAAGCGATCGTCGAGGGCTTCCCGCAGATCAATTACACGCGGGCGAATGGCCAGTACAACTTCGGCCAGAACCAGACCGGCGATCCCTGGGAGTTCAACCGCGGCGCCTTCGCTTTCACGGGATTCAACTATGCCAGCTTCCTCTTGGGCGCCCCCAACAGCCTCACGGTGTCGCAAGTGACCGATTCGCGAATCGGAAATCACCAGCTCGGCTTCTACGCTCAGGACAATTGGAAAGTCACGCGTCGCTTCACACTGGATTACGGCTTGCGCTATGACTACCTGACGCTGCTCCGGGAAGAGCATGGCCGCATGCAAAGCGCCGATTTCAATGCGCCAAACCCCCTCGCGGGTGGACGCTTGGGGAATGTTGCGTATGAAGCAACGTGCCACTGCTCGTTCAACCGCAATTACCCGTATGCGATCGGGCCTCGTCTCGGCGCTGCTTACCAGATCAACGACAAGACCGTATTGCGCCTGGGTGCTGGCGTGGCGTACGGGTCGTCCCCTGTGAACGCCTACCTCTCCTACAGCGTTCCTGACTTTTACACGTTCACAGCGCCGTCCGGGTCATACCAAAGCATCTCGCCGGTGCAAAGCGGGAATCCGTTCGCCCCAGGGAACCCCTTCGGCAATGCGCCGATCGTGTGGCCGGATTTCACCCCACACTATCCAATCTCGTTCCGGGGTTCGACGCCCCCGCAATCGCCGTTCATCTCCATCGACCGCAATGCCGGCCGTCCACCGCGCATCCTGCAGTGGAGCATCGGCCTGCAACGGGAACTCGCCCGCAACCTGGTGGTCGAAGCGTCGTACGTGGGCAACCGCGGCGTCTGGTGGACGGCTCCCGCACTGGCCACCATCAACTACAATGCCCTCACGCCGGAGGGGCTCAAGAAGAACTGGGGGCTGGACATCACCAACCCAATCGACCGCCGTCTGCTGAGTCTTCAGATCCGCAATCCGGACGTAGTCGCGCGCTTCCCGCAGTTTGCCAATCCCAACAACGTCTACCCTGGATTCCCGGCCAATTCCACGCTCAACCAGGCGATACGTCCTTTTCCGCAGTGGAACGGCGTTCCTCCGTTCCTCGGACCGCCGCTGGGCGACACTTGGTATGATTCGCTCCAAACGAAGGTCACCAAGCGGTACTCGCACGGCCTCGATCTGCAGGCCGCCTTCACCTGGCAAAAAGAACTGACGTTGGGCGCCAACTCCGACACCAATTACCTGACGCCCAACGCGGCGCTTATTAACGACGTCTTCAACTATCGCCAGAACAAACAGATCTCCGGCTACAGCCGGCCCTTCTTGCTGGTCATCTCGGCCACTTACATCACACCCAAAATCAATGGCGACGGTACGGCCCTCAAAGCCCTTTCGTGGATCGCCCGCGACTGGACCCTGGGAACCGTTCTCCGCTACCAGAGCGGCGCGGTCCTTCGCTCCGCGGCGTCCAACAATGCGCTGCTCGCGCAATTGGATCGCGGCGCCACCAACAATCCAGCGGTTTGGGGTGGCGGGACTACCTTCCAGAACCGCGTGGCCGGCCAGCCGTTGTTCCTGGTAGATCCCAATTGCCACTGCTTCGACCCGAACACCACTCTGGCATTGAATCCGAAGGCCTGGTCTGATGCCCCCTTGGGGCAGTTCGGCACGGCTGCGCCCTATTACAACGATTACCGCTGGCAGCGCCAGCCCGCGGAGTCACTCGCCTTTGGCCGTACGTTCCGCCTGAAGGAAAGAACCTCGCTGAATATCCGCGCGGAGTTTCAGAACCTCTTCAACCGCGTGTTCCTGTCTGCGCCTTGCGGGCTGAATGCCGCGGGTGCGGCGTCGACAACTTCCTGCAATCCGGAGGCCGCGACCACGAAGAGCACGCTGACCGGCAATTATACCGGCGGATATGGCTACATGAACATGGTGCCGGGAACGCCGGGATTCGCGCCCCAGCCGCGCTCGGGTCAGATTATCGCCCGCGTCCAGTTCTAACCTTGCAAAACGTTCGGCCAGGGCCTCCCGACTGTTCTATGGGGGGAAATGTCAAGAAAAATATTCCTCCGCCGAGCTGAAGCCGGGCGAGAATTCGCCGCATTCAGCCCAGACTGCACGCGACGACTCGAATGATAAGTTGTCCTCGCTATGCAGACCAGGTTCATCGCCGACCAGCGGGAGGCGAGAGACAGCAGCTGGTTTCGACTGCCTGAAAGCAGGTTGCGCCCAACTCTAGCGTTTCGCATCTCGCGACCCTTTGACGCGACCGAGCCTAGGTTACCAGCGACCGTTTAAGGTTCGTTTATTCGGCGTTCACTCAGTTTCTTGTTCATGTTTAAGACCTTACCCTTGCGGAACTTACGGGCGTAGCCTGTCTCAGTTCCTACCACTTCGGTAAGATGTTCCGGCGCTCTACCGGTGAAAGCGTGCATCGTTACGTTATCCGGCGCCGCGTGGAGCGGGCGAAGGGCCTGTTGCGGCGAGTTATTGGCCAGCCAGGGTCGCTTTTTATGGCCAGACAAAACAAAGTAGGGGGCCGAACTGCGTCATTCACCGGTGGGATGCGCGCTTGTATTGCGGCGATGAAGCTATCAAGATTGTACTTCTTGAGGTTCCAACACTCATACCCGTCTTCGATCTGGCAGATGGCATCTTGCTGGTCGATATCAGGACCGGTAAAAGCGATGAAGATAAACTTCGACGCCATATGGGAAAAGGTGGACTGGCGGAGAGAATCGATCTTGATGGCCTGTTCAAAGGGCGCGTCCTTCGTGCCGCGGTTGGTTTCGAGAGCAATGTTGATCACACGTTGGACATAATCTTCACCGACGCCGTGACCACGAAGACCCTTAACTATATGGCCTACGTAGTCTGCACTCGTGAAGAGGTCGTGTCGACGCTGGTCGGGTTTCACGAGAAAGGTAATAGCCCCGACTTTTTCGCCGGCCTCGGCGCGGGCAGGGGAAGCCGGAAACCTTTACACTCCTCGGCTTCACGCATTAACGCGGCCGGAGGAGAGATGGCACATTCATCGTCTGGCGCAAAACGGCCAAGAAGCGGATGGTGGCGAAACTGCGTGCTATAAAAGCAGAACTCGTCCGCCGGAAGCACGACCCGTCAGCGCACGTGGGTGAATGGCTCAGGAAGGTTGTTCTGGGCTACTACCAATACCATGCTGTTCCCGACAATCTGAATCAGCTCAGCGTCTTCCGGCATCGACTGTGCAGGTTGTGGCGAGCCGTGTTGAATCGGCGTAGCCAGCGCGGTCAGAGGCCTTGGCAGCGATTGTCTCCACTGCTGGACGCTGGATTCCGTTCCCACGAGTTCTGCACCCTTAGCCACAAGCTCGCTTCGCCGCCACGCATCCCAGATCAGAGCGGTATGCGTGGACGCGCGCGTGCGGATCTGTGCGGGGGGCGATCACCGATGGTCGTCCCTACCGCGCCAGTATCGAGGTGAGTCGGTTTGGCGGGCTGTTTCCGAAAACATATGGTCCCCAATTCTCGCTTGGATGCGGGGAGCCGCCTTATCCCCTACAAAACTTCGAGCCCGGTGGGAAGACATGCTGTTGCAACTTTGTCGTTGTTCCACTGAATTTCACGCGGTAACGGAGATCGAAACAGACGACCGGCGGCGTGTCGGTGTGACCGTAGAAATGGACGATCACCGTCTGTGGGCTGTCCCACCGTTCCATTTCGAAGTAGGCATGCCCTGAGGTAAATCGGCTGATGCTCGAATCGGATTTCCTGATCAGGGCACCTAGGTCGACTCGCTTCAGCGAGCGAGCATCGTAGATGTAGGATTCCGTGGAGCTACTGCTGGAGTGATCTTGTAGATAAAACTTTGTTCCATCCGGTGACCAACCGGCAGAAACCCCGTCGCTGATGTCCAGCAGTTTTTGTCGCTGGTGTGTCCTGGCATCTTCCAGCCAGAGTTGCGGTCCCCCGTTGACCTCCTTCTGGAACGGCACGCCGTAGAGAATCAGCGAACCGTCCGGCGATAGAAGCCGGGTGATGGATCCGAAAGGGAGGTCGAGTACTGCAGCGGGCCGCCCATTCGCTTGGACGAGGAACAGGGAGGCCACGCCCAAGGCGACACCGAGAATCAACCAGCCTCGATGTTCATTGTGCCAGGGCACTACTCCACCATTCTAGTTCGACCGGGCGGAACGCGCAGTTCGGAAACCATCCGCCGGCAGATCAACCCGTTGGGTGTTTCTCGGATGAGTGGATCGGACATTGGCCGGCCAAGCCGTCCCAACTCCCACGACCGCGCACATCGACACTCTCATTTTGTGCTCGGAGGATTTCGAGTGAGTGGAACCATTGGACACGCGGATTGCATCTCTTTAGCGAGCGGAGTACACTCGGTGACAAATGCGTTACCGCTGTCTTGTGCTTACGGCTGCATGGATGGTTCTGCCAGCATTGGCCCAGCAACCCGGCTTGCCTTCTGGGAGCCAAGGCATCATAAATGAGCAGGCGATAAGAAATGCCGTGCGCAATGCTCTTCAAAAGAGTCTCAATATCCAGGAGGTCGTTCCAGTTGGAAGTCGCCCGCCCTCCCGTTTAACTGCGCGGAAGCGTGTGACGGTCTCTATGTCGACCGAGTGTGCTGTACCCCTGCTCCGGCTTCCCTCAGGAGGAGGCTCAGACGATATTGTCCTCAAACGAGGAATTGGCACTTCGGACAACGACATGGTTCTTTATCCCCGAACAGCCCCCTGCGCTCATAGTGCCCAGTAGATTCTCTCTTCACCTTCTGACAAAACTCGAGGTAACCGTTCAAGCAAACCTGTTTGCTCAGTCGTTACACCCCGGTCCTGCTAATTGTCATGAAGTCCTAGTGGGATTACGGGACCGTTTCCGATATCCAAGTTTGAACCGAGTCGCTGGCGCGACGGACGCGTCGCGTGTCTTCAGGGCGGGCTTCCAGCCATGGTGAAATCCGCTTGCCTCGGGGAGCAAGTCGGTGCTTCGCACGACCTCGGGCTTACCTCTACGTGCTTCACTATGGTGCCGAAACACCATTCAAAATCCATACCCCGACTGAGTTCACAATCGAGGTGTTCTCGCCGCGTCACTTCCGATAGAGCGCTAACGTTTTGCGCGCACAACCGAGCGTCGGCCCAACTTTCAGATTGCCGAAAAACACAGACCATCCGAACTCGTTCGTTTGCTTTTTGT
>Ga0306921_10009670_pt1 | contig 10234 bp, 7 predicted proteins | sample sta12Cox44000080_FD_203760 | JGI IMG/M metagenome (GOLD analysis project Ga0306921, IMG submission 203760) | Lab enrichment of tropical soil microbial communities from Luquillo Experimental Forest, Puerto Rico - statoxic.12C.oxic.44.000.080 (v2)... | ecosystem: Environmental > Terrestrial > Soil...
GCGCGCAGACGCGCTTGAAGATGGCCGGGCGGCGAAAGGTTTCGCTCGCCCGGGCGCGCGCGCGGTCGTTGAGCGGCAGGCGGGCCAGGGTGGCGCGCCACTCGCGCTCGAGATCGGCGAGGGGGACACGGTAGACGTCGATGAAGTTGCCGCCCGACTTGTAGAGCCGGCGCAGGGACTCGGCGCCGCGCGTTTCGAGCAGGAACGAGGCAAACGAGCCGGCCATGGTGTAGGCGCGCGCCCCCGCCAGCGTGCTGAAACCGGCGCCCACGACCGCGGCCAGCGGCGGCGCCAGCCCGGCGGCGATCATCGCCGCCGCCTGCTCGTGGATGGTGGAGTCCCCCTCCGGATCGTCGGAGGTGGCGGCCTCGGCGACACCCTCGACGAGCCCGCTGGCGAGCACGGGGACGGGGAGGGGGCCGCGAAACCGCACCGTGAGCGCCAGCCCGAACAGCGGATCGCCGAACACGCCGGCGAACACGTGGGCCATCTCGTGGCGCAAGAGCGGCGACGGGAAGCGATCGCCCTGCATGAAGATCTCGTGCGTCCACGGCCGCGCGTAGAGGGTGTTGCCCGCGCCGACGAGCGCCTTCTTCGCCTCCGCCGACGGGAACTCCCAGACGGTGATCGGGAGCGGCGGCTCGACGCCCAGCGTGTGGCGGAGCTGCTCGTAGCGGAACTCCAGGTCCTCCGCGGCGAGGGCCAGATCGGCGGGGCTCTTCCCGGCGCTGCCGGCGTAGTGGAGCACGAAGTGGTCGGTGGTGATGGTGCGATCGAGCGCGCGCGCGAGGTCGGCGCGGGTGATCCGGAACCCGAGCGCTCCGCCCGAGGCGTAGAGCGCCACCGACAGCGCGACCAGCGGCAGGGCCCCCAGCAGCGGCCAGCGCCGCCAGCGGCGCGGATCGCGGCCCCGCCCCCACGCCGCGAGCGCGACCACGATCGCGGTCCCGATCCACACCAGGTTGGCGAGCCGGAACCAGACCAGCGCGGCCGGCGGGCGGAGGGCCTCGTCGTAGATCGGCCCCGGGAAGTAGCCGCCGAACGGATCGAACGCGAACACCGGCGGCTCGCGGTAGAGGCGCAGGAGCGCCCAGCCGAGCGAGACGATGGGGATCGCGAAGGCCACGAGGCGCCCCCGGCGACGCACGGCCAGCGCGGCCAGCACGCCGGCGGGGGCCGCCACGATCACGGTCGCGAGCGGGAGCAGCGCGAAGAAGCCGAGGCCGACGGCCAGGCTGCAGTTCCGGACGCGCAGCGCGTTCCCGAGCGACAGCAGAAGGGGCAGCGCCAGCGTCGCAGCGGCGACGAGCAACGCCTCGCCGAGGAGCCGCCCCAGCAGACGCGGCGTCGCCGGCGTCGGCGGGGCGTCCGGCTGGGCGCGACGCCAGCGGGCGACCACCCCGGCGCCCACGTCCACCCCGGCGAGCGCCGCCGCCAGCCCGAGCGCGAACGAAAAGTCGTAGCCGAGCACGTCGAAAAGCGGGACGGCGTCGAGGACCCCGGCCAGCACCGCCAGCACCACCGCCCAGACCAGCGTGCGCCGGCCGAAACGCGTCGACGCCGCCGCCACCCCGGCGCGGGCGGCGTTGACGGCTCGTCGGAGGGGCTCTAACATGGGCGCGCGCGCGAGTTCGGTCCTGGATCGCCAGGCGGGCGTACGCAACCCAGAAGACAACCCGGGCAAACCATGGCCGACGACAACGACCGCCGCCGCGAGGCGCGTGCCCCCATCGAGCTCAAGGTCGAGTACAAGCGGCTCAACACGTTCTTCTACGATTACACGAAGAACATCTCCAAGGGGGGGACCTTCATCAAGACGGAGCGCCCCCTGGACGTCGGCACCATCTTCCTGTTCAAGCTGATCCTCCCCGCGCAGGCCGAGCCGCTCGAGCTGCGCGGCGAGGTCCGCTGGGTCGTCAAGGAGGGCGAGCCGCTGCCTCCCCAGGTCCAGCCCGGCCACGAGGCCGGGATGGGGATCAAGTTCGTCTACGACAGCGCCGACCAGCGCAAGGGTCTCGAGCTCGTCGTCGAGCGCATGATGGTCGACAGCCTCGGGCCGCTCATTTACCAGCGCCTGGTGAAACAGCTAGCGGATCCGACGCCGCCGCCCAGGCCGCCCCGGACGAAAACCAAGCCCCGCTTCAAAGCTAAGACCTAGAGGATCGGAGGCGGGCTCTGCCCGCCGGAGACCGAGCCCGTCGAGCAGATCCGGGCCCGGCTCTCGTCGGGGGTGGGCCCGTGGGAGGGGCCTGCCCCTCCCACGCTACTTCTTCGGGAAGCTGACGACGACCGTCGAGTAGGCGGGAACGCCCACGGGGACGGAGAGGCCGTCGCTGGAAGCGAAGATCGGCGCCGAGGTGACGGCGCCGTCCTGGTCGCTGTTGACCGGGGTGTAGGCGTAGCGGGTGCCGACGCAGCCGAGCGTCGTCGAGCCGCCGCTGATGCTCACCGTGACGTTCGCGTCGCCGCTGGCGTTGCTGTTGGTGATCATCACGCTGACGCTGCCGTCGGCGTGGAGTGAGGCGTGGCCCATGATGCCCGTGCCGGTGACGGTGGCCTGCACCATCTTGTCGTTGCCGGAGGCGAGGTAGTGGGCCATGAGCGCCCCGTGGTAGCCCCAGCGCGGGGTGTCGTTCGCGGTCGTGAAGGGATCGTTTGTGAGGTCGATGCCGGCGAGGTAGCTGTTGTTGTGCAGCTCGAGCCAGTGGGCGGCGATGACCCCTTGCTCCATGAAGTTCGCGTACGCCTCGGCGGCGAACAGGCCCACGATCTGCGAGCCGACGGGGGCGGCGCCGACGGTGGACGGCGGGATCACGACGTTGCCGCTGTTGGTGTTCGGTCCCCACTCGGTGATGGCGACCGGCATGTTGGCGGGGCAGTTGGTCGCGTTCGTGAGCTGTGAACGCAGCGACGTGGCCACGCTCGGGTTGAACATGGCGACGATGTCCGTCCCCGGGACCGAGGGCAGCGTGGCCAGGGTCTTGCCGGCGTACCAGTGCTCGACGGCGAAGTCCATGTTGGCGCAAGCCGCCGACAGGACCATCGCGTTCCAGGTCTGGTACTGCGTGGCCGTCGGCCAGGCGACGATGCCGCCGATCTTGATGGTCGGGTCGACCGCCTTCATCGCGATCGAGAACGCCTTCACGCCGGCGCCGTAGGTCGCCGGCGACAGCATCGCGTTGGCCTGGCGGCCCGCCGGGCAGCTGGTGACGTTGCCGGCGGGGTAAGCGACGTGCATGTCCGCCTCCCAGCCGCAGCCGCCGTAGTAGTAGCCGTTGCCATAGAGCTCGTTGCCCACCTCCCAGTACTTGATGCCGACGGGCGCGGCGCGGCCGATGCGGAGGAAGTTCTTGCCGTCGTCGGGGTTGATGGGCGTCGCGGCGCGGAGGCTCGCCCAGTAGCCGACGGTCTTCCAGTCGACGTTGTCGGCGTCGACGCCGATCGACGTCGTGCTCGACGGGCTGCCGTTGGCGTAAGCGACCCAGGCCGCGGCCTCCTGCGGGCGCCCCTCGTGCGTCCCGGCGGAGTTCATGCCGTAGTTGACGGTGATGAGGGCGTTCGCGCCCAGGCGCCCGAGCAGGCCGACGAAGTTGCCGAAGTCGGTGTTGGCGGCGATGTAGATCGTGTTGCTGCCGCCGCCCGAGGCCGGCGTCCAGGTGCCGGTGTTGAGCTCCCAGTGGTAGAGGTCGGCGTACGAGCCGCCCGGGTAGCGCAGCGAGGTGACGCCCGCGGCCTTGAGCAGCGGGATCGTCGAGCAGAGCTGCATGTTGTTGTCGTAGACGGACGTGTGGATCCCCATGAGGTCGGGGCTGACCGTGTTCCGGACCGTCCCGAGGTTGACCGCCACCGTCGCCGCGGTGCCGGTCGTGATCGCGATAGGGGCCTGACAGGCCGGCGCTGCCGTGCCGCCGCCGCCGCCCGAGCCGCCGGTGGGGCAGGTGATCGGGCCGCTGCTGCCGGCCGTGCCGGTGCCGCTGGTGCCCGCCGTGCCGGTGCCGTTCGTGCCGCCCTTGCCGGCAGTGCCGGAGGCGCTGGTGCCGGCGGTGCCCGGGGTGCCGGAGTTGCCCGCCGTGCCTGCGCCGCTCGTCCCCGCGCTGCCGGAGGCGCTGGTGCCTGCGGTCCCGGGGTTACCGGAGTTGCCGGCGCTGCCTGGGGTGCCGGAGTTGCCGGCCGTGCCTGCGCCGCTCGTCCCTGCGGTGCCCGCGCCGCTCGTCCCTGCGGTGCCCGCGCCGTTGCCGGCGGAGCCGGGTGAGCCGGAGTTGCCGGCCGTGCCGGTCGTCCCGCTGGATCCGCCGCAGGCGCCGGCGCAGAGCGCGAACGCTGCCCCCAGCATCATCGCCCGTCCACGACCCCGAACACGCAGAGACACCGCAGATGTATTGCTCAAGATTGACCCCTTCGTTTAACGGTAACGGTTCACGGAAGCTCCGCCGCCTGGCGACGACGGAGCCGCGGTTGGGAGCTGCTTAGCCGCCGGAGCCGCCGTCGGTGCCGGTCTTGATGAACTGGATGTCGTCGATCGTCACGTCGACGGGGTAGTAGATGCCCGACGGGCTGGCGTCGCTGCCGCCGGCAGGGGTGGTCCCGCCGCCGTCGGGCGCGCCGGCGTCGGCCGGCAGGTCGTGGAAGTACCAGATGATGCCCGTGAGCAGCGCGCTCGAGGAGAGCCCCGCGACCGGCGCGCCGTTGGCGAAGTCCGACCACAGCAGCTTGACCGTCATCGCCGACCCGTCGGTCGGCACCGAGACGTCGACGCGCGGACCGTGACAATCGAGCGAGGTCGGCGTCTTCGTCGTCGTGCACGTCCCGCAGTGCGCCGGGTCGTTCTCCATGAGCGTGTCGTCCTCGCGGCGGCCGATGGAGAAGCCGATCTTGCTGTCGGGGCCGACGCCGCCCTTGGCGGGGTTGGCCTTGATGCTGAACTGAACGCCCAGGTAGCGGGAGACGTCGAGCGTGCAGCCGCCGCTGACCGCGTTGTCGCAGGTCCAGTAGATGCCGAAGTAGCTCTGCGACCCGTAGGCATTGCCCGTCAGGTGCCAGTCGGCGTTGCTGAAGTCCTGCACCAGGTAGGTGTCGTTGCCGCTGTCGTAAGTCCCGCCGGTGACGTGCTCACCGCTCCCGAACGCGCCGAAGGTGGTGTTGCCGAGCGCGAAGTCGGCGATGAGGCCGCTCGCCGGAGGCATGACGCCCGGGGTGCAGATCGAGCCGACGGCCGCGCCGCTGCCACCTGCGCCGCTCGCGCCGCCCGCGCCGGTCGTGCCCGCGCTGCCGGTCGTGCCGGCGCTGCCCGTGGACCCCGCGTGGCCTGCCGAGCCGGTCGTGCCGGCGCTGCTGCTGCCGGCCGTGCCGGTCGTGCCGCCCGTGCCCGGGGTTTTGCTGCTGCTGGAGCTGCAACCGGCCGAGGCGAAGACCGAGGCGACGACGGACAGAGAAGCCAATCCAACGATGCGAGAAATGGTCATAATTTTCATCTACCCTCTCCCCAGGTTAGGGATTTCGGGGGACCATACATCCCCTCGCGAAGGTTTGTAAAGAGTCCTGCCCTATAGCGGCGCGACTCACGGATGAGGTCGCCCGGGCTCAGGGCGTGACGTCGAGCGTCGCCCGCAGCCGGATGTCCGCCGACGAGGCGCCGACCTGGATCTCGGCGCCGACGCCGGGCTCGACCGCGAGCGCGCCGGCGGTCGCGTCCCAATATCCGAACGCGGTGGCGGGGACGTCGAAGCTCACGTGCTGGGTCTGGCCAGCGGGGAGAGTGACGCGCTGGAAGCCGCGCAGCTGCTTGAGCGGGCGCTGGAGCGTCGACCCGGGGAAGGCGACGTAGAGCTCGACGACCTCGTCGCCGTCGCGCGCGCCGCTGTTGGTGACGTCGACGCCGACGGCGACGCTGCCGCACGGGGTCCCCGCCGCCGCGAGCGACACCCCGCCGCTGCCGAGCGTGAGGTTCGCGTAGGAGAACGACGTGTAGGAGAGGCCGTAGCCGAACGGGTAGAGCGGCGCGCCCGTGTAATAGAGGTACGTGGAGCCGTCCTTGATGTCGTAGTCGGTCATGGCGGTGGGGATGTCGGCGTCGCTGGCGTACCAGGTCATCGTGGTGCGGCCGGCGGGGTTGTAGTCGCCGAACAGGACGTCGGCGATCGCGGTGCCCAGCTCCTGGCTCGAGTTGGTGACGTGGACGATCGCCGGCGCGTCGGCGGCGACCTGGCCGAGCGCCTGCGGGAAGCTCGACACCAGCACGACGATCGTCCGCGGGTTGGCCGCGAGCACGCTCTCGACCAGCGTCGCCTGCGCCGGGTCGAGCGCGATCGACTTGCGGTCGACGGCCTCGCGCCCGTCGGTGGGCGAGGGGCAGGTCCCCCACGACGGGGGCGGGCTGCCGCAGGTCGGGTGGTTGCCGACGAACACGACCGCGACGTCGGACATCGCGGCCGCTGCCGTCGCCGCGCCGCCCGTGTCGTCGGCGGCGTAGTTGATGGTCGCGGCGGGGAGCTTGGCGGCGATCCCCTGGCGCGGCGTCACGGTGTACGCGGCGGGGCCGCCGTACCAGTCGCGGATGACCGAGTCCGCGCGCGGGCCGATCACCGCGACGCTGCCGATCGTGGCGGCGTCGAGCGGCAGCGCGCCGCCCTGGTTCTTGAGCAGCACCACCGTCCGGTGCGTCACGTCGAGGGCGCGCGCCTTGTACTCGTCGCTCGTCCACGGCGTCTCCGTCCCCAGGATGGTCTTGTACGGGACGTACGACGGCGGATCGAGATCGCCGAGCCGGAAGCGGACCCGGAGGAGCGGCCGCAGGACGGCGTCGATGTCCGCGTCTGTGAGCAGCCCCATCGTGTAGGCGCTCGCGATCGGTATCTGCACGTTGGGCTGCACGAGGACGCTCGTGCCCGCCTCGACGAGGCCCGTGACCGCCGCCTCCGCCGTCGCGAAGTACTGGCTGGTGACCAGCGCCTGCGCGATGCTGGCGTCGGTGCTGACGAAGCCGTCGAACCCGAAGCTGCCGACCAGCAGCGACTTGATGAGCGGCGAGACCGCGGCCGGGATCCCGTTCACCTGGTTGTAGGCCGTCATCAGCGCCTGCGCGTGCCCGACGCGCACCGCCGCCTCGAACGGCACGGCGTAGTACTCGTGCAGATCGCGGTCGTCGAAGTCGTCCCCCTCGAGGCCCGCGAGGTACCCCGTCGCGAGCTGGCTGGTGAGGTAGGGATCCTCGCCGTAGGACTCCTCGGTGCGCCCCCAGCGCGGGTCGCGCCCGAGATCGATGAGCGGCGCGCGCACGACGAGCGCCGTCCCGCGGCCGGTGTCGGTCAGGCCCTGGGCGTTGTAGACGCGCGCCTCGTAGCCGGTCGTTGCGCCGACGATCTTCAGGGCCGCGGGGTCCCACGACTCGGCGAGCCCCGAGGCCTGCGGGAACTGCGTACCGACGAGGTACCGCACCGTCCCCGCCGCCGAGTCCGACCACCCGATGCCGTGCACCCCCTCGGTCCACGACGTGAACGCCGGGATCCCGAGCCGCGGGATCGTCGGCTGCTCCTGCAGGAGGAGGCTCTGCTTCTCGTCGCTGGTCAGCAGCGACAGCAGGTTCGTGATGCGGTCCTCGATCGCCGCACAGGGATTCTGAAACGGGTTCGCGTAGTCGGAGGCGTTGCTGGTGCAGGCGGGCGGGCTGGTCCCGGCGGCGCCGCCCGCGCCCGCGGCGCCGCTCGCGCCGCCGAGCGGGCAGGCCCAGGTGCCGGCCGCGCCGCTGGTGTTGCCGGGCGACCCGGACGAGCAACCGGCGGCGAGCGCCGCGACCAGCGCGGCCTGCTTGAATCGGGGGGCCATCGCCGCGCAGCTTCGCTCCACGCGCCGGCCGTGTCCACCTGGTCGGTGTCCGATGAATCAGATCACGCGGATGAGGTCTGGATCACTCGCAACCGCCGCTGTCGCAGAAGCGGGCGGAGCAGAAGAGGCCCGCGGGACAGGCTGCGCCCGCCGGATCGCACGGGAGGGCGCACGCGTCGATCAACGTCGCGCACCCACCGGCCGGCCCGCACTCGAAACAGAGGGTCTTTTCGATCCGGCCAGCCGGACAAGGCTGAGCTCCGGGCTGCCCCTCGCAGACCGCCAGGCACTCCTCGAGCGTCGAGAAGCGGTTGTCGTTCCCCTGACAGCCGCCGTACGTCTCCGCGACGCACGCGCCGCCGACGAAGGCGAAGACCGGCACAGCGCCCCGGCACGGTCCCGGATCCCACGCGAGCTGGCAAGCGGCGCCCTGCGTCCAGCCCCCGTCGCTCGCGCTCGGGCCGTCGGAGGCCGCGTCCTTTCCCTCGTCGGGGACGTAGCACCCCGCGTTCGTGCAGAGGAGCCCGCCGCTGCGGCTGCCAGGCGTGCAGAGGCAGCACCCGCACGCGGACTGGCAGCCCGCGCTGCACAGCGGCGGCGCGCCGCACCCCACGGCGGCGCAGCCGAGGCCGCTGTCGGGCGACGGCGCGCCGACGGATCGGTGGTCGCACCCGCTGCCGAGCGCGGCGGCGCCGAGCAGCAGCGACACGGTCCAGATTTTCGGCGCCACCGTCAGAAAACCGAGGATGCGCGATCGACGAGCCCCGGGTTGAGCGGCCATTCCCATGCCGACGGGGACGACAGCAGGCCCCGTGCCAGGCTCACCCGATGAACATCTCCTCGCGATCGGTCTTGGGCGGCGGCCGCCCGGGCGCGAACCGCGCGGCGCTCCAGGCGTCGAAGAAGGGGTGGGGCGGCTCGCCCAGCAGGTAGGCGGCGTAGTGGCGGGCGACGACGGGGGCCATCATGAAGCCGTGGCCGCGGAAGCCGCAGGCGACGTAGAACCCGGGGACGCCGGGGAGCTCGCCCACGATCGGGTTGCCGTCGGGGGAGAGGTCGTAAGGGCCGGCCCACTGCCGGACGACCTTGACGTGGCCGAGCAGCGGCATGATCTCGGTGAGCCCGCGGGCCATGGCCTCGACGAACGCGAGGCGCGAGCCGAGCCGGATCTGATCGTCGGCCTGCTGACCGTGCGACTCGGGGACGGTGATGCCGCCGACCAGCTCGCCGCGCAGCGACTGCGAGACGTAGAGCCCGCTCTCGAGGACGGAGACCATCGGCTTGAGGAACGGCTTGAGCGGCTCCGTCGAGAGGATCTCGTGGCGCACCGGGCGGTTCGGCAGCGCGCCGCCGGCCAGGCGGGCGACCAGCGGCGACCAGGCGCCGGCCGCGCAGACGACGCGCCCGGCGTCGACGGGGCCGCCGGGCGTCTCGAGGCGGAAGCCGCCCGGACGGCGCGCGATGGCGGTGACCGGCGTCCCCGTCCGGATCGAGACGCCGAGCTTCTCGGCGGCGCGCGCGTAGCCCCAGAGGAACGGCCATGGGAACACGATGCCGTCGGTCGGGTTGTAGCAGGCGGCCGCGAACCCGCCGCCGGCGTCGACGTCGAGCTCCGGGACGATCGCGCGCGCCTCGGCGGGCGGGATCATCCGCGTCGGGACACCGCAGGCGTTCTGGACGGCGACGTTCCGCTCGAGGCGCCGGGCGGCGGCGGCGGTGCGGGCGAGGAACAGGTAGCCGCCCCGGCGCATCCAGACGTTGACGCGCATCTGCTTGGCGAAGCCGGCGCAGATCGCCATCGACTCCTGCATGAGGCGGACGTTCATCTCCGTCGACCACTGCTGGCGGACGCCGCCGCCGTTGCGGCCCGAGGCGCCCCACGCCAGGTAGTGCCCATCGAGGACGACGATCCGCTTCGCCGTCTTCGGTCCGGCCTTGGCCGCCAGGTTGTAGGCGATGGCCAGGCCCATGATGCCGGCCCCGACGATCGCGATCTCGGCCTCGGTCTCCATCACCGGCGTTTGGCCGCGCGGGCGGGCTTCTTCGCCGCTGCGCCCGCGTAGAGGCGGAGCTCGGTAGGGACCAGCGGCGGGCGCGAGGTGAAGGGGGCGAGCGCGCGGGGCGGGCGCCCCGACGCCGCGGCCACCGCCTGCACGACGCCGCGCAGGCACTCCTTCCCCTGGCAGGGGCCGGTGCCGAACCCGGTGTAGCGCTTCACCTCCTCGAGGTCGGCGTAGCCCGCGGCGACCGCGTGCTCGACGTCGTGGAGCGTGACGTCCTCGCAGCGGCAGAGGATCACCTTGCGCGACACCGAGCTACTTCTTGGCGGGCGCCTTCACATTGCCCTTGGGCTTGCCCTTGCCCTTGCCCTTGCCCTTGCCCGCCGCGGCCTCCTCGCCGCCCGTGCCCGGCG
>Ga0306921_10009678_pt1 | contig 10230 bp, 11 predicted proteins | sample sta12Cox44000080_FD_203760 | JGI IMG/M metagenome (GOLD analysis project Ga0306921, IMG submission 203760) | Lab enrichment of tropical soil microbial communities from Luquillo Experimental Forest, Puerto Rico - statoxic.12C.oxic.44.000.080 (v2)... | ecosystem: Environmental > Terrestrial >...
CACCGTGCTCAAGATCCTCGGCGTCGCCCTGCCGCCGCTCATTCGCCGCGCCCAGCCGCCACCGACCCCGCCTGCCACGCCAAAAGCTCCGCCGCAGACCCTGTCGCCGTAGTGCCAACGCTCGAACGTGTCTTCTAATACCCTGATATAGATGGCTTATCCAGAGTCAGCCGTAGAAGATCCATCTATCAGCCTCCGGGGAAGAGCCACCGACCATTACCCCATGTTGAAAAACTCGTCGGCCGGATATCGCCCGAAAGATCAACACAACCTAACATACCATTTGTAATATATAATCTAATTGCTCTCGGATCATGCTCACATTGTTGATGATACCCGATCTGGTTGGACGCAGATCCGAGTTTTCAGCAGTATCGACCCTTTGGGGTTACTCATGCCAGCCGCCGAGTCCAGGCGCTAATGCCCGAGGTGAAAACACAGGCATTAAATCTGTGCGTAGAAAATCTTTCTTGATTTCGTCAGTCTGAAAAATAAAAAACCGCTATGGGGAAAGACAATAAAGAAAACAATGCTGCGCGCTCTTCGCTCGTGCATGTTTTCACACAGCCTCGCCCCATCCCTACCGTTCGCCATACCCTTCGGAATCGACTTAGCAGCGCATATTGCCGACACCCACGTGATCCCAGCGGGCTTACCTCGAACAGCTCAAGCTGATTGCCCAGGCCAATACTCAGCCGCTCCATCTTGATTTTTCTATTCATTCGGTATTATTCGAGTAAGGGATAAATTATCGTCTTCATAGTTTCTTACTGCGATTTGTCCACTTGTTTCTGGCTTTTCTTTGGTCTTACGTAATGTCTTTGTCCTCTTAGCTGATTTAGCCTTTACCTTAAGACTCTTTAATAGGCGATCACGCAGTCCCAGCTCAAGCGCACTTCCCACTCCCGAAGCGGTTCCTATGATGAGAATCCCAAAGGGCACGGTCACGAACAGAAGCAGCCGATTTCCCAGTGTATTCGCGGCTGTCATACCAACACAGGCGCCAATGGCCACGCCTGTCGCTTTTTGTAGAAAAGAAGTGAGGTTCGTAAGCGAAGGCAGCGACAGTGACTGTTCAATGAGGATCACATTTTCGTTTAAAAAAAATGCAACCAAGTCTGTATCAGTATTCTCGTAGTCGCCCTCAAAAAACGTGTTTACCATCCACTCTTCATTAATAAAATCAATATGTCGTAGCTCATTTTCTCTGTCTTGAATCTTATTTTCGCGGCTTTCAAACGACAGTTCTATAATGAATTGCACGCCTGCGTTTCGGAAATCTTGAAAAACGCCAGACGGCCCTTCGCCGCTCTGATTAGGTACAAAAATAGCCGATATCGCGCTCTCACTATGGTCGCTCGCGATCGTCGTTTGTATCAGACGTTGCATTTTACGTCTCCCTATTACCAGGACTCACAGGATAGCCCACCCCCAGTGTGTTCCATCGATCCGGCCGGGTTGCGGGGCCAGGATCGTGCCTCCCGCATCATGGCATGGTAAAGCAGTTACCGCACGCCCGGCAAGATTCCAACTTAGCCAGCTGATTGACGCGAGGCGCTGGAACGGCTTCTCTTTGCTCGAGCACCAGCCGACGCTGCGTTCCGCCACTGCTCTCGCAGCGCTAACACAAATGGGCGGCGCATTTTTCTTTACCCGCGGCATCCGGGCGGAAATGGGACCAACGCACTCAACGAGCGGCGGCGTCTTCATACCAGCATCGCTCGAGCCTTCTGACCCGAGCGCGATCAGGCTCGATAGCTGCAAATGGCGTTTTGTAGTTTTTTCGCTTCTAAATCGGTTTCTGATCTCAGCCGCGCTGCACGTGTTGAGTTATTGCCAAACAGATGGCATCCTAGGCCAAAGGGTTCGGTCGGGCTCGAACCTGCCCGTTCCGGGCGGGGGCGCGAAGGTCCGGGAAACGGCGCAGCACAGTGGAAAGCCCTGGTTGTTCCAGTCCCGTCTCGCCGACTGTTGCGCCACACTCTCCCATTCCGGACCTTGCTCCGACTCGGTCTGGAGGTCGGCACGGTGGGAACCCGTCATCGGTTCGGCATCAGATCCGCGCCGAAGCGGTGCTCAGACGCAAATCCTAACTTCGAGGCTGGGTGGCGCCGGCTGCTTGATGGCCCGGTCGCCCTGCACTGGCGAACGTGGGAGGTTACTCGTCGACACCCACCTGAACGATGACAACAGGGCGCACTCGGCCACTGCGAACGATCAGACCTATTGAAGAGAGGAGATGCCATACGAGTTGAGTAAAATCTTAGACTTCACAATCAAGTTTTACGAAAGCGGAGGGAAGGATCGTCGATGAAAAAGCTCCTTGCGGCATCAATAGTCAGTAGTGTAGTGTTGGGGTTTGCTGGTACAGCATCCGCCGATGGGCTCAGTTGTAGTGATGAGCGGGGATGTAAGCTTTGTTCAGAGTTTGTACCCGGTAATTGGCGCGACACCGTTACCGTCAGCAGCTCAGCATCAACGAAATGTAGTATTTCGGTATCATCGCAGATTTCGGCAATTGATTGAACAAATGTTCTCAGCCGGTACTGAACGCCAGAAGCTTTCTCTCTGAGCCCACGAGCCGGGGGAAAAGGCGTAACCACCAGGGATCGCATCTTAACAGTTACCGCTGATCCGGCGTCCGACCTCCTGCGAGTCCCAGACGCATTGCTTTGTCCTTTGGCGATTGACTGTCCATACCACTCGCCCGACTGTTGTCATCTCTAGCACGATTACCAATCCAAAGCGATTTCTTCCGCTCGGCGAGAGAGGCGCTGAAACCCTGATCTCGCTGAACTCGTCGTGGAGGCTGGTCACGATGTGTGTGGCTGGGGACACGCGCGCCTACAAGGCGCCAGAACAGGCCATTGCAAACATCGACCGGTAGAAAGGCTTCTGCAGGGGTATCGGTTAACGCCGCATCCTAATCTCGTGCGACTGCCGTATGCGAAGGCACGGTGCACCCAATGGAGTGGCGTCGTACGCTCCGACTGTGCAGGGAGCCAACCATCCTCGCCGAACGCGAAAGGATCGAACGGCAGACCTACAGCTTCCTTTCGGAACGCCTGGCCTGTTGCAGCAAATCGGTTGTCGGCGAATTTGCGACTTGCAGATTGTAGAGCACCTGATCGGCCGCGATAAGCACATCCTTCACCATCTGCTTGAAGTGCGATGTTGACCTGTCAGTCGGAGCCTTGAGCCAAGATAACAACATGAAATAACAGCGCAGCTTCTGTCCGGGACGAAGCGGCGCGCGAAAGATGGACAAAAAATATTCGAGCAATAGGCGAAACTCCGGAAATGCGAGGGCTCGGCCTTTCGATGGATCCCACCACTCGGGACACGGAAGGCTACTACAATACCAGTTGGTCAGTCGGAACCGCCGCGGTTGTGTCAGGCGGACCGGAAGGGTTGCTCCAGATTGCCCGCTATGCCGCCTGTTAATGAAAAGATGCTCCGGCACTTCGTAAAACCGGCCGAGCAAGGACATTCGCGCCAGCAACACGCCGTCGGCATTGACATAGATCCCCTGAGGCGGAATCTGGCGCAGCGCGGACATCCGCATCACACCATAAATCTGGTAGCACCTGTCACCACCGCTCAGCAGCATTTCGCGAAAACGTGCGACCGGATCGTCATAATCAGTCTTCATCGGTGTAACGTAGTTCTTTATAAAAGTTCCGTTCTCATCCACCTCCTTTGTTCTCGCGTGGGCCACCACACAGCCAGGATCGCTCTCGAGGAGCTCGACACATCGCCGCAGGAGATCCGGCTCCATGAGGTCATCTACGGCGGCCCATTTGAAATACTTGCCTCTTGCAAGTTCGTATACCCGACGCGCGTTCCAGCCGGCACCCATGTTTTCCTCGGCTCGGTAATAGCGGATGCGGTCATCGCGCTGAGCATAGGCTTCCGCGATCTCGCCTGTGCGATCTGCGGATGCGTTGTCGGAAATAATCAGTTCAAAATCAGTAAACGTCTGATTAAGGATCGAACGAAGGGATTCCTCGATAAAGCGCTCTCCATTGTACACAAATAATCCAACGCTGACTAACGGTGTTGAATACATCAGCCTCTAACTCCAAGCACGGGGTTCCCGCGGAGAGCTGGCCTCGCCCGCCTGTGTTCGCCCCTGGGCGCCGTCAACTCTCTGCTGCGCCGGTCATCTCCGGTTTGAACACGGCCACCCCGCCCTTCGGCACACCGTCATCATATGCCGCAACGATTTCCTCGGGGATAGGGGAAAAGTCGGCGACCCGTAGGAAGTCTCGCAACGATGTGCCGGTCGATGCGCTGTCCGTGTTGGGGGCGCCACGTTTGCTGGTAACGTCGTCGATGTTGACGGTCCGAAAATCGATACTCCAACGCACTATTTGTGTGGTGTTCGGCACGGTCGAATGAAGTTGCGCTCCGGAAAAGACGATGATGCCGCCCGGCGGCACGACAAACCGCACGTCCGGCTCGAGCTCCAGCGGTTCCTCCGCATGCGGTTGCACGCGCGTGTCGCGACTTATGTGCTGAGCAGCATTCTTGCGACTCTCGGCATTCCATCTGTAGTAATTAAAATCATGTGATCCATTCTTGACGCCTCGATTCCAATAACGCGGATGGAAGGCCATGCCATTTTCCGAGACGAATTCGTACATGGGCGCCCACCAATTGAATTGGCACATCGGTGCCGAATACCACGTGTCGCGATGCGGGTGGTGAGCGTAGGCGATACCTGTCGTAAGATAATCTCTGGGGAACGCACAGCGCAGACGTGGCACATCTTGGTATGTCTTATCGGGCGAGCAGCCAAAGGCACTCAGCACGGCCTTTATGAGTTCCTTCGTACGCGGGTCGTGGATGTAACTGGGCTTTAGTACCGTGAGGATCTCGACGCATCGTTCGACGGCCAAGCTCTCGTGCGCACGTTGCGGATCGAGCGGGGCGAATGCATCTTCGATCATGCTGCGAGTGTGTTCAACCAGCGCGAGCATCTCCGGCGTCGATGATTGAATAATGATGTCTCCCTCGTAAATCATCTTTCGCCAAGCTTCGTCACTGCGCGGCGGATCGAAAAATACATCGGTCATGGAGCCCCTTTCCTGATCATCGTACCTGTCATTCTCAGTTGCAATGATAGCACATCTCCCTCTCTGATCCATATCGCGCCGTACTCTTTCGCAAAAGATATAACCCTAGCCGACGGCAAACCCGGGCTGCCGGCGCTTATCACCGATTACAATAAGCGCTCTGGCTCCGAATTGTTCTGCGAAGGTTTGGCCATCGCTAGGGCTTCCGCTGTTGCTGTCGAGGGCCGAGATATGGCATCTCAAACGGCGGTACGCTCTTGGCTGGTATTGGGCATCAATGCTGCGTATGACAGGACGCGAGACGGTGCAGCTGAACACGCATCGATTAAAAAGTCTTTGGAGAAGTCGCGTTTTGCGCCGAGCTGAGTTCGCCGATCAGCATGACAGGCTTGATGATCTTTATCGGGTCAAGAACCCTTGGGATTTCACCGACCCCCGCGAGAAATGGAGGTTCGAGGAAACGAATCGGATCTTACTCCGCGAGTTCGGCCAGATCGGGACTTTACTTGAAGTCGGCTGTGCAGAGGGGCATCAAACCGCATATTTGATGCATGCCTGCCGTCAGTTGTACGGGTTTGATGTCAGCGAACGGGCCGTTCGTCGAGCTAAACGGAGGTGTCCTGACGCAATCCTCGCAGCGGGAGACATGGCGAGTGCGGCATGCATTGCGGCCGGCCCCAAGCGCTTCGACGTTGTCGTGGCCTGCGAGGTTTTGTACTATGTCAAAGACATCGGGGCAAATTTGCGCCGGCTGACGCAATTGGGGCGGGGATGTCTTATCAGCTATTATGACCTCGATTGCTTCCGCGAGAGAATAGATGGCGAACTAGCGTGCATCGATATTGCCGGCCATGAAATTATCCGTTGCAAAGATCGTTCTTGGTCGGTTGTCTGGTGGCGAAACCGTCAGAACGCCTTCCTTTGATCCGGACATAAGCGCGCTTGAAGGTCTTCACGAAAGCCCTAGCCTTCCGCGCTTTCGACTGGGGTGAGATCCGCCGAGCGCGGCCGCGCGACGTCACAAGCCCAATAATCGCACATTACCTCAGTTCACTCTCATCTCAACGGATTGACGATCATCGGTTCTTCACGGACGGCTACATATGCGGATGCTGCTCGCCACCCCAGCCCAAACAGGCTAACCAACGCTCCAAGACGCGCAAAAGCCGCTCGAGCCAGCGCAGGAGCAGACTGAAGTTGTAGCCAGCAGCGGCGAGCACGGCGTTGATCCGGTCGCCCTCGCGACCCTTGACCCTTGAGATAATTGCGCCCATCCGGTGCTCGGCCTTGACGTGCCCAATGACCCGGTTCGACCGCGGCGCGGCGGCGCATTTCGCGGCGGACCAGGGCGGTGACGCTGCGCACCTGGCCGCTGATCCCAGACACGGAATTTTTCTTGGTGGTGGTTATGGCCGCGATAGCCCCCGCCTTCGCAGGGGCAAGCTTTTGTCGACGTCGATGCGACGGGTCTCAATCTCGGTCAGCGCCTCCAGTTCGGCGATCACCGGCCCCAAAGTGTGGCCGTCGAAGGGGTTGCCGTGCATTCGACCTCGGGGGCGTACAGCGCATAGACTATGCGAGCGCGCTGCCGGTGATCCTGAAAGCGCACCCGCATCGCCAACGCGAGCAAGTCGGCAAAGTGTTTCTCGAGTGCCCGCAGCGCTTTGGCGTGCAGCACAAACTGACCACCTTTGGGGCTTGGTGGCCGGGGTTGCCACCGACACTTCTGCTTTCGCAGGGGCAGGCTCTTGCAGCCGAACTCGTACGGCGCCCGGGCTTTGCCTTTGCCAATGCACGTATCACGCGGCCCAGCCGAAAAGGCATAAGCCTTTGCGCTGGATATACGAGGAAATTCACGAATGAGGTAAGGCACTAGCCTACTAGCTAGCTAACGCCAGATCACGATACGCCTCGGGCAGACGATTGTTGCTCGGCCGGCCACGACGCTTTGAGACCGGCTGATTGCGCCGCCATGTTTCAAACCGGCCAGCAACCGAAACACCTGGCGCCGCTTCAGAACGAGCAACTCGCAGGGGTCCGCGACACGCAGACGGCCAGACTGAACGCCCAGCAAGACCTCAAGCCGGTCGAACTCCTTCTTACTCATCGACACCACCGGCATCGCGCACCCCCGAGGCCCTTCAAACCCCGGGCAGTGCACGTCAACTTTGCAGAGGGGTGCCATCCGGGTGGCGGCCAAAGCGCCGACCCCGGACAGAAGCAAGACACCGGCGACAGGATCATGGCTCAGAGGGATTGACCAAGTGGGGGCCCGTGACAGAAGAAACGTCACCGTCGCCCGGGGTAGGGCGTCGGGCGGGCGCGGAGCCGACCCCTAGTGGCGGGAACCTGGAGTTGATTGAGCGGCTGTAGGGGCTGGAGCTGCGCCGTTCAATCCGACGCATGTGCTTTGGAACTTGCAACCTATCCTCAGCGACGCGCAATATGTACCAAGCTAACTGAAAGTTAATTCCGATGCTCTCATTCCTGAGAAGACATGAAATATGGCCGTTCTTGATCGGCGTATTTTTAACATGCGCTTGCGGCCTGATGCTGCAGATCGTGGAAACCCGCCTTATTTCAGTGATTTTGTGGTATCATCTCGCCTTCTTTGCCATTAGCATGGCTATGCTCGGCATGACTGCCGGTTCTCTGTTGATATATTTCAAACCGGAGCTCTTTTCAGAAGATCGTGTACTTGAAAACCTGATATGGATCGGAGTGGCTTTCGCAATTGCGGTGGTCCTGTCCACCCTGTCGCTGATCACGACGATTTCGCCCTCTGGCGTTGCCAACACCTTTTTGATGACAGCGTTAGTCTGGCTCAAGCTGATCCTAACTTTATTGCCGCCCTATGTGCTCGCCGGCATGGCGATCTCGCTGGCACTGACGCGGAGCCCTTATCCGATAGGCATCGTTTACGGTGTCGATCTCCTGGGCGCGGCCTCCGGCTGCTTGGTCGCCCTGGTGCTATTGTCGTGGGCCGATGCAATCGCGGTGCTTTTCCTTGTTGCAGCTATCGCGGCCACCGGGGCGGTATGCTTTGCGATCGCAAGGTCGATGTCCGCCGAACGCGGTCCTCCGCGACGCGCTTTCCGGATGCTCGGCCAGGGGGGCAAACCGGTGATCTTTGTAGTGGTATTTGGCCTGATAGCAATCGGCAACGCAGCAATCCAACCGACCACGCCTTCGCGCAGCCACCTTGCGGGACGTCTTGGCGGATTTGTACCGCTGATGGCCAAGGACCGTCTCGAATTCGAGCCGCCCCAACTGGCACGCTGGAATACGTTCTCGCGCGTAAGGGTCTCCTTTGACACTGTCGGCGAGCCGTCGCTTTGGGGTCCGTCGCCGACTATGCCAGCGATCACTATCCATCAGCGCTACCTCGATATAGATAGCAGCGCTTCTACGGCCATGTATCGGTTCGACGGCGACCTGTTCCAGCTCAATTTCCTGCATTATGACATCACCAATCTCGCCTACACCATCCGTCACCAGGGGCGCGCCGCCGTGATCGGGGTTGGCGCCGGCCGCGATTTGCTGTCCGCTTATCTGTTCGGGTTCCGCGACGTGACCGGAGTGGAGCTGAACCCGATCTTTATCGACCTACTGACCCGCCAATACCGAGACTACAACCATCTTGCTGATTTACCGGGTGTACGACTTTTTGTCGATGAAGGGCGCAGCTGGTTCGCCCGAACTACCGAGCGATTTGACCTGATCGAAATGCGCTTGGTCGATACTTGGGCCTCTACTGGGGCGGGCGCCTTTTCACTGTCGGAAAACGGACTTTACACGTCCCAAGGCTGGCACCACTTCCTGTCGGCGCTTACTCCGACTGGCGTCCTTACCGTGTCTCGCTGGTACAATCCAAACGACATTACTGAGGCGGGGCGCCTGGTCAGTTTGGCGGCGGCGGCGCTGCGCGAGGAGGGGATCGAGCGGCCCCAGGATCATCTGTTCCTAGCGAGGGCGGAGTACCTGGCGACGCTGATCGTGGCTAAATCGGCGTTCACACCGGCGGAGCTGGCAAAGCTGCGAGAGCGGGCATCAAGCCTTCGGTTCGGTGTAGTGCTCAGTCCGGACAACAATGACCGATCGTCGCTTTTGGCCCAGCTTGTCGATGCGCAAACCCCGCAATCCTTGGCGGCTTTATCGGCCCGACTGCATCGCGATCTCTCAGTTACGACGGACGATCGCCCGTTCTTTTTCAACCAGCTCGACCCTCTCGACCCGGCCTCGATCCGGATGGCCGTAATTTCGGGGGAGGGAATCCTGAAAGGAAATCTCCTGGCCACGCTGACCCTGCTGGTAATCGTGGGGCTTTCCGGCCTTTTAGTCTTGTTCACGATGATTTTTCCAGCGCTGCCCGCCGTGCGACGGTCGCCTTTCGTGCTGGCATGTCTTGGCACGTTCTATTTCCTGTTGATCGGTCTTGGCTTTATGTTTGTCGAGATCGGCCTGATCCAGAGACTTGGGACTTTTCTCGGCCATCCCGTCTACGCGCTCGCCATCGGGCTTTTTGGGATCATCCTGTCGACCGGCATCGGCGCGCTCGCTTCAGAGCGACTGCCGCTCCACTCGGGCCTGCGCATAAGTATTTGGGCCTGCCTTCTCAGCCTCTATCTCTTCTTGTTGCCGTTCTGGTTTCCGCGTGTCATCTCGACATTCGAAGCTGGCTCGCTGTCGGTGCGCGTGCTTGTGGCACTCGCTGCAATCGGACCATCCGGCGTGTTGATGGGCTTCGGCTTCCCCACCGGCATGCGCTTGGTCAATGCCATCGATACCCGGCCCACCCCGTGGTTCTGGGCGGTCAACGGCGCCGCCGGGGTGCTCGCTGCCGGCACTGCTGTTGCCACCAGTGTCGCATTCTCGATAAACGTCAGCCTTTGGGTCGGTTCCGGCTGTTATGTGCTGCTGGCGCCGATCGGCATCGTGCTCGCCGGGATAGCACGGCGCGGTCTGTCCTGGAGCCCCGTTGCTTCTGCGATGACCGGATAAGCATTCCTACCAATTTTGCGGCACACCCGACGTCCGCCCGTCGCCCACCTTGTTAGTCACTTACAAGCTAAGTGTTTGCAAGGTGTGAGCAGATTTATTGGGCGAGTGCCGGAATGATGGTGAGTTGTGTGAGACTGCGGCCGGCTGCGAT
>Ga0306921_10009685_pt1 | contig 10228 bp, 9 predicted proteins | sample sta12Cox44000080_FD_203760 | JGI IMG/M metagenome (GOLD analysis project Ga0306921, IMG submission 203760) | Lab enrichment of tropical soil microbial communities from Luquillo Experimental Forest, Puerto Rico - statoxic.12C.oxic.44.000.080 (v2)... | ecosystem: Environmental > Terrestrial > Soil...
GATCCGGCTCGATGCGCTGCAGGCGGAGACTGCGGGCGATCTCGAGATGGCGGAGCAGCTGTGGTGGCGGGTGATAGCCGTGTCGCCGGTCGATGCGCAGGCGCACGAGGCGGTCAAGCGGGTTACTCTCAAACAGGCGGCGCCATCAGGTTTGGCGCCCGAGGCTGGTATCGCGCCCGATTCAGCGCGCTCCAAATCCGACGCGCGACGCGCGTTTCGCCCCTTACGGCTGCCGTCCCGGCGTTGGGTGATGGGAATTGGCGCGCTTGCGACCGCCGGCGCAAGTGCGATCGTCGCCGCGCCGTTCATCCACAGACGGCTGTCGCAGCCGTCGCTCCGAGACATCAGGTTTCATTTCGTGACGGTCGACGAGACCGGCCGCCAGAAATCGCTGCAGCGCAGTACCGCGGCGGCCTTCACCGAAATACTGGGTTCGGGCAACACCCTGGAAATGATAGCGATCCCGGGCGGCAGCTTCACTATGGGCTCACCTGCCGACGAACTCGAGCGGCGGTCCAACGAGGGCCCTCAGCACCACGTCACATTGGCGCCGTTCTTCATGGCCGCGGCGCCGATAACCCAGGCGCAATGGCAGGCGGTGGTGATGGCCCATCCCGCCAGGCTGGAGCACGATCTCGATCCGCGCCCATCCTTTTTCCGCGGCATCGATCTGCCGGTCGAGAGCGTCACATGGGTCGAAGCAGCCGAGTATTGCGGACGTCTCGCCAGGATCACCGGGCGCGCCTATCGGCTGCCGAGCGAAGCGGAATGGGAATTTGCCTGTCGCGCCGGCGCCGCCGGCCCCTTCCATGTAGGGCCGACGATCACCACCGATCTTGCAAATTATTGCGGCGCCGGCGGGGCCGTTTGCGGAGACAGCGACGGCAAGAGCATCGCCTCCGATTACTACGACGGTACGAAATACGGCTCGGGCGCTTATGGCCAAGGTCCCGCAGGGATTTTCCGGGACACCACGACGCGGGCTGGGACCTTTCCGCCGAACCGGTTCGGCTTGTATGACATGCACGGCAATGTCTGGGAGTTCTGCCTGGACATCGCGAGCGCGACCTATGACGATGCGCCGCTCGACGGCAGCGCCGATCTGTCGGGGCCGCCGGGCGGCAACCGGATCCTGCGCGGCGGGTCGTGGTCGCACAATCCGGCGATCTGCCGCTCGGCTTATCGCGACGCCATCGCGGCCGACAACCCTGGCTGGCAGGGCCGCATCGGTCTGCGGGTGGTTTGCGAGTAGCCGCACTGTTGGAAGTCGGCAAGGAGTGAAAGCATGACGGGCGAGCCGGGATCGCTATGGTTCGTCACCGAGGTCGAGGCGGCCGAGACGGTCGAAGTCGTCGATGGCGTCCGCAGTTCCGAGGATGTCGGCGGCGGCTTCGGGTCGAGCCTGGTGCAGCAGACGCGCAAGAGCCTGACCCAGCGCGTGCAGATCAGCGCCGAAGATTTGAAGCGCGAGATCGGCAATCTGATGGCCGTGGTCGGCGAGGTTTTCGACCAGGCGCGGCCTGAAGCAGGGCTGTCGCTCGAAAATGTCGAGCTGTCGATCGAAATCAGCTCGGAAGGGCAGATCAGCATTCTCGGCAGCGGCGGCAAGATCAGCGGCAGCGGCGGGATCAAGCTGACCTTCAAACGGCAGCGGCCGACCAGCTGACGAAGAGGCAAAAATGGCGGCGTTGGGCGGCCTTATACTCGAGTTTTCCGACCACCGGCCGCGCCTGACCACGCTCACGGAGATAAACGACGCCCTGATTGCCTACGGCACCAGGGTCTGGCCGCTCGATCTGAGCGGCTTGTCCGATGACGTCCGGCGCCTGCTCGCTCAGCCGCGCTTGACCGAAGCAGAGACCGAGTTTCTGAAAGCGCAGTTTCAGCTGCCGCGCCCCGGGCTCCTCGCTATGATTGCCGAAGCGGGGCGCGAGCCGCATATCCCGGACGGCGGCGCGATGACGACTTACGTGTCCAACCACGGCTACGCGTACCCGCAACTCTACATAGCCGAGACCGGGGTGGACTACAGCCGGTTCGATCGGTTCCACGTCAACACAGCCGATGACGGCGTCGGAGTCGACGAGGTCGGGCAGCTTCTGTCCGGCGGGGGCGTGCGGATATTGCAACGCCGTGCCGGTTCCGAGGTCGCGACCCTACATCTCGATTGCCCTTCGGAGGGACACGGCTGGATCCTAACCTATGATGGTGGATCGGCCCATATCGGAAGCCTCAGCGGTGTGCGGCCGGGGACGAAGCTTTTGATGCAGGTCATCGGGCCGGAGCGCTGGGTCATGCGCTACGAGGACGCGGAACACGGGCGATAGGCAGATCAGCGATGCCGGATTACGAAATCTTCGAGGCGGGCGACATCACCCTGCAATCCGGCCTGACCTATCGCAAGGCGCAACTCGCATATAAAGCCTTTGGCGCGCTCGATACCGCAAAGTCGAACGTCATTGTCTATCCAACCTCATACGGCGCCCAGCATTACGACCTCGAATGGGCGATCGCCCCCGGCAAGGCGCTCGACCCGAGCAAATACTTCATCGTTATTATGAACAAGTTCGGCAACGGACTGTCCTCATCGCCGAGCAACACGCCGCCGCCCTTCGACCGCGCCCGCTGGCCGCACTTCACGATGACTGACAATGTCAGGGCGCAGCAGCGGCTATTGGCCGAGGTATTTGCCATTGAGCGGGTAAAGCTTGTCTACGGATTTTCGATGGGCGCGCAGCAGGCCTTTCACTGGGCCGCGCTGTTTCCTGACCGGGTCGAGCGCATCGCCGCGATCTGCGGCTCGGCAAAGACCTCCCCGCATAATGTCGTCTTCCTCGAAGGAGTGAGGGCAGCCTTGACCGCCGACCCCGCTTGGCAAGACGGCTGGTTTTCAACCCCGCCGACCCGCGGTTTTCAGGCGATGGGCCGGGTCTATGCCGGCTGGGGCCTGAGCCAAGCTTTCTATCACGAAGAAGAATGGCGCAAGCTCGGCTTTTCATCGCTCGAGGATTTTTTGGTCGGCAGCTGGGAGGCGAATTTTCGCCGCCGCGACGCCAATGATCTATTGGCGATGCTGTGGATGTGGCAGCACGCCGACATCAGCGCCAACGAGCTTTACGCCGGCGATCTCGGCAAGGCGTTGGGGGCGATTACAGCCGACGCGATGGTCATGCCGTGCGAAACAGATCTTTACTTCACGGTTGAGGACAGCCGGCGCGAGGTCGCCCGGATGTCGCGAGCCGAGTTGCGGCCTATCCCGTCGATCTGGGGCCACCGCGCCGGTAACCCCGCACAAAACCCGCAGGACGCCAAATTCATCGACACTGCGGTGTGCGAACTGCTGGCGCGCTAAATTGGGGGCGGTTGGCGGTAAGGACTCGACTTCCGCAATCAACCGCCTGCCGCCAGCGCTGCCGCGGCGTCTGGCGGTAGGGTCGCGCGTTCGATGTGACGGCGATGCCAAAGTGCATAGAAAAGCAAATTCCAGGCGGCGCGCCCGGCGCGCTTTTGCCCGGCGGCGGCGAACAGCGTCTCGACCATGTCCGGCCGACAAATCTCGCGCACCGCCGGCGAACGCGCGACGAGAGGACCGAGCTCTTCGGCACGCCGCGCGATCCACTGCGCCACTGGCACGGTAAAGCCGCGCTTGCGGGCAAGCGGCTGCGACTGCGGCAACTGGCCCGCTAACCAACGACGCAGCAGCCACTTACCGAGCCCGTGATGCACCTTGAGCCCGTCCGGCAGGCGAAAGGCAAGCGCAGAAACTTCGCTGTCGAGAAACGGCGTGCGGCCTTCGACGCCATGCGCCATCAGACAACGGTCGAGCTTGGTCAACAGATCATTTGGCAGCCAGTCTGTGCAATCGACCGCCTGCGCCGCCTGCAACGGGGTGCGGCCGCGGCGGGCGGCGTGCACTTCGGCCGCTGCGATCCCGTCACGCCAGCCGGCGATCTCGCCGCGCAGGACCCCCAGATCATCAAGCACCCCGCGAGCGCGGGGCCGGCGGCCGCCCGCCCACCACGGGCGCAGCACGCTACGATAGCGGCCATAGCCGCCAAACAGCTCGTCCCCACCCTCGCCCGACAATATGACCTTTAGTCCGGCCTCGCGCGCCACCTGGGCGAGCGCAAACGTCGGCAGCATCGCGTAATCGGCGGCGGGATCGTCAACGGCGGATACGATTTGCGGCAGCAATCGCCAAAAGTCGGCCTCGGTAAACAGGATTTCGACATGCTCGGCGCCAACCGCTTCGGCCGCGGCGCGGGCGGCCGATCGCTCGTCGGCGACATCGCCATCGGCAAACCCGATCGTGAACGCCTTGACCGGGCGCTCGGCGAGCCGAGCCATCATCGTGAGTACCGCAGTCGAGTCGATGCCACCAGAGAGAAACATGCCAAACGGCACGTCCGAGCGCTGGTGAATGCGCACGCTATCGGCAAAAACCGCGTCCAGGCGGGCGAGCGCCTCTCCCTGATCGAGCGCGAGCGGGCCATGCTCAGGTAGCGCCGGGCGCCGCCGCCGCTCGACGATCCTGCCTTGACGCACAACCACAGTCTCGCCCGGGAATAGCCGGCTGATGCCGGCAAAAATCGTCTCGCGACCGGTCGTGAACTGCATCTGGAGCAGCTCGTTACGCGCGCTGCGATTGAGCTCTGCGGTAACGACGCCAGCTTCGATCAACGCACCGGGCTCGGAGGCAAAGGCAAAGCCATGAGCGGTCTCGGCGTAATAGAGCGGCTTGATGCCGAACGGATCGCGGGCAAGAACCAGCCGCCCGGTGCCCGGATCGTGCAGCGCCACTGCATACATGCCGCGCAAATGCTGGGTGAACTCGAGCCCGGAGCGGCGATAGAGATGCAACGGCAACTCGCAATCCGATTGAGTCGAAAACACAATCGGGCGGGCGCCGCACAATTTCTCTCGCAGCTCGAGATAGTTGTAGACCTCGCCATTGGCGATCAACGCCGCGCCGCCAGGCTCGTAGAGCGGCTGGGCCCCGGTTGCCAAATCGATGATCGCCAATCGGGTCTGCACCATGCCGACATTGCCGGAGCGGTATCGGCCGTCGCCGTCAGGCCCGCGATGGCGCAACGCCGCGCCCATGATCTGCAACGGCACCGCGGGCGGCGGTGTGCCGTCTAGGGTCATCAGCCCGGCGATGCCGCACATTTCGGGCCCGCTCTCTCAAAAAACCCGCGATAGCCGGCGACCACCGCCTTCTCGGTGAATTCGGCCTCATAGGCCCGGCGGCCGGCTTGCCCGAGCCGTGCACGTAAGCCAGAGTCTTGGCACAGGCGCTCGATCGCTATGGCCAGCGCCCTGGGGCCGCCGCCCGGCTCACCCGGAAGCGGGACCAAGAGCCCGCTCACCTCGTCCTCGATCAGCCCCGCCGGGCCATCGCTGGCGGTGGCGACGACCGGCAACCCCGCCGACCACGCCTCGATGACGACATTGCCTAACGGCTCGTGCAAAGACGGGCAGACGAGAAAATCGGCATTCGCCAGCAGTTCCGGCACGTCTTCGCGCCAGCCGAGAAAGGTCACCCGGTTGGCGATCCCAAGACTACCCGCCAACTGCTCGAGCGGCGCTCGTAACGGTCCGTCGCCGGCGATCGCCAATCGCACCTTGTGCGTCTCCGCTAGCGCCTCGAGCAGCAAGCTGAACCCCTTGTTCGGATGGAGACGACCAAGCGCCAGCCCCAGCGGGGAATCTTGGCGCGGATTGGATCGGCTGCCGTCGCGCAGCCGCACTGCATGCGCATCGGGCACGAAATTGGGCAAATAATCGATCCGTTCGCGTGGCCATCCCCTGAGGATGGCGTATTCGGCGATGGCGCGGGTATTCGCGATCAGATGATCGCACCGTTGGTAATATTTCAAATCGTAGTATCCGCCCAGCCGCGCAACATGCACGAAATCGCCGCGGGGGCAATGCCAAGTCGCCCGGCTCATCCAGGTCAGAACGATATCCGGCCGCCATTGCGCGATCTCGCGGCGAAAGGCGAGCCGCGTGGAGAAATCGAGCGGGCCGCCAAAGGCGAGTTCGGAAACCCCGACGCCGGCCGCGCGCAGGATTTGCGACCGGCCGAAATCGCGCCGGATCAGGACCCGCTGCGTCTCTCCGGCGCGGTTCAGGGCTGTTACCAGGCGAACGAAAAAGGTTTCCGCCCCGCCGTGGCGCGCACCGGCGATCGCCTGCAACAGCCGTCGCGTCACGGGATCAGCGCCTCGTAACGAGCAGCGACCGCGTCCCAGCTCAGCCCACGCTGATGTTCAAGGGCCGCTAGATGCCAGCGCCGCCACAACCCGTCGTCGCGCAGCGCGGCGATCGCTGCTGCGGCGAAATCGGCGTCACTGCGCGCCATCTGTCCACTGACCCCGTCGATGATCCGCTCGCACACCGAACCCAGCGGCGTGACTACCGCGGGAACGCCCATCGCCTGCGCCTCGGCAAGCGCCAGGCAGAACGTCTCGCCAGGGTCCCCGCGATAAAGCATGACCCGGGCCTCGCTCAGCGCCGCCGCCAGCGCCTCCCGCCCAAGCGGGGCGAATCGACGAACACCGAAGTCACCGAGCGCTTCCGCGCGCGCGAGAATCCTTTCCATCGCGCTTGTCTGCGTTCCACCCGATCCGCGATAGACGGCCGGTCCGGCGTAGATGTGCAATTCCGCCCCCGACACGGTGGGCGCGATGCGTGCAATCCACAGATCGAGCAGCCAATCGAGCCCCCGCAGTGGATTCGAGGTGAAGATCGCGCGCGGCGCCGGAGGGTCGCGGGGAATCGTCTCGCGAAATTGATCCAGCACGCCGTAGGGAATGATTTCGCAGCCACCGCAGGGCAGCCAAGCGGGCACAGTTCCCGCGTGATAGGTGCCGGTCACGACGATTGTCGGGCGATACCAGGCCAGCCGCCACAAATTGCGAGGTTTTCGCAAATAGCACGCCGGATTGTGCAGCCAGAACAGCCGCCGTCGCGCGCGCTTCGAAAGCCCGATGACGCGATGTCCGCGATTCCCGACGAAAAGATCGCATGCCTCCGGTATGTCAGTCGACAACGGTGCCCAATGGACGCCCTTGTGGGTCAACTCTGCACGGCAGCGGTTGCGCGCCTCTACCCGGTGCCCACGCCCGGCCAACGCTTCGGCCAGCGCGACAAAGGCGGTCTCCGCGCCGCCGAGCGGTGCCGTCTCGGCCATCGCACCGTCAAAGTCAACGCCGTCATCCGCCATCACCACCCTGGCCATTACCGGCGCTCGGAACGGCTAAGTTCCTCGGTCCTCGGCCGGTCTTCCCGCTGACGGAGAAAGGGTGGGACCCGAGCCGCGGAAGGGTGAGGGGCAACTTCCGACGCCGGAGAAGGCTCAAGTCGGGCCTTCAGAAAGGACAGCATCGGGTAGAGCGCCGCGCACAAGGCGATTAAGAAGCCCCATTGGCCCTCGCGATAGCCCTTGCGACCGACGTAACATTTCCAGAAGCGCGATGGGATTCGCCTGATGTTCCGGCCGTAAGAACCGATATCGCCACTGTCGCGCAGATCCTGCGCTCGCGCGCTCGAATAGCGATCGAGGCGGCGCAACATGTCGGAGATGTCGCGGTCGACGTAATGCAGGATCGGCGGGAACAGCATCGCGCCCTGCTCTCCCGACAGTGACACGGCGGGATGCACCCGCTGATCCCCCCATGTTTTGGCTCCCCTGCGATAGAGCGCGGCGTGAGCCGATCGGCCGAACGACGCTCCCCACCCCCAGCGCACCAACCGCTCGCCGATGAAATTGTCGATCGGGAGGAGATACCACGCCGCCCGCGAGGTGGCGACGACCTGTCGGATCCGATCGGCAAGCTGCGGCGTCACCCGCTCGTCGGCATCGATTTCGAGGATCCAGTCGCCGCGGCAGAAATCGATCCCAGCGTGCCGCCGCCGCCCCTCGCGCTCCCAGGCGCCCTCGACCAGCCGGTCCGTAAAGTCCCGAGCAATCTCGCGCGAGCGATCACCGCACCGGTCGAGCACGATGACGATCTCGTCCGCAAAACCGAGACATGACAGGCAATCGGCAAGCTGACGTTCTTCGTCATGCACGACGACAAGAGCGGAGAGCCGAACTTTGGTCATGCCGCGTTTATGCCGCGGCGCTCGTGACCGAGCGCCACAATCGGCATGCGGCCGCTTCCGCGGAATCAACGGAAAGCCCGTCCATTAAGGTGGCTGTCCTGCGGTGGTCGAAGCCAGGGCCGAACATCGTCTCCGGCGGGTCAGCAGAGCAGACGAAGGCGGTGCGCGAACCCCAGGGCGCGTATTGCCGGCTCGGGCTCGGCCCGAACAGGCCCAACGTTGGCGCGCCACAGGCGGCAGCGATGTGCATTAGCCCGGTGTCGTTGCCGATGAACAAGGCGCAGCGCCGCAGCACCGCCGCCGCAGTCAGCAGATCGACCCGGCCGACGAGATCGATGCGGCGCCCCTCAGGAATCATCTCTAGCAGCGGTTCGGCCTGCGCGCGCTCATGCGCGGCGGCCAGCACCACGACCCGCGCCCCCGGCAGCGGCCCGCCGCCCACCGTCAACCGCCGCGCCACCTCGGCAAAGCGTTCGGCTCGCCACTGCTTGCCGCGCCAGTTTGCGGCCGGGCCGATCGCCAGCACCGGGCCGCCGGCGGGAACCAGCACAGAGGCAGACCGTTCGTGACCGGGCGCGGTCCACAATCGAGGACCGGGGGGTGGATCGAGGCCGAAGAGGCGACCGAGTTGGCGCACGCGGTGCTCGCCCGCGTCGCCCTTTGCCATTGCCCGGCGCTCGCCGGCCCGGAGCAGCCAGGCAAGCGCCGAACCGCGCAAATCGACGACGAGGTCCCAGTGCCGGTGTGCGACAGCCGCGTAGAGGGGCAACCAATGCGAGGACCACCGCCGCTTTTCGACGACCAGAACCCGCGTACAGCCCGGCGTGGCTTCGAATAGCGGGGCGGCCAGCGGCCCCGCGGCGATCGTCAACGCGGCGCCTGGATAGCGGTCGATCAAAAAAGAAAGCAGACCGGTCGAAAGCACGGCGTCGCCGATGCGCGTCGCGGTGACAAACAGAATGTCCATCTCGTCGATCCGGCCGCCTTATATCCCGCCCTCGGCGGCTTGCCAACCCGTCGACGTTCGCCTACGTCTAGCCCGCCGCAACCATTTTGCCGAGCCATGGCTGACGCCCGTTTTGTACTGCTCGACGACCGCGGCGTCCTCGCGGTCGGTGGGCGTGACCGCCGCGCGTTTCTGCAAGGGCTCGTTTCCAACGATGTCGACAAGGTCGGCGCCGAGCAGGCGCGATATGCGGCGCTGCTGACCGCACAGGGGAAATATCTCCACGATTTCACGATGGCCGAGCTATCGGAGACGATCCTGCTCGATGCCGAAGCCCACCGCCTCGCTGATCTCAAACGTCGGTTGTCGATCTACCGGCTGCGCGCCAAGGCGGTTCTAGACGAGCGGCCCGACTTGGCGGTGGCCGCAGTCTTTGGTGATGGCGCAGCGAGCGTTTTCGGCCTTTCCAGCGAACCCGGAACCGCCCGAGCCTTCGCTTCGGGAACTGTCTTCGTCGACCCGCGGCATCCGGCGCTGGGCGTGCGCTGCATCATCCCGCGCGAGAGCGCGCGATCGGCGCTCACCGCTGCCGGCCTACGCGAAGCTGAGTTCGGCGCCTACGATCAGCTGCGCATGAGACTCGGCATTCCCGACAGCAGCCGCGACTTGGTGCTCGAAAAGTCGATCCTGCTCGAAGCCGGGTTCGACGAGTTGAACGGGGTCGACTGGGGCAAGGGCTGCTATATCGGTCAGGAATTGACTGCCCGCACCAAATATCGCGGCCTGATCAAGCGGCGGCTGATGCCGGTGACATTCGACGGCCCCGCGCCTCCTCCAGGCACGGTCGTCACCGCCGATGGCCATGATGTCGGTGAAATGAGGTCGAGTAACGACGGGCTTGGCCTGGCGTTGCTGCGCATCGACGCCGTACGAGAGAATAAACTGCTGATGGCGGGGGAGGCGGTTATCGTCGCGTCGAAACCCGTTTGGATGCATTTTGATGGCGAGACCGCGCTCTAGCAATACCGATCCCACAGCCCGAAATTATTGATCATCCGGCTGGTTCAACTGCCATTGGATCTCGCGGCTGTATTCAGTGCTGCCCGGACCGACCCCTTGCCGTTGCAGCTGCCATTGCCGACTACGCAGATCATTCCGATACGATTGCATTTT
>Ga0306921_10009687_pt1 | contig 10227 bp, 8 predicted proteins | sample sta12Cox44000080_FD_203760 | JGI IMG/M metagenome (GOLD analysis project Ga0306921, IMG submission 203760) | Lab enrichment of tropical soil microbial communities from Luquillo Experimental Forest, Puerto Rico - statoxic.12C.oxic.44.000.080 (v2)... | ecosystem: Environmental > Terrestrial > Soil...
TATTTGCGGTTCCCGTATTGTTCATGTGGAGCGCTATCAGGGGCTCACACGAACACGGCATCGCGGTGATGCCATTCTTGTGGAGCGGATATCTTCCGATCCTGTTGTTCCGGCATTTGGGCGGCCGCGTCCTCATGTTCATAACTGCCAACGCCGGGCTGCTCTACCACCGGCGGGTGACGATCCTCGACATCTTTGTCGGGCGCGCGCTGCTTGAGATCGGCGGGAACTATGCCGCTGTCATCGCGTCCTTCGCGCTTTTCTACGCGATCGGCGCGATCGACGTGCCGCGAGATCTGCCGATGTTTTATCTCGGCTATTTTTTTATGACCTGGTGGTCAATTGCCGCGGCCCTGATTGTCGGCGGACTGAGCGAGCGCTCGGATTGGGTGGGGCAGATCTGGATGCCCTATTCTTACATGTATCTGGTATTCTCTGGATTCTTTTATCTCGCGGATTGGCTGCCGCCGACGCTCCGCTATGTGGCGCTTTGCCAGCCTTACACGCAAGCCTATGAGATGATCCGCGGCGGCGTCTTCGGCGGTGCCATCAAGACCTACGGCGATCCCGGGTACACCGCCTTCGTTCTCGCGGTGTTGACTTTGTTCGGCTTGTGGCTGATGCGCGAGGGGCGAAAATACGTCGTCGTCGAATGATCCGGGTCAGCGGCCTTTGCAAGGAATATCGGGGTGAAGGGAAGACCCATCGCGTCCTGAGCAACGTCTCACTCACCGTCGACCGCGGCGAGAAGGTCGCAGTGCTCGGGCGCAACGGCGCCGGCAAATCGACGTTGATGCGCCTCATCGGCGGTGTCGAGGTTCCGACCAGCGGACGGATCGAGCGGGAGATGTCGATATCCTGGCCGCTCGGTCTACAAGGCGGCTTTCAGGGTAGCCTGACCGGCAACGACAACATGCGGTTCATCGCGCGCATCTACAACAAGCCCTTCGACTACATCCGCGCCTATGTCGACGACTTTGCCGAACTCGGCAGGTACCTGTCGGAGCCGCTCAAAACATATTCGATGGGAATGAGGGCGCGGTTTGCATTCGCCTTGTCCCTCGCCATCGATTTCGATTGCTACCTGGTCGACGAGGTCATTGCGGCAGGTGACCAGCGATTCCAGCGCCGCTCGCACGAGGAGCTGTTCGAAAGACGCGCCGACCGCTCGATGATCCTCGCTTCGCACATCAGCGACATCGTCAAGGCATATTGCTCGCGCGCGCTGGTCCTCCATCGTGGCCGCGGCAAGGTGTTCGACGACCTGCAGTTAGCAATAGATATCTACAATGAACTATGAAGACTAGGCCTGTTATGCAGAACGCATTTCGCGTGTTTCCGATAATTTGCCTCATTCTGTCCTGGGCGCCATCTAACAATCTTTTCCTGTGACATCGCCTCTTTTAGACGTCGTAGCTTCGGCGGAATTTCTGGTTCGTCACATGTACCGGGCGATCGATCTCACCAGGGACAGGAAATATTTTGCTGTCACTGAAACCGAGCGTCCATTTGGGGGAGACAACTGGTTCTGGACGGACGATAACGCAAAGGTGCTGGAATTTCTGGTGCAACCGGAGCTCGACCACAGCTACGCTAACCAAGCCGAGGAAATTTTCCAATTCCTCCGATTGATGTGTCACGCGCCGTTTTTTTTCCGGCGGGTGAGCACGCCCCGCCTCGAACCGGTCGGCGAACAAGGAACCACAGCCTGCTACTATCATTCGCTGATGCACCTCCGGTGCGACCTGAAGAAAGGTTGCGTGACCGCCGGCATTCGGTTCCACGACAACAGAACCGCCGATAATTTGCTATTGGGCGCCAATTGCGTGGATTTTACCCATTCTGGGCGTAACTACACCGTAAATGTCGAAGACTCGATAGATACGGTAGAGACCGTGCAGAACGGCTATGTTCTAAATTTCCAACACTCCGGCGACCTGTATTTTAGACCTAACGGCCATCCTGTTCGACTTGGACGAATCAATTATACCTACACCATAGACGCGCGGCACATGCTCATCAACGTTGCGGTAACACTTGAGGTCGACGCGGAAGCCGATGTCTCGGATGTGGTGCTGACGATTGGACATGACCAGCTGAGCCATGGCGGCGGCGGCGTTATGTATAGTTCTATTTTCACGGAAGGGTTGCAACCGAACGCAGGGCAATTCACGGCAGGAGAGCCCAACCGTGCTGTTGTCCCCGCGTCGGGAAGTACCTATTATTCGATCGCCCAGACCGAGATCGCTGGCTTCGCACTTGCCGTCCATTCCGCACCTCGTCAACCCGCTCGCTTGTCCGGTATTGAGACACTCGTGCAGGAGCCCGGCAAATTGCAGGTTGCCAGGGCTCGTTATCGCTTTGAGGGGTTATGCCGCGGCGCTCGACTAGCTGCGGTTGAGGACAAGATGCTGACGGCCGGCGGGTTTTATCGTCGATCCGCTGATTATGCGAACCTAATCCGCGATGCCGTCGCGATGAAATCTGCTCAAGAAGTCTGTCTCGATTACAGCCTCTCGTACGACTATGGTGCCGAACTTAACGCTTTTGCGTGCTACTTTGCGGCAATATCGTCATCTGCAGTCGTGCCGCAAGTACGAGAGGAGATTAGGCATCTCTTCGACTTGTATCTCCGAATGTATTTTGAGTTATTCGTTGGTGGGCATGCACATCAGCAAAATACGGTCTTTTCGCGGCAGCTTGCCTTTGTCATTTTGGGTGTGATCACCATGTATCGTGCCACTGGCAGCGAGGCGTATGTCCGCCGGCTGCTGCAGTTATGCGAAGTGATGCTCGATTTCGAGAAGCGGTTCGACGATGTCGCCGGGGCATCGGCGTCCGGTTTCTTGATGGGTGTCCAAAGCCAGCGCATTGTTTTCGTCGATTGCCACAGCGCCGCGCTGCTTGCATTGACGAGGGCTGCTGACTACGTCGATGATTCGCGTCTTGCAGCTGTTATCGATCGTGGCCTCACATGCTATTGCATCGAGACCACCAAAATCGATTGGCATGATGGGCCACACAAAATCGATGTTATTGCTGTCGAATGGCTCGATGATCATGGTACGCGTCAAACCAACCATGGATATTGGAACTACCACGCCGGCTTGACGCTGCGGCTCTTCGCTGCTTTACGGAGGACCGCCCGCCCCGCGTTGCAGGCAGTCGCGGCGCGGCATCGCGAGCGGATCGAATTGTTGGAAAGGATCATGCGGTGGCATATTAATCGATCGCTATCGTGGCGCGATGGCGCCGTTGAAATACGCAGTTCGGTTCTCTCGACTGAGACCAATTCAGAGACGCAACCTTGGGCGACATTGGGTTTGCTTGAACGGGGCTGGTGTAACGCGACAGCGCGCCATTGGGCTGGCAGCGACACGGAAGCGGAGCGCCTGCGTCCCGGGAAAATCAATTGAATGCCGAACCTCCCCGCCGATGCGGTTTCCGCGGCTGCCTTTCTCACCCGCTATTTGTATCGGCCCATTGAGCTAGGCCACGACACCCGGCTGTTTGCGTTGGCTGAAACCGAACGGCCTTGCATGGGGGACGTATGGTTTTGGACCGATGACAACGCCAAAGCACTGGAGCTGTTGTCGCGCCCCGAAGTGTGGCGGCGATTCCCCGAGCAAACCGTCGAAATCCTCCGGTTCGTTCAAGCGATGTGCCACGGCCCCTTTATCTTCCGTCGGGTCAGTATCCCGCGACTTGAATGGAGCGGGCGAGCAGGCGGCATCGATAGCTTTTGTCACTCGCTAATGCAGCTGCGTTGCGACCTGTCGCGCGGTGTGGTCGTTGCCGGCACCAGGTTTCACGATGGCAGGACCGCTGACAACCTGATGCTGTCCGGAAATTCGGTTGCGTTCTCCTACAAAGGACGCCGGTTCCGGCTCGACGTCGAAGACGCGATAACCGAGTTCGATACGGCCCAGCAAAATAGCGTCCTCACGTTGCGCCACTCCAGCGAATTGCATTTCACGCCACTCTGGAAATCCCTCCGGCTTGGCCGCATCACCTATACGTACACGATAGATGCGCGTTCGCTGCTGATCGGTGTCGAGGCGGTGCTCGACGTCGACGCAAGCGCCAACATTGCCGATGTCGTGCTGACGGTTGGGCACGATTATCTCAGCCACGGGATGAATGGTGTGTATTACACGGAAATTGCCGCTGAAATGCCGGAAGGTGGTGCCGTGCGATTCTTGGCGGACGCTCCAGGTCATCAATTTCTTGCCGCGTCCGGCGCACCTTATTACGCGATCATTCAGCCGGAAATTGCCGGACTGGCGCTAGCGATACACACGGCGCCTCGTGAGGTGAAGCATCTGGCCGGCCTTGACGCTTGGGTGAAGCAGCAAGGCGGATTGCATCTCGTGCGGGCACGTTACCGGTTCGACGGTGCGTGCCGCGGTGCGCGCCTCGTAGTTGCGGAGGACAAGGTGCTGACCGCTGGAGGTCTCTATGATCGAACCGCCGACTATGCCCAGATCATCCGAGATACGATTGCCACAAAGGCAAGCCGAAGCAATCCGTTGGACCTAAGCATTTCCTACGATTACGGCGCTGAGGTCAACGCATTCGCGAAATGCTTCGCGGTATGCACGAGCGGGCAGGTCGGGGCGCAGCCAGTGATCTCGCCGGACGAGCTGCGCGCATTATTCGACCGCTATCTCAGACACTATTTCGAGGTATTCGTTGCTGGACACCACCACGGCAAGAACACAATCATTTCCCGGCAATTGGCATTTGTGATACTCGGGACGGCTACGATGTTCCGCACGACCGGTTCCGATTGGTACCGGGAGCAAGTCGGCCGCCTTTGCGACGTTTTGCTCGATTTCGAGATTCGGTACAATGACGTGACGGGCGCGCCGGCCGGCGGGTTCACCTACGGCATCGCAAGTCAACGCGCCGCGTTTGTCGACGGGCACAGCGCATCGCTCCTCGCCCTCACCCAGGCAATGCGCTGCATAGAGGATCCACGTTTTGCAGCGGCAGTCGATCGCGGCCTGGGCAGCTATTGCTTAGAAACCTGTCGCGTGGTCACCGACCGGCCCCTTAAGGTCGATACGATTTCGACGAGCACCGTCGACGGCAATGGTATCCGCCACAGCGAGAATGCCTTCTGGAATTTCAATGTCGGACTGGCATTGCGGTTCTTTTCAGCATTACGCAGCGCCGCGGATCCCGCGCTGCAGGCTGTCGTCGCACGACATGGCGATCGCATGGAAATACTCGAAATGGTAATGCGCCGGCAGATCGAACGCTCGATTATCGAGCGCGATGACTGCACCGAGATTGCCGTGGCGGAAGGAGGAGGCGAAACGAATTCCGAAACTCAACCGTGGGTGACGTTGGGCTTGTTCGGACACCCTTGCGACTGAACGTCGTCAGCGATGCTGCCGAGGCAGGTTAGGCATGCGGGCAAGCGCCGCGTTCAGCTCGGCGGCAACGGAGCCTGACTTCGTATTCTCCGTACGGCGGAGCACAAAAAGCGAACGACGTGCCGGTGTCGTTTCAAAAAAAGTCGAGAGATGGCGGTGCACGACCTGCTCGATCGCCTCATCTCGGACTAGGCCGTGTGCTTCAAATATTCGCGACCACCACTTTACGCTTGCCCAAATAAGGTGGCCATGTTCCGGCCAACCTTTTTCGTCGCAAGGCCAATGGCGCCAAAACGAACGATCGCCCTCTGTCAGCCATTCTTCGAGATAGGGCTGGAAGACCGTCCCGAAGACCGCGTCGTCACCGTACATCGGCGAGTTTACGTAGACGAAGCCGCCATCGGTCAGCAGGGATAAAATCTTCTCGATATAGCGCCCGAGGTCTGAGGGCGAGACATGTTCGAGAACGTCCATGCACAGGACCACATCGAAGCGACGGTCAATCTCTAGGCCGATGACGTCGCCAAACAACAGCGACTTGCGGATATTCGGGTAGGCGAAAGTGAACGCAGTGTGGCTGACGTCGGCCCCGGCCACGGCAATCCCCGCGTTTGCCAACAGGCTCAGCACGGGCCCCGTGAAGCAACCCAGCTCGAAGCAGCTGCGTGCTCCCAGCCCGGCGACAATTGCCGCGGTGATTTCCTTGTCCAGATCGATAATTGGCGACCACACGCCAAACGCATCGTAATAGCGGTGCCGCTCGATCAATCGTGCCATATGCGCGATATCGGCATCGGTCTTGGCAGTATAGACAGTCTTCTTGGGATCGCCGGGGGACTCGCTCCGGTACATCTCCGGCATGACCTGAGTCAGATCTGGGAGCTCGACGCTGGGGACAGCGGCCCGAAGCAGCCGTGACCGAAACTCCGGCGAGCTGATAAAGGTCCGGACCAAATCCTCGAGCATCGCTTCCGAACGGAGCAGGTCGACGCTGTGGGAGAACCCGATCGGATCCGGCTCTCGTTCGAGAATACCGCGGTAGAGAGCGGTTGTAATTTGCTCGGCCGACAAGAGCTCTCCGCCTGAGGACCAGGCCGTCGCGGCGCACCGCAATGCTCTGGCCGCACGCGACCGGGTGAAAGCGTTCGATATTGACAGCGATTTGCGCATCACCATTCGCCTGGGTGCCACGGCGGACGAGTTAGCGGGAAACTGCTTGCGAAGCCAGTCTAAACCATGCGGTCGGTCCCGAGCCGCGGCTGGCGATCTGACTTGCACGAATTGGTCTGATCGAGGCCAGCCCATGCCGGTTCAGTTGCACCACGTGTGTTTCTGCCTTGGTGTCCACCCGGGATTATCGGACCAATCGCGCAAAGCGGTGCCGGTGAAGAGCTGTCTCAAACCAGGGCTTCCGATTAATCATGGAACTACGGCCGAGGAAAGGTGTGCAATTCGACGGTCACCCATCGTGTTGCGGCAGCCTTGACTTGACATAATCGCTCATGACATTTGTCGCCTCGGCATCCGCATGATGAGCCCGAACTGAGCGGTCTCAGGGTTGGATCAGGGCTGGATGGCGTTATCAACGGCGGCGAGCGCTAGGAGAAGTGATTTTCTTTTCCGTGGGCCTCCCCGGTCGGTTTGCCGAGTGGTGCGACGGCGTTATTGCCCGGCTTGCCGGATCACTCGGCGGACCGACCGTCGCTCGGCAGTGGCCGTCCTTGGATGAGATGCTCGGGTATCACCCCGTCGGCCGGGTGCTCGATCAGGTTGGCCTGTTCCTGATGCGGGATGCTCCGGAACAACTCGTCATTGGCGCCCGGCAACCGGACGAGCGGTTGCTCGCCGCACTCGCGGCGACGGGAATCCCCTTCATCGTGGCACTCGACGATCCTCGCGGCGCTGTCGTTGACATTCTGGAAAAGACGAGGGTCGAACCAGCTGCCGCGACCCGCGCGGTGGCAAATAGCTGCCCCTTTATCATGCGGTACTTAACTATCCCGAATGCGCTCACCCTCCACGCCAAAAACGCGCGGAGCAACCCCAGCGGCACGGTATCGGCGATTGCCGGCCATTTGCGCATACCAATCACCGAATCCCAAGTGGCGGAGATCGTCGAGGGCCTGGCGCAAGCGGGGTTGGCCCCGGTCGAAACCAATGGTGGCGCGGGAACTCAGTTTCTGCCGGAACGAAGCCGAAAAACGCTCGACGGCGCGCTTGCACCCTACGGCGCGTTTTTTGCGGGCGCCAATATGAGCCAGTTTGTATGGACCCGGGATCTCTTTGCGATTGTCGGGGATCCGATCAAGAAACCGGCGCATTTGATCGACGTGTCGGGAGGAGCTCGTTGCCTGATCTACGGACCTTATATTCATCTGCCGCCTGGATCCTGGAACGCACGTCTTGTTCTTGGTTTCTCGCGCGAAGCGACAGGGCACATTTTCCTTGTCGATGCCTGCTGCTGTGATCAACAGCTTGCGGCGACGAGTTTTCGTCCCGATTCTACCGGCATCCAGACAGCAGAGATCAGCTTCTCCTTGGGAGAAAAAACCGGGCAAGGAGTAGAAGTCCGCGTCATGGTATTGGACGAACACGCAAAGGGGCAGGTCGCCTTTGGGCATGTTACGCTGACGCCCTTGGCGTTGGAGCACTTTGACGGTGCGACCCAGGCACGAGATAACTTTGAGGCGGTCCTGGATCTCTAGGTTGGCAGATGTTCTTTTTTGTGGTGGGGCTTCCCGGCTACTTTTCCGAGTGGTGCGACACGGTAGCCACGAGGTTTGCGGAGCGCGCATTGGGGCCTACCGCGACCATCCATGCCAACACGCTCGAAGAACTGTCGCTCGGCGTGATGAAATCGGATGCCCGCCACGCGGTGATCAGCGCGCGGCAACCTCGGGGCTCCTTGCGTCGCACGCTCGTCGAAACCGGCCGCGGCTTCGTTGCCGCACTCGATGACCCTCGTATCGCGTTGGCGGACCTCATTCTCGGCCGCGGTACCGAACTTGCCGGCGCGATCCGGGCGGTAGCCGGCAGTTGCGCTGCCGTTACCGCTCTTGTTTCCTCGACCCAGTCGCTGGCGTTGCAGAGGGATCGTCATTGGTCGCGGCGCGAGACCACCGCCTCGGCAATTGCGCAGCATCTGCAGATTCCGGTCAGCGGCTCGGAGGTTGCCGTGCTGGCTGGCAGCCTGCCCACCAGCGGTGCCTTCGACCTTCACGATGCGACCGCCTGGTGGAATGGCCTCCCAGCGAGCGACCGGGACACCGTGACTGGTGCGCTCGCGCCTTATCTCGAGGGCGCGCAGAGCAGCGAAATTCGCTCGATCACCTGGACCCCCGATCTTTTTGTTCTCGCCGATCGGCCGGATCAGCGAGCAGTCGGCGCAGTCGACATTACCGGGCGCGCGCGCTGCCTGGTGCAGGGCCCCCATATTATATTGCCGGCGGGGCGTTGGGGTCTTTCACTCAAACTGCTGTTCTCGCGTGAGGCGGCCGATCGTGAGTTTACGGTCGAAGTTCTGGCCGGCGCGCAATTGGCATCCCGAAGGATACGGCCGCCGGCCGAACACATCATGGAGGTCCATCTCGTTTTTGTCGTCGATGAGTTGAACGATGATCTGATCGACATCCGGCTCTCCAACGAACGCCCTGCATTCGACGGTGCCGTGACGCTCATCGGCGCCACATTGGTACATCAAACGGAAGCGGCAATCATGCAGGCTGCGATCGAGGCCGCATCTTGAAGGGTATGCGGGTGTCGCGGGCCTGCGATAAGACGCGGCCCTCATCCATCTTCTCGCTGCAGGCAAGCGGGCGCGAACGCACCGTGGCGCTGACCCTCACCGATCCGCCGGGCGAGGCGGACGCATTGGCCGGCCGCGATGATGGCCACGCGGTCGGCATTAGCGCCGGTTCGGTACAGCGCATCTGGTGGCCACTCAGGCTGCGGCGCCACACTGGGGCGCCAGTTTAAGTTGTCGCGCGACCCCGATTCGTGCCGAAGCTCAGAGACATCGTCGGCCTTTAAATCGGTCTGCCGGCGCGCGAGATCGTGCTCAGCGATGATGAGAAATCGCAGATCCAGGCCCTCGACCGGACGTAGCCGGGCCTCGCCGCTGCGCGACGATGGCCCATGACTTTCCTGAACAGAGGAGGCTTGGGGTAACAGCCCGAGGATATTGCGCCTCTATCTGGGCTATCGTAGACCCCTTATGAAGCCCTGACCGAAGGACACCCAGGATGGGAGGGGAACTCCGCAACCTGCTCATTTTAGTAGTTGGCGGTCTTGCCGCGATGGTAATTGCCGGCCGGTCGAGTCACGCTCAGTCCATGAATCCTGATTTTTTGACATTAATAGGTAAACACGTTGCCGGATATCAGGGATGGTTCAGCTGTCCTGAGGACGGATCTGGGATCGGTTGGCGGCATTGGTTTTCGGGAGATCGCCCCGGGCCGCATGACGTCGTCGTCGATATGTGGCCTGATCCGTCCGAGCTTCGTTCTGATGAGCTGTGCCATACCGGATTAAGGCTCCGGTCAGGGGAGCCGGCCTATCTCTATTCGGCGGAAAACTCCGAAACGGTGGCTCGTCATTTTCAATGGATGCGAGACTACGGGATCGACGGAGTCGCTCTGGAGAGATTTGCGTCCGAGCTCAAGAATCCGCAAACACTCTCGTTTGTGAACAGGGTATTGAACAATGTACGTACTGGAGCTGAGGCGACGAGACGAGGTTTTTTTGTCATGTACGATCTGTCAGGCACGGACCCCGATATGGTTGAGCGGGTGAGCCGCGACTGGAATGAGTTGACTCAGTCAATGCACCTGACCGAGAGCCCGTCGTA
>Ga0306921_10009689_pt1 | contig 10227 bp, 10 predicted proteins | sample sta12Cox44000080_FD_203760 | JGI IMG/M metagenome (GOLD analysis project Ga0306921, IMG submission 203760) | Lab enrichment of tropical soil microbial communities from Luquillo Experimental Forest, Puerto Rico - statoxic.12C.oxic.44.000.080 (v2)... | ecosystem: Environmental > Terrestrial >...
TCCGGCACCTGAAACGGGTCAGCACAGCTTCTTGGTCATATAGAACCGCGTGTGGCCGGGCGGCTCACATTCGATCCGGGCGGCGACCTCCCAACCCTGCTTCAGGTAGAAGCCCGGCGCCTGAAAATGGAGTGTCGACAACACCGCCCTGGTGCAGCCGCGCCGTCGACCTTCTTCCTCCGCCATGGCGAGGATCCGGCTGCCGAGCCGGTACCGCCGCAATTCCGCGGGCAAAAAGAACCGCTCCACATTTAACAGGCCAAGCGAAGTGCGGCCCAGCAGGCCGCCGACAACCTTCTTCGTTGCGGGATTGCGGGCGAGAATCGCGAGTGGACGTCCGTCCCATGGTCCCGCCTGCGACTCGTTATAGCCGCGCAACCCGTCCGTGATTACGGCACGCTCGTCGTCATCCGGCGCGTCGGTCAAGGTGATCGTGGTTTCGGCTCGATTGGCCACCGTGTGTCCTCCTGGACTGAATTACGGCCATAGCCTAAGCGCGCGGTCCCCACGTGACCAGAAGAGCTTCGCGAATGGGTGGCGCGCTCGACACGCGGGCTATATCAATCAGCTGGCATGCCACAGAGACGACCCACTTTTCCGCCATCGGCGGTCTTCGATGACACCGACAACCACGTTCGTACCAAGGTAATCGGGCTCTACATAGTCCTGACCGCCGCGAACCTGCTCGCCTGGGGTTGGGCCTTCGCAGCGTTTCACGCCTATCCGCTGTTGTTGGCAACGGCGCTGATTGCTTATGGCTTCGGGCTGCGGCATGCGGTCGATGCGGACCACATCGCCGCGATCGACAACGTCACCCGCAAATTGATGCAGGAGGGCAAGCGGCCGATTGCTGTCGGGTTCTTTTTTTCGCTCGGCCACTCGACCGTCGTGATTGCCGCGGCAATCCTGATCGCCCTTACGGCGAGCAGCCTTCAGCTGAGCTTCCCCGGACTGATGGAGGCCGGCGGCGCGGTCGGCACGTTGGTCTCGGCGTTCTTTCTTTTTACCATCGCGATCACCAACCTGGTTGTCCTGGTTGGCGTCTTTCGGGTCTTTCGACGGACAAAGCGCGGCGAAGATTATGCCGAGGAGGAGCTGCACCTCTTTCTTGCCCAGCGCGGGATGCTAAGTCGGCTGTTTCGAACCTTGTTCCGGCTGATTTCCCGGAGCTGGCACATGTATCCGCTCGGGTTTCTGTTCGGGCTCGGCTTTGACACGGCGACCGAGATCGGCTTGCTCGGAATTTCGGCTGCGGAAGCAGCCAAAGGGCTATCGATCTGGTCGATCCTGGTGTTTCCAGTGTTGTTTACCGCCGGCATGTCGCTCGTCGATACCAGCGATGGCGTCCTGATGGTCGGAGCTTATGGCTGGGCGTTCGTAAACCCCTTGCGCAAGCTCTACTACAATCTGACGATCACCGGCGTCTCCGTCATCGTCGCGGTGGTTGTCGGTGCGATCGAAGCCTTGGGGCTGGTCGCAGAAAAGTTTGGTCTCACCGGCGGCATATGGGGTTTCATCGCCTTTGCAGCCGACAATTTCACGACCTTCGGATTTCTCGTCGTCGGCGCTTTTGCAGCGAGCTGGCTTGGTTCACTCGTGATCTATCGAGTGATGGGCTACCACAAGACCCGCTCCGCCTGATGAGTGGTTCCCGGCATGGATGGCGGGCGGCCAAGTTCCAAGAACGCTGACGACAGCAAGAATAGCAAGCCCTAGTCCCTGCTCGCAAAGAACCGAGCGAGCGAGAGCGGCGGTTGCCACGGATGCTACTTGCTGCCGCAGCTGCGGCAGCAAGTAAAAGCGGTTGAAGAGCGCGACAGCGACCATCGCCAAGAACAGTAGGATCTTGAGACTAAGCAGACGCCCGTAGGGTGTGCCGACCAACGCTAAGGGGCTTCCGACCAACAGTAAGGTGTTGAGCAGGCCGGTCGCGGCGAGAAGCGCCACCGCGGCGTATCCCATCTGCGAGAAGCGCGGCACCACGTCGCGGGCGACTAAAATCCAAGTCTTGCCCGATGGCGACCGCGCCCGTCCGAGAAGCCAGGCTAAAGGGACCAAGCCGCCGAGCCAAAGCCCGGCAGCAAGCAGATGCACCATCTGATTGATCGGGTGAATGAGCCTAGCCGGCCCTTGGCCCTCCACGGCATGCCCGACCCAGCCTAGACTCATCAGCAGCAATAGCGAGAGGACGAGAATCGCTGGCGTCCGCCAGCGCGCCGGCGGCGTCAGACAAACGCCGATTGCAATGACGGCAAACACGAGATGCCAGCACCATACCCGGCCGAACCTGGTGCCGAACAGCACCTTGCTTATCGTATCGGGATCGAGCGCCGCAGCGCTCGAGCCGGCCATACTGGCGCTGGTGGCAAGCATCCAGCTCACCGCCGATAGCACCGCAATGATAGCGCCGACGATCGTCACCCGCCAAAACCACTCATCGAAGGTGGTCAGAGCGTTGGCGGAAGTTTGAATGGGATCGAGGCCGAGCCCGTAAACCCGGAAGGCGCCGCAGCCGAAGACCACGATCACCGCCGCGAACTGCAGCAAGCGCGACAGGATCAGCGCCTCGGCCACGATTTCGCCCATTGCCGAAGCTTATCCTTGCCCGACTTCGAACGTGAAGGTGCCTTCAGTCGGATGGGTATCGACCGAGACGACGTGCCAGCTGACCAAATAGGTCCCCGGCGGCAGCGGCTTCAGACCGATCTGGAGCTCTGCCGGGCTGTCCCGAGGGACCTGGGCGTTACCGAGATCCACCTGCTTTCCAGCTTCGTCGGTGACCGTCACGCGGCTGAACCCCGGTTCGAGGTCCTGTGTGAACCACAGGGTAACGACCGGCGGCGCGGCCGGCACCGAGCTGCCGACCGGCGGGCTCGCATGGTCGAGGAAGGCATGCGCCCGTGCCGGCGGTGCGGCACTCATCGCCGCCGCGCCGGCAGCAAACGCCATCAAGACCCCGCGCATCACCACCACTCCGAGATCGGCCTGCCGATGCTGTGCGGGAAGATATCGTCGAGATAGAAGTGGAGCTGGACGACGCCGCCGTAGCCGTGCCCGGTGAGGCGGTTCGCCGGTATGATCGCCTCCGCGCCGATCTGGAAATACGGACCGGCCCAGATGATCCCGGGTTGGATCGTGCCGGTGGTCTGATTTGCCGGCGCCCGGCTGATCGGGGTCGTGAAGGATACTTCCACCAGCGGGATCAGCTGACTGAAGGGCGGGCGAAGCCCGATGTCCTTCACGCAGCATTCGATGTACGGAAAGCTGTACTCGAAAGCGAAGCCGTAGGCGAAGTTGTTCGGGTTCGGCACGCCGGCGGTGGTTGCCTGGGTCGGAAAGTTGAAGCCGAGGTTACCGGTGATGGCAAAGGGACGCAGATAGGGGAGCGACCGTGGAATGTCGCCGAAGCCCTTGCCGAAATCGAAGGTCGGCGACAGGGTCGTGAAGTCGGGTGCGCCCACCGCAGTGCGCCCGGTATGACCCCAGATCACGTTGAGCCCCAAAAGTCCCAGCGCTTGGTGCGGCCCGTCGATGAAGAGCTGGTACTGCGCGCCGGTCCGCAGTGGGCCGAGCCCGCCGACTGACGGGACGCCCGGCGCTCTCAGGTGTTGCCATTCATCGCCGATGATGATGCCGGTGTTCGGCGTGATCCGCTTTGACAAGTCAATCTCAATATTGGTGAGCTGCGAGTTGTCGAGCGCGGGCGGGTTGAGGCTGGCCTGAGGCAACGAGATTTCGTCGGCCACAAACGGGTCGTCCGTCAGGATCGTCGCAGGGAAGAACCGTTCGCCGGCCATGCCATGCGCCAGAGCCCCATTAATCCGTGTGATCATAAGTGCGGCCGCGAGGGCAAACACCGCGCGGCGGTCGTTGTAAAGAGTAGGACGCATCGGGTGTTCCCCAATCCGGAGAGAGCAAGCGACCAGCAGGCGGCGCGCTGATGGGCCTGCAACGTCCTGCTGATCAGTGGCGAGGGCGTTGAGCTCCCACCGGAGGGGCACGGGCGCGAACCGTGCCGGAGAGGCGAATTGGGATGTCCGCTGGCGGCGCCGTGAACGTGACGCGAGATTCGGCGAACACGACTGCCTGGACGAGCGCGGCAGGAGTCAGAACCGCACCGGCGACCCCGTGCCAGACGCAACAACCAGCAAAATCGTAGTCCGCCTTCGGCGCCTCGTCAGCCGGTGCTTGCGGACCGGGCGCAGTGCTATCCGGCGCCAGGCACAGCGCGTGGGCGCCAAAGTCAACGAAGAGTTTGTCGACGACGTTTGCCGGGGCGATCGGTGCACGAACGTGGACTCCCGCTCCTGCGATCTGCGCCAACAGAGCGACGACGGCGAGAACGACGCCGAGACGGGAGCGTTTATGCCCGCGCCTCGCAAGCTTCCCCGCCGAGCGGGCTGATGCGCCTGTCACCTTTGTTCCAATGCCGCAACACGACGCCATAGCCGGCGTCCTTCGAGAAGCTGGCACACGCCGAGTACCGGCAGTCCGAGCGCGAGGTCGCGCGCTCGCTTCAATAGAGAAAGAGCGAGGGCCATGTCGGGTGTCAGCCCGAAACTCGCGCCGAGCATGATGTAAGCCCCTTCCTGCACACCGACGGCATTGGGGATAGCGAAGGCGACGCTTCGAACAGCGTAGAGCAGGCCTTCGATCACGAGCACGACACCGAAATCGAGCGGCGTGCCGGCAAGGCGCAAAGCGAGCCAGATCTCAACCGTGGCGGCGATCCAGCAGAAGAGGTGAAGGATAAAACTGGCGCAAAGTCGGCAACGGCGTCGATAAATCTCGCCGATGGCCGCATGGAGCGCAGCGGCGCCGATGGCCGTCTTCCCCAGCCAATCGCGTCCGAGGATCCCGCCGACGCGGTCGATCGAGCCAAATCCGCGCCGCTGGGCCACCAGCAAACCCGCCGCAAGAATTGCAGCGGCGGCGAGCCCGGTCGCGACCGGGAGCGCAACCGGCGCCTCGGGCCATAACCGGATCAGCCAAGCGAGCGCCAGCCCGGTGAAGGCGATTTGCGCGATGAACTCAAGGCTGACATCGACGATCGTGCTTGCCGCGGCGCTGGTGCCGGGAACTCCTGTCAAAGCGATCGACCGAGCGCCGAGCACGTAACCGCCAACCTGGGAGAGCGGCAACACCTCGGAGGCCGCGTCGCGCACCAGACGCCCCCAAATTGAAATCCACAGCCTGGTTCCGGGCAATAGCGCCCACCACGCCATCCCCATCACGGCTATCAGCACAAGGTGGATCAGGCAAATCGTAGCAAACCCTGCCCAACCGATGGCAATTAGCGAACGGATGACGGCGTCCGCGCCGAAGTAGCCGACCAGGACGCCGATCAGCGCCAGTCCGGCCATCGCAGCGACTATCGAGGCGAGTCTCACGCGCTTTTTTGTGGCGCCGCACCTGCGCGGGTGCCGAGGCGCAGCCCAGCAAGCGCAACGCCGGCGAGCCTCGGCAAAAAATGAGGTTGCAGCAGAGCGGGATCGAACCCCGCCATACGCCGGGCGTGTTCGGCGCGGCACTCCTCGACGAAGCCGCCAAAGGTGAAACCGTCGAGGAAGACGCTCGCTTGGGTTGCCGAAAAATCCTTGCCGTCATTGGCGCGGCGACCCTGCCAGACGGTTCGCAGTAATCTACCTACGGCTCGCGCATAATAATGGGCTGCCGTCGCGCCGCGCAGCCATGACGCCCCGCGGCCGCGGGCGACTTGCTCCCACGCCATCCAATTGATGAAGAAGACGATATGGCGTGTTTCTTCGTGGATCAGCGTCTCAAAGATATCGAACATCGGTTCCGGAAGAAAGCCGGCCCGCCGCGCGATCTTGAATACGCCAAAACCGAGAAACGCATCGAGGCATTCGCCATAACCGAAATCGGCGAAGGCGCGGTGCAGGTCGCCGCTCGGCAGTTCGGGCAGGCGCTCCTCGGCAACAATATCGTAGCGATGAATCATCAACCGCAAGAGTTCGGCGTGACGTGCTTCTTCGAACCCCTGAAGCGTGACCGCTTCACGGACGAGCGGATCGGCGATCGTCGCAGCGTAAGCGGCAACGATCGCCCCTGCGCGCCGCTCAGTGTAGAGCACCTCCTGCCAGAACGGGATCGCGCGCAGCCGCTCGAGTTCCGCCGAGTCGAGATCGGGCCAACCCAAAGCGGCCGGGTCGAATTGGCAGTGGCTCGTGATAAAATCGTGGCAGAACCGCTGCTTGTGCTCGTCCGAACCGATTTTCATGATGCCGCGATGCCCGAATCGGCTCGCGGCAAAAAGCAGCGTACGAACCGCAGAATGCGAGGCACCACGGCCGGCCGCAACAGGCGCAGGTCATATCCTGAAAGGCGTCGATCGTTCTCTGCCAGGCACACATCGATCAGTCCCCCGAGGGAAAGATCGGCGGTATTGACAGACTTGCTGCCCGTCAGGGTAAAGTTGTTGTCCTGGGGCGTCATTCCCCCCTCCCCATCGCCGGCCCCGCCGAACCCCCGCGCGAGACCGATGCGTTCCCAAATCAGAAAAGCCCAGACGCCGAGGATTTTGGCCGAAAAGATCGGTCGCCGCCAGAGCGGCAGGTTGCGCCGGTGCCAGGCCACCCAATTGACAAAGAAGAGGATGTGGCGGCCTTCCTCCTGCATCACCGGCTCGAATGTGTCGACCAAGGCAGGCGGGAAAAACTCGGAACGTTTCGCCAGCGCGAACAGACCAAACGCGAAAACGCTGTCGATGCACTCGCTAAAGCCGGTCACCATAAAGGCCCATTCCGGATCGCTCGGCCGGTGATATTCGGGTTCGGGGGCCAAGCGGATACCATAGGCCTGGACGAGATTGGACAGGACTTCCTTGTGTCGTCCCTCCTCAAAACCGTCGAGTTCGATCGCCCGCCGCAACAGCGGATCAGTGACCGCTTCGCCATAGCTCAGAACGCGCAAACGAGCCTTACCCTCGGTTTGCACCGCGATGTCCCAGATCGGCAAGCTGACGAGGCGGCCCTGCGCTTCAGGTTCGAGCTTCGGCCAATCGATGATTGACGGCTTGTAGGGGTTGTGGGTGTCGAGCAGCATGCGGCAGAAGGCTGCCTTGTGCGTCTCGCTGCCGGGAACGATCGGCCCGGGGGCGGCAGCTGCCCATACCCGGGCAGCACGGTCGGCCGCCGCGACCACCGCATCATCGGACACGACCCGGACTTCTCCTCTTTGCAATTGTCAGGGACATGGCGTTCCCGGAACCATAGCTAGAGCGGACATGTCGAGAACGTTGTTGCCCGCGGCACACTTCCGAGGCGTCGTTGACTTGTCAAAACGGCCTCTCTATATACCCGCCTCTGCTTGATAAAGACGCCTAATTCGGAGCCGGCACCGTGAAGCGGACTTACCAGCCCAGCAACCTCGTTCGCAAGCGCCGCCACGGGTTCCACGCGCGCATGGCAACGGTGGCCGGTCGGCGAGTGCTGGCGGCGCGGCGCGCAAAGGGCCGTAAGCGTCTATCGGCTTGAGCCTCTGATCTCCGCCGACCGGCCGCACTCGCTCCGGAATTCGACGGATGGTGGGCTTGTAACGCTCAAGACCCGCGCCGATTTCCTGCGTGTCGCTGCCAACCGCCGCCGGGCAGTTATGCCCGGTCTGATCCTGCAAGCCGCGCGGCGGCCGGAGGGGTCTGGGTGCGTCGCGTTGGTCCGCGTCGGGTTCACCGCCAGCCGAAAGATCGGCAACGCGGTGACTCGCAACCGTGCCAAGCGTCGGCTGCGCAGCGCCGCGGCGTCGCTCCTGCTGGATAAGGGAAAGCCGGGAACCGATTATGTGCTTATCGCGCGTGCGAGCACGGTCGATCGGCCGTATGACGCTCTCATCGCCGACCTCGATGCGGCGTTGCGCCGCGTCAATCACTGCGCGGAAGCGAAGTCGGACCGGTGGATCTGAGAAGGAGTGAGATGGAGCGGTCACACCCCGGGCGAGTGCCGATCTGGGCCCTACAAGCGATGATTCGTTGCTATCAACTCTTGATCTCGCCGCTGCTCCCGCCCTCTTGCCGTTACCTGCCGAGCTGTTCGGATTATGCGGTGGAGGCAATCGCCCGGCACGGTACGCTTGTCGGCCTCGGTCTTGCGCTGCGGAGGCTCGCCCGATGCCACCCGTGGGGCGGCAGCGGATATGATCCAGTGCCGACGGCGCGCGGTTTTGATCGATCTTGTCCTAGCGTCGGCCCCTGATACCCAAATGGAACAGCGCAACCTCCTGATCGCGATCGTCCTCTCGGTCGGGATCCTGATCGCCTTCCAGTTTGTATTCGAGCGCATGCGGCCAACTCAGCCGCCGGGCCCGTCTCCGGGAGCGCCAGTTACCACGCCCGCTGCACCCTCAACGACGACCCAATCGGCACCGGCCGCGCAGGGCGCAAGTGCGAGCGCCCCGGGCGTCGCTCCGGCACAAGCGGCCGAAACACGCGAGACGGCGATTGCCGAGCAGCCGCGCATCAAGATCGATACGCCGCGGCTCCACGGCTCGATCAATCTTTTGGGGGCACGGCTCGACGACCTGACGCTCGCCAATTACCACGAGACGGTCGACCCGAAGAGCTCGGAAGTCGTGCTGCTGTCACCGACCGGCGCACAGAACGCTTATCTGGCTGAATTTGGCTGGGTCGCCGCCAGCCCGGACGTAAAGCTCCCCGGACCGCAGACCCGATGGGCATCATCGGGCGGCCAACTCACCCCGACAACCCCGATCACCCTAACCTGGGATAATGGTCAAGGGCTTGTCTTTGGCCGCACGATTAGCGTCGACAAGAACTATATGTTCACCGTCACGGACTCGGTCCGCAATACCGGCAGCACTCCGGTCAAATTGTCGCCTTACGGACTGGTCAGCCGAACCGGTATTCCTCACGTCGCCGGTTATTACATTCTTCACGAGGGCTTGGCCGGCTACCTGGACGGGCACGTGTTCGGCGGCGGGCTCGTTGATCGCGATACCTACGCAAAGCTGCTGCCAGGGGAGCCTCGTGACTATTCCTCAACGGGCGGCTGGCTCGGTTTCACCGACAAATACTGGCTGACCGCACTCGTCCCACCGCAGCACGAGGTGATCAAGGCCCGGTTCACCCACGCGGCCGATGGCGGGATCGATCGTTATCAAGCCGACTTTCTGGGGCCGGAAGTCACGGTGTCGCCCGAGGGTACTGCCGCATCCTCGGCCCAATTCTTTGCCGGAGCCAAAGAAGTTCATCTTCTCGACGCTTACGAGGCTTCTGGGATCCCTAAATTCGACCTCGCCATCGATTGGGGTATCTATTATTTCTTGACCAAACCAATATTTTTGGTCCTTCAATTCTTCCACGGACTGTTAGGTAATTTCGGCCTCGCCATCCTGCTGCTGACCCTGTGCATCAAGCTGCTCTTCTTTCCGCTCGCCAACAAATCCTACAACGCGATGAGTAAGATGAAGCTCTTGCAGCCCGAGATCCAGAAATTGCGCGAGCGGTTCCCCGACGACAAGGCTCGCCAACAGCAGGAGATGATGGCGCTCTACAAGCGCGTCGGCGCGAACCCGCTAGCCGGCTGCTTGCCGATCGTCATCCAGATCCCGGTCTTCTTTTCGCTCTACAAGGTGCTGTTCGTGACGATTGAGATGCGGCATGCGCCGTTTTTCGGCTGGATACACGATTTGTCTGCGCCGGACCCGACCTCCTTTGCCAACCTCTTTGGGCTCTTGCCTTTCGTTCCCCCAGCGATCCTGATGATCGGTGCTTGGCCGCTGATCATGGGCCTGACGATGTACCTGCAGCAAAAGCTCAATCCGCAGCCGGTCGATCCGGTCCAAGCCCGCATGTTCATGTTCCTCCCAATCGTCTTCACCTACATGTTGGCCTCGTTCCCCGCCGGGCTGGTGATCTATTGGGCATGGAACAATTTGCTCAGCATTGGCCAGCAATGGACAATCATGCACCGGGCGGGCGCTGCCTGACCGCAGCCCATGCGACGACCGAGGTCTCGGCAGAGATATTCCCGCCGCGGATCATCGATCCCGATCTCGTTGAAGTGGGACGACGCTTTTTTTCGCGCGAAGCCCGCTTTGTTGCAGGCGCTTCTACGACGGCGGCCCTTCCCAGCGACAGATTACCCGAGATCGCCTTCGCCGGGCGCTCGAACGTTGGCAAGTCGAGTCTCGTCAATGCCTTGACTGGACGGCGCACGCTCGCGCGAACATCGAACACCCCGGGACGAACAC
>Ga0306921_10009690_pt1 | contig 10227 bp, 5 predicted proteins | sample sta12Cox44000080_FD_203760 | JGI IMG/M metagenome (GOLD analysis project Ga0306921, IMG submission 203760) | Lab enrichment of tropical soil microbial communities from Luquillo Experimental Forest, Puerto Rico - statoxic.12C.oxic.44.000.080 (v2)... | ecosystem: Environmental > Terrestrial > Soil...
AAACGCCGCAAACTTTCTCAACCATATTGCGGATAGAGCGCCCGGCCATTCCCGCCAAAGCAAGTAGAGTGCCGCAAAAACGTCAAGGAAAAACCCGGGCTGCTTCATCAGCAAAGCCAAGCCGGAGAAGATTCCGCTCGCAAAAAAAATCCGGTATTTTTCGCTGCCGCAGGCCTTTAGCAGCAGGTAAATCGACAACAGCGCGGACGCCGTTACGAAATGCGTCGCGTGCCCAGCCAACCCCAGCAGCAGCGGGCGGATCGAAAACAACGCAAAGGCAGTTCCGGCCACCACTGCCGCGACTGAATCAAAAAGCTCCCTGGTAATCAGGAACACCAGGAAAATGCAGGCGGCGTTGACCACCATCACGCCAAGATGGATTCCGGAAGCGGTCTCGCCGGCCACCGCCATGATCGCCGCATACGCGGCATAGGTGCCGGGCAGCTTCATGTTATAGGCCAGTTGGTAAGGCGGAATGCCTCTCAGGATCAGTTGCCCGGCATAGGCATACTCGCCCTCGTCACGCTCCAACGGCATTTCGCGCAATCGAAAGCGAATTCCTGCCATCAGCACAATGATCAGAACAATCGCAAGGGTATCCCAGCGCAGGGAAAACCTTCCCTGCGGTGCGACGGGAGAATGGCCCTGCGACAGTTCTTCCGATTCTCTTGCTGGTGCGGTTTGCAAGCTGCAGCAGCTCCCCGGGCGGTCGAAGCTCCCCCGACTGTTTGATGCTAGCATTGCAGCGCAATCTGATCGTGGGGCCCGGCTCGCTGATTGTTTGAAGATGTACTGTCGGATCGGGGAGTTGCGAAAAATGCCCCCCGCTTCCGGCGGCCCCGTTTTGTGCGAATCATGAGTCCCAAGTCACAACGCAGTGAGTTGATTGTTGAGGAGGCGGGCCGCGGGGTCCGCCTCGATCGCTTTGTCAGTGAGCATTGCGCAAATCTCTCTCGCGCCCGTGTTCAGGAGCTGATCGAGCAATCGCGGGTGCTGGTCAATGGCGCGCCGAGCAAAGCGGCCCACAGGCTCCGCTCAGGCGACAGGATAAACGTTGAAGCCGAGGAGCGTCCGCCTTTGACCGCCGAGCCGGAGGCCATTCCGCTCGAAGTTCTCTACGAGGATGATGACGTGCTCCTGGTCAACAAGCCGGCGGGCATGAGCGTTCATGCCGGGGCCGGCCATGCCCGCGGCACGCTGGTGAACGCGCTGCTGGGGCGCGGACAAGCTCTTTCGCGCGGAGCTGCGGTGAGCGATGGTATGCGACCGGGAATCGTGCACCGCCTGGACAAGGAGACCTCCGGCGTCATCGCCATTGCCAAGAACGATTTCGCTCACGCCAAGCTCGCGGAAGCTTTCCGCAGCCGCGCCGTCCGGAAAACCTACATCGCCTTGGCAGAAGGCAGGTTTGAAAAGAGCAGCGGAAAAATCGACTTACCGATCGGCCGCGATCCCGTGCGCCGTACCCGCATGAAGGCCCTCGCCGACGACGCAGCTGGCCGCGGACCCCGCCTTGCTGGACGCGCCCGCCAGGCGCTTACGGAATGGCAGAAACTCGCGGATCTCGGAGCGGCCACCCTCCTCGCAGTCCAACTCCACACCGGGAGAACGCATCAAATTCGTGTGCACTTCTCCGCGCTGAAGCACCCGCTGGTTGGGGATACCCTCTATGGAGCCGCGGCTCACCTGCGCACCGGCAAAACGGTCTTGCCCGCATTGGGGAGGCAGTTCCTTCATTCTGCCAGGCTGGGCTTTCCGCATCCGCGTACGGGAGACTGGGTGGAAGCTCGCGCGCCGCTCGCCGCGGATCTGCGCGATTATCTGGGCCGACTGGCGGCTGCAGAGGCGCGGAGTCTTGCCGGGGCCGAAGCGTATTTCTGATCTTGCCGCTCGCGAGAATTCCACGCTTCCGCCGGCCAGCTCAAAATTGACGCTGTGGCCGCAAGCTTCCTATACTTTCTAATCATGAATCGCCCTCTTCTAGCATGGATAGCCGGTTTGACGATGCTGGCGCTGCCGTCGGCGGATTGCGCCCAACAAGGCTCTCAGCAAACGAACCCGCCTCCTGCTCAGCAGACTCCGCCGGCGGCTCCCGCCAATCCCCAGCAGGCTCCGACTTTCGTCCGCGAAGTCAACCTGGTGGACGTTCTGGCGACCGTTCTCGACCGCCGCAATAAACTGGTCCCCGATCTCGAGAAAGGCGACTTCAAAGTCACCGATGACAACGTCCCCCAGGAGGTCCGCTATTTCAGCAAGCAATCCGATCTGCCGCTGCGCATCGGCATGCTGCTCGACACCTCCAACAGCATTCGCGACCGCATCAAATTCGAGCAGGAAGCCGCCGTCGATTTTCTCTATAGTGTGCTGCGCCACGAAAAGGACCAGGCCTTTGCCATGACCTTCGACGACGAGCCGCAGGTCATCCAGGCCTTCACTGGGGACGGCGGCCAGCTGCGCGACGAAATCAACAAGACCCGCGCGGGAGGCGGCACAGCTGTTTACGATGCGGTTTATGAAGCCTGCGCCAAGCAGCTGAGCAATCCTCCCCGACCGCCCGGTGACCAGCCCGACATTGTTCGCCGCGTGATGGTGCTCATCAGCGACGGCGAAGACAACCTTTCCAACCGCACCCGTGCGGAAGCCATCGAAATCGCCCAGCGCACCAATGTGGTCATCTACACCATCAGCACCAGCACGCAATGGATTCAGCTGGAGCAAACTGATCCCTATAAGATGGCAGACCGCAAGATACACCTGACCGAAGGCGACGAAATTCTCAAAGACCTGGCAGAACAGACCGGCGGGCGCGCATTTTTCCCCTATCACGTGGACGATCTGAGCCAGTCTTTCCAGGACATCGGGGACGAACTCCGCAATCAGTACACCATCACCTACAGCCCGACCAACTTCGTCGCCAACGGGAAATACCACAAAATCAAAATCGAAATACCCAATCACAACGGCTATCAGGTCCGGGCGCGTCGCGGTTACTTTGCGAAATCGCGCACCGCCGCGGCGACTCCCGCGAACAGCGCCGCCGCCCCGCCACCTCCTGCGGGGCAATCGAAACCCTGAACTCGGTTCTCTCGTTCGGCGCAGCTACTTTGAGGTGTCCTTGAACAGGAAAGCGTCCGACTCGATGTCGCCGCGTTCCAGCGCGATCTGCTTGCCATCCGGGGAATACGCGTAGCGAAAGATAATGTCCTTGGTGAAATTGGTTACTGGCTTGCTGTCGGTTCCATTCAGCCCTTGCCGCCAGAGATTGTCGACGCCCCGTTCGCGGACCACAGAAAGGAAAGATTTGCCATCCGGCGTGAACACAGGCGACGAGATGATGCGCTGGTCGGCCTCGAAGTAGCGCGTAGGCTGTCCTTCTGTCGAATCCAGGCGATACACTAACTTGTGGTCCTGTTCTCGGATATCGAGGGATGCCAGCCATTTTCCGTCCGGTGAAAGCTCGAACGCTCCGATAGGCGATTTGACGACGACTTCTGGAGCTCCCCCGTCGATCGGCACCCGCTTCACTAGACGATTTTCGGCCTGCTCCACGTAGTAGACCCACTTGCCATCCGGCGAGCAGTCGGGCTCACGTTCGTTCAGGCCGGAGGTCAACTGGACCAGGTTGCTGCCGTTCGTGTCCATGCGCCAAAGATTGACGACTGCCTCTCCGCCCCGATTCACACGCCTGAAAACGATGTAGCGCGGCCCGCAGGCGGTTACCTGGTCGGCGATGTGTACCGTGTCAGAGTGCAGAATCATCTCCTGGCCTTGCGGACTGATGGCCTTGAGGTCGTCGCCTTGCGGCACCAGCAGACGCCCGTCCGGAAGCCAAGTCCACCGCCAAAGATCCAAGTGGGACTCTAACGGCACGGTCTTCTCCTCCGACGGGGCGGAGGCCGGCGCGACTCCCAGTTCGAAGCGACGCCGCGCCTGCGTGGCCACCAGAGATTTGCCGTCCGCGGCCAGGCTGGGGCTCCCGTAGTCGTTGGTGTCGTGCGTGAATGCGCGAAACGTTCCGCCCGGATAGCTCAGGTATCCGAGCTGGCGCTGTAAGGCGCCAACTCCCAGATCATTCGCGGGCAGGAGCAGGCCGCTGCCGTCTGGCAACCAGGCTGGACTGTAGTAGATGGTCTGTTTGGCGATGCCGAAGTAGCTATCCTTGCCGGTAGAGGCATCCACCGAGAGGAATCCTCCGATCGCGTCCTTCGACGGCTGCACGATTGGAATCAGAATGACTTTTCCGTCCGGCGACCAGGCCGGCACCAGACTGTCGCTCGAAAGAGACTTTTCCTTGAACAGGGGCCGCTCGTCGCTGCCATCGGTTTTGGCCACGATCAGATCCCAGAGGGAAGTGTCATGTTTTTCGCGCAGAAAGGCGAAGTGCTGGCCGTCCGGCGAAAAAGTGATGGGGCTGTCCACATCGCGGCTCACCACGCGTGGCGTGCCTCCCAGGACCGGCGCAGAGTACAGAATTCCGATGATATGTTCTTCTTCGTCACGCCGCAGAAAATAGAGGAAGCTGCCCTCCGGCGAAAAGGTCAGAGACTGGTAACGCGTGGCGGCCGGCGCGACCACCTGCGTGTTGCTGCCCGTGGCGATATGGCGAAGCCAAAGCGATTGCAGTCCGCTCTCCAAGTGAACCTGCAACAGGTACTTACCGTCAGGTGAAATCGCGGCAAGCGAGGTGTGTCCGGTATTGGTCAAATTGCTGACTTCAAACTGCTCGAATGGGACGCGGGCTTTCGCATGCAGGAGGGTGTAGATCCCATATCCTGCGGCTGCCAGCAAAGCCAACACCAGCAAAGCGGTTATGCCGGTGCCCAATTTGTTCTGTTTTGCGGCGGCAACGATTACCGAACCGCTCGATCTGGCGGGTTGGAGGGGTGCGGAAGGGCCCGGCGACACAAGGGCAGGGGGCAGAGGCGATACGCTCGCCGGCGTGCTCGAGGGCGCAACCACCGTACCGCCTGAATCGCCCTCCCGCTGTAACCGCTTCAGGTCCGCGCGCAGCTCCGCCGCCACCTGGTAGCGAACGTCGCGGTCCTTCTCGAGCGCTTTGTTCAAGATGCGTCCGAATTCAGGCGAAAGACTCGGATTCAGAGTGACCGGAGAGACAGGCGTATTGCGCAGGATGCCGTCAAAAACAATGGCGCTGGTCGAGCCGGGAAACGCGCGCTGCCCGGTCACCAGTTCATACAGCACGGCGCCCAGTGAAAACAGATCCGTGCGCGGATCGAGTTCTTCGCCGCGAGCCTGCTCTGGCGACATGTACGCAATTGTTCCCACTGCCGTCCCCGGCTGGGTGAGATGAGTTTCGTCCGGGTCGATCGTCGGTCCTTCCATGCCGCCCGGTTGGGAGACTAGTTTGGCCAGGCCGAAGTCCAAAATTTTTGCGCTGCCCCGGTCGGTGATGAAGATGTTTGCGGGCTTGATGTCGCGGTGAATAATGCCTTTTTTGTGTGCGGCGTCGAGTGCGTCGGCAAGCTGGATGCTGATCTCCAAAGTTCGCGCGAGCGGAAGCGGAGCATCCAGCAGAACGGCCTCGAGCGACCGGCCTTCGAGGAGCTCCAGCACCAAAAACTTCTTGCCTCTGTCTTCCTCGATAGCGTGAATGGTGCAGATTCCCGGGTGGTTCAGCGCGGACGCGGCGCGCGCCTCGCGCAGAAATCGTGCGATCGTCTCCTCATCACGACGCTTGTCCTCGGGTAGAAATTTCAGTGCAACGCGGCGGGCGAGCTTGGTGTCTTCCGCTTCGTACACAACGCCCATGCCTCCGCGCCCGAGTTTGCGCAGAATCCGGTAGTGTGCAATCAGCTGTCCGTCCATCGTAGAAGCGAAAATGGTAGCGGCTCGACGCAGGACGGTCAATTGCGCCGCTGCGCGTCGGCTTTCTAATGCTCGTCCGGCAGGACTGCAAGCACGGCCATGATGGCTGTGCCGGGATCATCGCGCAGCTTCAAGTACAGAAGTGTTCCGTTCGGCCGCGGCACACTGAGCGATGAGTCCACAAAGCCGGCCGGCACGGGAACGTTGTGGGTGAATTGCGGGTCCGACGCCACCGACTCCACCAGGAACAGGTTGCTGCCGCTCAACCGGCATTGCTTGTCCGGACTGTCGGGACACCGCACCTCTTTGAGCGTCGGCAATCGCACCAGCGTCGCCAGTGGGATCCAATCGCCTCTACGCCCATCCTCGGCCACGGCGCGGAAGCGCAGCGGCCCAAATGCGGAGGGCCCAAAACTCTTCAGCGGCTCAAAAACGCCCATGACCGTCTCGTTGTCCTGCAACACCAGGTTGCCTTCGCTTACTTCGAGTGTGGCCCGGAACGTTTCATCCTCGCTGGCCACTTCGATCTTTTCGTCGCGCGGAAATTTCTCCGGCAATTCCGACTTCACAAAAAAAGTAATCTTGCCGTCTTGCGGCAGAATGTCCTGGTCGCCGAGTCGGATCGCCGAAGGATTCGCGCTGGCTTGAATGGACTTGCTTACCAACGTCACCCGCGGACGCGGCGGCTGCACTTTGGTCTGCAGATCGAGCACACGCCCGTCTTTCAGCGCAACCTTGGCGATCAGCTTTTCGTCGGTCTGAAGCTTTGCGGTCGCGGCCCCGTCCGGCGTGGCCAGGTACAGAACGTCCTTGCGATCCTCGCGCGCCAGTTTGGCCGGAGAGAAATGGATACCGTTCAGTTCGAAACCGTTCACTTCATCGAGTCGCTTGCCCTCCAAAACGCCCTGTTGGTCGCCCGCGCTGATCGTAAAATCGACGATCTCGGTTGTTTCGGAATAGGCGCGCAGCTGCAACTCGTCGGGCTTCGGCAGTCCGAATTGCTTCACGGAAAGCGTAGCCGGACCGCTGAGAGCGTCTTTCAGGGGAACGCGCACCTCGACTTCATTGGTTCCGCTTACCTTCCACCCTGGCTTCAGCTCTTTCCCGTCAGCGGTTGTCAGCCAGATTTTCTCGGCGCAAACCGCGCAGACCGACTGCAAATGCAACGTGTCGTCACGGCCTACAATGAGCGCGCCCTGGTCTGCCGTCGCGACGGTCCAACCGTCTGGCTGCACGTTGCGCAGATGAAAGCTCGGTCCCGCAAAGGGATCAAATCCCCATTTTCCGTGCAGCGTCCCTACCAGCTGCACGCCGAGTTCTGCCGCCGGAGCGTTATGTGCGTCCACCACGAACCCGCCGCGCGCGGCGTCCGCCTTCACCGGCAGTTCCACCGTGTCGCCCTTCTTGGTGGGCACGGTCAGCACAAAGTCGTGCCCCAGGTCGGTCGAAAAAACCAGCGGCGCACCTTCCACAGGCAGCGCCAGCGAGGGGTTCTGGAGGCAAAACACCTGGTCGGCGGCCGGATTTCGCAGAGGCGGAAGCTGCGCCACCTCGACCGCCGGCAGCCCCACCACTATTACCGACTTCGGATTGCGAAATGACGGCGGATTGTTCAGGTGCAGATTCAGTTGCTCGCCCTTTGGCATCGCCAGCGCCGGGATGTACTGAAACTCCGCGGTATGGATGTTTCCGAGCAGCCGCGCCAGGTCCACCACCGCGCCCACATAAGCGCTATAGAATCCCCCGCCGGCCATGGGCGTTGTGCTGATCGCTCCGATCAGGTCCGACGACGGCCCGGTGGTCAGCGCCGACACCACTGACTGGCTGTGCCCGTCGTCCAAAACCAGGCGGTCAGAATTCTGCGTCAGGCAGCTCGCTTGCTGCTCCGCCGGTCGGTCAAAGCACTCCTGCGCGAGGCGTATGCCCAGCGCCTTGGCCGTCTTTACCGAGACCTCGTGCAGTTCTTTCGGATCCGCCTCAGAGGTCTCTTTCACCACGCTCAAATACTTTTCCAGCCGCGACCGGTACAGCCCGGCCTGGTTCAGATCTTGCGAGGCCCGCACAAACACTCCCGGTACCGCGCGCACCGTCGAGCGCAGCGTCGCAAAGCCTCCGCTGGTTTCCGGCGCAAGGAACACCAGGACTTGCTGCGCGTCGGCAGGCACGGTCACCACAATTCCTTCTTCTTTGACTTTTTTGTTCCAGGTCTCCGCCCGCGTGAACCAATCTTCCGGGGGCGGATTCGTCGAGCCGCGCAGGAAAGCGACGATCATCACGTAGCGTACCGATTGGGTATCGGGGAAGTCGGCATGAATCCACAGGCGGTCGCCGGGCTGAAAGTTCGCCGCTTCGGCAATCGGAAGCGACTTGCCGCTGCGCGAAACCTTCATTTCCACGCGCGGGCCGCTCAGGTCAAACGACGCCGCTTCGGCGCGGGCCAGCTGAGCTGCGCCTGCGGCAAAAAGCGCCGCTGCAAAACCCGCGAAAACTCTGTTCTTTTTGAGGAAAACTTTGCCAGCCAAAAACACTCCTGTTTCGCTTTCCGGTCTGGGAGGTCTGCTTTTTGATTGTTCTGAAATGTACAGCGCCTAGAATTATAGCGCGTCAGAAAGGCCTGCCAAAATCTCTCTCGCGACGGTTTCGAAGAAGGCCCTGACCCCTCAGCTCTTCGGCGCGTAATACCCCTTGCGGGTCAGAATTTTGTTTTCCTTGCCCGGGGTCTCGACCCGCACTTTCCGGAACTGTCCGTTCTTTGCGGTGTTGGTCGGATAGTAGCCGATGGTGTACTGGCTGCGCAGCTCCTCCGAAATCTGGTCGAACGCTTCGTTCAGTCGTTTTTCCGAGGAAACCTCTATCGTCCGCCCGCCCGTTTCATCGCTCATCTTCTTGGCGACGTCCGGCCGCCACGAAAACCCCGGATCGTGCACCAGCAGCACATGGATCACCGTGTCGGTCCGCTGCGCCGCTTCGATGGCGTCTTCCACGCGCAAGCGGCTGCCTTCGTCCTGCGCGTCAGTGATGATCACCAGCGCTTTGCGACCCGCTTCGGTCGCCAACTTTTCGCCGCACGCCAGATATACCGCATCGTAAAAATGGGTGCCGCCCGTATTCGACGGAATCGTTCCAGGCGTGATCACGCCCCCGCTCACCGCCCCGATGCGCGCCTTGTTGATGGCCCGCTCGATCTGCCCGCGGTCGTCGGTGAAGTCGGCCAGCAAGTCCACATCCAGGTCGAAGCTGATTACCATCGCTTCGTCGCCTTTCTTCATCACCCGCTCAAGAAAGCGCGAAGCCGCTTCCTGCTCCGCCCCCAGCCGATTCTGCTCGCTGCCACTGGTGTCGATCAGCAGCCCCAGCGTGATCGGCATGGTCACTTCCTTCGAGAAAAACGCGATCTTCTGCTCTACGTTGTCTTCATAAACCTTGAAGTCTTCCTGTTTCAGGTCCCCGACAATTCGTTTATTCTTGTCCCGTACGGTGGCAAACAGGTTGACCAGGTTCACCGTGGCCTTGAGCGTCGGCCCTTGGGCAGGTTCCTGCGGCACCGCGGGAAGCGCCAGGCTCAAAGTGAGCGCCGTCACCACCGTCAGCTTCAACGAATTTCGTGCGGAAGGCATGTATACTTTCCTTGTGATCGCTGCCAGCCCGTCAAAGGGCCGCAGGAGAGTCCCGGAAATCTCACGACCGGGCTGCCGGTATCTGCATCCCTAGGATGCAAAGATACATCAACAAGGATGTGTGAGTCCCGATTGCGGTCAGCTGATCTCCGATCCGCAAAAGTTTGGCTGGGAGAACATGAAAAGTCCACGAAAAATAACATTTGACAGGATTCTACCGGCGCTGCTCGCGCCGGTGCTGCTCCTCGGGTCGTCCGCGGCCGGTCTGCCGCAGGACCCGCCCCCGGCGCCCGTTCCGAAGGTAGGTCCGCCCCCCTTTGCGCAGAAGCCCGGCGCGGCGCCGCCGCAGGCGGCTCCTGCCCCGTCCGCCCAGGCCCCTTCCGACAGCCAGAATACGCTGCGGGTCAACGTCAACCTGGTGATTCTGCCGGTCACCGTGAAGGATCACGAAGGCCGCCTGGTCGCCGATCTGACCCGCAACGAATTTCGCATCTTCGACGACAACATCGAACAGCACATCGAATACTTCTCGGCCGAAGCGTTTCCTCTTTCGGCGGTCGTGCTGCTCGATAACGACCTGAAGTCGAAGGACGCCGACCAGGTCGAGTCCAGCCTTTCCGCCATCGTCGCGGGATTGAGCCCCTCGGACGAAGCCTATGTCTGCCGTTTTGACACCAATTTCCACCCCGGCAAGGGATTCACACGCGATCAGGACAAGCTGCTCACCGAACTCCATCGCACCCGCATAGACGACGACCGCAGTTCGGCGCCCCCCCCGGCTCCC
>Ga0306921_10009691_pt1 | contig 10227 bp, 6 predicted proteins | sample sta12Cox44000080_FD_203760 | JGI IMG/M metagenome (GOLD analysis project Ga0306921, IMG submission 203760) | Lab enrichment of tropical soil microbial communities from Luquillo Experimental Forest, Puerto Rico - statoxic.12C.oxic.44.000.080 (v2)... | ecosystem: Environmental > Terrestrial > Soil...
GTTGCCGTAATGGTCGACGTAGACGATCTCGCAGAGGTCGTCGGGCCAGTCTGCGCGGCGATCCGTGTCGTCCATTCGCGGCCGGCCCGGTGGCGGCTCGCCGCGCGCCAGCATGGCTGCGACCGGTGCGAAGAGGTCGCGCCCATGAAAGCTGGCCGAGAGGCGCTCCGGCCTCCAGTCGATGTCCCAACTGCGCGTCTTTGTCGCGCGGCGCCGGACCAGCTCAAACAAGCCGTTGCCGGCGCCGACGTACCACCGGCCGTCAGCCTCGAGCACAATCGCCGGGCGCGCCCCGCCGACTCCGGGATCAACGACGGAGAGAAAAATGGTTCCCACTGGAAACCAGGCAGCATAGGCCGCCAGCAGGTATGCCGCCGCCTTGGGATTGCCCATGGGCGCATCAGCGAAGAGATCGACAGCTTGTAAGCCCGGAGCCAGCTGGTGCAGCACGGCCTTCACCTGCCCCGTATAGGGACCGTGCAACCCAAAATCCGTGAACAGCACAATCATGTTGTCACATGTTGTCCCGGCAGCTCCACGCTGGCACGTTTGTGCGCCGTCCACTCAATTGGCGAATAGCCTCTTCGAAGGCGGAAATTTCATAAACCTGGGTCAGCATCGCGCACAACTCGCGCCACCTTCAGGTATATGGGCATGCAACGAGCGCCGCAACTACTGAACAAGAGGCGTGATGGCGGGGTCAAGCTCGACACCCTCAATCTTGGCTTGTCCGGCAAGGATCCTCACATATTGTGTGATCGCCTTCTCCTCGACGGTGGCGTGCAGCCGCTCGGCGATCTTGTCGCGTACGATATCGAACGGCAACTTCGTGCCTGGGATGCGCTGATCGATCATCACGATATGGAATCCATACCGGGTCTTGACCAGTTCGCGCAGCAGTCCCGTTGGTCCGAGACGGAACAGCGCTCGCTCGAATTCCGGCACCATCTCGCCTCGGCTGATTTGTCCGAGATTACCTCCCTGCTGACCTGATGGGCAATTCGAGAATTCCGCCGCGGCGGCTGCGAAGCGCTCCGGACTGCGCAACAGTTCGCCTAGCTTTCGTTCTGCCTGGGCGCGGATTTCGGGAATGCGGACCGCCGGCGTCACTTGGAACAGGATATGCCGGGCGTGAACGAGATCACCGCTCTGGAACTCCTGCGGATGGGCTTCGTAATAGCGCCGGCACTCGTCTTCCGTGGGAGACGGCACGGCCACCTCACGTGCGAGCAGCGCCTCGATTGCCTCATCGATGGTTACTGCGTCGGCCGCCTCCGTGTCGAGGACTCCGAGTGCGAGCGCCCTTTGACGGAGCAACTCGCGCGCGGCGGCGAGTTCGGGACTCATGCCGGTAGCGATCGCGACGTCCACGCCGTTGACCGAGACGCTCATGATCGCACCGGTTGCTTGGCCCGCGTTTGCGGGGTTCGCACGATTTGATAGGGCCGAACCAGATAAGCGAGTGCGCCTACGCCGCTCCAGATGTGGATCATGCGGGTGAAAGGCGAAATCAGGAAGATGGTGAAGCCGAGCAGGATGTGCAGCTTGTAAGGCAGCGGCACATCGGCCATCAGCGCTGCGGCGCCACTGTTGAGCGTGACGATGCCCTTCACATAGCTCGTAAGCGTCTCGAACATCGCACCATCCATGTGGTAGGCGGAGAGCGGGACCGTGAGCAGACCAAGCGCGAGTTGCAGCCATAGCGCCAGCACGACCGCGATATCCCATTTGCGACTGTTGAGTCGGATGCGCGGATCGCCCAGCCGTCGCGCGATCAGGATCGTGAGCCCGATGATGGCAATGAGGCCCGCAATACCTCCGACCACCATGGCCAGGAGCTGGTGGGCAGTCGGCGTGAGCGCCCAGTCAACCGCCCAGTTCGGCGCGAGAAATCCGGCGAAGTGGCCGAGGATGACAACGATCACGCCATAGTGGAACAGGTTCGAACCAAGTCGGAGCTGATCCTTGCGCATCATCTGCGAGGAATCGCTTTTCCACGTATAGGGCTCGCGATCGAACCGGATCAGGCTCCCGATCAGAAGCACCGCGAGACAGATATAGGGATAGACGCCGAACAGAAGCGTGTTGACGTAAGCCACGGGCAGCATGACGGCCTCTCCTTCTAACGGCGTAACGCCTGGGAGTCCTGGTTCCCCGGCACGGGCGCGTCGGCGAATGCGGGCTGCTCGGCCCAATCGCGGTCGAGCGTTTCATCGCGCTCCCCGACGGGCGGAACGGTCGCCGCATCGATAGGTGCCTCGCCGGAAATGACGAGCAATGTCTGCAATACGGCGGCATAGCGGCTTCGCCTGGCGATGAGGGCGCGCGCGATAATCGCCAGAATGTGCGCGCAGTCCGCGAGCATGGCCCGCGCTTCCGCGAGATCACGGCAGCTGAGATATTCGAGCACGACCGGGAGATAGTCCGGCAGTTCGCTTGTCGACAGTTCGAAGCCTGCCCGGGCATATATTGTCTTCAGGTCGACCATCGCCTCCCCGCGGTCGCGGCTGTCGCCGTGGAGATGCTCGAACAGGTGCAGGGACAGGGCCCTGCCGCGGTCGAACAGATCGACGTACCGTTGCTCGGCTTCCAGAAGATCTCCCTGGCCCAGTTCGGCGACGAGATCGAGCAGGTCCCGCCGTTGCCTGGACTCGAGAAGAGAAGTCGTGGCGATGACGTCGGCAATCTCGGGCAGCGCCTTGCGTATCTCCTCAGACGGATAGGAGAGCAGCGCGCTCATCGCTCGGAACAGAAGCATAACAACCTCTTCACGTGTCGAGATGCCGAATCGGCGTCAACTTGCGCCGACCCATTTTTCCGCCGAACAGCGTCGAATGCGGCGGCCCGAAGTCACAGCCATTGCCGAAGCTGAAGCCGCAGGAGCCCTTCAGCCCGTAAGCGTCCTCGGCCTGCTCGCGGTGACTGGTCGGAATGACGAAACGGTCTTCGTAATTGGCGATGGAGAGGTAGCGGTGCATTTCCTCGACCTGCGTCACCGTCAGACCGGCCTGAGCCAGAACGCTCTCACCATCGCCCTCGCCAAGCTGGCGCTGCCGGAAATAGGCACGCATGGCAAGCATACGCTCCAGCGCACTGACGATCGGCGCCTCGGCTCCGGCGGTCAACAGATTCGCCAAATAACGCACCGGAATGCGCAGAGAGTGGACGTCCGGAATTTCGCCCACACTCTCGATCGCCCCGGCGTTGGCGTGCGACTGGATTGGCGAGAGCGGCGGCACATACCAGACCATGGGCAGGGTACGGTATTCGGGATGCAGCGGGAAAGCGATCTTCCAGTCGACCGCCATCTTGTAAGTCGGCGATAGCCTGGCGGCTTCGATCCAGGCGTACGGGACACCGTCGGCAAGCGCCTGCGCCTCGACAGCGGGATCGTTGGGGTCGAGGAAGAGCTTCAGCTGCTCTTCGTAGAGGTCTTGCTCGCTTTCAGTCGCTGCCGCGCGCTCGATGCCATCAGCATCATACAGCAGGACTCCCAGATAGCGGATGCGGCCGACGCAGGTTTCCGAGCAGACGGTCGGCTGACCGGCCTCGATGCGCGGATAGCAGAAGATACATTTCTCGGCCTTGCCCGAGGTCCAGTTGTAATAGATCTTCTTGTAGGGACAGCCGGAAACGCACATGCGCCAGCCCCGGCATTTGTCCTGATCCACAAGCACGATGCCATCCTCTTCCCGCTTGTAGATCGAGCCGGACGGGCACGAGGCTACGCAACTCGGATTGAGGCAATGTTCGCACAGCCGCGGCAGATACATCATGAAGGTGTTTTCGAACTGGCCGTAGATGTCCTTCTGCACGGCTTCGAAATTGTAGTCCTGCGAGCGCTTGTCGAACTCACCGCCGAGGATCTCCTCCCAGTTCGGGCCCCATTCGATCTTGTCCATGGGGCGGCCGGTCACCAGCGATAACGGCCGCGCGACCGGCGCGGTCGGCAGCTCCGGCGCCTTCTGCAGGTGTTCGTAGTCGAAGGTGAAGGGCTCGTAATAGTCGTCGATCGCCGGCAGATTGGGATTGGCGAATATCTTCGCCAGGATCGAGAGACGCCCACCCTGTTTGGGCGCGATCTTGCCGCTCTTCTTGCGCTCCCAACCGCCCTTCCAGCGCTTCTGGTTCTCCCAATCCTTGGGATAGCCAATGCCGGGCTTGGTCTCGACATTATTGAACCAGGCATATTCCATTCCCTGACGCGAGGTCCAAACCTGCTTGCAGGTGACCGAGCAGGTGTGGCAGCCGATGCACTTGTCGAGGTTCAGCACCATCGCGATCTGAGCTCGGATTTTCATACGACGGTCTCCTTGGCAACGGGGTCGACAGGATTGGAATGGTCGAGCCAATCGACGCGGTTGAGCTTGCGGACGATCACGAACTCGTCACGGTTGGAGCCGACCGTGCCGTAATAGTTGAAGCCGTAGGAGAGCTGGGCATAACCGCCGACCATATGCGTCGGCTTCAGCACGGCGCGCGTCACCGAATTATGGATGCCGCCGCGCAGGCCGGTGATCTGGGATGCCGGCACGTTCACGATCTTCTCCTGCGCATGATACATCATGCACATGCCTTCCTTGACCCGCTGGCTGACCACCGCGCGCGCGGCGATGGCACCGTTGAGGTTGAACAGCTCGATCCAGTCGTTGTCCACGATGCCGGCCTTCCTGGCGTCGTTCTCCGAAAGCCACACGATCGGACCGCCGCGCGAGAGCGTCAGCATCAGAAGGTTGTCGGTATAGGTCGAATGGATGCCCCATTTCTGGTGGGGCGTGATGAAATTGAGCACGATCTCCTTTTCGCCGTTGGATCGCTTGCCGATCATGTCGGCGGCGGAGCGCGTATCGATCGGCGGCCGGTAAACGGCAAAGCTTTCGCCGAAATCCCGGAACCATTGGTGATCGAGGTAAAACTGCTGGCGACCGGTCAGCGTCCGCCAGGGAATCAGCTCATTCACATTGGTGTAACCAGCCGCGTAGCTGACATGCTCGCTTTCGATACCTGACCAGGTCGGCGACGAGATGATCTTGCGCGGCTGGGCCTGGATGTCGCGAAAACGAATCTTCTCGTCCTCTCGCATCAGGGCCAGATGCTTGTGGTCACGGCCGGTTATCTTGCCGAGCGCGTCCCACGCCTTGACGGCCACCTTGCCATTGGTCTCCGGCGCGAGATAGAGGATGACCTCGGCCGCATCGATATCGGTTTCGATGCGCGGCCGCCCGCAGGCAGGTCCCTTGCCGTCCACCCTGTAGTTCAATTCGCCGAGGCCTTTCACCTCGTCCTTGGTGTCCCAGCCAATGCCCTTGCCGCCATTGCCCAGCTTGTCCGCAAGCGGCCCGAGCGCAGTGAACCGGCGATAGGTGTTGGGATAGTCCCGCTCGACCACAGCGATCTGAGGCGCGGTGACGCCGGGAACGAGCTCACACTCGCGGTGCTTCCAGTCTCTCACCTCGAAGGGCTGCGCCAACTCGGCCGCCGTATCGTGCTGAATCGGGACCAGCACCACGTCACGCTCGACGCCGAGATGGCCTTCGGCGAGCTCGGAGAAACGACGGGCGATCGCTTTGTATGTCTCCCAATCACTGCGCGCCTCCCACACGGGATCCACCGCCGCCGAGAGCGGGTGGATGAAGGGATGCATGTCGGAGGTGTTGAGGTCGTTCTTTTCGTACCAGGTGGCCGTCGGCAGGACGATGTCGGAATAGAGGCAGCTCGTCGACATACGGAAGTCGAGAGTGACGACGAGATCGAGCTTGCCCTCCGGCGCCGGATCACGCCAGGCGACGCCCTCGGGTTTCATCCCGCCCATCTCGCCGAGGTCCTTGCCTTGAAGGCCGTGGCTCGTGCCGAGGAAATGCTTCAGGAAATATTCGTGGCCCTTACCGGACGAGCCGAACAGGTTCGAGCGCCAGATAAACAGGTTGCGCGGGAAGTTGGACGGGTTATCCGGATCCTCGCAGGCCATGGAGATCGCGCCGGACTTCAGCCCGGCGACGACGTGTTCCTTGACGTCGACGCCGGCCCGCTCGGCCTCAACGCCGATCGTCAGCGGGTTGACGTTGAGCTGAGGCGCCGAGGGCAACCAGCCCATCCGTTCGGCCTTGACGTTGAGATCGATCAGGCTTCCCCGATAGGGGACGGGATCGGCCAGCGGCGAAAGCAGTTCGGTGACGTCAAGCTTCTCATAGCGCCACTGATCGCTATGGGCATAAAAGAAGGACGTTCCGTTCATGTGGCGCGGCGGCCGCACCCAATCGAGCGCAAAGGCGAGCATGGTCCAGCCGGTCTGCGGCCTGAGCTTCTCCTGACCGACGTAATGCGCCCAGCCGCCGCCCGAGACGCCGACCGTGCCGCACATCATCAGCATGTTGATGATCGAGCGATAACCCATGTCCTGGTGGTACCAGTGGTTCATGCCGGCCCCGATGATCACCATCGCGCGGCCCTTGGTCTTCTCGGCGGTATCGGCAAAGCCGCGCGCAACGGCGATCGCCTTGTCGGCCGAGACACCCGTGATCGGTTCCTGCCAGGCGGGCGTATAAGGCACATTGTCGGCGAAATTCGCCGCACACTGGCCACCGAGCCCGCGGTCGAGGCCGTAATTGGCACAGAGCAGATCGAAGACGGTGGCCACGTGGACCTCTCCGCCCGCCAACTGGAGCTTGCGCACCGGAACGTTGCGCGTGAGCACATCCCCACCCTGGTCGTTCCCGGTGAAATGCGCGTGAACGATGCCGCCGAAATAGGGAAAAGCGACTGCCACCACGTCATCCCGCCGGTCGAGCAGGCTCAATGACAAGCGTAAATCGGCGCCGGTTTCGCCATCCTTCTCCTCGAGATTCCAGCGCCCCGCCGGTTCACCCTCCTTCGGCCAGCGGTAGCCGATGGAGCCTTGCGGGCTGACCAGCGCACCGTCCTTTTCCGAAACCGCGACCGTCTTCCAGTCGGCACGCGCCGATGCCGGCGTGCCGGGCAGATCGCTCTGACGCAGATAGCGGTCCGGCACGAAGCGGTCACCGTCGCGGCGCAACCGCACCAGCATCGGCATGTCTGTGTAGCGGCGGCAATAGTCCTGGAAATATGGGACCTGCCGATCGAGGAAGAATTCGCGCAGGATGACATGGCCCATGGCCATCGCGAGCGCCGCGTCTGTGCCCTGCTTCGGATGCAGCCACAGATCGGAGAGCTTGGCGACCTCGGCATAGTCAGGCGTAATCGCCACGATCTTGGTGCCGTTGTAGCGCGCCTCGACGAAGAAATGCGCGTCGGGCGTGCGCGTCTGCGGCACGTTCGAGCCCCAGGCGATGATATACGCCGAATTGTACCAATCGGCCGATTCCGGCACGTCGGTCTGTTCGCCCCAGGTCTGTGGACTCGACGGCGGCAGATCGCAATACCAATCGTAGAAAGAGAGCAGCGTACCGCCGATCAGGCTGAGATAGCGGGCACCGGCCGCGTAGGAGACCATCGACATCGCGGGGATCGGCGAGAACCCCACGACGCGGTCGGGACCGAAGGTTTTGATCGTGTGGATGTTGGCTGCGGCGATGATCTCGATCGCCTCGTCCCAGGAGGAGCGAACAAAACCTCCGTGCCCTCTGGCGGACTTGTAGGACTTCGCGGTCGCCACGTTGCCCGCTATGGCCGCCCAGGCTTCGACCGGTCCGAGCGTCTTGCGCGCCTCGCGCCAGGCCTTGATCAGGCGGCCACGCACCAGCGGATATTTGATGCGGCTCGCGCTGTAGAGATACCAGCTATAGGACGCGCCCCGTGAGCAGCCGCGCGGCTCGTGGTTCGGCATGCCGGGCCGCGTGCGCGGATAGTCCGTCTGCTGCGTTTCCCAGGTCACGACGCCGCTCTTGACGTAGATTTTCCACGAGCAGGATCCGGTGCAGTTCACACCATGTGTCGAGCGGACGATCTTGTCGTGCTGCCAGCGCTGCCGGTAGCCTTCCTCCCACATTCGGTCTTCGTCGCGGAGTTCGCCGTGACCGTCAGCAAAGCTCTCGCGGCGGCGGGACAGATAGGTCAGGCGTTCGAGAAAATGGCTCATATAGCCACCCCTTTGTTTTATCGCATCGTTCTTGCCGGGACGGGCTGGGCTCCTCCACCCATCACCGAGGCACGACGGACTTCGGTCAGGTAATTAAGGATGAGCGAGACCCAGACGATGCCGTAGAGCAGCATGAAACAGCTCGAGTTCACGCCGAGCCTGTCCAGGATCGCGCCGAACATGATAGGCAGCAAAAAGCCGCCGAGGCCGCCGGCCATGCCGACAATGCCGGATACCGCCCCCATATTGTCGGGGAAATCGTCGGCAATGTATTTGAAGGTCGACGCCATGCCGCAGGCGAAGGCGATGCCGAGCGTCATCAGCAAGGCAGTGAAGATCCAGGGCGACAGCGCGATGCCGAAGCTGACCGGCCCGTGAACGGTGTGCACGACCAGCTCGGTTCTCGGATAGGACAGCAGGAAAAGCGCGATCCAGGCGGCCCACAGCACCCACCAGGTGACGTTGTGCGCGCCGAAGCGATCCGACAGCCAGCCGCCGACCGCGCGAAATCCACCACCGGGCAAGGAAAAGCATGCCGCCAGCAACGACGCCTGAGCGATCGAGAATCCGTATTCGTTCTTGAAATATTGCGGCATCCAGATCGACAGAGCGGTGAACCCGCCAAAGACGATCGAGTAATATTGGCAATATTTCCAGACGCGCGGATCGCGCAGCACCGCAAGCTGCTGCCTCATCGAGGATGCGGATGCGGCGCCGGCACCGGGATCGGGCGCGGAGAACAGCCAGAACAGGGCGGCGGTGACAATAAGGGCTACCGCGTAGACCTTCGGCACGGCTTCCCAGCCATAACTGGCGACCAGCACCGGCGCGACGAACATATTGAGTGCCGCGCCGGTGGTGCCGGCACCGAAAAATCCCATAGCGAAGCCGCGACTCTCCTTCGGAAAGAAACGCGCCACATAGGGCGTGCCTACGGAGAAAGAGGCGCCAACCAATCCGAGGGCCAGTCCCAGCACGAGGAGTTGCCAGAGTGCGGTCGCATAGGATGCAATCCACAACGGCACGGCACAGCCGACCAGCAGCAGCAACATGATGATCCGGCCGCCGAAACGGTCTGTCCAGATACCCAGAGGCAGGCGGAACACTGCTCCTGTCAGCACCGGCGTGGCTGTGAGGAGACCGAACTCGGTCGAGTCCAGGTTGAGCTGCGAACGGATCGGAATGCCGATCACACCGAACATCGTCCACACCGCAAAACATGCGGTGAAAGCCCAGGTGGTCGCGAAAAGCACCGACAGACTTCGAGACTTCTGCATCTTGGCCTCAGTATCCGCTGGCCCATGGTAAGGGCGACAGCAGGCAACCTCGGAGCCTGGCGCACCGAGCTGTCCGGCCGTCCACCGGTCGTTTGCTGACGGGGCCTTCCCCCATCGCTTCAATAGGCCATTTACCGCAACTCGAAGCGCCGCGATTTGATCTAGAGCAAGTGACGGATTGACGAACATCACATAATTGTTCGGACATCATTCCGCAGTGAGCCTAGGAATGGAACCCCGCCCGCGCGACGCGATCACCGCCTTGCCGATGTTCTCGGCACTTTCGCAGCAAGGATTGCGCGCCCTCCTCGGTGCATCCGTCATCCAGCAGGCTGCGCGGGGCATGGTCCTGTTTGAACAGGGAGCCGATCCGAACTTCCAGGCTGTCGTTCTTGAAGGCACCGTGCACCTTCTGGGACGCTCGGTGCAGGGACAGGAAGTGGTGATCGATATAGTTGAGGCGCCGGGTCTCTTGCTGCCCGCAGCAGTGGTATCAGGCTCGCCCTATCTCATGCGCGCACAATGTATCGAGGACGTCCGCGTCCTGATGATCAAAGCCGACGTCTTTCGTGGGCTTCTGCTTGACGAGCCCTCGCTGGCACTTGCGATCATCGGCCACTTGTCGGATCAGTTCCGCACCATGGTCCGGCAGATCAAGACGCTGAAACTCCGCTCGGGACCCCAACGGGTCGCGGCTTATCTTCTGGCACTGATGCGGCGCCAGGGCAACGAAACCGATGTGACCCTGCCTTACGAGAAGGGCCTCATCGCCTCCCAACTCGGCATGACGCGCGAGAGCTTCTCGCGTATTCTCGCCACACTGCAATCCGACATTGCCCAAATAGACGGACAGAAGGTTCATATTCGCAACCGCCACGCACTCCTGGAAATGAG
>Ga0306921_10009697_pt1 | contig 10222 bp, 9 predicted proteins | sample sta12Cox44000080_FD_203760 | JGI IMG/M metagenome (GOLD analysis project Ga0306921, IMG submission 203760) | Lab enrichment of tropical soil microbial communities from Luquillo Experimental Forest, Puerto Rico - statoxic.12C.oxic.44.000.080 (v2)... | ecosystem: Environmental > Terrestrial > Soil...
TCGACGACGCCTATCGCTGCACCGGTCTGATCACCGTCAAGGATATCGAGAAGGCGCAGCGCTATCCGAATTCCTGCAAGGACGAGCACGGCCGGCTGCGCGCCGCCGCCGCGACCGGCACCGGCAGCGATGGTATCGAGCGGGCCGAAGCACTGTTCGCCGCGGGGCTCGACGTTCTGGTCGTCGACACCGCGCATGGCCATTCGCGGCGAGTGCTGGAGACGGTCAACGAGATCCACCGGCTGTCGAACTACACCCAGCTGATCGCCGGCAATGTCGTGACCCCGGATGGCGCGCGGGCGCTGATCGAGGCGGGGGCCGACGCGATCAAGGTCGGCATCGGGCCGGCTTCGATCTGCACGACGCGCATCGTCGCCGGGGTCGGCGTCCCGCAATTCACCGCGATCGTCGACACCGTCGCCGAGTGCCGCAAGTCGGGTGTGCCGGTCATCGCCGATGGCGGCATCAAATTCTCCGGCGATCTCGCCAAGGCGATCGCCGCCGGGGCGGATTGCGCGATGCTCGGCTCACTGTTTGCCGGAACCGACGAGAGCCCGGGCGAAGTGTTTCTCTACCAGGGCCGCAGCTACAAATACTACCGCGGCATGGGCTCGGTCGGGGCGATGGCGCGCGGCTCGGCCGACCGCTATTTCCAGCAGGAGGTGACGAGCACATTGAAGCTGGTACCCGAGGGCGTCGAGGGGCGGGTGCCGCATAAGGGGCCGGTCGGCAACATCATTCACCAGCTGATCGGGGGGCTGCGCGCGGCGATGGGCTATACTGGCAACCGCACGATCGACGAGATGCAGAGAAATTGCACCTTTGTGCGGATCACCCCGTCGGGACTGCGCGAGAGCCATGTGCACGACATCGCGATGACCCGCGAGGCGCCGAACTACTCGGCCGACCGCTGATGCGAATTATCCGTCATTCCCGCGCAAGCGGCCCCCGGATCGCACCAGCGTCGGACCGTCGCCAGCAAAGCCCGGGGGTAGGGCCCCGAGGCCGAGGCGGCCGCCCCCTCAGCCCGCCCGCCAGGGCGGGCGTGCCTGGGGCAGGCTATGGACCCCCGCGGGCGTGGGGGTGACGGCTACAATTGACACCGGGCGCGCAGGTCGCCGCCGCGATCGACATTCTTGCTGCGGTTGACACCGGCGAGCACCCGGCCGAAGAGGTCGCGGCCGATTATTTCCGGCGCCGGCGCTATATCGGCGCCAAAGACCGCGCGCAGATCGCGGGCCATGTCTATAGCGTGCTGCGCCACCGCGCGGCGCTCGACTGGTGGAGTGTGAAACACGCGGTCGAGATCGGCTCCAGGACCCGGGTGCTGGCGGCACTCGTACTGGCCGAAGGCTGGCGTCCCGAGAGCGTCGCCATGTGCTGCGACGGCGAACGGTTCAGGCCCGCACCCTTGAACGAGGCCGAGAAAAGGCTGGTGAGCAATCTCGCCCGACACACCCTGCACCATCCCGGAATGTCGCGAGCGGTGGCGAACGATCTGCCGGAATGGCTCGAGCCCTATCTCGACCGAGTCTTCGGCAAAGGATTGGAACAAGAAATGGTGGCGCTCAATGCCTCGGCGCCGACCGATCTGCGGGTCAATCTGCTCAAGGCCGACCGGGCGACGGCACGCCGTGCGCTCGCCGCCGAAGGGGCTATGGCCGAGCCGACACCGTGGTCCCCGATCGGCCTGCGGCTCAACGGGCGGGTGCCGCTTGGAGGCCTCGCGGCGTTCAAGGACGGCATCGTCGAGGTACAGGACGAGGGCTCTCAGATCACTGCACTCCTTGTTGATGCCCGGCCCGCGATGCGGGTCGTCGATTTCTGTGCCGGGGCCGGCGGCAAGAGCTTGGCGTTGGCTGCCCAAATGGCCAACCGTGGCAAGCTCGTCGCCTGCGACGTCTCAGCCCATCGACTCGATCAGGCGACGGGCCGGCTGCGCCGCGGCGGGGTCGGCAATGTCGAGCGGCGCGCGCTGACCAGCGAGCGCGACAAATGGGTCAAGCGCCACGCCGGCGGCTTCGACCGGGTTCTGGTCGACGCGCCCTGCCTCGGCATCGGAGCCTGGCGCCGCAACCCCGGTGACAAATGGCGCGTCACCGAAGCGGATCTCGCCAATCTGATTGGCCGCCAACAGGACATCCTGCGCAGCGCCGCGCGCCTCGTCTGCCCGGGCGGCCGCCTCGTATACGCGACCTGCTCGCTGTTGCGTGAGGAGAACGAAGCACAGGCCGAAGCCTTTCTCGCGGTCTCCCCCGAATTTTCCGTCATTCCCGCCGGGCAGGTTTGGAAAGAGACGATCGGCGGTGCCGTGCCGGGCAGCGATCGCTATCTTCGGCTGACCCCGGCGCAGCACGGCACCGACGGGTTCTTTGTCGCAATTTTCGAGCGCCAACCAAATCCGACCGCATCTTAATCGCCGATTTCCGCAGCGCCGCGGGAGGCGATCAAATCCGGACTTATCGAGCGTTACACGTCAACCACACGCGACAGCATCGCCGACATTTGGGGACCACGCACACCGCATGCGGGCCCAACTGGCCGGTCCGGGTGGATCAGAACGTGGACGAAGATCCGGACCGTTGGTTCAGGCCTGCTGCTTCCTGTGCTCGAATAGCTGCGGCATCGACATCGGCGTCAAGGACGATCAGCCCGGCGGGCGCGAGAACGTGGCCGTCGTCCGGCCTTATGTGAATAAATATGGCGCGAGACGGGAGGGTGAACCGGAGGCGCTTGACAAGGCGTTGCTCGTCGACCGCTCGCAAAGCGCCTTCGGATTGCTGCGCGACCTGCAGGATCTGTGGCTGATGGTGAACGAGAATACAATCTCGGTAGCTGTGTTGCTTCAGGGCGCCCACGCGCTCGGTGACCGCGATCTGGAGAAGGGTCTTCAGGGTGTTGAAAACCGGAACGAGCACCAGGGCACCTGGCTACTGACTCGCATCAGGCAAGCCGCCCCGCAGACGCTGTCCGTGCCGTCGTGATGCTTTGCAGGTTGCGAACGCTCGCGCCGAACCGCTTGCGCGCAAGATGCTCCGGATCTCAAAGCGAAACCAACGTTTGAATTCCAGAGAGGGATCGCAACATGGCTAAGATGTTTGAGATCGGTGATCATGTAAGCTGGAACTCCGAGGCGGGTCGGGTGTCGGGGACTATCATCGCCATCCACACCAAGGATTTTCGCTAAAAGGGTCACGTGCACCACGCCTCAAAAGACGATCCCCAATACGAAATCAGAAGCGACAAGACCGATCATATCGCGGCCCATAGGGGCAGCGCCCTCGAATCCGCACGCGGCGAAGGCGGAGCGTAAAGCTTACACGCCCGGCGTTTACTTTCCGCTGGCGCGAGCGCCACGCTACCGACGGGCTCCAAGTCGTTATTTTCGAGCACCAGCCATGTCCGACCGCATCCTGATCCTCGATTTCGGCAGCCAGGTGACTCAGCTGATCGCCCGTCGCGTGCGCGAGAGCGGGGTCTATTGCGAGATCCATCCTTACACGATCGCCGACGACAGCCTGCGTGACATCGCACCCAACGCGGTGATTCTGTCTGGTGGCCCCGCTTCGCTGACCCGATCGGAGGCGCCGCGTGCCCCCGAGCTCGTTTTTCGCCTCGGCGTGCCGGTTTTGGGGATCTGCTACGGCATGCAGACGATGTGCGCTCAGCTCGGCGGCCGGGTCACGTTGAGTGAGCACCAGGAATTCGGCCGCGCCTTTATCGATGTCCTCGGCGAATGCGCGCTGTTCGACGGGTTGTGGCCAACAGGCGGGCGCGAGCAGGTGTGGATGAGCCACGGCGACCGGGTCGATGCATTGCCGCCGGGCTTTCGCGCGGTAGCCGCAAGCGATGCTACCCCTTACGCCGCGATTGCCGACGACAACCGGCGCTTCTACGGGGTTCTCTTTCACCCCGAAGTCGTGCACACGCCGCAAGGCGGCGAGCTGTTGCGCAATTTTACGCACAAGGTTGCGGGCTGCTGCGGCGACTGGACGATGGCGGCCTTTCGCACCCAGGCGATTGATCGGATCCGCCGTCAGGTCGGGCGGGGAGGGGTCGTCTGCGGGCTTTCCGGCGGGGTCGACTCTGCGGTCGCTGCGGCCTTATTGCACGAGGCGGTCGGCGACCAGCTGACCTGCATCTTTGTCGACACCGGGTTGTTGCGCGCGGGGGAAGGGGAGGAGGTGGTGAGCCTCTTCCGCGGCCACTACAACATCCCGCTGATCCATCGTGACGCGAGCCAGTTGTTTCTCGACAAGCTCGCCGGGGTCACCGACCCCGAAGCCAAGCGCAAGGCGATTGGTGCCACCTTTATCGACGTCTTCGACGAGGAGGCTTCAAAGCTTGGCGGCATCGAGTTCCTCGCGCAAGGGACTCTTTATCCCGATGTGATCGAGTCGGTCAGCCCGCGCGGCGGCCCCTCGGTCACGATCAAATCGCACCACAATGTCGGCGGGCTGCCCGAACGCATGAAACTGAAGCTCGTCGAGCCGTTGCGCGATTTGTTCAAGGACGAGGTGCGTGCCTTGGGGCGCGAGCTCGGCCTGCCCGATCAATTCGTCGAGCGCCACCCGTTCCCCGGGCCGGGTCTCGCGATCCGCATCCCGGGCGAGGTGACCCGCTCAAAGCTCGACATCCTGCGCAAGGCCGACGCGGTCTTTCTCGAGGAGATTCGCAACGCCGGGCTCTATGGTGCGATCTGGCAGGCCTTTGTCGTCCTGTTGCCGGTCAGGAGTGTCGGCGTGATGGGCGATTCCAGGTCGTATGACTTTGCCTGCGCCCTGCGCGCGGTGACCTCGACCGACGGCATGACCGCCGACTATTTCCCGTTCCCGCACGAGTTTCTCGGTCGCGTCGCGACCCGCATCATCAACGAGGTCCGCGGCATCAACCGTGTCGTCTACGACGTGACCTCAAAGCCCCCCGGCACCATCGAGTGGGAGTAGCGCCCACCCTGTTTCTCCCGGGGTATCAGGGTGAAAAATCAAATCAGCCTCCAGATTCGACCGCCTCACTGACAAGAAAGCATTCTCGGTCAGAGGCTTACCGAACCGAACCCGTGTCGCCGAGCAGGGGGCTTTTGTACTCCGTGCAGGGTGCCGAAATGGGCTAACAGGGGAGGAACAGGGTGGGGGAGAAAAATCGGCAATTACGATCGTCGAAAAGAGAATTTAGCACGCCATGCCATAAGGAGGCAACCTCTTTGAAACACTCCCGCCGCGGCCCATCGCAACGCGCGCAGGTTGCCGTAAGCGCGGTTCGGCGCGTTCTCGGGACCGTCGCGCCCTAACGATGCTGTAACAGCCGCTTTCGTCGAGCGGCGGTTACTGAATGCGTCCATCAATCGCGTGAGCCCGACCGTCTGCCGGGCCACTTTGCTTCGGATTGCGTCGCCGCGCCTGCCTTCGTCCGGAGGCGGAATTCCCACCTCGGGTCGGCGCTTGCGAGCCTTATCAGTGGCAACGAGGGCTGTCGAGCTTCGCCATTTGTCCGTTATGCGACGTGTTAGCCGGCGAAAGGCCTGCCCGCTCGCCCCTTGAGGGGGTTACGACAGCCCCCCTTAAGATGGTCCCAAACCATCCAAGTGCTGGTCACTTCCGCTATGGGAGCGATCGATGGATGGTTTTGAAACGACAAAATTCACGCGCCGAAATCTTCTCGCCCTGACAGCCGGGTTCGGCGTCGCAGCAACGGGCGGTTCTGGCTCGGTGCTCGCACAACCGTCGGCCAAGCCGAGCGCTGCTGCGGCGATCGAACCGGTCACGATCAAGCGTCGGTGCGCCGGCTTGCGCGGCCACGACCCCAAGCGTGCCTTTGCCGGATTCACCTTGTTCAGCCCGCTGCCGAGCAGCAACAGGATCGTGTACCTGATCGATATGCAGGGCAACGTTGTCCACACCTGGGAGATGCCCTACCCGCCCGGACAGTCGGGTTATCTGACCGAGCGGGGGACGCTGTTCTACAACGGGCAAATCCCGAGCGAGAGCCATGTCGGCCACGCCCCGTACAAGGGCGGCTCCGCCCTGGAGATGGATTGGAACGGTCGGGTTCTGTGGGAGGTCAAGCACCCCGACCACAATCACGACGGCATCCGCTTGCGCAACGACAACGTGATGCTGGTTTGCCAGAAACCACTGCCGGATGGCTTCGCGGCCAAAGTACAAGGCGGGCCACCCGGTACGGAATACGACAACGGGAAAATGGACGCGCCCTATCTCGTCGAGATGACCACCAGCGGCAAGATCGTCTGGGAGTGGCATAGCTGGGAGCATCTCGATCCTGCGGGCGACCGCATCACCGCGGTGCAGGACGCCCGCGACGTATGGACGGTTGGTAACGGTGTCTCCGAAATGCCGGACGGCAACCTGTTGTTCAGCTTCCGCGATATCTCGACCGTCATCATGATTAACCGCCAGACTGGGGCAATCTACTGGAAGCTCGGCGCACCACGCTTGCCGGTCAGCATGCCCCCTATATGCTGCTGAACGGGCATATTCTGCTTTTCGACAACGGCCCGCACCGGCTCGACGAATCGTTCCCGTTCTCACGCGTCCTTGAAATCGACCCGGCGACAAAGTCGATCGTCTGGAAATACCAGGAGCAGCGGCTGGCGGATTTCTTCAGCCCACGGCTCTCGAATGCCCAACCTCTGCCAAACGGCAACACGCTGATCAACGAAGGCTGGTTTGGCCGCTTTTTGGAGGTTACCCACGACGGTGACGTGGTGTGGGAATACGTCAATCCGTTTTTCGGATCGCGGCAGAAGCTGGTAGTCAACGCGGTGCAGCGCGCCTATCGCTATACCGCCGAAGAGGTCGAGAGAGCGCGAACGGCAAGCTGAGCGCGCTCATGAGCGTGTCTGCCTCGAAGCCGTTCATATAGACGCGGCTGGTGATGCCGCCCCACCAGACAGGCAAAAGCAGCCCGCAGGCGACTTCGCGCCCTGCCATGGAAGGGACATGGGGACATACCCGTTGAAGACGCGAATCGCGCCAAAAGTCGACGTCACCGTGCCTGTGGCGGGCTCGCCCTGTCTCGGTCACGGCGGCGTTCCGGTCGCGATTGCCCCCTCCGGAGAACGGGTGCTTTGATGCGCGCACGATGGTACTTTTGCTCGTCCGACGGCCTATGAGGCATTTCAGGTCGGCGGAGATTAGTTTGCAGCGTCGTCGGAACGGCCCTCTTTATCCGTGATCTTGAAGGCTGGCCCAAGCGCAACGCGCGCCAAGCATCGGGGCGTCTGCCCACCGGCAGCGGGGCCGTGCTCTACTCGAGCCTCTCCCCTCGGGGCGGATCGGCTATGCACCGAAGACTGATTTGAAACTGAGACAGGACCTAGTCCTGGACGCCGGCCCTGCCGTAACCAGGGCCGAATTTGTCTAGTTGCAATCGACCGCCGACAGCCCTGAAACCTCAACTCGTACTCGGTGGGCCGGGCCGAAACTGCGCCCCCTCGGCAAGCAGACCGGCCCCAGGTACGAAGTTCACTTCAAACCGAATGCCATCCGGATCCTCGAACAACACGGAGTAGTAGCCCGGTGCCCAGGTATCTTCGGCGGGGCCACGAACGATGGTCGCATTCATCTCTTTGACCAGAGCGGCGCATCGATCCACGTCTTCGCGTGAACGAGCACGCAGGCAAAGGTGGTGCAGACCCACTCGTTGCTGAATGAACCGCTGGCCCGCGAATGCCGGATCACAAGGTTCAATGCCAATCGCAGTTCGAGAGCCGACGCAGTAGAAGAACTTGTCGCTATCGGATACCACCTTCATTCCAAGTTCTGGCAGGAGCTTGCCGTAAAAGGCGCGAGCCAGATCGAAGCGGCTTACCGTCAAGATGACGTGAGCCATGCCATTTATGCCGATCATGCTCATTTCCCCGATAGGTCTATCCGCGCTTCGTGCCGGGCAATACCTGCTGCCGCACCTTCCTCGTCGAATAACAGCCTGATCCTCTCGGCCTCAATCGCCGCTCGCATAATCGTGATGATGTAGGCGGCCGCCGTCCCTTCTCGAACTAGACCCTATTCAAGGCGACATCGGCACGCGTCGCAAGCTTCGCCGGGGCTTGACCATTACAAAGGGTTGTGGAGAGATCACAGGCAGTCCAGCGGGCGCTCCACCACCACCCCGGCCGACATCAATCGGAATGGCAGGCCGACTGGATCGGAATGCCCGGCCGAAATCATTGGAATACGAACGTCGTGCTAACGACGCTGCAGTAGCCGCTCCTGACCGAAGCACGCGGCTATCTTTCGGCCAGCGCATGCGCCAGTGCGGCGCGTGCCAGCAGGCGCGTCGAATCAAGTGTCGGCAGCGCCGAGTTGGCGTCGCTGAGGATCAGCGGAAGCTCGGTACAGGCAAGCGCCACGGCGTCACAGTCTTCCTCCTCCTTAAGGCGGACAATGACCGTCTCGACATCAGCAATGCTCTCGGGATTAAACACGCCATAGACCAGCTCGGTCATGATGATCTCGTCGAGGCGGTTCCGTTCGGCGGGATTCGGGCGAATGCAGGTGATCCCGCGAGCCAGCAGCCTAACCGGGTAGACATCGCTTTCCATGAGCCACTGCGTCCCGAGCAAGGCAACACGTCGGTGGCCTTTGGCGGCAGCTTCGGCGGTGACGACTTCGGCGATGTGCAGCCACGCAAGCGGCGACCGCGCGGTAACATAGTCCATTGCCTGATGGATCGTGTTATCCGGGCAGATCAGGAATTCGGCCCCGGCGGCCTGGAGCTTGAAGGCAGAGGCAAGCATCAAATCGCCGATGCCGCCGATGTCGCCGCGGTCAAGACAGGCAACGTAGTCGGCAAACGAATGCGTATGCAGCGACACCTCTGGATGAGCGTGCGGGCCAAGGTGTCGAGAACCCTCCGCGCAGATGGTCCGGTAGCACAGCGCGGCACCTTCGGCAGAGCACACGACGATCCCGATGTGCTTGGTCATCGCCAACCCTTTATTTCAACCCACCTGGAAACCGGTATCGCTCTCGGCGCCAATCCGAAGCCGGGCCACAACCGACCTAACCGGGAGGTTGCCCCTCGAACGTCTCGTCACCTTCGGCGAAGGCGATCCAGGGCTGCTTGCTGCGCGTCCAGATATGCCGGGTCGGCCGCAGCCATGATGTGTCGTCGAGCGTCCCGGCCCGGACGCGGATGACTCCATCGCGCGGCAGGCTGTAGAGCCAGCACGCGCAATCGGCGCACACGGACCGGGTGTTGAGCCGCCCACTATCGGCCATGCGTTGGAGCGGTCGCGGCTCGCCTGCGGCGAGGCGGAAGGCCGTCTCCGGCAGGGCGATTCCCAACGAGAAGGCGCTGCTCGTGATCCGCTGACAATCGGTGCAATGGCACGTGTAGACCAGTTGGGGAGATTGGGTGATCTCGTAGCGGATATTGCCGCATTGGCAGGAGCCGGTCAGCGGAAGCTTCACGGGTATCTCCTATTTCCACCGGGACCGGGATCGGTAGTCCTCACGAAGAGTCTGCCGGTTCTGTAAAGCTATATCCAGTGCAAGAACTAATCTAGCCGAAGCGGTCATCCCGCGGCCTCCGGCATGATCGCGTGGGGGGTGCGCGGCAGGCGGATCGTGAACTCGGTGAACTCGCCCTCGCGGCTGTCGACCGCGATCGTGCCGCCGTGCTGCTGGGTAACGATGTCCCAGCTGATCGAGAGGCCCAGGCCAGTCCCTTCGCCGGTGGCCGGCATGAGACGCACGCCAAGCCGGCGGCTTGGTGGTAAAGAACGGCTGAAACAGCTTGTCCTTGATCTCGGGCGGAATCCCGGCGCCGTTGTCGCAAACCCGGATTTCCACAGCCTCGCCAAGCTCGCGCGTCGTCACCTTCAGTGCCGGTCGGAAGCCCGCCGCGGCGCCCTCGTGTGGCCGCTTAGTGGCGGCGTAGAACCCGTTGCCGATCAGGTTGAGCAGCACGCGGGTCATCTCCTGCGGTGCCAGCTCGATCGGGGCGATGCTTGGGTCGAGGTCGCGTTCCCAAGTGATGTTGAAACTCGCGTCCTGCGCGCGGGGCGCCGTGATAGGCGAGGTTGAGCGCCTCCTCGACCAGAGCGTTCAAATCGACCTCGCGGCGCTCGCCAGAGGCGCCGCGCGAATGCTCGAGCATGCTGGTGACGATGCCGTCGGCGCGCCGCCCGTGCTCGGCGATCTTCTCCAGATTGCCGGTCAGCATGCCCATGACCTCATCGATGTCGGCGCGCTTGTTG
>Ga0306921_10009699_pt1 | contig 10221 bp, 10 predicted proteins | sample sta12Cox44000080_FD_203760 | JGI IMG/M metagenome (GOLD analysis project Ga0306921, IMG submission 203760) | Lab enrichment of tropical soil microbial communities from Luquillo Experimental Forest, Puerto Rico - statoxic.12C.oxic.44.000.080 (v2)... | ecosystem: Environmental > Terrestrial >...
GAGCGCTGCACCCAGGGGCAGGTCTTAAAGCTGACGAGCATGTATTTTGCCATGATTTCCTCCGATCAGTTTTCAGAGTGAGGGCATGATCGCCGATTAGCCGAGCTTCTCATCCCCCTTCGGGAGTCGGGCCGTAGGGCTGGGTGATCAGCTCCATCAGGTGGCCGTTCGGATCATCGAAATAGACGCCACGGCCGCCATAGCGGTGATTGATCTCACCTGGCCGCTCGCGCCGTGGGGTCGCGTAATATTTAACTCCGGCCGCCCGGATGCGGGCAAAGGACGCGTCGAACTCCTCCTCGCTGACCAAAAACGCGTAATGCTGCTGGCGGAAGCCCTCGGAGTCAGAAAAATCGAGGGTGACGCCGTTGGCGGTCTTGATCGGTACGAAGTGGCCCCATTCCGGTCCCGCCTCCAGGTTCAAGATGTCGGCGAGGAACTTGGCGGAAGCCCATTTGTCCTTTGCCGGGATGATCGTGTGGTTCAGCTCGATCGTCATCTCATCACTCCTTGATCAATCCTCTCACTGCACCCGATCGGCGAGCCGCGACAGGTGATGAGCGGGATCGCCGAACATATGCTCAATTACCATGCAGCGGCGGAAATAATGGCCGACCGCATATTCCTCGGTCATGCCGATGCCGCCGTGCAACTGCACCGCGTTCTGCGCGACAAAGCGGCTTGCCTGACCGACCCCGACCTTGGCCATGGCGATGTTGTGGGCGCGTTCCGTCGGATCGAGCTCGTCGACCGTCATCGCCGCCAGCATCGCCATGCTGCGGCCCTGCTCCAAGGCGATCAGCATCTCCGCCGAGCGGTGCTGCAATACCTGGTTCTGGCCGATCGGCTTGCCGAATTGCTGGCGGGTCTTCAGGTATTCGAGCGTCATCGCGTGCATTGCTTCCATCGCCCCGACGGCCTCGGCCGAGGTCGCGGCGATCCCGGCCTCGACCACCCGCTCGATGACCGGCAACGCGTTACCGGGCTCGCCCAGAGCGTCGTCGCGTGCGACCTCGACCCCGCTCAACGCGATCTCCGCCGCCCGGGTGCCGTCGCGCATCGGATAGGACCGGCGCGCCACACCACTCGCCTTGGCGTCGACCAGGAACAAGCCGATGCCCTCGGGATCGTCGCGCTCGCCCGATACGCGGGCGCTGACAATCAGCCGGACGGCGCCGTCGCCGTGCAAGACAACGCTCTTGGCGCCGTCGAGCACCCAGCCATGCGCTGACGGCTTAGCCGTCGTCAATACATCGCTCAAATCGTAGCGCGCCTGGCGCTCGCCATGGGCGAAGGTCAGGGTCATATTGCCTTCGGCGATCTGCGGCAGGATCGCCGTTTTTTGCGCCTTGCTGCCGGCAAGACGTAGCGCAGTCCCGCCCAGCACGACTGTCGCAAGATAGGGTTCGAGCGCCAGCACGCGGCCGAACGCCTCCATGACCAGCATGATCTCGATCGGGCCGCCGCCAAACCCGCCATATTCCTCGGCGAACGGCAGGCCCAAGAGACCCTGCTCGGCATAGCGCGACCACAGCGCCGTGCTCCAGCCTTCTGGCTCGGCGAGATAGCCGCGGCGCTTGGCGAAGTCGTAATGATCGGCGAGCAGCCGGTCGACACTCTCGCGCAGCAGGCGCTGCTCGTCGGTCAGCTCGAAATCCATTAAGTCAGGCCCCCCTCGCCAAAAGCCCCTCACCCCAGCCCTCTCCCCGCTCGCGGGGAGAGGGAGGGACCCGCGTCAGCGGGAGGGTGAGGGGCATCACAGCCCCAATACGGCTTTGGTCAGTATATTCTTCTGGATTTCGTTGGTCCCGCCATAGATCGAAGCGGCGCGCAGAAACAGATAGCTCTTGGTCGCCTCGCTGGCCCAAGCGGGCCCGAGCTCGGGCTCGTTGCTGAGCGCCTCCAATTCCTGCGCCCAATCCGGCATCGCCAATGGTCCGCCGATATCCATCGCCAGCTCGGTCGTCGCCTGCAGAAGTTCCGTCCCCTTGATCTTCAATGCCGAGGACAATGGATCGGGCTTGCCGGCCTCCTTCTTGGAGTAGGCCGAGACGACGCGGAACTGGGTGATCTCGAGCGCCTTGATGTCGGTTTCGAGCTTAGCGACGCGCAGCCGAAACGCCGGGTCGTCGATCAATGGTTTGCCGTTGGCGCGCGCATCGTGCGCCGCCTCCTTGGCGAATTTGACGCGCTCCTTGGATTTGCCGAGCCGGGCGATGCCGGTGCGCTCGTGGCCCAGCAGATATTTGGCGACATCCCAGCCCTTGTTCTCCTCGCCGACGAGATTCTCGGCCGGCACCCGGACGTCGTCGAAGAACACCTCGTTCAGGTGATGGCTGCCGTCGATCGACACGATCGGCCGCACCGTAATCCCCGGCGTCGTCATGTCGATCAGCAGAAACGAGATGCCCTCCTGCCGTTTTTTGGCTGCCGGATCGGTACGCACCAGGCAAAAGCACCAATCGGCGTGGTGCGCCGTCGAGGTCCAGATCTTTTGGCCGTTGACGACGTAGTGGTCGCCGTCGCGCTTGGCCGCGCTCTTCAGCGAGGCCAAGTCCGAGCCCGCTCCCGGCTCGGAAAAGCCCTGGCACCACCAGTCGTCGATATTGGCGGCGCGCGGCAGAAAGCGGCGCTTCTGCTCCTCGGTGCCGAACTGGATCAGTACCGGCCCGATCATCGTGATATTGAACGACGAGACCTCGGGCGCCGGCACCAACTGGTTCTCCTCGAGAAAGATCATTCGCTGCACCGGCGTCCAGCCGGGGCCGCCATATTCTTTGGGCCAGCTGAAGGCGGCCCAGCCGCGCGCGTTGAGGATGCGCTGCCAGCGCACCGTGTCCTCCTTGCGCGGCGCGTAACCGAGCCGCATCCGCTCGCGAATGTCGTCAGGCAGATTGTCCTGAATGAAGGCACGGAACTCGTCGCGAAACGCCAGCTCGTCGGAGGTAAAGCGCAGATCCATCGCCGGTCTCCTCTACTCGCGGCCACTATACAATCCGCCGAGCCATTCGGACAGGCAGGCTTCGCCGCGGGCGGCGGAGGCCGGCGCAAGGCGCTCGGAGTCGCACCGCAACGCAGCGGGAGACACACCTGCAGCAGCGAGCTCGACCGCATGTCCGACGAGCCAGTGCTCGAAACCGTGCCCGCTGACCTCGGGATGAAATTGGCAGGCGAACACATGACGCCCGAGGGCGAACGCCTGGTTCGAGCAGATCTCGGTCGAGGCGAGAAGCTCGGCGCCCTCCGGCAGATCGAAGGTGTCGCTATGCCAATGCAGCACCGGTATCCCGGCGAAATGGCGCAGCGGCCCGCTGCGACCGGCATGGCTGAGCTGCAGCTCGCTCCAGCCGATCTCCTTGACGCGAGCGCGATAGACACGCGCGCCGAGCGCGCGGGCGATCAATTGCGCGCCGAGACAGATGCCGAGGGTCGGGCGCGCCGCCGCGAGGCGGTGTTCGAGCAGCGCCAGCTCCGGGCCGAGAAACGGGTAAAGGGACTCCTCATGAGCACCGATCGGGCCGCCGAGCACGATCAGCAGGTCCGGCGCCAACGGATCGACATTGCCGATATCGTCGATGCCGGCGTCGCAATAGCCGACGGCATAGCCGTGGCGACGCAGCACACGATCGAATGCGCCGAGGTCCTCGAAATGGACGTGCCTGATCGCGATCGCGGTCTTGCTCACCAGCGAGAACTCACCCCGCCCTTAGCGACTTCCAGTCGACGCCTTTCTCGAATGCCGCGGCGGCGCGGTAGATCGTCTCCTCGTCGAAGGCCTTGCCCACCAACATCATGCCGACCGGCAAGCCGTCGACCAGCCCGCAAGGCAGGCTCATCGCCGGATGATGGGTGCAGTCGAACTGCGCGGTGTTGGCCAGCATCTCGAAAGCGCGCTGCAAGATCTGCGCGACCGGCGCATTGGACTCGGGCAACGGGGTCGCCACCATCGGCAGAGTCGGCATCAGCAAGAGGTCGTAGTGCGCCAGCACGTCGTCATAGGCGCACCGCAAGCGGCGCACCAGGTTCTGCGCCTTGGCGTAATAATGGCCGCGGTAGCGCGTCACCATGTAATGACCGAGCAGCATCGTGTTCTTGAGGCTGTCGGACAGCTCGTCGGCGCGGCTTCGCCAAGCACTGTGAAAATCGAGCATCGAGGTGACGTAGAGCCCCTGCCAGTTGAAGCCGAAGCCGTTGCCCAGCATCATCTGCATCGTCGCACCCTCGGCGGCCACCGGCAGCCAGATCGCCGCGCCGAGCCGGTGCATCGGGATCGACACGGTCTCAACGGTCGCTCCCAATCCTCTGAAGCGCCCGGCGGCATCGCGCACGATCGCATCGACCTGCGGCATGGTTTGAGCATGGCCAAAGCCTTCCTCGACCACAGCGATCCTGAGCCCCGCAGCACCCCGGCCCAATGCCTCGCGATAGGGCTTGGTGACGGCGCCGCCATTTTGGCGCGGGTCGAGCCCATCGGGCCCGGCCAACACCTCCAGCAACAGCGCGTTGTCTTCGACCGTCGCCGTCATCGGACCGGTATGATCCAAGGTCAGCTCGATCGGCATGATGCCGGTATAGGGCACCAGACCGTGCGTCGGCTTCATCCCGTAGATTCCGCAAAAGGAGGCCGGGATGCGGATCGAGCCGCCCTGGTCGCCGCCCAACGCCATCGGCACCTCGCCAAGGCCGACGACGGCGCCGCTGCCCGAAGACGAGCCGCCCGCCGAATAATCCATGCGATACGGGTTGTGCACCGGACCGCCGGCGCTGGTGTGACTGCCGCCCGAAAAACAGAAATACTCGCATGCCGTCTTGCCGACGATCGTCCCACCGGCGTCGAGAATGCGTGTCACGACGGTCGCATCGATATCCGGCACATAGCCTTCCATCGTCGAGGCGCCGTTCATCATCGGCACTCCAGCGAGGCAGATATTGTCCTTGAGCGCGATCTTCTTGCCGTGGAGCTTGCCGGAGGCCGCCCCCTGCACCTCGGTCTTGACATACCAGGCGCCGTGCCGGTTCTCCTCGGGCGCCGGGCGGCGGCCGGGGGTGCGGGGATAGGAGACCACCGGCACCTCGTCCGGCATCCGGTCGAGCTGGTTGTACGCCTCGAAAGCCGGCAGCAGCGCCTCGTGATGCGCCGCGAGATCGGCGTCGGTAAAGCTAAACCCCAGCTCTGCCGCTACCTCGCCCAGCTGCTCCCGTGTCGGGACCTTGACCGTACCGAGTGGCATCGTCCTTCCTCCCTAGGGGCCTGTTCCGACGCGCCCCTTGCCTTCTCACGCGTTGAGGCGCGAACGAAGGCGCTCTGCGATCCCGGCGATACGGTGCGGGTCGAACCGCCCTTCGTCGCCGCCATCGCGGCTCTAATTCATCAGAAGATTGTCGCCGGCCTGCCGCGGCAAGACATGGATGTGAACATGCAATACCGACTGTCCGGCGGCTGCGCCATTAGCCTGCGTAAGGTTGATCCCACCAGGCTGAAGGATTTCGTCGACGGCGCGCGCCACCTTCGCGGCCGTCGATGCGACCGTGCCGAATAGCGCCGGCGGCATATCGAACACATTTTCGAAATGCGTCTTGGGGATCACCAGGCAATGGCCGTCATTCGCCGGATTGATGTCCATAAAAGCCAGTGTCGCGTCGTCGCGATAGATTTCCTCGCAGGCGGCGGTTCCTGCGGCGATCCGGCAGAAGATGCAGTCGCTGACGGTCATGTCGCAATTCCATTTGGCGGGCGAGCGGGCCTGGGCTCGGCCGCCGACAGCTCAGTCCAGGGTGCAGGGCCTCCTCAGGGTGAGGTAAGCCTTTGAAATAACAGACCTCGTCCTGAGGAGCGCTCCACCGGAGCGGGTCTCGAAGGATGCGGAAACCGCATTGCCTCGCGTTTTCCGCAGCCTCTAGGCGGCGGCGAGCGAGATCCCGAGCGCCTCGAGGTCCGGGGCGACGCGGTTGGTCAGCACCCCGACCTTGCGCATGTTGCGGACCAGCCCGGCGTGCAGGTCGCGGCGGAAGAATTTGCGGAACGCAGTTTCGTCGCCGCCCGCCGCCCGCGCTCGGCGGAGCTGGCGGATCTCCTCGATCTCGGCGCGGTCGAACCCCATGTCCTCGTAGGCGCCGAGCGGAAAGATCCCGCGCAGGGTGCGGTTCAACGCCCAGACGGCGAAATCCTCCATCTCGCGCCGCTCGCTCTCCGAGGCTTCCTCGACGACCGCCGGCAACGACAGCATGCTGAAGCCCATATGGCGGGCCTCGTCCTGCAGGATACGCCGGCAGATCACCCGCAATACCTCGTCTTTCGACGACTCGGCGAGCATCCGGAACAGCGATACGGCGAAGGTCTCGGCGACGAGCTGCAAACCGATCGTCTTCAGATACCAGGCCGAGGTGCCGAGCAGGGTGTCGAAGATCTCTCTGACGTTGCCGGCGAGCGGGTAGCTCTCGCCGTCGAGGCGCAGCGCCAGGTAGCGGTGCAGCACTTCGTTGTGCCGGCCTTCATCGACCACCTGAGTGGCCTGGAACAATTTGGCGTCCTGGCCGTGCACGTTTTCGACCAGCTGGCTACACACCAGCATCGCGCCATGTTCGCCGTGCATCAGGGTCGAGAGGCGCCACTTGCTGACATAGCGGTTGAGCTCGACCCGCTCATCGGCGGACAGACGATCCCAGAATTTCGTGCCGTGGATGTCGACGAGGTCGTCGGCGATCAGTCCGCCGTCGCCTTCCAGCGGGCAAGCCCAGTCGATGTCGGTCGCGGCGTTCCACTGATCGATCTTGGCCTGCTCGTAGAGCCGCCGCATATCGGCATGCTCGCTGTCGTAACCATGCCGAAAATAAGCGGTGTTGCTGGTCTCGATCTGGTGTCCGCTCGCCATCGGGAGCCTCCGTGATGCCCGCACCCGGGAACAATCGTGCATTATACCCGAGCGGCGGACACAACGATAGGAGACCCGAATGGCCGAACGACACACCGTCACGGTATATATCGACTACAAGAGCCCCTATGCCTATTTGGCCAAGGACCTCGCTTACGAGCTCGAGGGCGACTTTGGGGTTCGGGTCGATTGGCTGCCCTACGTGCTCGACATCCCGAGCTTTCTCGGCTCTGCCCGGGTCGATGGCAGCGGCAAGGTGATCGAGGAAGAGCGCAATCCGCATCAATGGCGGCGGGTCCGATACAGCTACATGGATTGCCGGCGTCAGGCGAGCAAACGCGGTCTGGTGATCCGCGGCCCGCAGAAGATCTGGGACTCGACGCTCGCCTCGATCGCCATGCTCTACGCCAAGCGCCAGGGAAGTGCCGCGCTGCGGCACTATCACGACATGACCTTCGAGCGCTTCTGGAAACGCGAGCTCGACATCGAGGACCCTCGCGTGATCGGTGCGGTGCTCGCGGAGGCCGGCGCCGACACTACCGGCTTCGCGGCTTATGCGGCGGGGGAAGGGAGGGAGGAGCTGGAGCGGGTCTGCCATGCCGCCGAGGAAAGCGGCGTTTTCGGGGTGCCGAGCTTTGTCGTGGACGGGGAGCTCTTCTGGGGCCGTGAGCACCTGCCCGATATCCGCGCGATGCTCGCCGCCTGAGCGGCGAGAGTTGTGCCCGCCGGGGGGCGACCCTATCATCGCCCGGCGCATGTGAAGGAGCCCTCATGGCCGAGATCGCCAAACTGGTCGCCCCTCCAAAGACACTGGAGGCGACCCTCAGCTATTTTGTCGACACCGATACCATGCCGGTCACCCTGGTCGGGACGCCGGGCGGCAGCGACCGGCGGGTCGGCGGTGGCGCCTCGGAGCAACGCCGGGTCACATTGCGCAACGGCCGGCTCGAGGCCAGGAACTTTGTGCTCGAGCGCAACGGGTTTCGCTTTGTCGATCACGACACCAATGTCGTCGATTTTTTCGACGATGACGAAGTTCGCCGGGTCTACTACCCGGAGATGCAGGCGCTGGTGAAAGCCGAGACCGGTGCTGCCCGCGTCGAGGTCTTCGACCACACGTTGCGTACGGCCGATGACGAGCTGCGCGAAACCCGCAAGATCCGCGCAGTCGTGCGCCGCGTCCACAACGACTACACCGAATGGTCGGGGCCGCAGCGGGTGCGCACCTTTTTGCCGCAGGAGGCCGACGAGCTGCTTGGCCGCCGCTTCGCGGTCATCCAGGTATGGCGGCCGATCCGCCACCCGGTCGAGACCTGGCCATTGGCGATCGCCGACGCGCAGAGCATTTCACCCGAGAGCCTGGTGGTGACCGAGCGGCGCTATCCCGACCGCATCGGCCAGACCTATGCGATCACTTACGATCCCGCGCATCGCTGGTACTGGTTTCCGCAGATGCGGCCCGACGAAGCGCTGGTCTTCAAGACCTTCGAGTCGGAGAAGGCGGGTCGCGCCCGGTGGACCGCCCACACCGCCTTCGAGGATCCTGCGACACCCTCCGACGCGCGGCCGCGCGAGAGCATCGAGATCCGCACCCTCGCCTTTTTCTGACCGCTTTGATCCCGCGGGCGGCCTATCGCCACCCCCCACTAGTGGTGAAAATCTGATGCCTGTGCCCTGCGCCAGGGTCCGTTTTGGCCCGCGTGCGTGGTTACGCCTTCAGCTCGCGTTTGAGTTCGTTCAGGAAACGCCAATCCGTGTGCTCAGCAATCAGCTTGTTGGGGGTCGACTTGATCAGACCCGCCTCGTGCATCCGCAGCGCATAGAAGCGGAGCGTGTCGTCTGGGTCGTAGTCCCGCCAGATGTCATAGCGGATATCGCTCAACGCCTGCAACGCGTAGTCATAACGCGTCGCGTATCCCTGATCGACGAGCAGTTGCGCCACTCGCTTGGGCTCGGAGACACAGAGATCGGCGGCCTTGAGGATCGCGCGCAATACACGCTTGGTGGCAACCGGATATTTGCGGGCAAATTCGGTGTGTGTCGCCAACATGCAACAATAATACTGCGACCATGGTTGGTCTGTGATGCTGCTGGCGATCGCATGTCCGATGTTCCTGGCGCGAACCTCCTGTAGTTCGGGCGGGGCGGCAAGGAAGGCATCCACCCTACCGTCGATGAAGAGTTCCATTGGTCGCCGGGACGGATCTGTGACCCAGCCGAGGTCCCTGGCCGGATCGAGACCGACCAAGCTCGTCATTATTTTCAGAAGTTGGCCCGCGGCATTTGCATAACGGACTTCGCCCACCGTCCTGCCCTTCAGGCCAGCGAGGTTATGGATCTCCTTTCTGCCGATGACCTCAAAGCACCCGAGATGCAGGCCGGCCAGGATCGTGATCGGCGCGCCGGCGTTCATCCCCAAGACGTGGCTTGGCGCAAAGTCCCTGCCGAAGTCCACCTCGCCGTGCGCGATCATATTGGAAACGAAACCCGAATTTTCAGAATCGGCCCGGCGTATAACTGGTACCGACACGTCTATGTAACGGATATCGGTAAAGCCCTCGGCGCGCAGCAATTCTTGAAAAGCTTGCGGCGCGATGCAGGTCACGGGATCTCTTTCGAAGCGGATCGAGGTGATTTCCGGTGGCGGCTCCGCCGCGAGCGACTTAACCCAGGCGCCAGACCCGCTGAGGCCGGCGGCGCCGGCAAACGCGGCATTGGTCAAGAACTGGCGGCGACTCTGGGTCGGCATGGAACACCTCCCGCATGTACCGTGCGGCTGGAAAGCGACATCCCTGGCTCGGGGCCATTGCGGCGCCTTTCGGGGAAGGTTGGCCACGCCGTCGGTATGCCGAGGACCATAATACGCCCGTCACCTCGGGGGGTACAAACCGCGAATTCGCGGCAGAGCGTCGTCGACGTCCAGCGGCCGATCCGAAGAGTTGTCGTGGCAGCCACCCGCCGGTTCTCGGTGTTTCCCTGAATGACTGCCGCGCCCGACGCGGTGAGACAGTACGAGTGACTGCCTTGGGTGGAGAGTGGAAGTTAGATGCGCGCGTCCGAGTAACTGCATTATTCGATCACCCGCTCGGCGCGGTCGAGGACGGACTACGGCAGCGTGAGGCGAAGCGCAGGAGCGGGCTTTAGGTTCATCAGCAATTCGAATCTCTGGGAGTGTCGGTCGCAGTCTTTTTGGCGATCCGATCGATCGATCGGATCAGTCGCGCCACGTGCACATCGAAATCTTGCTCGGCGTCGATCGTCACCGCGTTCCGGTAGGCGAAATCGTGCAGGGAGCTCGGCAGCTGCTCGACCGTTGGCATGTGCGCGTTCAAGACCAGGACGGGGATCA
>Ga0306921_10009704_pt1 | contig 10218 bp, 3 predicted proteins | sample sta12Cox44000080_FD_203760 | JGI IMG/M metagenome (GOLD analysis project Ga0306921, IMG submission 203760) | Lab enrichment of tropical soil microbial communities from Luquillo Experimental Forest, Puerto Rico - statoxic.12C.oxic.44.000.080 (v2)... | ecosystem: Environmental > Terrestrial > Soil...
ATCAGTTGGGCCGCGATGCGAACCTTGTCGCCTTCCCGGCGGACGCTGCCTTCCAACAGGTACTGCACGCCGAGCTCGCGGCCGATCTGATCGAGCGGCTCGGAAGTGTGTTTGTAGTGCATGACGGAAGTGCGCGCGATCACTCCAAGATTCGCAGTGTCCAGTCCGCCGAGGCGCGCGATCATTTCTTCCGTCAGGCCGTCACTCAGATAGTCCTCACCCGGGTCGCCGGTAAGATTTTGAAAGGGCATCACCGCAACCATCACGCGGCCCGGCGCCTGTTGAACGAGCGCTGCCCGGGAGCGATGCGAGAACGAATAGAACAGAACGACAACGATCAGCAGCAGGGAAATACCCTCGAGCGTCCACCACCACCGGGGGACGGAATGGTCCCGGGCGGAATCCGACCAACGATTGGAAGCCGACGCGCCCGGTACTTCCGGTCGGGCAGCATGAACAGTTTGAACCGACTCCGAGGCTGCAATTCCCATCCCCGGAGATGCATCAATTATTTCCACCGGTGCGATAAAGCGATAACCAAGGCGCGGCAGGGTCTGGATGTATTGAGGCTGCGCAACCGAATCGTTCAATGCCGCGCGAAGTTCCTTCACGGAAGTGTTAAGACTGTGTTGAAAATCCACGAAGGTCTCGGCCGACCATAACGCTTCGCGAAGTTGCTCTCGCGTGACAACTTCGCCCGGACGGCTGAGAAGGAGGTTTAACAAGCGGACAGGCTGCGGGCGCAGCTTGAGTTTCGCGCCATGCTTGTACAACTCCCGGGTACGGGAGCGGGCTTCATAAGGACCGAACCGGAAGACAGTGGACGGGGGCTCCATAAAAGACCTTGGACGCGCGATCCTGGAAAATGAACTCCCTTCCTTCCGTGAATTTTACGGGAGGAAAGGGCCAGAAAATGATGAGGTTATCTCTTCACCTCGAATTTCACCCTTTGCTCACCTTCCGAGCATTGACTCGGCCGGGGCATTTCTGCGATTCCAGTACCCAATTCCGGGGTGTTGCCCTGCGCGGACGGCGCGCCGGGCCGGAACAAAAGTCGTCATCGGAGCCGGCATGCGCATTGCGTTCCTTTCAAGACTGTCTCCCTTTTGCGATCGGGAAAAGAAGACCGCGGGCAATCACGCAGCGCCGCAGGCTTTTTTTTCCCATATCCGTCTAAGCGATTATACGGACGATCGAGCTGTCATTTTAACCATAACTCCTTCATTTCGTCGAGTTGAAATTGAGGAAGCTGGGGTCCCTGGGTGGCGGCGTCTAAGCGCCTTGTTGGATCGAGGGGATTTCATCGAGGTTTGGAAAAACATCTTATGGAGGTTCGGAATGCAGTGTATTCATAAAAGGGCCCAGCGAATCTACAGCAAGCGGACGGGCAAACGCGATGAAGGCACACGGCCATACCGGCTCATTTGGGCCGTCGTGGCTCTCGCTGTTTTTTTGTGGCCGGTTAGCCGTGTCCTAGCCGGTGTAACCGCAACGATCTCCGGCACCGTGAAAGACCCGAGCGGGGCGGTCGTAGTGGGAGCGACCGTCGAGGTTCAGTCGATCGCGACAGGATTGGTCGAAACCAGAGTCACCAACGCGGACGGTTTTTATATATTTGCCGACCTCGCTCCCGGTAAATATGACTTGGCGGTCCGACAGACGGGATTCAGCAGCTATCGCCAAACAGGCCTGGTCCTCGACGTGGATTCCGCGCAAGTGGTCAACGTGAATCTCGCCGTCGGCGGCGCCAGCCAGATGGTGGAAGTGATCAGTTCGTCGGTCACCATCGAAACGGCGAGCACGCAAAACGGTGAGGTAATCAGCGGCCAGACCATCACCGGTGTGCCTTTGGTTACTCGGAGCTACACGGATTTGCTCGCGCTTCAGCCTGGCGTGGTACCGACGTCGTCGGGACTCGCAGGCAGTCTGCCCGGTCAATTCACTTCCGCGGGGTTCGCCTTTCCCTTGGTATCGGGGGACTTGAATGCGGGCAACCTGTCGGTCGACGGGCAGCGGGAGGCGTCCAACGGATTCCTTCTGAACGGCATTACTGTGCAGGAATCGGCCTTCTCCGGTGCAGCGGCGATTCCCGATCTCGATTCGATCTCCGAATTTCGCATTTTGACCAATAACTTTGACGCTGAATACGGCAACTACTCCGGTGGGCAGATCAACGTGGTCACCAAATCAGGCACGAACCGCTTTCATGGCGACGCGTTCGAATTTCTGCGCAACACGGACTTCGACGCCAAGAACTTCTTTTCCACCAGCCGCGATGACTACAAGCAAAACCAGTTTGGCGGCACGATCGGTGGACCCATCCGGAAAGACAAGGTCTTTTTCTTCGCGGACTATCAGGGTAACCGTGTCATCCAGGGGCAAAGCGCGCTGGGTCGTTTCCCAGTGCCTTCGAATGCAGAGCGTGCCGGCGATTTTTCCGCTGACACCAACAAACTGGCTGGAACGGTTCAGGGCGCCACATGGGCGCAAGCCCTTTCCTCAACACTGGGCTACAACGTAACTCAAGGCGAGGCTTATTACACGCCGGCCTGCACGGCAACCACGCAATGCGTCTTTCCCGGTGCGCAAATTCCCACACGTGCGTTTTCGGTTCCCTCGGGCAACCTCCTCACCTACATTCCTCCGGTGACCTTTGTGGACCCGGCGACAGGTATTTCCTACTACCAACCCAACGCCCTGCCGCAGCGTCTGAACGACGATAAGACCAGCGGCCGTGTAGACCTGAATTCACGATACGGCATGCTTGCCTTCTACTATTTCTTCGACCAGTTTTCACAAAAAGTCCCGAACGCACTCCTGCCCGGATTTGGCAGTAACTTCAACGGAAGGACGCAAGTAGCCAATTTTGGTGATACAAAAACCTTCAGCAGCGGAACGCTGAACGAATTCCGATTCGGCTTCATTCGGCTCAACAATGTTCTGCACAGCCCGACCGGTGGAGAAGGCGTAACACCGGCTTCGCTTGGATTTGAGGAAGGTCCGGATACGCTGGGCATCTCTCCTTCGGTGCCGCAATTCGCGCACATTCCCAACATCAACTTCGACAATTTCGGATTCCAGATCGGCGCGGCCGGTGCTCCCCTAGGCGTCACCGAGAATACCTGGCAATTTGTGGACAACTTCAGCAAGGTGATCCGGACTCACACAATCACCGTGGGTGGATCGTTTCGCTATAACCAGCTCGTGGAGAAAAATCTCGGCTCGAATGGAAACTTCGACTTTAACGGAAGCGAGACGGGGTTCGACTTTGCCGATTTCCTGATTGGCGCGCCTTCGGCCTATTCGCAGGGCCAGGGCTATCCGTCATACGGGCGCAGCCGCTACATCGGTTTGTTTGGCCAGGACAGTTGGCGTATTCGCCCGAATATTACTCTGAATTATGGACTGCGCTGGGATGTCAGCCGACCGTGGTCGGAACTTCACGGTGAATTGGAAACATTGGTCCCCGGACTACAGTCTGTTCTATTTCCCGGATCGCCGAAAGGATGGGTTTTCCCTGGAGACCCTGGCATCCCAAGCACTCTCGCGCCCACACGCTGGAACAATTTTGCTCCGCGCATCGGCATTGCTTATTCTCCCAGTTTTCAGGACGGCTTCTGGCGCTCGATCACCGGTGGCCCTGGCATGACCAGCATCAAGGCGGGTTGGGGCAAGTTCTACACAACCTTCGAAGGAGCGACCAACTTCAACGAAATCGGCGACGCTCCCTTCGGAAATTTCTACAATAGTCCCGTTCCGCCACAGTTCGTCACGCCGTTTGTGGATCGCGGAACCGGCTTTGTCGAAGGGCAGAGATTCCCCGTTCCGCCACCCCCCTTCAACACTTCACCGAGCAATCCGGACAACTCGGTCAATTGGGCGCTGTTCACCCCGATCGGCGGCTCTCCGGGGTTCTGGTACAAAAATGTGCTGCCTTACGCCGAGCAGTACCAACTGACCATTGAGCGGCAGCTTTTGCCCTCGACGCTGTTTCAAATCAGCTACGTCGGCTCGCAAGGACATCATCTCTTGTCCTCCATTCAAGCGAACCCCGGCAATCCCGCGCTCTGTTTGAGTGTCAGCCAGCTTAGCCAGGTGGTGCCGGGCACGCCGGTCTGTGGCCCCGGCGGCGAAAATGGGACCTATTCTCCTGTCGGCGGAGGCACAATCAACGGCACACGTGGCCCGTTCGGGCAGCTGTTCACCAGCGACGGGTACTTTAAAAGCATCGGCAAATCTTCCTACAATTCGCTGCAACTGAGCCTGAAGCATTCCTCCTCCCGGGCAACGTTCCTGGTCGGCTACACGCTCAGCAAAGCGCAGGACAACGCTTCAGGCTACGGAGAGCAGATTAACGTGCTGAATCCCGGGGAGCGCGCGCTCTCTGCGTTTGACGCGCGCCACAACTTTGTTTTTAGCTACAACTACCGGCTGCCGATCGATTTGCTCGGCGGACCGAGACGCTTGACTCATGGATGGCAGTTAAGCGGCATCACGCGATTTGCTACGGGATTGCCCGTGACGCTGTGGGAAAACGACGACAATTCCTTGCTTGGCACCTCGAGTCCCGGCGCGATCGGTTCGCCGATCGACCGTCCCAATTACAACGGCGGCCACATCCACTTCAGCGATCCGCGCTCCGGCCAACCGTACTTCACGTCTTCCGTTTTCAGCCAGGAGCAGCTTGGACAGTTGGGCACGTCGAGCCGCCGTTTCTTCAGCGGTCCGGGCCTCAACAATTGGGACATCGCGCTGCTGAAAGATACGACCATCACCGAGTCCACGACGTTGCAATTCCGCGCGGAACTCTTCAACGCCTTCAACCACGCTCAGTTTGGACTGCCGAATGGAAATATCGATGCCGGATCGAGCTTCGGCATCGTCACGACGGCCAATCCTCCGCGCATCATGCAGCTCTCGATGAAATTCCTTTTCTGAATTTCCACCCCGACCGGGCGCGCATGCAGTTTCGCGCGCCCGGCACCCCCTATGTTTGAGAATTTGGCTACAATGTTCGCCAATTCCCATGGCAAAGCAGGGAACGCATGACGGTCGGATCGTGTACAGGATGAAACCAGTATCTCTTTGCATTGTGCTTCTCTGGCTTGTAGCGCCGTCCTTGCTTTTCGCTCAGCAAAAGAATCGCACCGTAGTGGTCATCAGCCTGGATGGTTTTCCGGCTGATGCGCTCAACGATCCAAGGCTCCCGATCCCAACGCTTCGCCAGGTGATGGCTGAGGGCACCGTTGCCGGGTCAATGCGCCCTGTCAATCCAACCGTGACCTGGCCCAACCACACCGCGATGGTGACTGGAGTGAATGCCGCGAAACACCAGGTGCTGTTTAACGGCAAGGCGGTCCGTGCCACGGATGGCTCGCGCAAAATCGAGCCGTGGCTTCCGAAAGATCAAATGGTCCACAGTCCCACCGTTTACGACATCGCTTTTGATGCTGGACTCATCACGGCCCAAGTGGATTGGGTGGCGATTTTTGGCGCGAAGACCATCCACTGGCAATTTCCGGAAAATCCCGACCCCCAAGGACCCATCGAGCGAGAGTTGATGGCGGCTGGAATAGTGACCGAAGAACAATTGAAGAAGTTCGACGAGGGCGCCAGCTCGGCTTGGCAGGACCAAATCTGGAGCGAAGCCGCCGTAGACATTCTGAAAAAGCATTCGCCAAACCTGCTGCTGGTCCATTTGCTGACGCTCGACAACACGAATCACGAATATGGCCCGGCCAGCAACGCAAGCTACACGGCGATGGCGCTGCTTGACAATCATGTGAAGCAGATTCTGGAAGCCATCAAGGAATCCGGCCGCCTGAGTCAGACCACGGTGTTCATTGTTTCTGACCATGGATTCCGGACGGTTCACAATGTTATTCACCCGAACGTGTTTCTAGCCAAGCAGGGGCTGGCGAAAAACAGCAGCGGCGAAGGGCTAAATGCGGTTTCGGCAATGCCGGCCGGGGGAATGGCACTGATTTACATCAATGATCGGGATCACAAGAACGAAAGGTTGCCCCGTTTGCGCGATTTGTTCGGAAAACTCGAGGGAGTGGATCGCGTTTTTGGCGAAGACGAATTCGCAGCTCTAGGAATTCCACAGGCTTCCGAGTGTGACCAAGGACCGGATCTGGTGCTCGCAGCGAAGCAAGACTATCAGTTCGAAAACGGTCTCGGAGACGAAGTGATCACCCACGTTCCGGGACGCGGCACCCACGGTTTTCTGAACAGCGATCCAGCGATGCAAGCGATCTTCATTGCCTGGGGCGCGGGTATCAAAAAGGGAAGCCGGATCGCCTTCATCAACAACATAGATGTTGCGCCAACAGTTGCAAACCTGCTGGACCTGCAAATGAAAACGGCGCAGGGCCGTGTCCTTCACGAAATTCTCGAGGGGAAACCTCCGTCGCCGATTACGCAACCTTAGCACTAACTGGAACGGCCACATTGTTTGTGGCTCTTGGTGTGAGATGGGTTGCGATTGTTTTTGAAATGGGTTGTGAGTAAAATGCCCAGCCTTCGCGAGGTACCGATGAGAAAGCAATTTCTTCTTCGCTTTGCATTTGTCTTCTTTGTGGGAATCATTGCGCTCCCGGCCACTGCGCAGGAACAAATTCTGGCATTCACGCATGTCAACGTCATTGATGCCACGGGCTCGCCCGTGCAGCCGGACATGACCGTTATCGTAGGAGGAAAGCAGATTCTCAAGGTCGGCAGAAGCAAGGATGTTGTTGTCCCGAAGGGCGCAAAAGTTGTCGATGGAAAAGGGAAGTACCTGATTCCGGGGCTCTGGGACATGCACGTTCATGAAATCTTTGGTGCTTGGCTCCCGGAAAACGAAAAGGTGATTCCTCTCTTGTTTGTCGCCAATGGTGTGACCGGTGTTCGCGATATGGGCGGCGACCTGGATGCCTTGAAGAGATGGCGTGCTCGCATCGCGTCGGGGGAGATGATCGGTCCGCGAATGGTGATTTCCGGCCCGATGCTCGATGGGCCGGTGCCGCAATTCCCAAGCTCGGCACCGATCAAAGATGCCGCCGACGGCAAGCAGACGGTCGATTATCTGAAGTCCAACGGCGCGGACTTCATCAAGATTCAGTCGCTGATCCCCCGTGATGGCTATTTCGCGGCGGCGGAGGAAGCCAAAAAAATCGGCATCATTTTTGCTGGTCACGTGCCCGACAAGGTCCGTGCGGTCGAAGCGTCAAACGCGGGTCAAAAGAGCATTGAGCACCTTACCGGCGTTTTTGAAGGTTGTTCGCGAGTGGAAGATGAATTGATGGCCAAGCCGCGAGGGCCAGGCCGCGGCAGATTTCTGGACACTTATGACCCGGGGCGCGCCAAAGCGTTGCTTGCGCTATTTGTGAAGAATCAGACTTGGCAGGTCCCCACGCTCTACTGGGAGCAAGGCGAGTGGCTGATTGAACAGACCAATTCGGGAACAGATCCTCTGCTGAAATATGCCCCGGCCGCCTGGCGCGAAAGAACGTGGCCGATGTTCACAAAGGACATTACCAGCGGTTGGTCCTCCGATCCGCTGCCGGACCGCGAACGCTTCGTGCAGGCCGAATTCAAAATGGTGGGTGAGATGCATCGCGCCGGCGTACCCATTCTCGCGGGCACGGATACGGCGGCAGGCGTTCGTGTCTATCCGGGTTTCAGTTTGCACGAGGAGTTGGAATTGCTAGTTAAAGCAGGGCTCTCCCCGATGGAGGCGCTGCAAGCTGCGACCCTCAATGCGGGCAAGTACTTGGGGGTCGCAGATACGGGAACGATTGGGGAGGGCAAACGAGCCGATCTTGTGCTGCTCGATGCCAACCCACTCGAACAAATCAGCCACACCCGCAAAATCCAAGGCGTTGTCCTAGCGGGACGTTACTTCTCGCGTGCGGACCTGGACGGATTACTCCAACAGGTGGAAGAAGCCGCGGCTCATTCAAAATAGTTCTGCATTCCACAAAAATCTCTACATCCGGCGAGGGTAGAACCGTCCCTGCCATAGGATGATGCCGGGTGCGAACCAGCGGCAAATCCCCCGCAAACCACGACGCAGTTGGAGCTACAGAAAATCTGCAACTCTACAAAAAATCCTTGACAATCCCCCCTAAACGATTAGAATTTCGGCACTTTCGGTCTTTTCGGTGCGTGGTGGGGCCCGTCTAAAAAATGGGTGTGGGTCGGTAATTTACGAGAGGGACCATGCGACTCGTCAAGATCCTGCTTCGTTTAACAATCCTGTCCGCAATCTTCTTCGCAACCAGATCCGCCGAGCTTACCGCGCAAACTGCGACCGGCAGCATCATCGGCACGGTCACCGACCAGAGCGGGGCGGTTGTGTCCGGAGTGGCCGTGACGCTTACCTCTGTTACGACTGGGACAAGCCGCACGGTGGTCACGACCGAAGCAGGAACCTACTCGGCCGTCGCGCTGCTGCCGGGCGCTTATAAAGTCACCTACGAAGCTACCGGGTTCGGCAAAGGGGAACAAACACTGACGGTCACCGTGGGAGCGACCACCACGGGTGACTTCACAATGCCTTTGGCTTCCCAGGTGACGAAGATTGAAGTGCAAATTGATTCCGCGGTTTCTGTGAACACCACGCAGGCGGTTGTCGAAGACCTGATGTCCGAGAAACAAATTCAGGAGATTCCACTAAACGGGAGGAATTTTCTGGACCTAGCCCAGTTGAATGCGGGCGTGCAATTGCAAGATGGCGGAAACCTGGATCCGACAAAGCAGGGTTTTGCTGCTGTTTCCATGCAAGGGCGTTCCGGCCGCTCCTCGCGCATCGAAGTAGATGGCGTGGACGTTACCGACGACACCGTCGGCACCACCACCACGAATCTTTCCGAAGAATCGATCCAGGAATTCCAGGTAGCACAGTCGACCCTCGATCCCGCCAACAGCGTGACGACCTCCGGCGCCGTAAATATCATCACGCGTGCTGGCGGCAACGAAATCCACGGAAGTGCGTTTTACCTTTACCGCAATAACGCCATGTCGGCGTCGATCAACGGATCGGATGCACCGTTTGATCGCAGCATTGTCGGGGTCCGCGTCGGTGGCCCGCTCATAAAAGACAAAGTGTTCTGGTTTCTGAATTACGAGCACACCCTACAGCACGGCTCAACTTTTGCTCAAGCCGAAGCGCCGTTTTCTCAGTTCACTGGCGCATTTCCCGTGCCCTTCCATGAAACACTGGCGACCGCCCGTGCGGACTGGAACGTCACCAAAACCTGGCGGGCGTTCTACGCTTTCCACTTCGACCAGATGAATTTGATCACCGGATTTGGGGGAATTTCGTTTCAGCCCTTTTCCAACAAGAACTACAACTCCACGCACACGTTCGGTCTCGATGGCGTCACCGGCGGCTTCACGCATAGTTTTCGGGTCGGATTGTTGAACTATCGTAACTATATTTCCGACGCGCGAAAACAGGTTGCGGGACTCCCGGAGCCATTTCCCGGTGGAGAAAATGCGGGTATTGGTATCGGCTTTGACACGCTGTGCACCCTCGGCACCAACCTGATTTGTCTGGGACCAAACTATCTGGTTACCCAGCAGACGCTCCAACACAATCAGGAAGTTCGCTACGACGGCTCGCACTCGATTCACAGCCACACGCTGCGTTACGGCGGCGAGTTCGTGCACGTTCCGGAATTTACCTTTGCCGGGTTTTTCCAGGATGGCCCCATGCTGATCGGCCTGCCCGGAACCGCTCCCGCAGGTCAGGAAAGCAATCCCCTGGCCTACCCGCTGTCTTCGATAACATTTGGCAACGGCCTTGGATTCGATTCTGAAAAGTCGGGGCTGGGATTCCCACACGGAGGATTCGACGGAACGCGCTTTGGGGTTTACCTGGCAGACATTTGGAAGGCGAAGCCGAATCTGACGGTCACGGCAGGGCTTCGCTATAACCGCATTACCGGCCGGACAAACAGCGACGCGCGCGGAATCCCCAGCCTGGAACCGTTGGTTCCGGGTGCGAGCCATGCACCCAATCAGCCAAACCTGAGTTTTGCCCCACAGCTTGGTGTTGCTTGGGATCCCTTCAAGCATGGCACCACCTCGGTTCGTGCGGGCATCGGGATGTACTGGGACAACTACCTGGTGGAGAATCTGATCTTTGATCGGCCGCTGCGGATTCCCGGCGGCTTGGCCAACCTGACGCCCAATCTTACTGCGGGTGTGGTTCCCGGGACCGACATTGAT